>Ga0209979_1000072_pt1 | contig 178816 bp, 172 predicted proteins | sample AnhtaG_FD_183114 | JGI IMG/M metagenome (GOLD analysis project Ga0209979, IMG submission 183114) | Deep subsurface microbial communities from Anholt, Denmark to uncover new lineages of life (NeLLi) - Anholt_01485 metaG (SPAdes) (version 2) | ecosystem: Environmental > Aquatic > Marine >...
ACTTCACTCAGCGCTTGGTTACCGGCCACCAGATGAATTTGAGGAGGTACTGCTCAGTCAGGAGAATAACGAGATACCCCGCCAGACTCTCCTAACCCTATCTGTCCAATCGTAGGGGTGCAGTCCACTATGAGAGTGTTAACTTCTATACTTTTCATCGGTTTGTGACTTAATAATCAGCCAGACTATGCTTTCAAGATTTGCTGCCTTGTTCTAGTTCCAGTTCGAGGTTCCAACTGTTAACTTCTGAGTGTTAGCTTTTAACTCACACTTGGAACTTGGAACCTGGGACTTGCAACTTAAGACTCGTGGCTCATGGGGTGAAACTTGGAACTCGTAGCTCATGAGTTGTAATCAGTGACCTAGCACTTCCGGTTCCACGTTCCAAGGTTCGGGCTTCAGGTTATTACCTATAAGCTACCTATGGTGGAACCAAGTGTAAACTGCCATGGAACCAAACTGCAAATCGAAGCAAAAGAGGTGAAACTAGAGTGGAGGCAAGTGGATGCTAAAGTGGATGCAAAGTGGATGCAAAGCGGATACCTCAAGTGGAGGCGACCAGGTGGATGCTCGAACTGGACCCAAATACTGGATGGTAGCGGACATCAAGTTGATATCGAAAGCGGAGGCAAGTGGAGACTCGGGTGGAGAAAGCTGGAGAATAAAGTAGAGATTGAAGTGAAAACAAGAGGAGACCCGGGCGGACCAAAGTGGACCATAAAGCGGAAATTAAGTGGACGATTTTTCGGAGCACTGAAGCCGAGACAAACAGAAACTCAGGCGGACCAAAGTGGAACACTTAAAGTGGAAACTAAGTGGACCAAAGTCGAGCACTGGAGTTGAAACTGAAACAGAAGAAGGGAGGAAAATCTTGAAGACAGGACCCAACTTATGAGGTCACAAAACGATGTTTTGTTCAATGTTCATAACTGCAATTACATGTGGCAAAACGTTCTTGTTTCCAACTGTGCCCTTACGAACGAAGTCCTGAGTTTTTTGGTTCTACTACATCGAAGTCTTTATTCTGCTATGAGGTGACTATTTTGAATAGTTCCATTTCAGCAGAGCGAAAGGCCTCAGCAAGTGATTCGGCTCGTCCTCTCTCTATGCTCTCATCAATTCCCGTGCTCAAGCTACGCAAGGCGCTCTCTCCTATCAAATTAACAATATGTCTGGCTGCGGTACTTGCTATTAAGCTGTAGCTATGTCTCGTGAGCTTAAGCAACAGTTCCACGTCTTCTTTCTTAGCCAAGCCAATCATTCCAAAAGCAGCAAGTCTAATATATAAGGCCCTGTTATCAACAGATTGAATCGATAGCAAATCTCTCATTTTGTGCGTACGTCTTTCGCCACGGGAAATATATTCCCAGAACTCTTTTCTTTCTGAGATGTCCTTAAGGAACTCTGGCATTTTCTTTGTTGATTTTGCTAGTTGCTTTAACACTGTCCGACCTAAGCCTGCATGGTTCCAATAAACAATTTGCTCCTTTTCAGCAGCAATACGGTCTAAAACTAGCTTCAAGTCGTTCTGATTCCCATACTGCAATAAAGCAAGGACAATTCCACGTGACGATGTAGTTAATTTAATAGCCATAATTGCGTCACGTAAGCGAGGCAAATACTTGAGAGATGATGACCTAGCGATGGTCTCCGAGAGAGCACTCGCCTTCACAAACCAAGCATTCCTCCGGTAACGCTCTCTCTCCCTCGAATTCCAATCTTCATAGGAGGTTACCAGACTATCAAAATCAGATAGCGTCACTTTACTGCTGATGGCAGCAAGTAATACCCTTGCCTCACTCTTAGACGCACGCTTAGCCTCTCCTAGAACACTTCTCATTTTGCCCATCCGTATGCGTATCAAAGCTCTGCTGAAAATCTTAATCCAAAGAGCAGGACGCATCTTCAAAAGAGATTCATAAGCGGCCATTGAATCTGAATTATTGGAAGCCGATATTATTGTCTTAAGTAGTGTAAACAGCTCTAAAGCTCTATTCTTTGGTCCAATTATCTTAGGTATTGGAATATCATTTCGTAATACGATCGTTTTATATGCAACCCTATAGCTGGCGCTACTACTGCTTTGAAGTCGCCCTATCCAATCCCAATCGCCGTTTTGTATCTTAACAATGATTGCTTCCAGGCAAGCTTCCTGAACCTCCTCACGACGATGACGTAAGCCATTAGTAATTAGCCTATCTGGAACAGATATTGGATCCTCTAGAATTAATGATGCTAGTTCAGCTGACAGCCGATAGTTTCGCAAGGCTAGGTAATCCTCATCGGTAACCGGGCTCTCACCAAGCTTCCTTCTTAAGAGTACAATTGATACTTTTTCTGCGCGATCTATGTCATCTTTGCTTTCTGCGGCTCTAAGCCACTCAAGTAGCTTGGCTGCCTCCGCATTCAGCAACCAATACAGTGCTGGTCCTCTTCTCTGTATCCACGATGAAAGGAGTAAACGCATTTCCTGTTCATTTGGTGCTATTCTCTCCTTATGCTTATATAGCATTAATAACTCTTTATGAGTAAGAGTAGCCTCCGTAGTTTGATATGCTGCTGCCTTTGTAGCTAACAATTCACGAAATCGCTTAAATTCTCGTTCCTCCGAGTCTACGAGTGTAGAAGTAATTTGCTTTGCAATGAAATCATGACTAATTTCGTAATAATCGTCTAAATGACGGACTAGTCGGAGATCAATTAGCCTTTCGAGAGCTAATTCACAACCTAGTCTATTCAATCCAGTGTCTGCAATAATTTCATTGATAGACCTTTGAGCTTTCACTCCGTAGCTCCTAACAAGTGAAACAAGCACAAGCCTAGCATCACCTTCCGTATCTTGAGCGTACTCTAATAATCGACTAAGATATCCCCCAAGGACTCCGTCCATGCCCCCCGATTCTTGGTAATGCTTGAAGGTATATGTTCCACTCGATTTCTTTGACGATGACCATATATGATCGACCAACATTTGAAGATATGGTGGGTAAACAGTGGACAAGCCCATCACACGCCCACTGGCAATCAAGTCATTCTTAATTCGTCTTTCCTCATAAGGACGTAGTTTCAAATTCACTGATAGATCTTGTGTTGTCTTTACGACTCCTCGCCAGGCTTCATCAATATTAATACCACTAAGATAAACTCTAGAGAGTCCGTGTGGGGAGCCACTTATTTCTTGCCAGTATGTTCCCAGTCTCCCTTCAAGATCAGAGCGATAGCATATAAGAACATGCACTGAAGGAATCGCTAACTCACGGATAATTCTCAATTGGGATGTGAGATTGCTAACTTCTCTATCCTCACGCGTAAGTAAGATATCCTCAAATTGATCTATTATCAATAGAGCTTTCTCTTCTGTAATAGCTGCTGATACCTCGGCTAGCAAATGAAGAAGTGAGCCTCTATAGGATTGCCTTACTTCAAATACAGATGCTTGAATTTGTCTAATTATGTCCGTACAAGGGTAACCGAGCGGTCGAGTATATATAACACGCCATCCTCGATTTACAACTTCTGGGATCAATCCTGCGTGAATCAAAGAGGTCTTCCCAACCCCAGAATCGCCAAGGAGCAAGATAATGTAATCATCATCAAACCGCGTTAACATTTCCTTAACTGTCTGCTCACGACCAACAAGGTAGTAGCGGTTTTCACTGGTAATAAACTCCATTCCCACAGGCTGATGAATTGTCCTTGGAGAGGGCAACATGGATGGGCGAATTTTTAAGGGAGAAACCCCGATACGCTCAGCCAATCTCTTATATACGTCACGACTGATGAAGAATAAGAGGTCGTCACCTCCTTTGAAGAGAGTAACCGTATGCTGCAGTGCTTTTTGTTTGAGACGTCTTAAACCTGTTTTCGCAATTTGGCTCGTCTCCTTGTGCTCATTTGGCCATGGCATGGTATCGTCCACGATATAGAGCAGTATGTCGCTAAGCACCCCGGAACTGAAAGCTCTTTCTGCCTCGTCAAGCTCTAACTCAACAATTGATTTGCCTGTTGCCTGATTCACAGTGCCATAACGATGTGCATAGATACCAACAAACAGATCACAGTCCCTCACGCGCCTTACTGAGTTAACGTCCGGAGGAGCAGCCTCGCTTCCAAATGTTTCCATAATTATGAGGTCAGTTCCAAATACACCTATGAGCCACTGCGATACCATCGCGCGTATGGCAGAAAGATCAGTGTAAGTAGAGCTCAGAAAAATTCTTGTTTGGGTTATGTTTCCCATAATGATAACCTTGTTACAGAAATCTACGTACTTCAATTCTAAGCTAAAACGTGATATTCAGCAAGACAAAAACAGACTGTGTGGTTATTGTTCGCCTTGAAGCATAAACCACGGGCAGTCTAGAATGTATACAATCGTAATCTCACTCGATAGGGCGAAAGAATGCCACGGTGCAGACTAGGTCTTATTGGGGAGATGTGGTCAATTAGCCTGAACCAAGTGTATAAGTGGCGTTTCTCGAGAATCTTCTTAGATTATTGCTTGGCATATCATCCATGTTAAACGCATTAATATTACACAATCTGACGTTTTGTGTGCACCATGTAAGGGAAGCTTTAGCGGTCAAATATTTATAATACTGCAGAGGCAATTTTAATGTTTCAGGACTTCCTTATCAGAGGTGGTGTTGTGCTTATAGCAACATATTTGTTCCAATGGACATCCATCACATTTCATGAATCTGTAGGAGCATACTTGAGACCCTATGTCAATGAGACTCCAATTAAATAGTTTTGGTTTCTCCTTGGATATAATGTCTTTCAAAACTTCTATCATGTCCTTATCGGACGCATTATCGCCTATCATATCTTTGAAGACCCGCTTAACTACCCTTCGAACGTTTGAATCTAAGATTGGGACAGGCTCCCCAAACCCAAAGGAGGCTATAGCACCTGCAGTATAAGAGCCCACATGTGGTATTTTAAGTAGATCCTCATAGGTAGAAGGCAGTTGGCTCCCATAGTGAGCTGTAATGTACTCAGCTGCCTCTTTAAGACCAACCGACCTCTGTTTGTACAGCCCTATAGGTTTCAGTACTTCTTCGATATCGTCTACTTCTGCAGTAGCCAGAGATGTCATGTTTGGGAACTTGATAAGGAACTGCGTATAGACACGCTTTACTGCTGTGCTAGTCGTCCTCTTGAGTAGGATTTCGGCGATGAATATTCTAAAGGGTGAAGTATCGTCTCTCCAGGGGAAATCCCTGAGCCTCGCCTGTCCCCACTTGATAACCGCATTGGCGAATATTCGTTTCCTTTTTCTTAGTTCCATAGGTACCCACTATACGATTAGTGGATTGAGTGACATTGTGTGGAGCTTTGGTCACTAGAAGATACTCTCTATGTACTTCAACACGCCCTTCTCACCAGCACCATAAGCACTCGTGAACTCACCTATTATCCTTTCTACGCACTTCTCAATCTCTTCACATATTGAGCGTCGCTGGAGGACTTGTTGAGCAGACCTGCGAAGTGTATCAAACAGTGTAGTGTGGTATGTCGGGTCGTCACTGACGAAGTCCCACAGCTCCCGTCCAACTAACGTCTTCATCTCCCAGTTGGGCAATAGCTGTTTCATCAGACCGAGCGTCACGGTCTCATTCGTCTTTTTTCCATATGTCATACCTATGTAGGCCTTGTCACCCTCATTGATCTTCTCAGTAATCTTCTCAGACCAGTACACGATCTGGTCTTTGTCCATATCATTCGGCCCACTTTTTACTTGGATCCAGTGGGTATCCCCACCCTTCTTTTTGACCAAGTCCCAACCAGATCCCCTCGGCCCCTTCTCTATGGAGTCAGAACTTGCCAGGAGCAGGTGCTCCACAAAGAATCCCATAGAGGTCACGATAGACCTGGTCACGACCATATAGACATTTACCTTCACGAGTTCTTCGGGCGTATGTATGTTCAATGCTTTGACCAGGAGGGGATTTGGGCTAAGCTCTGACAAATCTAGGCTCTTTATCATTTCCATCTGTCTCTTCGTGAATGCCCTGCTTAGGGCTCCTAGAAAATTCTGAGGAACTGAGGCGTTGGTGTCCAGATAATTGAGATTCCTTATTTGGATAATCCTTGAAATTTCCTCATCAGTCAGGTTTATAGTACGTCTCCCGCTGATCCCTTTCACATTAGCTAAACTTTCTTTGGTGACAGATAGGAACTCGTCTATACTGGAGAAGTATGAGGCCAACGACCTGGATTTTCCTTCTGTCAAGCCGGCGTCATTCCTCAGAACAAAAGCCAACATCTCATGTAGTTTTTCTGTTATCAACAAACCCACCTTTGCAGCAACTGTATGTTAACATATTTAGTTCAAACCTTAAATTAAAGTAAGCCCCCGGCTTTATAGGAACCCGGTACTCAGAATGAATTCTGCTACCTTCGTCGCCATTAGGGGAGGCACAGCGTTCCCCACCTGCTTCGCAACTTCGCTAAACCCACCCTCAAATACAAACGAGTCTGGGAAGCTCTGTATCCTTGCCCCCTCTCTAAGTGAAATACCTCTGTTCTCAGTGGGGTGCAGTTTTTGTCTAGGTGAGAAGTCATGTGTCACTATCGTGTTTGCCACATCGTCTCTGTTCAGTCTCATATACATGGGTCTGACACCCGATTTCGTGTTTAGGGCATAGCCAACCTTGTCACCAAATTCCCTCGTTCTCAACCAACCTCTTTTAACAAGTTTCTCGACGTCCTTATTAGACGCGTTAGTGTGTGAGATGATGGACTCCTTGGGCAGGAAACCGACCTCGGTAACTCCCAGCTTCAGACCATTCCACCCGCCGTACCTACCTATAAATTCGAATACTTGTGCTTCCTCAGCTGTAAACTTCTCAGGGAACAGCTCCCATACACCCATGTATTTCTTCCCGAACCTATTGCTCCTGTACATCTTCCCCTCTGGAATCCTCTTTATGATTTCCAATTCTTCGCCATTCGGAAACTTTGCCACGTGGTTATTAGTACTATCGGAGTCAAAGACAAACTCCTCATAAGAGGGGTTTGTGTCCTTAGATTTGCCATGAACCTCGACAACCCCGTCTTTTGTTGGTTCAGGTAGACCATGCAGAGCATTACCCACGGTGGTGAACTTCGCCATAGAGCCGAATAAAGTGAGCAAGTTTGAGTGTGTTATCCTTGGCTCGAGCATGATTCTCCCGTTGTCTCTTACCGCAAAACAGAAGACCCTGTTCCTCAACTGTGGTACGCCATAGTCTGCGGAGCATAGTAGTCGCATATCTATATCATAACCTGCGGATCTGTACCTGCTTTCTACCTCCCGAAGAAACGCCTTACTAATGGTAAGGAAACCCGCGACGTTCTCCATCAACACGACCTTTGGCTTTATTTCGGAGGCCCACCTTATGAAGTCGAAGACAAGTCTATTCCTCTCATCGCCCAGCAGTCTCTCTCCCCTCGCGTCGCTGAAACCCTGACAGGGGGGGCTCCCTATTACTATGTCAGGATCAACACGCTTCACTTCGTCCGGCACAGGCCCAGAAATATCATACTTCAGTATTTCCGTGTTTTGGTGGTTCCTCTTGAACGTTTTCAGAAAACCGTCGTCGCAGTCTACCCCGAGCCTTACTTCGAACCCGGCTTTTTCGAAGCCCTTACTGAGCCCGCCACATCCACAGAACAGGTCTATAGCAACAGGTTTCGCCATTTATCAAACCTCTCTAGTCTTGTCTGCATTATAGTTTATACGGAAAAAATAAAAAAGATGAAAGTGTTTGGGGTGCAAATCCCTCTAAGGGCTTTACACATCACTGTGAAGTCATTGGGTAATAATGGGAGTTAACAAAACTGACTTTTGTGCAATCTTACGGGATTGAACATTCCTCGGATTTGTTCACTCGCCGCACCGGAGAGTTCATTCCTTATAGCATCGAGATTCGCTAGCCACATAGGTGGCTCATTGCTGGCTTCACAACGCTTGTTTGCAAGTTGTTCCATCGCCCTGTATACTACACACGGAGGGAGGGTTCTATGAATATCTATGTAGGCAATCTACCCCAAGAAGTCACAGATGAGGAATTGCGGGAGGCATTTCAAGCTTTCGGGCAGGTTACGTCAGTGAACATCATCAAGGACAGGTATAGTGGCCAGCCTAGGGGATTTGGGTTCGTGGAGATGCCAGCCAATGCTGAAGGCCAGGCCGCAATCAGTGGCCTGAACGGCAAGGAGATGAAAGGGAGAACACTGGCCGTAAGTGAGGCGCGCCCGCGCTCTGAAGGCGATCGAGGCGGTGGGAGGCGTTCTTAGTAAGCAGCGAGCAAATATAACAGATTCACAATAGAACTTTGTCTAACAGCACGTAAAAGAATATGCATTGCCCCATCCAAATTCGGCTTCGCTTAACTTCTCACTGACAGGGCGCACTCTTAACAATCACTCATAATGTTCAGCTCTGAAGTGTGCGCCTTTTCACCTTTGCAGTACCCAGTGCATAATGACCGATTGGCCCAATGGCTTCGCTCGCTTAGCCTTGCAGTGTTGACTTACTTCAAATAAAATAGCGTCATGAGGTGGAGAGATGGAGATGCGTGGTATCAACAAAGGTTGCTGTTGCTATCGCAGAAGCTCGTAACATTTTAGTCATCAATGAGCCCATATACAAGCAAGTATAGAAGACGTAGGAAACATTAGCGATGGAATGGCAACAGCGATAGATCAAAACTAGAGGAGGTTAAATCATGCCTGATTGGGCTGTAGCTATAATAGGACCTATTTGTCTGTTACTGGGGATAGGTATCTCTGAATTCAGGCAGTGGAGGCAGGAAAGAAACAAGTATAGATTTGTTACATTCGAAAAGCGACTGACGGTGCACCAAGAAGCATACAATCTTGCTAGTGAAATTGGGGCGATGTTTTTTGAACAACTTACTGGCCAAGGGATGCCCACTTCAGAAAACCTTACGTTCACGATCTCTAAAACGAGGGCATGGTGGAGAGGTAATTGCCTTTGGTTAGATAAAGCCTCTCGAAAGGCATTCCTTGATCTTGTGAACCATACGGCAGTATATACTGAGAGCTATGACCCAGATGATGCAGAGAAATGCCTTGCATTTGCTGGAATAGCCACAAAAAAGATAGCCAGCGGGATCGGTGAGCAACACCTGCCTGACATAGAGCCTATTGGTAAATCAAAGAAATAGTCCTGTTCGTCAGTCCAAAATAGTGTAGTATAGCAAATTAATCAATGGTCAAAGGAGATTATCAGCTTGTTAACATTAACCACCCGTGTTAGACATAGATTCTGGATCATCCGATGTTGCACATTTTAGCGGATTGTTCACTTTGCCATGGTATTCTGGGAACATAATACCTGTTCAATGTATTCTGTGTATGGGATTAGGATAGTTAAGATATTGATAATGAGCTACTGACCGTGACAGCCTGTATGTCCCCAGTTATGTTCCCTCATAAAGCCTATCATAGCTTTATGAGACTCGCTATCGGGTGTCATGTCTATCCTTTGTTTACACGTATCGCAGTAATACCAGATTTGGTGCTCCTTCTTACCCTGGTCATACCCCGCTCTCCGTGCCTTCTCTTTTATTTCCCGAGTTTCGGGTATTTTAAGCTGGAGAAGCCCCAGCGAGTCCTTAACGAAATCGGCAAATGATACGCCTCCCAGGTCCTCAAGGCGCTGCTTCAGCAAGGCATATTCGTCTTTGGAGAGTCTACAGGACACAGTGGGGTGACTCTCTTCGTATCTTGCCCTGGCTGGCGGTTTGTGGCCAGGTCTTTTCACTTTATCCTTGACTCTTTCGTTTGCCATAGCTGCTTGCCATATGGATTACCATACTGTTTACCATGCAGTTTACCACTATGGATTACCATAGTCCAAAATGCAGAACTTGGTGTGAGTTTCTCCGGTTCAAATGCTGTGTTTCAAGAAACCCAGAAATCGTCATCGTGTGGCCTTGATTACGTGTGGTATACTGGAAGTGTGGTCGCTACCTCGGTGCGTAGCTGAGGCGGCCCCTCCCTATGCATCCGGGGAAGCGACCCCTGTCATGATAGGAGTAGCTGCATTGGATGATAAGGCGCTTGCCGACACAATCTATCAGGAACTTGCGAAAGGGCTGAAAGCCGATGACCTGGACTGGACCCATTTGCTGGCCAAGTATAGCTCCAGCAAGGGAGTCCTGTACGACACCATTGGGCGATTCTTCAGGGACATGGAACCCCAAGTCAGAGCCCTTGGTGAGGCTCAGGCTAAATTGGGCGGGGCCAAAGTTCAACTGAAGTCCCTGGACCAGAGAATAAAGGAAGCTGAAAAGCTCGTTAAAGATAAGGATCGGGATGTTGCAAAGGTGGAGAAGAAGAGGGACATGCTCCAGAAGAAAATTGAACGGCTTGAAAGTACCGTTGCGCAAAAGGGAGAGGTTTTAAAGAGGCTTCGGGAACTGGAGAAGCTAGGTTTCTGTAAGGAAAGGCTTGAAGCTCTCCATACTAGCCTCCTTGATATGGGGAGCAAACACGGGTTCAAGCCAGAGGAGGTTGCGGATACCTTCTTCACTGAGCTAAAGCATTACGATAGCGCAGTTACACTTGGGCAGGAAGTCGAGCGACTGGGAGCTGTTGCCGAGGTGAAGAGGGCGGAGGCCGAACAATGGAGCGTCAAAGTAGAGGCATGCGAAGCAAAGCATAAGGAACTGAAGGAGACTATCAGCACCATTCAATCACTTAGTAAACGGGGAGTCAAACCGAAACAGATTGTCTCATGGAATAGTATCCTGAACCGGGTTGGCGGGGTTGAGGAGCTGGAGAAATGCCTTGATGACTATAGGTCATTTCAAGGTCTTATAGCAGCCAAGGAGAAAGAGCAGGAACAGCTGGATGCGAAGTTAGTAGAGGACAGAGCCGCGGTGAAGACAATGACGGAACAACGGGCAGAGCTGGAAGCGTCCATCAAGTCTCTCCGAGTCTCTGCAATTCGGGAGATAGAGAAGGTAAGCCAGGCAGGGATTGAAAGAGTTAGCGGAGTCGCGCAAGTAGGGTCTTGATTCTATAGAACAAGCAGGTAGGACTGCGTCAGCTGAACTAAAAGAGGCACGTGGCTTGATTGACGAAGTGGTCGCCAGTTCGATTAACTCTATTGGCCAGGTGAGTAAAGCCGCCTTGGCCCAGTTGAAGGAGGCACTGTCCCTTGTTGACCAGCTGTGCGCCAGAGCTCTTGAAGTCGGTAGCATAGTGGACCAGGCTGGAGACAAGTTGGCCAAGAGCAGGAAAATAACTGAGGCCACTGCAACACTTTTGACAAGGGTTGAGGGAAACAGATGAAACTGCTAGGTGAAGCGGCCACTGCGACAATGATTAGGATTGATGACATAGAGAATGAAGCCAGGAGGATGGTTTCAGAACTGGATAGCCTGGATAGTCGCTTGCACAGGGCATTCACAGCCCTTTGCATCGACAGCTATGTATCTTACCTCAATGTGCAGAGGAAACGGATGCTAGGGGATGAGAAACAAGCTGAGACCAACGCCGATTTAACAAGGCTTCCTGCCTTGGGCATCTATGGTTTACTCTCCCTCTTTAGCAGGCAAAAACCAAACTGGAAAAGAGCAGTCGGTTCAGTCCTCAAGGAGGAGCCTTTCGGGGACATCAGGGTCGCAGCCAGCAACGATGATATGAAACTGATGAACATGTCCGGGATAGCACGCGGGCGTGGTATGACGGTTGCTGAGGTCGTCGCATATCTGATGAAGGAAGGCTATAAGGTATTCAGCTGGACCGAATTTGAAGCCGAGGCGGAGAACCTGAGAGTGGCTGCTCTAAAAGGCGAAACGGAACATTTAGGAATAGAAAAGGCTGGCTTAGAGGATATCCAGGCCCTTACAACCGGCCCCGGTGGCGGAGGCATTGTTGTCTCTTAGAAACCCTCTCCATCAAGGCGGTTTTTGCTGCGGCTCATATACCATCTACGCCAGACACACACCAGCCCTGTCAAAAAGCGCTTCGTCAACCAGAATCGGGGCATTGGCCCTGCATGTTAGGGCAAGCGCTATCCCGATTGGACACTCGGCTTCATAATCCCTGCTGTGTTGGGAAAGTAATATCGTGGCATGGAAGGTAGTGCCGTCGAGATGAATTACGGTGCCTCTAATATCAGCACTGGCAGCGTTGCTGTTGGCCAGAAAGAGGTCCAGCTCTGCATCTTTTTCAGGTCGCCCGTGGAGACGGTCTGCTAAAATCTCTGCCTGGGACGGGCTTATCTATATGGGCAGATAACTGTCCACGTCTTTTGGCCTCAGAATTAGAGTGAGCTCAGGACAGGCAGCTGCAACCCTGATTGAATCAACCACACATTGCACTTGAGCCATTTTGACACCCCCCTAGCTACATAACTATTCTCATAACGAGTACTTGCGGACTTCAAGGTTCGACCCATTTCAGCGGAGCCTCACCCCCTAGTCACCTTTTTTAGTTTCGTAAATAGCTGGCTGGTTTGACTCTTGCTGGCCCTTGTTAACTCTGTCAATAGCCTCCTGGAAGACTTCATAAAGCTGGTCCCGCAGCGGCCCCAGCCTCTCCATGCTCTTTTCGATTTGCTCAGTACTGTCAGGCAGGAACTGCAAGCCTCCCTTTACCTCCGGCTCCTTCTGCTTCTTGGTCTGGTTTATTTTCGAGTCGTTTTTCCCTTCAGCGGCAAAATTCATAATCACATCTGCCTGGCACATGCTTGTCCACTACAAACTTTGTCAGTACCTCTCGAATGCCTTTTGCTAGCAACTTCCTTTCCTTCTTAAGCAGGTTTATGGCTCTGACCGTCCGGCTTCTCTCAAATTGGGCCATCAGCTGCTTGTGCCATTCCACATACTGTTCACCTTTTTCTATGGTCGCCGTTAGGCCGATGAAGCGAGCACCATATTGGGACTTAAAAAGCTCGCTGTTGATTGGTATTACTTTGTAATCAAGGAAGCGATATAGTCCATCCAAAACCGCTGCCCAAATACTCTCACTAAACCAAGTTGATGGCCCAACGTAATCGATACTGTCTTGGCCGCCCAAGGTCTTGCCGGTTAACCTCTCAACCTCCCGGTCTATCCTCAACATAAAACGGGTGCGTTGCCTGAGTTCTTCGCCACCCACCAGCTGCCATTTTGGGATTCCACGCATCGTATTCTCGCCCACCCACGAATGTGGGCTGGAACAAAGATGCTGCTTCAGGTAGCCATACAGTATCTGAGTCCCCGGGTTCTCTTCAACTTCTAGGGGGTAACACAATGAATTGGCTCCCGATAATGAGTTGACGATTACCGTCACTCGCTTTGGTCTGGAATGCAACTCAGTGCTCTTTCGGCTACCCAGCCAGCACTCTGACAGGGACAGTGCAAGCTCGCTGTCTAGTCTTCGGACAAGATTTATCATCCCGTTTTGGTGCTCTTCATACAGTTTAGATGTCCACGCATCGACATCTTTCCTTGGACGCTTCGCGTCTTTGGGGTAGTCTTTGCGATAGTGTTCTAGTATGTCCTCGGAGGTCAACCGAGCGGCTCGCACTAAATCCGCAGGCAGAATATCTGTGTCGGACAGCCTTTCCTCAATGACTTTTTGTAGCCGGTAGTTAAGAAAAAGGCCTTCAACTGACTCAAAATGTGCAGCTTTAAGCCAATTTTCGATATCCCCAACCCTTTCTTTGCGCATTTTCAGAATACTCCCCGTTTCCTCTTGGGTTATCTTCAAGACACGCAGAATTGCTACAAGTTGAATCTCTGTAATTTCGCCGGGCCTATTCAATCATACCCCCCAGATACGGAACTTTTGGGAACTAAATGAAACTGACACATAGTCCAACCCAGGATACACTAAGTATAACTTAAGGTAATCTTCGCAACAAGAGAGGGAGTCATGGAAAAAACCTTAACCGTCAGCGAGGCAGCGCGAGAACTTCGGCGCTCAGAGCGATGGCTTCGTGATGCTGAACGGAGAGGGAAAATTCCTAAAGCTAGGCGAGATCTCAACGGCTGGCGGGTCTACACAGCAAAGGACATCGCCAAACTGAAAGAACTGATAGTTGGTAATAGAAGCACGACTGAAGTTGGGTAGTTAAAAGATGAGGCCTAAAGTGGCTCGGCTGGATAGCAACACAACCGCAGTAAAGGTAACAGTCAACATCATCACTCGACCAGCGACCGAGTACCAGCGGCGTTGCTGGGTGTCTTTTTGGCGGAAGCTAATCGCCGAGGCTACGAGTTCAGAAAAGAGAGCGCCGACGCTTCAAGCTCCCAACGACGATGCTCGCAACGACAGCGGCGAAGAGGAGATATCCGACGGCAGACAGTAAGACAGGACCGTCGTCCGTCCATTAAACAGGAAGCCCCCACTAGGCAGTACTGGAGGCTTTGAAGAAGAGGGAAGTGGCGATGACACACTCTACTTCCATTAATAATGATATAGAAAACCAAGGTAAAAGTCAAGTTGCAGAGTCAGGTTTTGCCTCCAAAGGCTACCCTGATGATGCCATACTTCTACTGAACACCCTTTTTGGTGAATTCACCAATTGCTACGTTGAGTTACGTATGCTTCGCAAAGGAAGCGGCCCAATCCAGTTATTTTGTTCCTCAGTTGAAAAAATTCAGTGGGACTTAATCGAGAGGAAAAACTCAGAGGGGTACGGTTGCTATTTCGGCGTTTGTCTCCGAAAAACACAGAGGGGCGACAAGTCTTCGGTAGCCTCAATTTCAACGTTGTGGGCAGACTTGGATGGCAAGAATTTTGGAGGAGGTAAGCCTGAAGCGTTAGCCCGACTTCAGAAACTGCCACCATACTTGTACCCATCAATTATAGTCGACAGTGGGCATGGTTATCACCTCTATTGGTTGCTTCGAGAGGCCGAAATAGTTGAGGCACCTGAAGAAATTTTGAAGCTGGAAGGCTATATGAAAGACCTTGCCCTTACTCTTAACGGCGATTCTACCTCTGACCTTGGACGAGTCCTCCGCCTCCCTGGTTTATTAAATCAAAAGGATTTAGAGAATCCGTGTCTCTGCCATATCATCCACTACGAGCCTGCGCGTCGATTTACCCCTTTGGATTTTGATGATTATCAAGTGGAAATTCCAAAAAGAACCCCTCAGGCTAAACCAGGGCGGCCCGAGGAAATCAGGCAAAGGTCCGACAAATTTAACAACCTAGCCATCGAAAAACTGTTAGAGAGCTGCTCCTTCATCCAGCACTGCCGGGACAACGCTACCACCTTATCTGAACCCTGGTGGTGGAGTATGGTGCACGTCTTGGTCGTCTTTGGCAAGCCGGGCAGACAGAGAATCCACGAGTTCTCGGCACCCCATCCCACATATACCCAAAAAGAGACAGAGCAAAAGATAAAAGAAGCTTCAAAAGCAGCAGATAAGAACGTAGGGCCGCATACCTGCCTATTTATTGAACAGGACCTCGGTTTTCCCTGCCCGGAGACCTGCAAGGCAAAGGCATTGGGCGTTAAGTCAGCCGCCGGTTTAGCAGCCAAACTGGCAACTCAAGAATTGCGCAGCCTATACTTTTATTGTGACGAAAATGGCAACCTCAAGTTGGACATGGAGGCACTCACCGGGGATATTCTAAACGAGTTTAAGTTCATAACCCTACTCGACACCGAAGAGGTTTTGGTCTACGATGATGGCTACTGGCAGTGCGGTGGCGAAGCGAAAATCAAAGCAGAGGCTGAAAAACGAGTCGGCCTCAGCAAGCTCTTAACAGTTCACGTAATCAACGAAATCATTGGCCATATTCAGAGGAGCACCTACACCGCACGAGGGCTGCTGAATCAGTTCTCCGGGATAATCAATCTCAAAAACGGACTGCTAGACGTGACGACAAGAGAGCTAAAACCGCACACTCCTGAGTTCTTATCAACGATTAGGATACCGGTGGCCTATGACCCCGATGCAGACTGCCCGAGAATTAAACAGTTCCTTGCCGAGGTGCTTGAGCCGCAGGACATACCTGTCATTCATGAGTTAGCTGGCTATGCTCTGATTCCTGACTACTCACTCCAGCGAGCGTTTTTGTTTATCGGAGATGGCAGCAACGGGAAAAGTACACTTCTTCAAATATTGCGAATATTCCTTGGTAAGAACAACTGTTCCACTGTGGCTTGGCATGCCCTGGAATACAGCCGCTTTGCTTCATCAAGGCTGGACGGCAAGTTATTGAATATTTACGCCGACCTGCCCTCACGCAGCATGAATTCCACCGGAACCTTCAAGATGCTGACAGGTGGTGATGCTATCAGTGCCGAGAAGAAATTTAAGGACAGCTACTCGTTTGTGAATTTTGCCCGCCTACTATTCTCAGCCAACAAGCCGCCGCAGATATTAGACGAGGATAGCTATGCCTTCTGGCGCCGCTGGATAGTTATTAACTTTCCCAGCCAATTCCCTGAAAACGACCCCAGAACCGACCCCGATCTTCTGAGCAAGCTGACTACTGAGACAGAATTGAGTGGCCTATTGAACCTAGCCCTGGATGGCCTTCAGAGACTGCTATTCAATTCGCGGTTTAGTTATGGCAAGACGGTAGACCAGACGCAGAGTTATTACCTCAAAGCCTCTGACCCTGTGTATGCATTTGTTGAAGACTGCTGCGAGTTTGACCCTGAAGCCGTAACCAGTAAGGACGAGTTGTTTGACGCTTTTAGATGCTATTGCCAGGTCAGCAAAACACCTGTAATGAATCGAGATTCATTCCACAGAACACTCAAAAACAGTCCCCATTGCAGGGTAGCTTCCACCCGACCAACAGTGGATGGTGAGCGCGTCCCGAGTTGGAGGGGCGTTAGAATCGTCAACCCTGTCAACCCTGTCAACCCTCTAGGGATGACTTTAAGAGACGCGTGCGAATACAGACATAACGAGGTAGAAAAGGTCCCGGTGAGATGAATGAAAGTAAGCGAAAAAAGGTTGACACGTCTGACAGGGTTGACCAAAAACCTTCCAACACCGAAGCCAGAGACTACGCCCATGCCTGGGATGAACTGCTACAGGAGGTTGGCCTAAGCAAGGAGCAGGCGATATCAATTTGGGACCAACAGGGTCGCCCCGTAATCCACTTAGGTCTTTGCGAGAACTGTTTTGACTTGGCAAAGCTTCTCACCCAGAAAAGCGCGAAATCGGCACACGTGGTGGCCGTTAAGGAGTGGCTTGTGAAACACAAGAAACAGAATCGAGGGGAGAAGGGATGCTAACTGACGAAGAAGAGACACAAATGCGTGCGTGCATGAAGAAACGGGCATGACCGAGTTGTTGTTCCTTTCTTGTCCCTACTGTGAGCGGATTGTCGGTTACTAAGGAAGGGACAGCAATTCTGCCCAAGGAGGTGTTGACATTATACAAGCATAATTGTATAATTCGGCCATGAAGCAGAGATTGGAGTTACCTGTTCTCAAGTGTTTGCGGTGTGGACATGTGTGGATACCGCGAAGAATGGCACTGCCCAAATACTGCCCGAAATGTACGTCACCTTACTGGAATAAACCGAAGTGGAAGGGCGTGAAGAAACAATGAAAATCGCAGCAATCTATTGCAGGGTCAGCAGCGATAGCCAGGAGGGCCAAGGCACCAGCCTGCAGACACAGCGTGAAGCTGCCCTTAAATACTGCGGAGACAAGAGCTATGATGTGCGGTATCGCTTTAGTGAGGTATACTCTGGGCTATCCTTAGAGCGGCCAGAACTAGACAAGCTACGTGACCTCGTAAGGGCTGAAGCTATTGACGTGGTTGTGGTGTATTGCCTTGACAGGCTATCACGCAACGCCACACACGGCGTCATACTCAGAGACGAGCTTGATAAACACCACGTCTTACTTGAATCTGTTACCGAGGACATAGACAAGACGCCTTTAGGTGAGGCGATTACCTATCTCAGAGGAACATTCTCACAGATAGAAGCTGAGAAGATACGAGAACGCACCATGCGGGGCAAGAAGAAAAAGGCCGAACAAGGACGTATGCCGTGTGGGGGCTATGCCAGGTTATATGGTTACGATTATATCAAGGCAAGCGAGAGGAATGGCGGCAGACGCATAATAAACGAGAATGAGGCACAGTGGGTGAGGCAGATGTTTACCTGGTTAGTGGATGATGGTATGTCTTGTCTAGCCATCGCTACAAAACTGAATTCGCTACATATCCCCACCAAGTATGATAACTGCTGGTCAAGAACGGTGGTTCATAAGATATTAAGCAATCCCGCTTATACTGGCGTGACAACCTATAAGCAAGGGGATTCAATAGAGCTACCAAATATCACGCCGCCGATAATTGAGAAGGCGGTTTTTGAGGCTGCCCAACGGCAACTGAGAGTGAACTTTGAGAAGGCGAAGCGCAATATGAGGCGCCAGTATCTACTACACGGCCATATAAGGTGTCATCAGTGTGGCAAGCCTTACCGAACGCATATCACGATTCAGCACAGAAAATATAATACCTATGAGTATCGGCGCTATGCTTGTTCGTCTGCGGCTGGCAAATCAAGCTCGTTTTCAGTGGCCCACTGCCACAATAAGGGATGGATGGCAGATAAGCTCGAGGACCTGGTATGGACGCAAATAGAGCATATTCTGAGCAATCCTGGGCTTATCATTGCTGAGCTTGAGAAGCAACGCCAAGATTCTAATGAGGTGAGTGTTTTGGAGACCGAGTTAAGACAAGTCGAGCGACAGCTAAGAGAACTAGACCACGACCAGGCACAGCTTCTACAGTGGGCGTTAAAGGGATTCCCAGAGGACCAGGTTCTCGCTCAGAACAAGAAACTCAACACAGGGCGCGAAAGCCTAAAGCTACAAAGTGCTGAATTGGAGAGAAAAATTAAGGCAAGTCAGGAAGCGGCTATCAGTTTACCGAAACTTGAGCATTTCGTTGAACTGATACGAGAAAAGCTATCTGTGTTAGACTTTGGGACAAAGCGCATGGCGATAGAGATGCTTGATATTAGGGTATGGATAGACGGGTACAATGTGGAAGTGACCGGTGTCATACCCGTTTCTGATTATGTGGTTGCGACACCGCAATCTGCATAATATTTCCGGCGAAGACTAAATCCTGGGTTATTTGTTTATCGTTATCGCTGGGTTGAGGATTCCCGGCCGGGTGGTTGTGGACAAAGATTAGGGCTGCAGCATTATGTTTGACGGCGCCCTGGATAATTTCCCGAGGATAAATAGCACTGGCATTCAATGTCCCCTCAAAAAGGTCTTCAATCTCGACAACGCGATTCTGGGAATCAAGGAACATGACTTTGAAGACTTCTTTTTTCAGGTCTCGCATGGAATGATACAAATAATCGAAGACCTCCCGGGAAGACCGGCAATAGGGTTTATCGAGGACCTGTTTCTTAAGAAACTCCCTGGCTACATCCTGCATGAATTTGATGACAAAGACATTGTGGGCAGTAATCCCTTTGATTTTCCGCAATTCCTCGGGAGGAGCCTCCAGAACGCCTCTCAGGGTCTTGAACCTGTTTATGGCTTCTTTGGCTTGCGGCTTACAATCCTTGCGAGGCGTCCCCAGTGTCAGCAGCAGTTCCACAATTTCATAGTCAAGGAACGCCGCCAGCCCCGATTGATTGAACCTTTCCCGCAGTCTTTTCCTGTGCCCTTCCTGGCTTTTAACTTCCATGCTTCTGGTCTTCCTAATTGTAATAGTTTAGTTTTTCCATAAGTTCCCTCTTTAAATTAGGGCTCTCTCATTCATAACTCCCCTTGCCCCTCTTACCTTAAGAGGGGAACTTTGGGAAAACCTTCTTGTTGCCCCTCTTATTTTAAGAGGGGGGATTTTGGGAAGACTTTCCTGTCACTCCATCTTATCTTAAGAGGGGAACTTTGGGAAGACTTTCCTGTCACTCCATCTTATCTTAAGAGGGGAGTTGGGGAACACTTTCCTCTTACTCCCCTTATCTTAAGAGGGGGATTTTGGGAAGACTTTCTTGTTACTTCCTTATTATATATATTAACTTATGGTCATGGGAATCACGTTATACGACGGCGACGGAAGTGCTGATATAATAATAATGTAATGAATTTAGCCCGGCAAATAGAGCAATATCTCCCCCAGCAACTCCTGGAGCTGGTCAAGGATATCAGCAGACAGGCTTTTAATCAGGGGCAAAGGGTATATCTCGTCGGTGGTGTAGTACGAGACCTGCTTCTAGGCTACCCTAATTTAGACCTTGACTTGGTGGTCGAGGGCGATGCGGTGAAATTGGCCCAACAAGTGGCGGAAACCAGTCAGGCAAAGTTGCTGGCCCACCGCCATTTCGGCACCGCTAAGCTCAGATATGAGAATTTCAGCCTGGACCTGGCAACAGCACGAAAGGAAACCTATGCCAGACCGGGAGCACTGCCTACAGTCACCCCAGGTACCCTCAAGGATGACCTCATCCGTAGAGATTTCTCTATCAATGCGATGGCTATATCCCTCGGTTCAAATGATTACGGGGAGTTAGCTGACCCTCATCAAGGTAAAAACGACCTGAAGCATCGGCTTATCCGTATTTTGCATCCCGGAAGCTTCAGCGACGATGCCACCAGAATTTTACGGGCCGTTCGTTATGAACAACGGCTGGGTTTTGAGCTTGAAACACAGACCGCTCAGCTACTTAAACGGGATACTTCCATGCTGGATACAATAAGCGGCGACCGAATCAGACACGAGCTGGAACTAATTTTTAAGGAAAAACTGCCGGAATTTGCCATCAATCGGCTTGCCGAGCTAGGAGTGCTGCCCAGAATAAGTCCCTTCCTCAAAGGCGATGGCTGGATAGCTGAGAAATTTGACAAGGCACGCCGCCTAAACAAGCTCGCCCAATTGCCCACGCTCTATTTCTGTCTTCTTATTTATTCACTTAGCGAAAATGAAATTGAGCAATTTCTTGCCCGTCTTAACACATCGACAACATTGTCTCGAGCCATGCGCGATACGCTCTGCCTCAAGACCAGCCTTCCTCTCCTGGACAAGCCTGCCCTGAAACCCAGCAAGATTTATTATCTGCTCCGGGAATATGAGCCCCTGGCGGTACAGGCAAATGCTATAGCCACAGACGAAAAAGAAGGCACCCCATCCTTAATAGTACATCAGCACCTCCAACTGTTTCTCACAAAACTGCGCTATGTAAAAACTTCCCTCAACGGGGAAGAGCTAAAAGGACTGGGCATCTCCGCCGGACCGGAGATAGGACGGGTCCTCCAGATATTGCATAAGGCGAAATTAGATGGAGAGGTTAGAACCAAGGCAGATGAAAAAAAACTAGCCCTCTCTTTATCACCGAAGTTATAATGGTGGGAAGGGAAGAATATTCAAGACCGCCGGGCCGAGGTAGCAGGCCAAGAGATACTTGGGGAATTTTCCTGCCCAGCAAGGCAAGAGAAATTTCCATACCGGTAGTTTAGAGGCTCCGGCCAGGAGTCCGGCTACGTCAAATGGCAATATAGGTTGAAGAGAGACGAAGAAGATGCCCCACGGGCCATATCTCTTCATCCAGCCTACAAGCCTTTCATATCCCGGTGCGCTCTCGGCTAGTATGAATCTCTTTCCCCAGTAGCCGGCATAATAGCCAGTTATTTCTCCCAAGGTGCCAGCGCTACTAGCTATAAGAGCTACAAGAATAGGGTCCCATTTCGATGCCGCTGTTATCATTATAGCGACGAAAATAGGTACTGGAATAATAATACTGGCGTTACTTACCAGAGTGGTTACAAAAACAACTAGGTAAGCTGTAGTGGCCAATCCTTCAACTGAAAGATCAAAATAGGCCATCAGATATCGAAGGAGGAAATAAAGGCCGACGCTGAGACCAAGAATGCCAACGGCATAAATCGTCGCCAGAAGCCACCTATTTCGCTTGATTTGCTCCACTATACTCATATTTTCACTTCACTCTAATCTTCTCCCTTCAGAGAAGAGCGTTCTAGCCCCCGGGAAAAGGAGACGTCACGTAGCATTCCAGCCCTTGTCCTCTCAAGTTTAGACTTATCACTTTGGCCTGCCTCTCCTCGGAGAAAAAGGTAAAAAGACATGGTCCGGAGCCAGCGAGATAAACTCCCGGAGCTCCAGCTTCTTCCAGGGTCTTTCGATATTTGTCCAGCCCGGGGAAGAAATCAAAGGCTACCATTTCGAAGACATTAAACATAAGACTATGGTCAATCGCTTTCCCTTGCTTCAAATAGGATAAGGCCTGTTGAATAAACCGGCCTTCGGTGTAATGAGCAGCATTTAATTTACCATACATTTGTTTTGTTTTGCCCGGGATCTTAGGCAATGGCGGCACCAACAAAACAAAGAATGTTGCAGGCAAGGCTGGTAGCAGGGTTACCTTTTCCCCCCTCCCCTCCACCGAAGCTGTGCCTTTATGGATAAAGAAGGGAACATCCGAGCCTAACTCAGATGCTAATTGGACCAGCTCAGGAAGCGACAGCCTCAATTCCCAAAGCTCATTTAGAGCCAAAAGGGTGGCAGCAGCATCACTGCTGCCGCCACCCAACCCAACACCCCAGGGTATATGCTTGCGAAGTTCGATTCGTGCCCCCAGACTACATTTTGTGCTTTCCTTGAGCAGGGTGGCCGTCCGTGTTATCAGGTTATCGCGCTTTAAACTGGCCTCATCAAATTCAAAGCCTATTCCATCGTCTAATTGAAAATTGAGAACGTCGCATAAGTCTATTGACTGAACAATACTGGAGATTCGGTGATAATCATTATCCTTGCCCAGTACTTCGAGGACAAGGTTTATTTTAGCCGGTGCATAAACGGTCAACATTGCAAGTTCTTTGTAAAGGGAGCAAAGATTTCCCATAGCTCCCTCCACTCTTCCAGGCTAAGAGTTTCAGCCCGCCGTTTACCTTCTATTCCAGCTTGTTCCAGCAATGAAGCAACCTGGCCTGGCGGCATCCCTAAAGAGTGGGCCAGGGAATTGCGAAGCTGCTTACGAGGAGCGCTAAAACCATGCATAACTATATCAAAAAAACCAGCGACATCGGATACCTCGATGGGCGGCCGGGAGTAAACATCCAGGCGTAAAATAACCGAATCCACCTTCGGCGGGGGATAAAAACTCGCCGCTGGCACATAGGATATAATAGCCGGCTTGCTATAGAACTGAGCCTTAACGCTGAGCAATCTCATTTTACCAGGGGTAGCAGCAATAGCTTCGCCAACTTCCTTCTGTACCATTACTACCATTTCTGAGGGTCGGGGCTGCGCTTCGAGAAAATGGCGCAGTACCGGTGAAGTAATGTAATAAGGAAGATTAGCTATAACTTTATAACCTCGGACAAGTTCGGAGGCAGGTAAATTATTTTGTAGAAGCCGTTGAGGGGTAACCTTGAGTATATCAGCACGGGTAATTTTGACATCGGAAAATGCGGCCAGTCGTTTTTTCAGTAAGGCAACTAATTTGGAATCAAGCTCAACAGCAATGACCCTGGCTCCTCGTCTGGCTAACCCCTCAGTTAGTACGCCCAGGCCCGGGCCTATCTCGACTACAATGTCCCCGGGGCTGAGTTCGGCAGCAGATAGAATACGCTCTAATACAGCTTCATCTATAAGGAAATGCTGTCCCAAGCTTTTTTTCGGTTTGAAGCCAAATTGGCGAAGCAATTGCCGGTACAAAAGTGTCAGCCCTGCGCAAACAATTGATAGAAGCCCTTTCCCGTTTTCCTTCCCGTGTACCCAATTTCCACCATCCTCTTCAACAACGGAGTAGGCTTATACCTTTCCCATCCAGTCTGCTGGTAGATGCCCTCTAACAGGTCCACAATAACATCTATACCAATTAGGTCGGCTAATTCAAATGGCCCCATAGGCCAATTAAAAGATAGCCGCATCAATTTATCTACATCTTCTATACGTCCTGCACCCTCCTCTAATAACTTCGCCGCCTCATTCACTGTCAACATATAGATTCTATTAGCCACAAACCCGGGGGAATCCTTGACTACCACAGGTTCCTTGTCTAGAGATTTCACAAAATCGAGAGTTACCTTTACACTCTCCTCGGAAGTGAGTAAAGACCTCACTACCTCCACTCCCTTCATTAAAGGCACAGGATTCATGAAATGTGCCCCGATAACTTTATCGGCGCGCCTGGTTGCTGAGGCAAGTAGGCTTATGGGTATTCCTGATGTGTTAGAAGCCAGAATCGTTTCTTTGGGGCAAATTTCCTCAAGCTGCTCGAATATCGGCAGCTTGACCTCTGCCCTTTCAAATACCGCCTCTACAACGTAGTCAGCATCTTTAGCGGCATCTTTCATGTCAACTGAGGTGCGAAGTCTCGCCAGTGCTTCATTCATCTCTTCCTGTTTAATTTTTTCTTTCTCCACAAATTTACCCAGGCTTGCTTTTATTTTGTTCATACCACGGTCAAGAAACTCTTGTCTTATGTCAACCATGGTTGTCTCATAGCCCGCTTGAGCCGATACCTGAGCTATTCCACCACCCATAGTTCCTGACCCAATGACGCATACTTTCTTTATTGTCATATATTTATAATCTCCAAAACTCCTGTAAGCCGTGCACCTGCCCTCGATTCCTAAACCGGGAAGCAGTCTTTGCCAGCTAGCTCCAGCCAGGCACCTCTATATCACACCGGAAGTGCTATTTACCGCTGCTTCCTTCCGGACCTGACGGGGTTCATAGTCCCCAGTTGCATAGAACCCGACTATCAACACCGCTCAACAAAAACAACATCTACCCGGCAGTAAACCTCAAGCAGGAATTCAGCCCCGCTATAGCGGTTTTCGGGTACAGGGCACCGCTAGCTCCCCGCCTAGCACGGCTCACTTCATGATGTTACCAATAAGTGTTAACCACGTCAACATTGGAATAAGCGGGACTAGACCCTTCACTACACTCAGAATGACATTAGTGGATGTCGTTTAACAACCCCGGATAATTTGCGTGGCTTCTTTCACGCTACTGCCAATTTTGAGAACAAGATAGATAAGACTAATATCTACTCTTTCAGTTAGTTCTGGGGTAGCTCTCTCTCTTTGAGTTTCTTTCTATCTATTTTCCCCGAGCTAGTTTTAGGTATGCTGTCTACAAATTCAATTCTCTTGGGAAGCTTAAAATCAGCCAGGTTTTGGTAACAAAGGTTGGACAGCTCTTTGGCCGTGGCATGTTGCCCTTCTTTAAGCACTACGAAGGCTGTGGGTATCTGTCCTCCATAACCATCGTCAATGCCTACATAGGCTGCCTCAGCTACGCTAGGATGGCTCAGCAGCACGAATTCAACTTCTGACGGGCCAATCTTGAGTCCAGAAGATGTGACTATTATGAACGACTTCTTCTCTATATACTCTAAGTAGCCTTCTTCATCCATCCTGACTAAATCTCCGGTATAAAACCAGCCATCCTTAAGGACTTGAGCCGTGAGTTCAGGAGCTTTATAGTATCCTTTCATCACCCAGGGGGCATTGAACACAGCTTCCCCTATTTCACCCTTGGGAACCTCCTGGCCGTTGTCATCCAGTATCTTAAGGCGGCAAATTGGCTTGCCAACAGTCCCCAGTTTACGGCTGTTAAAGGTGCTTATGGAAACGGCTGAAACTTCCGTGAGACCGTATACCTCATAAAGGGATAGCCCAAGCTTGTCCTCCAAAGTTTCCATTAGCTCAGGAAAGGACTTGGCCCCCGCGGTAACAGCCAATCGCAGCGAATTCAGATTGTATCCTCGCAAAATTTCATCTCGCAGCATAGCCAGGGCATTGTACATGGAAGGAACCCCGAAGATAATGCTTCCCCTCTCCTTTTCCACAGCCTTCAGGACAGCTCTGGGAGTGAAATTAGGGATAAGCACGACAGTAGAGCCTATGATAATCGAACCAAAAAGAACCTCGAATAAGCCATAAAGATAAGAAAAGGGAACAATGTCTATTATGACATCTTCCCTTTTCCGTTGTATGCCTGCGGAGACTATGGGGGGAGTTCCCATAAGGGAAGCATGTGTATGTACCACGCCTTTTTGCTTCCCCAGTACGCCAGAGGTGTAGAATATAGTAGCTTCGTCCTCGTCTTTTGTATCGATATTCGGTGATATGGAAGAGCTGTTAGCTACCATCCTGGTGTAAGAGCCTGCGTCAACCTCAATTACGTGTTTTAGCAAAGGAATATGAGGCAAAACTGAGGAAAGCATCCGAGAAAATCTCTTCTCCGTTATCAGAATTTCCGAGTCGGAGTCTCGCAATAAAGAATCAAGTTCAGGCGCTTTAAGCGCAGTGTTGAGTAGCACAGCCACACCTCCACCCCTGATTACCCCGAAATAATTAATGACCCACTTAGGTCTATGGGACATCAAGATAGCCACATGGGTACCCTTTTTCATCCCCGTATCCAGGAGGACGTTGGCTACTCTGTTAGAAGTTTCATCTAGTTCCTCATAAGTAACCCTCTGAGCACCAAGAACAATGGCTTCTTTATGTGGTATTGCGCTGGCAGTATCTCCCAAGGCCTGTTTAATATTCATCTCTGCCTCCGGAAAATCCTAATGACAAAAAGTATATCGTAATAAGAGGTATATGGTAAAGCCCTCAGCCATGATTGCTGGCAAAAGAATAGATCGTTTTGCAAAGACAACATGTAGAGATATCGTTAACACGTGGGACAAGTACCAGTTATTAACAACTTGAGAAAGCACACCACCACTAAAAAGAAGAGATTCTCCTCAGCACAACCGAAGTTTCAATCTGCCTCTCGGGGATGTTCCAATATGTCCGCAAGAGCCTATCCTTTTCCCTGGACGACACCAGTTTGAAACCATGTTTCTCGTAGAATCGAATAGCCCAGGCGGCATCAGCCCAGGTCCCTACCAGGACTTCCGGAGTCTCGGCCAAGCCTCTGAGATATTCAAGTAGCCTCGTGCCAATTCCTTTTCCCTGGTATTTTGGAAGGACATAAGCATGCCTAATCAAGGTAGTATCTTCAAGAGCTTGAATTCCTGCCACTCCGAGCAAATGCCCGCCTTCCACCCAGCCAAAGAATCTAACACCAGCCTCAATTTCTCCTTTTAATTCCTCGGCTGACATATATGGTTCCTTCCATCTATCACCGGGGATTACACCTTTGTAAACTTGCGCGGCATCGTTTATGACCTTGAGTATAGCATTGAAATCTGAAGGCAATAAGCTACGAACTTTGTTTGAAACAGGCAGTAGTGGGGAACACATTTCTCGGCTGATGTTACGGCTTCTGTAGTTGTTGCGTCACTGGTCGCTGTTGAGCTTGTATAGCAATTACTTCGCTTCCTGCTTCAAAAAGCTCTGACTTAATTGCGTGCACCAGTCCCCAGGATTGCGCCTCCTCCGGATTCAGAGTGGTCCTCTCAATCATAGCATCAGTAATGTCTTTAGTGCTTTTACCCGTATTCGCTGCGATTACCTTAGCAATATTCTCCACGTCAATCCTCAACCCCTTCAATCTTTCCTCCAGCAGTTTCTCGTCTAAATTCTGTTCCCCCCTGAATTGGACATTAACACCGTGAAACAGGAATCTCGCCTGGGGTACTGATAGCCTTCTCGAACCGGCACAGTATAGGACAATGCCAATTGAGTCCACACTGCCAAAATTGTGTGTGGTTATGGATACAGGCAATCCTTTCAAATAATTATATGCGCTTAAACCATGGATAACAGAGCCACCAGGCGACGAGATAAGGATGGTGAAATCCTGTGTTCCTTGCTTCATTTTTTGGTCAACGGCGCTCATCAGAGCATTGACAGTAGCATCAATCACCGGAGCGAAGAATCTAACTACAACTGGTTTCGTAGCCATGTTTTAATCCCCAAAACAATTCACATATTGTCCAACGTGTCACGGATGGGACAAGTCAGACAAATCACTCTGCGAATCTCCCATCATCTTTCGATCCTGAAAGCTTGTGCACATTTTTCTCTAGCCATCCTATCCTTTCCACTTCCCTTATGTCAAATTCCGGAATATAAGGTTTAATATCCAGAAGGGGGGTCCCATCTACAATGTCCACATCCTGAATACGGAGCATATTCCCTTCAACCTTGACAAGGCACACAACCGAAATGCCAATAGGGTTAGGCCTACCGGGACCGCGCATGGCAAAGACTCCATGCCTTTCCTTATCCATATAGGGCTTTGCTATCAATATCGACCCTTTGGATAAGTGAAAGTGGTATAGCAAAATAATATAAGAAAAACCTTCAATATCCTTTAGGCCTTCAGTGTATTCGGGGAATACCTCGACTATCCCATTGATACCTTTAGCCGCTGCAGGCTGTATAGGCGTCCCTTTGGGTTCCTTAAAGGGAGAATGAATAACTCCGATTGGCTTGTACTTTATCTCATTCATGCTTTCGCCCTTTTACATATGCAGGCCTCGGTGTTGCCCAGAGACGAAGCAGGGGAAATCGTTCCCCATAGTACTCGTCTAATTGTAGCACACAGCATAGGTTCAATGAACGGAAGAAGACATAGTCACACCGTAAGATTAATAGTGAGGAGTTTTGCTATACTATAAATAGGGATTAGCTTTATGGGAGACATAAATAAGGTCAAGCGGAGGATAAAAGAGCTACAGGGGATAATTAATCACAATAATTACCGCTACTACGTGCTGGATAGCCCTGAAATCAGCGATGCCGAGTACGATGAGCTGATGAGGGAGCTCAGGCAGCTTGAGGCTGAGCATACTGAGCTTGTTACCCCTGACTCTCCAACGCAAAGGATTGGAGCACCTCCTGTAGAAGCGTTCGGAGTTGTCGAACATCCCCAGCCCTTGTTGAGCCTGGCTAATGCTTTTTCCTACGAAGAACTGGCAGCCTGGCATAAAAGAGTAAGCAAACTTTTAGGCGGGCGCCAGTTTGATCTTGTTTGCGAGCCCAAAATTGATGGACTGGCAGTAGCCTTGACTTACGCTGGTAGCCTGCTCGTCACAGGAGCAACCAGGGGGGATGGCTACCGGGGTGAGGACATCACCCAGAACCTGAAAACCGTCAAGAGCATTCCTCTTTCCGTGTCCAGAGAGGCACCGCCCAAATTCGAAGTCCGCGGCGAAGTTTATCTTCCTAAAGCTGGTTTTAAAAAGCTTAACGAAGAAAGGACCGAAGAGGGGCTGCCACTTTTTGCCAATCCCAGGAATGCCGCTGCTGGCTCGGTAAGACAGCTCGATTCCAGCATCACTGCCAGGCGCCCCTTGGATATATTCGTCTATGGATTAGGTTGGGCTGAAGGGAAGGCGGTGCTAGACACTCACTGGGAGATTATGCAATACCTCAAGTCCCTGGGTTTCAAGATAAATCCCGATATTGCCCTATGCCGTTCCCTCGATGAAACGGAGAAATATTACCAGACTTGGGTAGAAAGCCGGGAAAACTTTTCCTACGAAGCTGATGGCATGGTGGTAAAGGTCAATTCTATTGCCCTCCATCAAGAGCTAGGCACTATGGCTCACGAGCCAAGATGGGCTATTGCCTATAAGTTTCCCGCCATTCAGGGTACTACGCGCCTTATTGACATTGGCATAAATGTAGGGAGGACGGGGAGTCTTAACCCTTACGCTGTTTTAGAGCCAGTTCGAGTGGGGGGCGTAGTTATCAGTTCAGCGGCGCTGCATAATGAGGAGGACATTCACCGCAAAGACATCCGCATCGGAGACTGGGTTGTGGTGCAGCGGGCTGGCGAAGTGATACCCGAGATTGTCGAGCCTATTGTCAGCCGCCGCACTGGCAAGGAGAAAATCTTCTCCATGCGGGAAAAAACCTGGGAAATTTACAAGAAAAGGAAAGGCATCGTAGGGAAAGAAAAACCTCCGGATTATCCTGTTTGCCCTGTCTGTGGTAGCGAGGTTATAAAGCCCGAAGGTGAGGCCATGCACCGCTGTACCAATGCTGCCTGTCCTTCTCAAGCCCTGGAGAGAATCAAACACTTTGTCAGCCGCGGGGCAATGGACATCGATGGCGTAGGTGAAAAGCTATGCCAGGCTTTGTTCGAGGCCGGCCTGGTCAAGGATGCTGCCGATTTATACGACCTTACCAAAGAGCAACTTCTCGGTCTGGAAAGAATGGCAGATAAAAGCGCCTCCAACGTGCTTAATTCCATCGAGAGAAGTAAGGACAGGCCCTTAGCACGAGTTATTTTTGCCCTGGGAATCCTGCATGTCGGTGAGCAATACGCCGAACTACTGGCAGAGCAATTCCAAAGTATTGACCAACTGTCTGAAGCCAGCCAAGAAGAACTTTCAGCCCTTCCCTCTATCGGGCCCAAGATAGCTGAAAGCATTGTTGCCTTTTTCAGACAGGAAGGGAATAAGCAAATTATTGAAAAACTAAAGAACGCCAAGGTAAAGCTGAAAGGAAAGAAAGTTAAAAAAGCCAAGCCCAAGAAGTTACCTTTAGCCGGACAGGAGTTTGTTTTAACCGGGAAGCTGGAAACATTCTCCCGCTCCGAAGCAGAAGACAAAATAAAGGCCCTCGGGGGCAAAGCTGGCTCGGATGTCACCAAGAAGACATCTTACGTCGTGGTGGGCGCCGACCCCGGCTCCAAGCTCGCCAAAGCTCAAAAATTCGGGACAAAGACGCTCAGCGAAGCTGAGTTCCTCGATTTCCTAGATAAGGTCGGAGGCAAATCATAGAAAACCTCTTAAATCATAGTCAATGAAACTCATCGTTGGTTTAGGCAATCCAGGCAGAATTTATGCTCATAATCGCCATAATGTTGGCTTCCGGTGCCTGAATTACTTCGCCAGGCTTCATTCTATTCGCTTCGACCACAGGCAATGCCGGGCTAAAGTAGGCCTCGGCAAAGTAAGGGGTGAGAAATTGCTGCTGGCCAAGCCAGGGATGTTCATGAATCTCAGTGGCAACCCCGTGGCTTGCCTGGTGCATAAGCATGACATTCCCTTAAGCAACCTCCTGGTAATATACGATGACCTCGATTTGCCTCTGGGCAAAATTCGCCTGCGGCAGAGCGGAGGCTCGGGAGGACACAAGGGGATTAATTCTATTATTTCCGCCCTGGGAAGCGAGGACTTCCCTCGAGTCAGGGTGGGGATTGGGCGGCCCCAGGGAGAAGAGCAATCCATTAGCGAGGACGCTATAGTCAATTATGTGCTCAGCGATTTCTCCCGCCAGGAAGAAGCAACAATTAAGCCTGTAATTATCAAGGTGGCCGAAGCCATTGACTGCTTTCTTACTCAGGGAATAGAAGCGGCAATGAGCAAGTTTAACTAGCCGCTTTACGAAACTACATGCCATGTCCTATTCAAAAGGGAATTTAACAATAGGGCGGAATGTTAAACTTAAACCCAAATTGTTCGTCAGATGAGAACACTATGCTATAATTTCCGTATAATGAACTCAGTAACTGGGCAATTTTAAGCATTGAGCATGAGCTAAGGAGAGAAATGCGTTTTAAATGTGTTACCTGCGGAATTGAATTCGCTACTATAGAGCAGCTAGCTAGCCACAAGAAACAGCACCAAGCTGGTCCAAGAAGCTCCCCAGGAGTAATCTGCCTGGGCTGTGGCAAAGGTATCCCTTTGGAGCCATCTAAAGCTAACTACAGCGGGCCACTCGCTTGCCCTAACTGTCGACGGACGATGACCGTCGTCATAGAAAATGGTGAGGTAGCTGTAGCTCGGCTTGGCTAACATCTATGTCTAAACGTCTGAACATCAACAGTGTCCCGGCTCTAGTCGGTATCGTGGGCCCCATTGTGGTGGCTGTCGGAGACCTTGCAGCGTCTTTATCCGTTCCCGGTTACAGCCCGGTCCGTGATTCAGCCAGCAGCCTGGCATTGACTAGCATAGGCTGGCTACAATCAATTTGCTTTTTGGCTATGGGCTTGCTGTTGGTGATCTTTGTCGCCGGGCTCTTTTTCAATATTCGTAGAGCACGGGGCTTTCATCTTGGTATTGGACTCCTTGCTTTATGTGGCTTCGTGCTGATGCTGATTGCCGCTTTCCGAATGGATGCCCCTGGAACTCAGCGCACTATCGAAGGAATAATCCACACGATAGCATCTTATGGCCTTGGTCTGTTATTCCCTATCGCTGTTTTATCGCTCACACCCAGCCTCAAGAGCGACCCGAACTGGAAAAACATTTTTGTCTATACGCTCGTTGCCGGTGTTTTAGCTTTCGGTCTGATAATGGTAGCATTCTTTACTGAGCAGACAGGCTGGTTCGGTCTGTATGAGCGAATTATAATAGGCAACGGGCTAGTCTGGGTGGAGGTAGTAGCAATCCATTTTCTACGCCTGTTACTGAGGCAGGAGCCAAAGCCGCAATCCTGACAGCATTTCAATTTTGCCCGAGTTTGAGTTGGACTGAAGTTGATGATTAGTCGTAAGCCAAAAGAGGTTAAAACGAAGGAATATTCGGGCAAGAAAGTATTGCGAGTAACACCAAAAACCACGAAACTGTTGAAACAGTCGGTTAGGCAGTTCTGGGCGAGGTCTAAGCAGAAATATGAGATATCACTTGCCAGCCCGACTGACTTGTTAGAGCACGAATAAGAACACAATGACGGGCACTTGTCTGCCCATCCAGAAACGAATAATTTAGAGTCCAACCAAATATACGCATAGGACCATGTTCTCTTAGGGTGCAAGGTATCGTCTCTTCCAGTCTGCTATCGGGACAAGATTAAGCGGGACGTGGAAAGCGTCGAGGCTTTTCTGGGCGGCACAGTCCACGAGGCTCTCAAGAAATGCTACGACCACGTCAAGCTGGCCAGGCTAGCCACGCTGGCTGAACTGCTCGTCTGCTATGACAATCTCTGGCAGCAGAACTGGCACGACGGGATTGTTAGTAGGGGGAGGAGGCTTGTTGCTTAGGTCGCAGGTTGATTTCCAATTCAGCATCAAGTGCATCAGCCAGGCGTTTAACAGTAGATAAAGACGGTAACGAGCTTCCGCTCTCCAGCCTGGCTATGCTCTCCTGCTTAGTATTCATTAGCCTTGCTAATTCCTCTTGGGTCAACCCCTTCGCTAGCCTTAGCCGAATCAAGGCAGCTGCCAACCTGTATTCAGGTTCAAGAGCTTCGTACTCTGCCCTAAACTCAGGGTCTTTAAGAAGTTTCTTCTTGTGCTCTTTCCAATTCATCTCATCACCTCCTGGATAGATAATCGTCGCGCCTGCGCCGGGCTGTTTCTATGTCCCCTCTTGGCACCGGACCTGTCTTCTTAGTAAACCCATGCAGCAAGACAAACGTCTCACCGGTGGCCAAAAAGTAGATAATACGGTGCCGATTTCTACCATGCCGGATTCTCAACTCCCAGAGTTGTTTTTCGAGATGCCGGGCATATGGCATCCCCAAATCAGCACCGAATTCCTCAAGTAAATCCAAAGTCCTAGCAATTCCGGCTCTCGACTTCGCATCCAGGGAGTCGATAAATTCAGCAACCGAGACTTTACCAACCCCTGACTGGTAGTACTCTATGTTCCACACTTAAGAAGAGTATAACAACATTGTTATATATTGTCAACATTGTTCAGTTCGGGTAGCATAAGATTATGTTTTTCCCCAACTTGCCTCGGTCTTGCCAGAACGCATTCTTTATGGCTGCTTTCTCTGGTATACTTGAGTTGACTGGTCGCCTGTAGGTTTGATTATGCCAATCTATTCTCATTCACAGCTAAGCACTTATGAAGAGTGCCCACTTAAGTACAAGCTCTGCTATCGGGACAAGATTAAGCGGGACGTGGAAAGCGTCGAGGCTTTTCTGGGCGGCACAGTCCACGAGGCTCTCAAGAAATGCTACGACCACGTCAAGCTGGCCAGGCTAGCCACGCTGGATGAATTACTCGCCTCCTATGACAACCTCTGGCAGCAGAACTGGCACAACGGGATTGTTATCACCAGGAAAGACGTGACCGCTGACGATTACCGCGCTCTGGGCAGGAAGATGATAGAGACCTATTACCAGCGCCATGCTCCTTTTGACCAGGATATAACAATCGGCACCGAAATGAGGATTAGATTTTCCCTCGATGACGGCGGTAGATACCAGTTCCAGGGAGTGATTGACCGGTTGGCAAGGACGCAGGGCGGCATCTACCACATCCATGACTACAAGACCTCTGCCTATCTGCCGAGCCAGGAAGACATTGATAACGACCGGCAACTCGCCTTCTATCAGATTGGAGTGCAAAAGAGATGGCCCGGTGTTCAGGAAGTACAGCTGATATGGCATTATCTGGCTTTTGACTGCCGGCTTGTGTCACAACGTTCCCAGGAGAAAATTGCTGAGCTGGCGGAGGAAACCATCAGGTTGATTGACGAGCTAGAAGCTACCGAGGAGTTTTTACCGAAAGAATCGGACTACTGCAAGTGGTGCGAATATCCAGACCTCTGCCCGACGAGAAAACATCTCTACACTGTAGAAGCCTTGCCCGCCAATGAATATCTGAGTGAGCCCGGCGTTGTATTGGTCAACAGATATGCTGAATTGAAGGAAAAAGCTGGCGAAATTGATGAGGAGATGGCGAAGGTGAAGGATGCGCTTATTGACTATGCCCGTCAAGAAGGAGTCACGGTGCTAAAAGGAAGCAGATACAAGGTGAGGGTTCAGTTTGGCGAGAAGCTGGGATTTCCACGCAAGGGCGAACCAGACCGTGAAAATCTGGATGACACAATAATTCAAGCGGGCAAATGGCCGGAGGTTTCGCAGCTTGACACGACAGCACTCACCAGAATCGTTGAGAAAGGTCTGTGGGACAAAGAACTCATTGACCAGGTGATGAAATATGGCAGGATAGAAGAAACGAGTGCAGTCTATTTGTCAAAGCTAAGTGAAGAGGAGTAATAACAGGGCGTATCGTTTAACTCATGGAACAAATACTTAGCTTGTCGATCGTCTGGTCAACTATGGCGGCGGGCTACGTTTTTCCAGAAATTCATTGACGGCATGTGTTGGTGATAATTGCTCTTCCACATCATCACTGATAAGCAATAGCAAACTTGATGGAACGCAGATACGCTGTAACCATACGAGAGGAAGTCATCTTGAGGCTACAATATATCCGGCGACGAGAATTAGAAAACCACCGACAAGCATGAGTGGGGTGGGTGGCTGGGCTAGAAAGAGAAAGCCGAAAACCACAGCGCTGGCGGGCTCCAAATAAGTGAAAACCACTGCCTTCTGAGCCTTTATCATTCCAAGGCCTTTGAGGTAGAGTGTAACGGCAAATGCTGTGTTGAATATACCCAAGACCAGCAGAAGTATCCATGGAGCTAAATCTGGAGAAAAATCAATGCCTATCACGAAGGGAAGGAGGCAAATTGAAGCTACACAGTAAGAATGGAATGCTACGACCAGACTTGAGAAGCTGGATAAAGCCTTCTTAGATACAATGACGAATCCTGCATAGGCAAGGCCGGCAAGTAGCCCAAGAATGATGCCCAACAGGTTGAAGCCATCAGGGTCGCTAATCTGAAGGTTCTGCTGATATGAAATGACCGCTATTCCTGCCACGGATATGGCCAATGCAAGCAGGGTAGATTTCTCAAGTTTCTCTTTGAGAACCAGGGGGGCAAGTAAAGCTACAAAGATGGGTGCCGTGTAATTCAGTAAGACCGCGTTGGCGATGGCAAGGAGCCTCATCGAATGGAAAAGTAAAGCCCAACCCAAAGCGAGCAGGCAGCCTAAACTCAGCAAAATCTTCCAATGCCTGGCAGCACTCATCACTTCGCGTTTTCGAGTTAAAAGTACTACAGGCAGTAGTGTGAGGCTGGCAAATACCACTCTAAAGAAAGCGACAGTATACGCATCATAGGGGACCAAGTTCACAATCACACCATTAGAGCCCCAGATAACAGCTGCCGCAGCTACGTAGAAGTATCCCGAAAACTTTGCATCGAATCGCTTCAGCATAACTACTCAGGCTTTATCAAGATGGAAAGATATATCCGCCATTATACACTATGGGTTCTCGCCGTCTCTTTCGTGCAAAGCCGTACTCTTAGCCAGGGAATAGAGCTCTCGGCTGTCGGCGCCAGTTCACAGCCCTCATTACACCTTTTAGCGAATTATTGTCTCAATATTTTGAGTCCGGCCATCTTGATATACTAAAATATGTGGTATCATCTTGGATTGGTACCGTTTAAGGAATTAAACATGATAGAACTGCCTGAAGCTGCCGTTTTAGCCAAACAGATTAATGATACTGTTGGCGGTAAGAAAATTAAGAATGTTATTGCTGCCCAGAGCCCACACAAGTTGGCTTGGTATTTCGGTGACCCGCAGGAATACAAAAGTCTGTTAACCGGCAAGGTAATCAGCGATGCCGTGAGCTATGGGGGACAGGTAGAAATAACGGCCGGTAACGCGAAATTATTATTCAGTGACAGTGTGAATTTACGCTACTACAATAAGTTTGAAGGGCTATCGGACAAGCACCAGTTACTACTTGAGTTCGATGACGGTTCGTCTCTGGTTGGTTCAATACAAATGTACGGCGGTCTATCGGCTTTTCCAGAAGGGAAAAATGATAATAAATACTACCTTATAGCCAAAGAGAAACCATCTCCTCTGTCCGATGATTTCGACGAAGCCTATTTTAACTCTTTGTTTGACGAGGGCACTGCAAAATTGTCACTGAAGGCGTTTCTAGCGACGGAACAAAGGATACCCGGACTGGGTAACGGCATTCTACAGGATATCTTATTTAACGCGAAAATGCACCCGAAGAAAAAGGTTAATTCGCTCTCCATTACAGACCAACGGGTTCTATTTGATTCTATTAAGGACACTCTTTCGGAAATGACGGCGAAGGGCGGACGGGATACCGAGAACGACCTTTCGAGTAAACCGGGAGGATACAAGACTAAACTAAGCAAAAATACCATCGGGCAATCCTGCGCCGTATGCGGTACATTGATCAAAAAAGAGGCGTATTTGGGCGGGAGCATTTATTACTGTGCCAGGTGACAGAGGACGTAGGTGAAGCAAATGCAGAATCATAATGCAGTATGAAAACAAAAGCCTGGATCGTGCAACCAGACCGGACTATAATAAAAAACGCTGCGCAACAAACAAGCCGCCTGCTCCAGCTATCGCGATTAACCAGAAGCCTTTGTTCCACCTGAAGACCTTTACGCCATCCAGAGGACCGAACGGTATCAGGTTGAACAGTGCCAGCCAGGTGTTAATATACGCTCCCAGGGTGAAGAGCAAAGCCGGTCGAATAGCATCTAGCACCAGGAACACCACTGCCAGACCGATATTAGTGGCTGGGCCAGCCAGTGAGATGAGCCCGATCTTCCTGTTGCTCAGACTGATTGTTCCCCCTGCAGTTGCTCTGGGCTGTATCATGACTGCGCCAGGAGCAGCAAAGATAAAACCGAAAAGCGAGATACCCAATGCCACGATTAAGCCTAGGGGCCACATCACATACTCTGCGAAGCAGTTGAACCTTCTGGCAACAAGCCGATGAGCTAACTCATGAAAGACAAACCCCAAGGAAACAGCGACCAGAGCTATGCCGACGGCGAAAACGAGGATGGCCGGCTGCTGAAAGGCGCGAAAGCCACCGGAAAGGGCAATACCAAATGCCAGTGCTAAAACGAGCGCCGATATGACCAGGTCCCTTAACTCTTTCGCTCTCATCTCCTGGTCAAGTTTATCGCATATTAACCACAGCTAACAACTATGACGTTAGCAAACAGCCGTAGAGCAAAGCAAAAGGCCTGGATATCCCCACGCCGGGAAAACCGAGCCCTTCTGAGTTCTGTTAGACTATGTAGTAACAGCCCTACTTGCTAATATGGGTATTATTCTCCTGCTTTGCCTCTGCTGGTGGACACCGAGTATAATGGCTATGATTCCTTAGTACGATAATTGGCGATGAGGTCAATCATTGTGAAACTGCCCAAGCTGGACATAAATTTCTGTAAGGTCGTCATTGGTGTCGGTTTTTCGTTGCTTTGGGCCAGGGTCATGTATCTGGTTTGGCAACAACCATCCTTTATAACCTTCGTATGGTTCTATCTTTTGATAGGAAGCGTAATACTAAAGTGGGTAATCTTTGAGATAGTTGACCGGATCCATCTAAAGGTAAGGATTAAGGCGGTGAGTGGGGAACTAGATGCAGCTAGCACGCGAGTTCACCAAGCGACCAAGGGCGAGTTCAAATCCGATGGGCAACAAGTGAACATAAACAACGTGGCCGATGTTGGCTTAAAACAGAGGTTGAACCAGATTGAACACGACGTATTGTCCTTCGGCAATGTGGTGGAGATAGCCCTCAAAAGCTCTGTAGAGAGCCTACAGAGAAGGGATGTCGACCTTGCCACTCAGATTATCAGGCATGACCAGGAGCTGGATCGCATGGAATTTGCTATACGGCAAGACTGTATGAGTCTTCTGGCTGTTGGTTACTCCTGGGGTAGCTACCTCCGCATGATAGTTGCTTTACTGGGAATTATTACGGAACTGGAGCGCATGGGGGATTATGCCGAGGGCATAGCCAATATCACATTGATGATAGGCAATCAGCCGCCATTGAAGCCACTTATAGACATTCCCATTATGGCACAAAGAGGAACGGAGATGCTGCGAGGGAGTCTGGAGTCCCTATCAGAAAGAGATGTGGAAAAATCCAAACACATCTGCCAGATTGATGATGAGGTAGACGCCCTTTATGACCAGGTATTCCGCGAGCTTCTCTTGTTTATGGTCGAGAACCAAAAGAACATCACGCAGGCTACTCGACTGATATGGGTAGCACACAATCTGGAACGTTTCGCCGATAGAGTAACAAATATCTGTGAGCATGTTGTCTTTGGTATAACCGGGGAGATGGTTGACATAGGCGCATCAAAATATTGATGCAGCTCAGTTCAATAATACAAAAACGATGCCGTCAAAGTTCTGTTCCCCGGCGATAGCATAGTGTTTTGCCTCGGAAATCATCGCCGCCGTTTAACAATTGGGCGGATTGTTTACACCTCCCAGCACTTTGCCGGGCGCGGACGATTGCGAGGCGTTTCCCGGGATTTAACATTCAGGGGCTATCATCATCCCTTTCATCTGGTATAATACGTAGGAAGGAGACACTGCATTTCAATGACCTGGAGAGGAGAATATGCTAAAGAAACTAGAAAGCATAAGTTTGAACCGTAAGAAAGGGAAGTTTATAGCAGGAGCAGCAGTAATAGTGGCAGCAGCAGTTCTAACAGCGGCGCTGGTGCTTGCCACCATTGCGGCACCGGGTAGCGAGGTCGTAGCTAGAGTAAACGGCGAAGCGATAACGGCAGGAGACGTGACAAAACTGCGGATAAAAGTATATGAATCTTACAAAATGCAGATATCGGAAGAGGAAGCTCTGGAGCAGCTAATAGCGGAGACAGTGCTATACCAGGAAGCTGAACAGCAGGGTTATGCCCCCACAATGGACGAGACAGAACAAGAATTGAAAGCCCGCGTGGCGTCGTCTGGGAGGACGATGGAAGATTTTGAGGCGGACTTGGCTAAGTCTAGCTTTTCTTATGAGGAATACTTGCAGGATTTTCAGAGACAGTTGGCGATTAATAGTTATCTGGATGACGCAGTCCAGATTCCTGAGGTTACTGAGCTAGAAGCCAGGGTATTCTACGAGAATTACAAGCAAGAATCTCCAGAAGCAGAGCATCCGCCATTTGAACAACTGAAATCGCAAATAATGGCCCTTTTGGAACAGCAAAAGCAACAGGAAGCTACATCTCTTCTCATTGAGGAACTCAAAGAAAAGGCTGATATAGAATACAAGTAAAATGTAGCAACACTGGCAGCGCATTATCTTGTGGACATCGTGTTCCGAAGGGCGCCTTGCTCAATAATAACTCATAGCTTTCATGTTCCCTCTGCGGGACGAAATCATGTTACAATACAATTCGCTGAGCCTAAGGAAGGACTGTATGCTAATATAGTATATTGGCTGGAGAATGAACATCACAGTCATTGGAGATTCAGCTTGTTCTGCGAAAGAAGCCAGGCTGGCAGAAACTGTGGGTGAGTTGTTAGCCCAGCGAGGTGCCACCGTAGTATGCGGTGGCCTGGGTGGTGTGATGGAATCTGCCTGCCGCGGAGCTAAGTCAAAAGGTGGCCTGACCGTGGGTATTTTGCCTGGACAAGATGCAAGCATGTCAAACCGCTGGATAGATATTCCCGTGGTTACCGGCATGGGCGAGGCCAGGAATGTCGCGGTGGTGAAGTCAGCCCGGGCAATAATTGCTATTGGTGGCGGCTACGGAACGCTAAGTGAAATTGCTCATGCTCTGAAGAATGGTATCCCTGTCATCGGCTTGAATACCTGGTCGCTGTCCAGGAACGACGTGGAGGATGATTCCATAATCAGAGTTCAGAGTGCCGCCGAGGCAGTGGACAAAGCTATTGCCCTGGCTGAGAGGCGCAAAAATCATGAGATTACCACGTCCCGATTGCATCAGGACTCGCAATGACAGGGAGCTAGCCGCAGAATGCCCTTAGAAATGGCAAGTATCAAGAGTGTAAAAGCCAGAGAGATTCTCGATTCCCGGGGTAATCCCACCATAGAGGTGGAGGTGATATTGGCTGATAGCACTGTGGGCATTGCCGCTGTCCCCTCCGGAGCGAGCACGGGTAAATATGAGGCGGTGGAGCTTCGGGATGGTGACAAAAGTAGATATAGGGGACTCGGCGTTCTAAAAGCCGTAGGACATGTTAATACTGAGATTGCTTCAGCAATAGAGGGTATGTCTGCTCTGGAGCAATCGGTTATTGACCAGCGACTAATTGAACTTGACGGTACTGCTAATAAGTCCCGGCTGGGAGCTAATGCCATACTGGGAACATCTCTGGCAGTAGCCAAGGCTGGAGCTAGCTTCCAGGGTATTCCTTTATATCGCTATTTAGGCGGAGAAGGAGTCAACTTATTGCCTGTCCCCATGTTAAATATTCTCAACGGCGGTAAGCATGCCTCGGACTCTATTGATTTTCAAGAATTTATGATAGTGCCAGCGGGCGCTGCCAGTTTCCGCAAAGCCATGCAAATAGCTAGTGAAGTGTACCACTCCCTGTGCAAAGTGATTAAAGACAAGGGGTTAAGCACCAACGTGGGAGACGAAGGTGGCTTTGCTCCCCAACTCCCCTCCAATAAAGATGCACTGGAGCTGATATTAGCAGCCACTGACATGGCTGGCTATAAAGCTGGCCAGGACTTATTTATCGCACTGGACCCAGCCGCCAGCGAATTCTATCAGGGAGAGAAGCATCATACTGTTCATGGGAAATATGTCCTATCCCGAGAAGGGGTTGCCCTCAGTTCCACAGAAATGATTGACTATTATGTCAAGTTGGTCTCCGATTACCCTATCGTCAGCATCGAGGACGGGCTGGACGAGGATGATTGGACAAGCTGGTCGTTGCTCACGGCTCAACTAGGAAAGCACACACAAGTTGTTGGCGATGACCTTTATGCTACCAACATGGAGCGACTGGAAAAGGGCATCGCCCAGAAGGCCTCCAACTCAATCCTCATTAAGCCAAATCAGATAGGCACACTCAGTGAAACCCTGGCTGTTATCAAAAGAGCCCAGCAGGAGGGGTGGACAACCATTATTAGCCACAGGTCTGGTGAGACCGAGGATACTACTATTGCCGACCTTTCAGTAGCTAGCACTGCCGGATTCATTAAAACTGGTGCCCCCTGTCGCAGCGAGAGACTGGCTAAGTACAATCGCCTCCTCAGGATAGAGGAGGAATCAGGAGGGGCGGCACGATATCCCGGCAAAAAAGCATTCTACAACCTGGAGAGGATGAAATAATGCAGGTATTAAACGGTGTGCATCAAATAAAAATTCATGCTCCTGGAAATGACTCGTGGCCTACCAATGCTTATGCAATTGAAGGTGGCGATGGTCATATATTGGTTGATCCCGGCTGGGATAGCCAGGAATCTCTGTGGGCTCTCCAGGAAGGGATAAAAGTGGCAAGTCTCAAGCTTCGAGACATCAAGAAAGTGGTTATCACCCATATACACCCCGATCATTATGGGTTGTCAAGCAAGATAAAGCAAATTTGCGGCGCACAGGTAGCCATTCACAGGATTGATGCGGGCGTTATTCTCCCCAGGTACAAGGATTTTGCTGACCTGGTTAAGAAGGTTAAAGTGCTGCTTCAGCAGAATGGCGTTCCTGAGGAGGAACTACCCCAGTTAAAAGAGGCTTCGCTATGGATGAATAAATATGTCACCCCGACTGCGCCTGACGTAAAATTAGAGGATGGCGACATAATTTCCAATGATTCTTTCGAATTTGAGGTGTTATGGACGCCGGGGCACTCGCCAGGCCATGTCTGCCTTTATGAACAAGACAGGAAGTTTATTCTCACCGGTGACCATGTCTTGTATGACACCACCCCCCACGTGGGTTTCAATCCCCAGTCTGGCGATAACCCCCTGGGCGACTATATTTCTTCTCTCGAAAAACTAAAGCGCCTTAACGTTCATTTTATTCTCCCGGGACATGGGCCAGTGTTCAATGCTTTAGGACTGAGAATAGAAAAGATACTACAGCACCATGAGGAAAGGAAGAGAGCCATCATGCAGTCTCTGCGCAACGGCTTAAAGACAGCCTACGAGATAGCTCAGCAAATTCCCTGGATGGGCAATGGAGGAGATACTGCTTTTGGGGATTTGCCAGCCTGGGACAAGCGAATGGCTATCACCGAGACCATTGCTCATCTTAAGTCTTTGACGGAGGAAGACAGGGTGGGCAATGTTGATATGGATGGTGCTTCTTTATATTTAGCTAAGGACTAGCCCGACCCACCTTCTCCCTTGAAGGGAGAGGAGTAAGGTGCGGGTGCAAATTAAATGAAAAGGAGAACAAATGTAGTGCGAGGCTTTAGCCTCGTGCTGCGCGACCCTAAAGGGTCGCACTACGAAATTTGGAGGTGAAGAATTCCCAGCATAGCCAACCAGAATTTGAGTCTAAGCTAAGGTAAAATCAAACAGCATATAAATGAAAAGGAGGTAAAGAATAATGGCAACAAAAGTAGGAATCAACGGCTTCGGGCGTATTGGGAGGTTAGCTCTTAAGGCAATTATCCAGCGTTGTGGAGATAAGGTGGAAGTGGCAGCGGTGAATGACCTTACCGATGCCGAAACCAATGCCCACCTTTTTAAGTATGATAGCAACTATGGCATCTATCCCGGTAAAGTCGAGGCTAAAGACGACCGCATCGTAGTGGATGACAGGGAGATAAAGGTCTTAGCTGAGCGTGACCCGGAGAGGATTCCCTGGCGAGACTACGGGGTGGACATTGTAATTGAATCTACCGGGCTTTTCACCCAAGCGAGCAAGGCTGCTGCTCACCTTCAAGGCGGTGCTAAGAAAGTAATTATCTCCGCACCGGCTAAAGAAGAGGATATATCCATCGTCCTCGGCGTCAATGAAGGGCAATATGACCCATCTAAGCACCGCATTATATCCAACGGCTCCTGCACCACCAATTGCATTGCCCCTGTAGTTAAAATCCTTCACCAAAACTTTGGCATCGTTCACGGATTAATGACCACCGTCCACGCTTATACTAACGACCAAAAAATACTGGATGTCTTTCACCGCGACCTGCGCCGAGCAAGAGCCGCTGCCACCAATATCATCCCGACTACTACTGGTGCAGCTCGTGTTGTGGGCGTAGTCATTCCGGAACTTCAAGGGAAGTTACATGGTATTGCCCTGAGGATACCTACCTCAGTGGTGTCTGTCGTTGACTTTGTAGCTGACCTACATAGAAAGGCAAGTGCCGAAGAAATTAACGATGCCTTTCGTAAGGCTGCTGACGGAGAGCTGAAGGGAATCCTGGAATATTGTGACAAGCCGCTGGTGAGCTCAGATTTTAAGGGCAATCCAGCCAGTGCTATCTTTGATGCCTTGAGCGCCATAGTCATTGATGACAACTTTGTAAAGGTGTTGGCCTGGTATGACAATGAGTGGGGCTATAGCTGTCGTCTTGCTGACCTCGCCGTTTATATCGTCAAGAAGGGATTATAACTGCCATCAAAGCTCTCCCCCAAAGAGAAAGGAGGCTGTTTAGGAAATGTAGTGCCAGGCTTCAGCCTCGTGCTGCTGCATCCCGGCTTTCACCGGGACAGGCTCTGAAGGGTCGCACTACGAGATTTGGAGGTGAAAGGCTTTCGTAGGGCGGGGATTTACTCCCACCAGTAAGAGGCGGCACATGAAATGCTGTCCTACAAAAATGCCCAAAATTGAACGAAAACCAAACAGCCCCAGAAAAAGAATATAGGGTGAACTAAGGAGAGACCAACAATGCATGTCAGTATGTGCCAAATTGAGCTTCGCCTCCCCGAGAACCATTCACTTAAGGGTAAGAGACAGGTAATTCAGTCTATCGTCACGCGGCTACGAAACAGGTTCAATGTTTCCGTAGCTGAGGTGGACAACCAGGGTTTATGGCAAATAGCCACTTTGGGCATAGCTTGTGTTAGCAGCCACAGAAGGCATGCCGATGAGATTTTGTCCAATGTCGTGAAGTTCATCGTCCAGAACTACCCCGATGTTGAGCTATTGAGTTCAGAAATAGAAAACTTCCCCTGATGGATGCCGCTGCTTTTCTCCACCACCTTGTCAATCTGACTGATTACCGCCACCAGATCGTCCATATTGAACGCATTCCCCATCAGGGCGCTATCTTTGGCAAAATGGATAACCCCCTTCACCCCGGCCTTCAAGCATGCCTGGAATCCTCAGGAATATCAACTCTTTATAGCCACCAGGCAAAAGCCTTGAATGCCATCCTGGCCGGGAAAAACGTGATTATAGCCACGCCCAGCGCCAGTGGCAAGACCCTGTGCTATCACCTAGCCACGCTCGATGCGTTTTTACATGATAAGGATAGCCGTGCTCTTTATATCTTCCCCACGAAAGCTCTGGCCCAGGACCAGCTACGTAGCGTAAGACAAATCGCTAGCCCCCTGTCATTGCCAGCCCCGACAAGTCGGGGCGAAGCAATCTCCCCGGAAGCCATGGCTACTTTCGACGGGGATACACCACAGAATGAGCGAACAAACATAAGAAAACAGGCAAGGATAGTGCTCACTAACCCGGATATGCTCCACTTGGGCATTTTGCCCAATCACCAATCGTGGTCCAGATTGTTTCGCAACCTCAAATATGTCGTAATAGATGAAACTCATATTTATCGAGGTGTTTTCGGCTCTCAGGTAGCCAATGTCCTGCGAAGATTGCGGCGGCTTTGCGCCTTTTATAACTCCAATCCCCAGTTCATTTGCTGCTCAGCCACCATCGTCAATCCCCAAAAGCATGCCCAAAACCTCGTCGGCTTGCCTTTTGAAGCCATTGTTGAAGACGGCTCACCACATGGCGAAAAATACTTTGTTTTCTGGAATCCACCTGTCATTGATGAGGCTAAGACCAGCCGGCGCAGTCCCAATAGCGAGGCAGCTTTTCTTCTCGGAGAGCTTGTTCAAAAAGAGATTCGTAGTCTGGTGTTTGCCCGCACTCGCAAGCTTATCGAACTCATTTATATCTATACCCAGGGACAACTGCCACCTCCCCTGAGGGATAAAATCAGCCCTTACCGGGCAGGGTACCTTCCTGAAGACAGACGTCGAATTGAGCACCAATTTTTTGACGGTGAGCTTCTCGGCTTGGTCGCCACGACTGCCCTGGAGCTGGGAATAAACATTGGCGATTTGGAGGCAACCGTTCTCACCGGCTATCCCGGCAGCATCGCCAGCGCCTGGCAGCAAGCCGGGCGCAGCGGACGCAGCGCCCACAGTTCTTTGAGCTTTCTTATCGCCCAGGAAAATCCGCTCGACCAATACCTGATGCGTAATCCAGATTTCTTTTTCAGCAAGAACTTTGACAACGCCATAATCAATCCTGACAACCCTTATATCCTGAAGCCCCACCTCCTTTGCGCCTCCTGGGAGAAACCGCTAGAAGCTAAGGATGAGGAATTTTTTGGCGAAATCAGTACCATGCTAGCCGAGCTGGAACAAGAAGGGAAGTTAAGAAAACGCCATGAGAGGTGGCATCCCGCTCCTTCTATCTCCTATCCCGCACAGGATATAAATATCAGGGCAACATCAGGACAAAATTATGCTGTCGTTGATGGTCGGGAAGGTCGCTTGTTAGAGACAGTGGAAGCCAGCGTCGCCTTTTTCCAGGTACACCCCGGCGCCATCTACCTCCACCAGGGTGAATCTTACCTTGTCACGGCACTCGATTTAGCCCGGCGCATTGCCTGGGCGGAACCGAGGTCTGTAGATTACTATACTCAGACTATGGAAATAAACGACATCCGGGTCACGCGGCTGCTCAAGGAAAAAGATTGCCATAGGGTGAAGATTTACTTCGGAGATGTTGCTGTCACTACCAAGGTAGTTGGTTTTAAGAGGAAAAAACAGTTCACAGAAGAGGTCATCGGAGAGGAGCCTCTTAACCTCCCGCCAGTAAACTTCCCCACCAAAGCCCTGTGGTTTGACCTGCCTCAGAAGGCAATTGATAGGATAGCCGATGCCGGGCTCGACTTCCACGGCGGTTTACATGCCTGCGAACATGCTGCCATCGGCATACTTCCCCTATTTGCCCTTTGCGACCGCAACGACATTGGCGGCGTTTCCACTGCTTTTCATCCCGACACCGGCCAGGCACAGATTTTTATTTACGATGCCCACCCCGGCGGCATTGGCATCGCTGAGAAGGGATTCGAGTCAACTGAGAAGCTCTGGCAGGCCGCTCTGAAAGCCGTGGAGGCATGTCCCTGCACTGACGGCTGCCCCTCTTGCGTGCAATCGCCCAAGTGTGGCAACAATAACCAGCCCCTGGATAAAGAAGCTGCCATAGTATTGCTTGAAGAGCTTGTGGCTTGAGGGAAATGACCAGGATAGCCGTGCGATTATTCTCAAAGCTAATTGCAATAGTGTTGCATTTAGCTTTCCCTTCGGGTATAATACTGCCATGGTTCAAGACTCAATTCGAACCTTGCAAGCTCAGGGACACAAGGCGACCAAGCCGCGAAAGCTGGTGCTCGAAGTTCTGGAAGAAATTGAAAAACCGCTTTCCCCTTACGACATACAGGGGGTTCTGCACGCCAGAGGCAAATATCTAAACCACGTTACTATCTACCGCATACTCGATTTGCTTTGCAGCCTTAATCTAGCTCACAAAGTACTATCCAGCGGCGGCTTTGTGAAGTGTAGCCTGGATGCTGTAGAAGGCTGCCATCGCTTCATGGTCTGCCAACACTGCGGAGCCATTCGAGAGTTTGCCGACAAAGAATTGTGCCAAGAGGAAAACAATCTCGCCCTGAATTTTGGCTTCCATAGCGAACATCACCTTTCCGAATTCTCCGGGCTTTGTTCCCGGTGTTATAAAAAATAGCTCCATTAGCAAAATAAGAAATGGGCAAACGCATAGCAAAAGAACTCAAAGAGCATATCCCTTTCACAGCCCTTGGCGCTCTTACGGGCATTATCATCACGGTTATAGTAGATTTAGGCAATGTTCCTTCCCATATTTCTTACACCGCCTTTTATGCCTCACATCCACTCCATGTGTTATTGAGCGCACTTGTAACCACTGCTATGTACATGAGATACACGAAAGGCAAGGTCTGGGCGGCAATTTTGATTGGCTGGACAGGGGCAATCGGTATAGCCACGATAAGCGATGCCATAATTCCTTACCTGGGAGGAACATTACTTCACATTCCGATGGAATTCGAAGTGCCTTTTATTGAGCACTGGTGGATAAATCTCTTTGCGCTGGCTGGCATTGGAATCGGCTATTGGAAGCAAACAACTAAAATCCCACACTTTGGACATGTGTTGTTGAGTACCTGGGCATCGTTATTCTATATCATGGCATTTGGAATAGGCGATAATTGGATTCCTTTGCTTCCTTTCATCTTCGTGATTTTATTTCTGGCAGTCTGGATTCCTTGCTGCCTAAGCGACATCGTATATCCTCTTTTATTCATAAGAAAAAAGGCGGAGTTACCTTCGCCAGAAAGGCGAGAAATCACCAGTTAAAAGGTCGCCGGGCACTTGTGCTATCATATACGGGTACCCTCAATTACGGAGGCGGCTTGTTTGATTTATTAAAAAAGACTGAACCAGGAGTAAAAAGAAGCAAGGAAACCTGGTTCGGCAAGATAGCTAATATTTTTAATCGGGATGCTTTCGGGGATGAGGTCTGGGAGGAATTGGAAGAATTGCTTATCTCGGCTGATGTTGGTGTAGAGACCACGAGCAAACTCCTGAGCAAGGTCAAACAGCGGGTGAAAACGGACAGGCTTTCAGAGGTATCTCAGATACGGGAAGCTTTAAAAGAAGAGATGACAACCTTACTGAGCGTCCCTTCACCGAGACCTCTTGCTTCATTCGGAGTGACATCCAGTCGTTCTGAGTCCCTCAATTCCTGTCATTCTGAGCGAAGCGAAGAATCTCCCCAGGTTATCCTTGTGGTCGGCGTGAATGGCTCGGGCAAGACGACCAGCATTGCCAAGCTGGCCTACAGCCTCACCTCGCAGGGAAAGCGAGTTATTCTGGCAGCAGCGGATACCTTCCGGGCAGCAGCTATCGAGCAACTTAAACATTGGGGAGAGAAAGCCAGCGCCGAAGTCATCGCCCATCAGTCCGGGGGCGACCCCGGAGCGGTTGCCTATGATGCCGTCCAGGCCGGGTATAGCCGCCATGCTCAAGCGGTGATTATCGATACTGCCGGTCGCCTTCACACCAAGTTTAATCTCATGGAAGAACTCAAGAAGATAAAGAGAGTGGTGGCTAAGCACGATGCTTCAGCTCCACATCAAGTTTTGCTGGTAATGGACGCTACCACAGGCCAAAATGGACTGGCTCAGGCCAAACATTTCACCGAAGCCGTGGACGTCACCGATATTTTCCTGGCCAAGCTTGACGGTACAGCCAGAGGTGGTATAGTATTTGCCATCTGTCATGAGTTAAACATACCCATTTCTTATATTGGCACGGGTGAACAATTGCAGGATATGGCTCCTTTTGATGCCAAAGTTTTTGTTGATGCCATCTTTTCTTAGACTGAAAGGAAAAGACAAATGCTTACTATCAGCATAGACCCCATTGCTTTCACCATTGGTTCTCTAACGATACGGTGGTATGGAATTATGGTGGCTGTAGCGGTTATATCAATGTTAGTCATAACTCTCCGGGAAGTAAAAAGACTAGGCATCACGCATGATGTCCTCACCCTTGTCTTCTGCTCTATTATTGGCGGCTTTATCGGAGGTCGGCTCGCATATATAATCTATGATTGGGAGCATTTCGTAGCAAACCCCCAAGACATCATCGGCTTTGCTGGCCTTGCTCAAAACGGGATGATTATCGGCATCATCGTGGCAGCATTGACCTATATGGGGATAACGAGAATGCGCTTCTCCACCCTACTTAGCATAGGCGACGCCGCTGCTGTGGGAACGCCTTTAGCTCTAGCCATAGGCAGGATTGGTTGCACGATAAACGGCTGCTGCTATGGCATTCCTGCTCCTGATTTGCCTTGGGCAGTCGTTTATACTCACCTGAATAGCCTTGCCCCTCTAAACACTCCAATACACCCCACTCAGATTTATCATTTATTATGGGGTCTGATAGTTTTCGCTATAGTGTGGCAACTTCGGGGAAAATTCAAACCCGAAGGCGGCCTCTTGTTTTTCTGTCTTTGTATTTTTGCCACCGGTGATCTTAGCTTGAGGTTTCTCCGTGATGAGGAACCATTGCTCTGGGGTCTTCGTGCCGCCCAACTTGTTGACTTAGCCATATTGGTGATATTTTTGCCCTGGCTTATTATCAGGCTGCGCCGATTCAAGAAACAGGCCTTGGTGACCGAGCTTGCTAACGAGGCTGAGCCGGAGCAAAGTCGCGAAGATTAAGACCCAATACCTCCTCGCCATTCCAGCGACTTTTTTCCAGGTTATAGACAATATCTATGTGAGACGGAATTTCTTCCTTTGCTCTCCGCGACTCAAAGTCCACAGCCTGCCAAGTTACATTTCCTTGTCTAAGTTTCAGTCTCAGCCATTCGCCTCGATTGCCGAAGTTACGACACTCGATTACCTCGACCTGTCGAGAAAGAAAGGTTGGCTGCGGATTGCCTCGACCGAAAGGGCTCAACCTTTGGATAAGGTTAAAGGTGTCTCCAGCAAGAACAGTTAAAGGAAGCTCGGCATCAATCACTATTTCCGGGCGAAGGTCAAGATGACCTAACTGGTCCATAGCTAAGCTTATAAGTCTTTCTTCCAGCTGAGCCAGATTTCGGCGAGGCACAGTGAAGCCAGCAGCTAAGGGATGACCACCAAAGGCAGTAAGCAAGTCGCGGCAATTTTCTAAAGCAGATGCAATGTTAAACTCAGCTATGCTGCGGCAGCTACCCTGACATAGCTCCGAACCCAGGCTGATGATAATAACAGGCTTGTAAAATTCATCTACGAGCTTGCCAGCAACAAGCCCGATAACACCGATGGAATAGCTTTCATCGCTCTCTATAAGCAATGGTAAGTGTAGTTTGGTGGCTAGTTTCTCCCTCGCCCGGCTTAATACTTCAGTGGTTAATTTTTGCCGCTCGACATTCTTCTTCTCCAGTTCAAGAGCCAGGAGGCGAGCCTCCTCTGGGGACTGAGTAGTAAGCAACTGGTAGCTGGTGGAGGCATTGTTCATCCTGCCAGTAGCGTTGAGGCGAGGTCCCAGTACCCAGGAGATATCTCGACTGTCAAGTTCACCCATCTTCAGTCCGGCCAATTTAACCATTTCTTGAATTCCCACGCGGGAGCTATTATTAAGCTCTCTTAGTCCTGCCTTCACCAGGTAACGATTCTCACCAACCATGGGAGCCAAGTCGGTAACAGTAGCCAAAGCTACTAAATCCAGAAATCTGGCCAGCCATTTCTCTTTATTATCCCTATGGAACAGTGCTTGCAGAAGCTTGAAAGCAACGCCAGCACCAGCCAAATCAGGATAAGGATACACTGACTCCTTCCGCTTCGGGTCAACTACAGCTACAGCTCGAGGCAAACTCTCCAATGGAATGTGATGGTCGGTAATAATCACATCCATTTCCATCTCTTGAGCCTGTTTTACTTCTGTAAGGTCAGTTACGCCACAATCAACAGTAATGACCAAATTCGCCCCCTGAGCATGAAGCTTCTCTAAAGCTGAAACATTTAATCCGTGGCCTTCACTAAAGCGGTCAGGAATATGGAAAATGACTTCAGCACCCAGCCTTGATAGCCCCTCGACAAGAATAACTGTGGCTGACACTCCATCAACATCAAAGTCGCCATAGATGGCTACTTTTTCCCGGGAAAGCACGGCCTTATAGATTCTGCTTACAGCTTTCGATATATCAGGAAGCAGGAAGGGATTGCCTTCCAGCCTGTGGTCAACAGCCAGGAAAGGTTCAATTTCCTCCGGCTTAACACCTCGATTGTAGAGAACTTGAGCAACCAGGGGAGGAAGGTCAGAGGCATTTAAGTATTCGTCTGGCACCGAGGGCAGGATTTTCCATCGAGTTCCTTGGTTCAATTTCGTACCCAGTTTAATGTCTTGGTCAGAATCGCTAACTATATCACAGAAAAGGCTTAAACAAAACGTTGTTGCGAGTCCCGATAAAATCGGGACGAAGCAATCACACATCCTTTTTAGAGATTGCCACGTCGCCTGCGGCTCCTCGCAATGACAGGATGGAAGCGTCATTCTGAGCACCTTCTTTTTTGTCATTCTGAGCCGAAGACGAAGAATCTCCGCCTCATCCGAATACTCTCCCCTCAAGGTAGAAGACTTTGTAAGAACTTGGGCAAGATACTATAATCCATATCAATGAGGGTGGCTTTCTACACATTAGGCTGTAAGCTCAATCAGGCCGAGACGGAATCTCTGGCTAACCGTTTTAGCCAGGCCGGATTTCAACTTGTTTCCCCCGGTGACGGGGCAGATATTTATATTGCCAATACCTGCACAGTCACCCATATTGCCGACCGCAAGTCGCGTCACTGGCTCAGGCTGGCGAGGCGAAGAAACTCCAAGGCCCTAATTATCGCCACCGGCTGCTATGCCCAAAGAAGCCGTCAAGAGTTAGCCCAGCTTGCTGACCTCATAGTTGATAACAAAGAGAAAGAGCACCTGCTTACTCTTACCAAAAACCTCTCTCTTGAAGGGAGGGAATTGAGAGAGGCTGAAGCAAAGCAATCTCCGATGCTCGCTGCCACCGTTAGGACTCGTAGCCTGATAAAGATTCAGGATGGCTGTCATAGCCCCTGCACATATTGCATTGTGCCCAAAGTAAGACCCCGCGAATATTCCTTGCCCGCTTCCCAGATAATTGGCGAAGTTAAGCAAAAGGTGGCCCTCGGTTACAAAGAAGTCGTTCTCACCGGGACAAAGGTCGGCTCTTATAGATATGGTAGTACTGACCTCAGGGATTTGGTTCAGCGTATTCTCACCAGTACCGGCATCGAGAGATTACGTCTCTCGTCTTTGCAGCCTTCGGAAATATCTCCTGAGTTTCTCGCCCTGTGGCAGGATGAAAGGCTTTGTCGGCATTTCCACTTGGCGCTGCAAAGTGGTAGCCAGACCGTGCTGCAAAGGATGAAAAGGAGTTACTCTCTGGAGCAATATCATAGAACAATAGAATTGATTAAAGAGAGGATACCGGAGGTAGCCATCACCACAGATATCATGGTTGGTTTCCCCGGAGAAAGCGATGCGGAGTTTGAACAGAGCTACTCTTTTTGCCAGCAAGCTGGTTTCGCTAACATCCATGTCTTCCCCTTCTCACCCCGCCCTGAGACAGCGGCAGCCGGGATGCCCGAGCAGATAAAAGACAAAGTTAAAGCAGAGCGCAACCAGCGGATGCTAGGGCTATCTCGAGCCTCCCGGCGCAGCTTCTGTGAGCAGTTCTTGGGGCAAACTATGCCGGTCCTGTGGGAGAAGGAAACAAGTCCCGGAAGCGGCATATACTCAGGGCTGACCGGCAACTATATCAGGGTATTTGCTCATAGCGAAAAGTCCCTGAGCAACGAGATAACCCCTGTTAGACTGGTAAAATTTCAGAACCAGGGAATATGGGGAGAACTAACCAGACGGTTAGAAATCATAAACACAAACACTCAAAACGAGTCATGATTTTCTTACGTCGCGTCGCCCAATCAGGTCACAGGTCGAACTGGCTGACTGCTCATCCACTTCCACTTCAAGCGGCACAAATAAACGAGCCAGCATACCCCACCACCCAATGGTTAGCGTAAGTTCAACGATTTGACGCTCATCAAGATACCGTCTGAGTGCCTGGAATATATTGTCCGGCACCCTGATATTCTTCTCCACCTCATCAACGTAGCTTAATATTGCCCGCTCTTCTTGGCTGAACGCATCCGACTCATTCCAGAAACCGATTGCATCCAACTGTACCTGAGTCAAACCAGACTGCAATGCCACGGGTGTGTGTTGCACCCATTCATATTCACAATCACAGAGCTTGGCGATTCGCATAATTGTCAGTTCACGCAGCTTGGGTGAGAGTTCTGTCCTGCTAATAAGTGAATTTCCCAGTTTTATAGCACTCCTGGCTACGCCAGGACTATTAGCCACCACTCTATAAAAGTTCATTATTCTAGCCCCATTGTCCTCAATTTGCTGGAATAGCTCTTTTATCTCGGGTGCTGCCTGATCCTTCCGTATCAACTTAACTCGAGCCATGACTTTCCCCCATCTCTCACTATCATTCTCTTATCCGGATGGTGCTTTCTTAATTGCCCTGAAATTATATAAGTGACTCATCTGAATCCCACGCATGATTCAGGATTTTACCACAACAGAGCCATGATTGCGCTGTCAGCAATCCAGGCACAATACAGCCAACTATTTCCTCGAACAGCTAAACCACCACGGCTAATTCCTGCAACTACAGAATTTGATAATGTTGTTTCCTTAAATATGAATAGCCCCAACTGTGAATTGAAATTTAAGCTACAATTCAAATTCTCGGCGACCCAATCGGATATTGACTACTATGGAAATAGCGACTACCATGTACCACGAGTAAATTAGAATAGCTCGGCTTGTAGCTTATCTGGAGCGTAGTCCAACTGATTTTATTGCGCAGAGTGCCTAAATTAACATGAAGATTCAAGTTAAGGTAAAGCCCAATTCGAAGACCGAAGAGCTTAGCCGGGAAGGCAATAGCTTCATAGCCAAAGTCAAGGAGCCGCCCAAGGAAGGCAGGGCCAACCAGGCAGTCATCAAATTACTGGCAGAGCATTTCGGCGTTTCCCAAAGCCAGGTCAACATTCTCAGCGGCTTCAGAAGCAGGAATAAAGTGGTTGAGGTTGAAGAAAGCTAACACGGCTGTTCGGAAAGTGTTTTAAGAGCTAGCATAGATTTCAATAAGCGGCGCGTATAATATATAGTATAATAATTAATTGCCCGTGAATGATATAATTCTTTTATAAGTGAAGAAAGACCTTTAAGGAGACGTACGTATGAATATGGAGAACTTAGAAGAAGGTAACGAGAAGGAAGCTGGCGTCCATGCAAAATTGGAATGGGTTGATGCTGAAGCAGTGCCTATTGTTTATGCTAACCATCTATTTGTGCGCCACGAAGGAGACGTTTTTGTTATCACACTTGGGCAGGCGCATGGGCCATATTGGCTAGATATACCCGAAGAACTTAAAGGCAAGGAGTTCAAAGTACCCATACATACGGTAGCTCGCATTGCTGTTCCTCCTCAAGCGATGAAATTAATGTTAGATGTACTGAAACAAAATTATAAGCGTTTCTTGGAAAAGCGAACAAAAATTAGGGAGGAATAAGTATAATGGATTCTGTAGCTACTGCTACACTACTGAGAATTTCTTACTATGACCTCGGTGCTGTGGAGGGGACGAAGCCTTTCGGTATTTCACTGGAAGCTGATTCTTACAGTGTTGTTTGGGATATGAGACTTCTCTCTTCCAGCAGGGAGACTAAGGCTATCATCGAAGTACCTACGGAAGCTCACGTTTGGGAAACTCCCGAGGTAAGGGAAATGTTAGCTCAGCCTTTTGGTGCTCCTGTTAAGCTGACTAGAGAACAGGCAATTGAGATTGTAAAAGATTCTTTTGGGAGCCGCCCTGATTTACCTGAGAGCCGTGAGTATGTGAGAGATATAAGATTGGCTTTCGGCGAGTCGATATTAAGGAAGTTATCGGGAAAGAGTGGCTGATTACCTATTTGATACCACTGTTTTTATAGACTATCATGGAGGCGATCCAGCATCCAAGCATCTTATTGAACGTCTCTTCCAGGGTAGTATGAGTGCTTCTTATTGTGCTTTAACATTAGCTGAATTGTGGATTGGGATATCTACGAACTCTAACGAAGAGCTCAAGCGTAAGGAAGAAGTCAAATATGAAGCTCTCTTTGCTTTAATGGAGTCGGCACCTATCTCAGATGACGATGCCAAACTAGCAGGATTATTGCTTGGGAAATCTGTTGGAAACCTTGATCAAGAGGCGCGGAAAGAATTTCTTAGAGAATTTCTTGCTGACGCAATTATTGGGGCTGTAGCTAGTCGGCGTGGGGAAGTAATTTGTACAAAAAACAAGAAACACTTTGAGCAGTTTTCTGTGGAGGCTGAGACTTACTAAGGTTTTACATTCTTACCTTGTTTCACTTGGTGGGAGGTGGCATAATGCGTGAATTTCTTCAAGGCGGAGGCTGGCTCGGTGGCTATACTTGGAAAATCCCGCTTCCAAATCACCATAAAACATGTAGATGATTTTTGTTTTCTAAAAGAACGCTACAGGTCTTCTTCGGTTATAACACTGATCCCATCTCTCTTCAATAATGCTGTGGTAACGCCGTCGCCGCCAATCAATTTCTGGGAAAATGTGCCATCGTATATTTTCCCACAGCCACATGAGGGGCTTCTTGATTTCCCTATGAATTCTTCAATGTGGAATAGCTTGACAATTTTCAAAGTCTCTTCCGCCCCGTTAATGAATTTCTGAGTGACATCTTCTCCATCCATATTTAGCGTTTTGCATTTCCCGTCAAGAACGTCTTCACCGGTCCCTCCCTGAATTTCCTGAGGTGCCCTGGGGGTCTTTAATCCTCCTAGCTGCTCAGGACAAACAGGGATCAGCGTCTCGGAGTTTAAGAGCTCAATTGCCTTATCGTTTTTATAAATATCCTGACCGTCCCAGACACACTTTATTCCTAACAAGCAGGCGCTTATAAGTTTCACAGAGATTCTATCCTTTTGTTCTTGTTCCTGAGTAAGTAAAAGAGCTTTGCTTCATTTTGATCCATTCCCTTTCATCAATCCCGATTAAATTGCCACACCGACATCTAATTTCATTTCCCTCTTGAACACTATGGTCTTCTATTACGCGCTCTTTCCAGCAGTGTAATACTCGCCCCTTCCCAACCTTCAAGTATTTGAAGACTTTAGCCCTGCATTTGGCGCACTTTATTACTATCATTTCAATTTATGTGTCTTCATCTCCGATTGGACCACGTTGAAGCCCATGTTTCATTCTGGATTTCTTGAGACCGTTTAGAAAGTATGTAGCCGGCTCTCCAGGTTGGCGTTTCCCAGTGGCTTTGATAAGCCTTTCGAGGACGCCAAGGGGATAAGAATAAATAAGCTTCTTTGCCAAGCCAGAGCCGATGCCGATCTCGAGCAAATCGGCTTCTACTCTCTTAGTTCTTGCCCGGTAGCTCTCTTTCTTCTCTACCTTCATCTACTCCCATAAAGTTACCACAATAAAAGTAATTAGTGTAATATTAGCTTTAGAGTGAAGATAGAGATAATCGGGGCGGAATCCTTAGGTGTTCGTGGCCTCTGCTGCGTAGTTGAAACCAAAGACCGCAAAATAGTCATCGACCCTGGAGTTGCGCTGGGGTATAGTCGGCATGGCTTATTGCCGCACCCGGTTCAGGTTGCTGTGGCGGAGAGGGTGAAAGTTGCCATCGAGAAGGCGCTGGGTGATGCCACAGATGTCGTGATCAGTCACTACCACGGTGAGCACCATCCCATGGTCAATGCCAATCCTCACCAGCTTTCGGCAGACCGAGTTGCTGAATTATTGAAGCATCCCAGACTGTGGGCAAAGGGGATGCAGAATGTCGCCCCTGTTCAGGTTCATCGGGCTAAGGGTTTAGCCCAAAAAGTTGGTCGAGCCTTTCCAGCTTCGGAGGGGCTGAGCGACGGGTGTTTAAGCTTTTCTCCTCCCATTCCCCACGGTCAACAAGATAGAGGTGGCACAGTAATGATGACCAGGATCGAAGAGGAAAAAGAAGTTTTCGTGCACGCCTCGGATATTCAGATGCTCAATGATGAGGCAATAGAGCAAATACTTGTGTGGCATCCAACAATGGTGCTGGCATCCGGGCCACCGATTTATTTGCCAAGCTTGACTTGGAGAAAAAGAGAGGCTGCACTGCGTAGGACGTTAATGGTAGCCAGAGAAGTGAATACGCTTATCCTAGACCATCACTTGCTGCGCTCCAGGAAAGGGGAGAAATGGCTGGATTGGGTTTCCTCCATTACCAATCATAAGGTTATCTGTGCTGCCGATTTTATGGGGCGGAATCGCAATTTGCTAGAAGCCGACCGGGTTAGCTGGTATAAGAAAAGTTCCGTGCCCGAAGGGTGGCATGAAGTTTACTCTAAAGGTGAGGCAGATACCAAGGCTTGCCAGGCTAAATTTTGGAAAGCTTGCGCTTTTGAAGCATAAAGTCAAGGTCGCAGCCACGTGTTGTCACTTCCTCTCAATTAGCCCGGCTGGGGGCTGTCTAATTCGGACTTGAAGCGCTGATGTACCATGGCTATACCATGAGGAGTCACTTAGGAAGTAACTTGCTCTTAAAATACTGTATGGCGCGGAGAGCGTGAACTGCTATGGTGGCTGTGACAAACCGGGGTATCAATAACCACAAAGGGGTTACTCCTAACGCCAAGAATAAGGCAACTTCTTCCACTATACTATGGTTGATGCCAATAGAAATTTGAAGGTGTTCCAGTTCTTCCTTTGTTAAAGCTCCCCTCTTAGCTTCTTCCATAATAACGGCGCTCCCATACACCAGGCCAAAACCAGCGCCGGCTACCCACATCGTTGCTGCTCGATCCGGAAGTCCAAGGATTTTCATCATCGGCCTGAAAAACTTGACCAGATACTTGATCCATCCTAAAGATTCTGAAGCATGGAGCGCCGTCATAACTAGCATGATGATTACCAAAATCCTGCCACATAAGCGCAATGTGTCAATAGCCCAACCCTTCACAACCTCAATAAACGGGGCCTGAGTTGCAAGACTAGCTGGCAAACTAATGCTCTGGCTAGTATCAGCAAAAAATTGGGAGACAACGAACACAGACAAAACGGCTGCGCCTATACGAACCAAGGTTGCTTTGATAACGTTTAAACCAGATTTATGTTGGACTATGCCTTCGACAATAAGCATGTGGGCAATCGTTATGAACAAGGCGATCAAGATAATTTGTTCAATGGTAAAGGGAAGTACCGCCATGATGGCGATCGCCGCGTACAAGCTTACTGTCATGGCGACGGTGATTGGCAATGCTGCTGCGGCAGGCAGATTGATCACGCTCATTAAGGGATGTAGCAAGAAATCCAGTTGACTTAGCCAACCGCTCCACTGAATAAGAGCTGCAACAAAGGAGACAGGAACAACGATTTTGCATATCCAGACAAAACTACTCCACCCCTTTTTAATTCCTATGCGGATGCCTGTTTGTAGTTGAGTCCGGAATTCAGACATTTTATCGAAAAGAGTCACTCAGCAGCTTTTGGAGCTCTGTATTGCTGAACCGTGAACCCAAGATTGCGGAACTGCTGTTCCATTGCCTCTAAGGCTGCCCGGTCCAGGCTGCCCCTGGTCTCAGGGCGGGTGGCGTTAAGGCCAGCGGCAGCGCTGGCCATGATAAGCGATCGCTCAAGGCTACTCCCCATAACATGGTAGGCAGCGAAGACCCCGGCGAAGACATCTCCACAACCTACCGTGCTGATTACATTTAGACCGAGTTTCTTGAGAGGCAAGGCTGAAACTTCGGTCACCTTACCGCTAGCAGCATCAAGAACGGCTGCCCCCTGAGCGCCAAGTTTTAGCACCGCGTGATTACCGAATCCTGGCTTCTTTAGCTTCTGTAAGCCCGTATTTACCTCCTCTATTCCCAGTAGAGCACTCGCCTCCGTCTCGTTTAAGAATAGGACTGTGGCTTCTTTAGCGAGAGATTGCAGCACCTCCCGCTCCTGGCCTATCAGAATGCCCGGGTCCCACAACAGGGGAACAGCGCGCCGCTTGGCCAGGTTGATTAGCTCCTCTGCTACTTCTAAAGGCGGGTCGGTGAGAACGATGCCTTGGCATTCCTGTAGTTGCTGCTTCACCTGCGCTTCATCCAAGTGATTCAGGCCCAGCCTGGCATTCGCCCCCAGATGGCTGGCAATAATATTCTGACCCGTTTGGTCAACCAGTATATAAGCCTGTCCCGATTCCTCTCCCACAATCTGTTTGATTCCGGTGGTGATGACTCCCTCAGCTTCCAAGGCAGCGATTTGTTGGTGAGCAATATCATCCTTCCCCAGAGCACCTATCAGGGCAACTTCTTTGGCACCCAAAATCCGTGCTGCTGCCACGGCGATGTTGCCTCCCGTCCCTCCAGATACACGGGTGATATGCTTGACGATAACCTCTTCACCGGGCACCGGCAGCCGCTCCACAAAGCAGCTAATATCCCAGTTTATAGCGCCACATACTATCAGGTTGGCCATATCACTCCTTCAATATACGCGATAGAAACAACTTCAGAAAGCGAGATCCATCCACGGCAGAGGCTACGTGTATCAACTGTAAGCTATCAGAGGGCAGGATACGAGTAACTCCTCTATCCCAGTCATTTCCTTTAACCACTCCCACCTTCGCCAGCGTAAAATCGAGCAAGGCATCGTTCAGCAACACTGCCAAAGCTAGCGGGTCATGCATTCTACAGCATCCGTGGTATTTTACCTCGTATTCTACCAATTGGGCCGCCAGACGTGCAGCCGGCGTATGCCCGGTCTTAATTTTCTCCAGATGCTGGCTATCCAGGCAAGCCGCAGGGTCCATAGTTACATCCAGCCCCACAGCGAAGATCTCTGCCCCAGAGTTGAATACCAGATGAGCAGCCTCAGGGTCCTGCCAGATATTGAACTCGGCAAAGGGAGTGCGATTCCCTTTGCCATAAGGCGTAAGATTATAAGCGCCTCCCATGACAACTAGCCTGTTTAAAAGTTCAGGCAGTTTGGGCTGAAGTTCAAAGGCATAGGCCACATTGGTTAGGGGTCCCGTGGCTACCAGAATAACTTCATCAGGAGCATCCAAGACCGACTGCACAAGAAAATCCCAGGCTTCAAGCGGCTGCAGTGGCAACTTTGGAGGAGGCAAGCTGCAGTTGCCCAGCCCATCCGAGCCGTGGTAGCTCAGGGCATCTTCTAACGGACGATTCAGAGGACTCGCCGCCCCCAGCGCTACCGGGATATTGGCTGCGCCCAGGTATTCCAATACCCGGCGAGCGTTGGTGCTGGTCGTTTCCACAGGAGCATTGCCTGCCACCGTGGTAATGCCCGCAACTCGGACTTCAGGCGATTTTAACGCCAGAATTAAAGCCAGGGCATCGTCAATGCCGGGGTCCATATCCCAAACAACTTTGCGCATCGAACTCCAGGAGATACATTACCATAAATTTGGGAGGAGCATAAATAGTTACCCTGAAATCGGGTAAATTCTTAATTTGTTACAATCGGCGCAAGGCTGGTAGCCGTAGGGCTGCTCCCAAGATAAACACAGTGCTAATAAGTGCGCCCACCACCACAGCCACGGGAAGTCCGACCCAATCGGTAGCCGCCCCTAGCATAAGACTGCCTATAGACGGCAGGTACCAGGTAACAGCATATAGGCCCATTACTCGGCCTCGAAGTTGGTCGGGGACCATAGATAGTAACACCACGGTAGTCACTGCATAGAAGAGCCCATTCGCACCACCGATGATAATAGATAGAACCAACGAAAGGGGGAAGGATTTTGACATAGCAAATAGGATTAGCGTTATCGAGAAGGTAAGGGCGCTGCCAATTAACAGCCACCCCTTGCGCTTGAAGTCGCCCAGTATGGCTACAGCAAGCGCTCCACCCAGCCCTCCTACACCTGTCACTATCATGAGCTGACTATAACCAGCTTCTCCCACCCCAAGGACATCTCGAGCAAAGACCGGCATAAGCCAGAAGTAAGGTAAAGCAAACAGAGATACGCCAGCCACCATCAGAAGTAGCGTCAGTACTATTGTATTACTCCTAATGTATCTTAGCCCCTCCCTCATAGTTTTCCCCGTGCTTGCCCGCCTGGCTATGACCGTCGCTGGCAACCGCATGGAGAATAGCAGGAGCAATCCTACCATAAAGGCTATCCCGGCACCGTAAAAAGCGCCGCCTACAGCAACGAGGCCCATCAGCACCCCGGCTATGGCCGGCCCGATAGAGCGGCTTGCCCGCCCAGAGATGGCATTCATCGCGATGGCATTCATCAGGTCATCAGGCGGGACCAGGCTGGGTATAATAGCCATGTAAGCCGGATCTGTAAGAGCCCACACAATGCCAAGGAACACGGCAATGGCAGCGATATGCCAAATTGCGATTACACCAGTGGAGGTAAGGGTGGCCAGCAGTAAGATGAGAAGGCCTGACACTCCCTGGCCAAAAAGCACCAGCTTACGTCTGTCAAATCTATCAGCGTATACACCTCCAAACGGGGAAAGAAATAGCGCAGGAATACCCATGATAAAAGCAATCATGCCCACCCACATGGCGGAGTCGGTCAATTGCAGAACCAGCCAGCCCTGAGCCGTTACCAGAATCCAGTAGCCCGATAAGGTGATAATGTTGGTTCCCCACAGCAAGCGGTAGTTGCGGTGACGAAGGGAGCGGAAGACCTGAATCCCTCTGCTGTTAGCTAGAGCATTTTTCATAAAAGTATCTCTTCCTTGGCTCTTCTAGTGACCATCTTACCTGGCATCGGCGTTTCTCAACTGGCTATTACTAGACTTTACCCTGTCATTTTTCCTTTTTGTATTTTATATCTGTCACAACCGACGCAAGACTGGTAGACGCAGAACTGCTCCCAGGATAAACACAGTGCAGATAAGCACGCCAGCTATCACAGCCACAGGAAGTCCAACCCAACCGGTAGCCGCCCCTAGCATAAGACTGCCTATAGCCGGCAGCTGCCAGGTAATGATAAATAGGCCCATTACGCGGCCTCGAAGTTGGTCGGGGGTAATAGATAGTAATAGCGCGATCGACACTGCTTGGAAGAGCCCGTTGGCACCACCGATGATAACAGCTAGAACCAACGAAAGGGGGAAGGCTCGTGACATAGCAAATAGGATTAGCATTACCGTGAAGGTTAGGGCGCTGCCAATTAACAGCCACCCCTTGCGCTTGAAGTCACCCAGTTTAGCTGCAGCAAGACCTCCAGCCAGCCCACCAGCGCCTACTGCCATCATGAGTTGAGCATAGCCAGCTTCTCCCACTCCAAGGACATCTCGAGCAAAGACCGGCATAAGCCAGAAGCAAGGTAGAGCAAACAGAGATACGCCAGCCACCATCAGAATTAGCGTCAATGCCACTTTATTGCTTTTAATGTAGCTCAGACCCTCCCTGATGTCTTTCCCAATACTTGCCCGCCTGGTTGTGACCGCCGCTGGCGACCGCATGCGGGATGTCAAGAAAAATGCCACCACGAAGATTATGCCGGCACCGTAAAAAGTGCCGCCCATAGCAACGAGACTCAACAGAACTCCGGCTATAGCCGGCCCAATAAAGCGGCTTAGCTGCCAGGCGAGGGTATCCATCGCTATGGCATTCGTCAGGTCGCTACGCGTGACCAGGCTGGGTATAATAGCCAGGTAAGCTGGGTCTGTAAGAGCCCACACAATGCCAATGAACACGGAAATGGCGGCGATGTGCCAAATTGCGATTACGCCGGTAGAGGTAAGCGTGGCCAGCAGTAAGATGGGAAGGGCTGACGCTACCTGGCCAAAAAGCAGCAGCTTGCGTCGGTCCAATCTATCAGCGTATAAGCCTCCAAACGGGCAGAGAAACAGCGAAGGAATGCCTACCATAAAAGCAATCATGCCCACCCAGAAGGCGGAGTCGGTCAATTGCAGAACCAGCCAGCCCTGAGCCGTTACCAGAACCCAGTACCCCGATGAGTAGGTAATCGAGCCTCCCAACAGCAAGCGATAGTCGCGGTGACGTAGGGATCGGAAAACCTGAACCCCCCAGCGGTTAGCCAGATTTTTTTTCATAAAAAGTATCTCCCTCTTTTGGCTCTTCTAATGACCATCTTACCTGGCATCGGCGTTTCTCAGCTTAACCACTTAGAGGTCATACTAGATCGCTTTGACATCTATTGGCTCACAAGTTCCCCATGCTAAGCAGTCCAGCCCGCCTGGGAATCCGATACCCCCCAACCTTCATGGTTAGCCCTCTGTTATTGCCTTGGCGCTTGGCTGGGGAGCCTACTGTAGTCTCCTGCAAATTGGGAGGAGCTAAATTCCTCCCCTACAAGAGCACTTTTCGGATAGCCTCTTAGCTCCGTATAGTATATAACTTATCTCGAGAATTTAAGACTTCAGGGATTTATAATAAGGGATTAGCCCCCCTGCTTCTATCATGTCTATAAACCATGCTGGGATTATCAGGCGAAACTCAAACTCCTTACCCGTGTTGAGGTTTTTGATAGTCCCCTGTCCCAGGCTGATCACCACCTCCTGTCCGGTCTCAAATTCAGCTGAGATTCCAGGTAAATCTATGGCCGGGCAGCCGAGGTTCCAGAAATTCCTGAAGAATATCCTGTGGATTGAGTCAGCAACGACAGCCTGAACACCCTTAAATTTCAGAGTTTCCGCAGCCTGCTGCCTGCTTGACCCAATCCCAAAGTTCTCCTCAGCAACTATAATGTCCCCCTCCTCAACCCTGGTGAGGAAATCCCTGGGTACATTCTCACGATGCCCGACGTCGCTAAGCCCGCTTCTGGCGATGAACTCTTGATATCGGCTCTGGCTCGTTTCATCGCCGCCCATGATAAACCTGCCGGCAAAGAGCTCGTCAGTGTCAACATCCTTGCCAAACTTCCAGACTCGGCCTTTGAGTTCCACCTATGTCTCCCGGAAAAACTCCCGTGGGTCACTTATTTTGCCTTTCAACGCCGAGGCTGCCACAGTCGCCGGTGATGCCAGATATATTTTGGCAGTCACATCTCCTACCCGGCCCTGAAAGTTACGATTTGCCGTACTTATGCAAACCTCGCCCGGTCCCAGTATGCCCATATGTGCTTCCATACACGGACCACAGGTGGGTGGGCCTACCGCAGCCCCAGCCTCCACAAATGTCGCTATTAGCCCCTCCTCCAGAGCAGCTTTAAGGACTTCCTGCGAGGCTGGTATGACGATAACCTTGGTAAACTTATCCACCTTCCGACCTTTGAGTATTCTGGCAGCAATCCTGAGGTCTTCCAGGCGCCCATTGGTACACGTTCCTATAAACGCCTGGTCAATTCTGGTTCCCTCAACTTCGGTAACTCTCACAGCATTAGACGGCTTGGGTGGTACAGCAACCATTGGCTCCTTAATATCATCAGTGTGAAACTCCAGTGTCTCCACATACTCTGCATCCTGGTCGCTCTGCATAAGCTCGAAAGAGTGGTTGGTCCTTGCCCTGAGAAAATCCGCTACCTTCTGGTCAGGCTCGATGATACCATTAGTGGCACCTGATTCTATTGCCATATTTGTTAATACCATGCGGCTCTCGAAGCTCATTTGTCTTATTGCCGAGCCTGTGAATTGAAGAGACTTAAACAGGGCGCCGCTTATCCCCAACCTCTTCAATATGAAAAGCATCAAATCCTTGGACATTATGGGAGGCAACAGTTTGCCTTCAACATTTACTCTAATAGTCCCCGGGACACGCTCCCACAGCCTTCCCGTTTTGAAGACCACAGCCATCTCATCAACCCCAATTCCAGTGGCAAAAGCCCCTACTACACCCGATGTCGTGGTATGACTATCTACCCCAACAAGAGTAGTTCCTGGCAGCACATGTCCCTTCTCTACAAGCACCTGGTGAGCTATCCCCCCCTTCCCAACTTCATAATAGTTTTCTATGCCTTGTTCCAGGACAAATTTCTTTATGTTAAGACACTTTTTAGCAGTATCGATGTCCTTGTTGGGCACGTAGTGATCCAGCACTACTACGATTTTCGCAGGGTCCCAGACCCTTCCCACACCCAGTGCCCTGAACTTAGCAATCGTATGCGCACCTAACGCATCGTGTATCATGGCTCGATCCACAGAGACTTCGACAAGCTCATCAGGCCTTACAACTTCCTTCCCAGCTTTTTTAGCCAATATCTTCTCTACAAGAGTCATACTCATCGCTCGTTTTATCAACGTGTATTTTACACTATTTACCCAGGTTGCCGCAAGTACGATCGAGAGGACAGTTGTGCCGAGATCACTCAAGCTGGCTGGGAAATAGCAGCAGCTACTTAGCACAACATCGGATTGCACAGCAGCCACCTTTGCATTAAGAGGCACCGACATGCTATTTTTAAGCTAATGGCTATTGGAGAAGTCAGCGAAATCTTAGAGCAGGAATATGGCTCCCTGGAGTGGCATTCGTATCAAGACCCTATTGATGTGCTCGTAGGAACCATACTGTCCCAAAATACCTCAGATACAAATTCGGGAAGAGCTTTTGCCTCTCTTAAAGCTAGCTTTGACAGCTGGGAAGCTGTGGCCTCGGCCCCAGCAGAGCACATCGCTCAGACCATTAAGTCCGGGGGGTTATCCCAAATCAAAGCCGCTAGAATCAAGCAGATACTTGAGCAAATTGAAAAGGAACAGGGTCGTATCAGCCTTGATTTCCTCAACGCGAAGACCATGGCCGAAGCCAAAGACTACTTGATGCGTCTGCCTGGAGTAGGACATAAGACAGCCAGTTGCGTGCTGCTTTTTTCCCTGGGGAAGCCATCTTTGCCCGTAGATACCCACGTTTTTCGGGTAGCCAAACGATTGGGATTAATTGATTCCAATGTGTCCATAGAGAAGGCACATAGCTTGCTTCAGGAGCAAATTTCGCCCTCGAAGGTATATCAACTCCACATCCACATGATAGAGCATGGCAGGCGGATATGCCACGCTCGGCAGCCTCGCTGCAACAGGTGCATATTGAGAGGCGCTTGCCCCAGCTCGCTTGACTAATCTAGCCTGGTTAGTAAGTGATATAATAGTTACCATGGCACAGATATTGAAGAGCAAAAATCTAGCCACTAAGTTTCAGATAATGGTGGAAATAGCCGCACATCAGCCTAACATACAGCAGAAAGACATCGCCCCAAGGTTGGGAATCACTTCGCAGGCGGTTTCCGAGTACGTGAAGGAATTGATAAAGGACGGCTGGCTGAACTCCGAGGGTCGCTCCCGATATAAGGTAACCAGGGAGGGCGTAGATTGGATTTTGCAGATGTCCCGGCAGCTACATAGTTACGCCTGGTTTGTGAGCAAAGCCGTGGCTGATATATCAACTACCACTGCCATAGCCGATAGCGACTTATCCGTTGGTCAAGCAGTATCGATGTATATGAAGGACGGCTTGCTCTTCGCCTCCAAGGTCACTAGTGGTAAAGGAGCTAAAGGAATAGCTGTAACTGAGGCTAAAAAAGGACAGGATGTCGGCATCCGCAACGTTGAAGGCGTAATAAAACTCGAGCCAGCCGAAGTAATGATAGGCAAAGTACCCAATGTGCAGGACGGAGGTTCTGGGAGCACCAATCTCGCCCGATTGGAAAGGGAAGTAAAGGAAGCGAGGCTGGTGGGGGCAATGGGCACGGAAGCCCTGGTAGCATTGACTCAGATAGGTATAAAGCCTGATTACGTTCATGGTGTCCGGGAAGCAGCCATAGAGGCAGCTTACTGTGGCCTGCCCTTCCTGGTTGTCTGCAGTGAGGACAAGGTTTCAATTTTGGTGCAGAGATTGGAAGAGGAAAATCTAGATTATAAGATTGTCGACCTGAGGAAAAGATAGGGAATCCTTTCCTTCCTAATCGCTATCCCTCTGGACTGCAAAATTTTCTTAAAATAACCCCTGAAATCCCTTGACATTTTATCCGGCAGCATTTAAAATGTGAAAATCAACCGCACTTGTATAAAATAAAGTAATTTTGTATAAAGGGAGGTAAAAATGAGTCGCATTAAAAGCTTTTGTAAGCAAATCTTTGCCCGGGGGGTAAACTGGTTCCTGGTGGCGCTTTTGAGCATAGCTCTTGCCCTGACAGCCTGCAGCCCTAGTGAGCAAATACCACCAAAACCGGAATGTATATTCGATGACTCTCCCGACCCCAGGCTCATCTGCTTTAACGAAACACCCGAAAGAATCATCTCCCTGGCTCCCTCTAACACTGAAATTCTGTTTGCCCTGGGTCTGGGAGATAAGGTAGTGGGAGTGACGGAGTATTGCGATTATCCGCCGGAAGCCCTGGAGAAGGAAAAGGTAGGAGGACCTTGGACCCCAGATGTAGAAAAGATAGTTGCTCTCCAGCCCGACCTCATACTGGCTTCCGATGCTAATCCCTTCGATATTATTACTACCCTGGAGGGACTGGAGCTTACTGTATTTGGTATAAAGTCTACTGATTTAGATGACGTGCTTAATGATATTAGAACAGTAGGGGAAATAACCGATACGGAAGTGGAGGCCCTTGCACTGACGTCTGAAATGGCAGTAGGGATTCAATCAGTAACTGATCAGACTGAAGAATTAGAACAAAGGCCAAGGGTCTTTTATATCGTCTGGCATGACCCGCTGTGGACTGCTGGTTCCGAAACCTTCATCAACGAGTTAATTGAAAAGGGAGGCGGGGTGAACATTTGTGGTAATATCACAGGTTATCCGACAATCTCAATCGAAGAGGTCGTCGCTCGCAATCCAGAAGTAATCATCACCAGCTCAGAGCCAGGCGTATATGAGTGGGCAATGAACGAGACCGCGCTTAACACTACCGACGCCAGACAATACAACAGAGTCTTCGTATGCGATGATAACTTGGTTCAACGCCCAGGTCCCAGACTGGTCGAGGGCTTAGAGTGGTTTGCTTATTTCATTCACCCCGAGATATTTGGGGAACCTGAGGATTAGCTAAGTGAAGGTTTTTTCCTCCTGGAGCGGGGGTAAGGAATGTGCCCTGGCAACGTATAAGGCAACTTCCCAGGGGCACGAAGTTCCATACCTGCTTAACTTTATCTCTGAAGATGGTGAGAGGTCGAGGTCCCACGGGACTAAAGCCAGCGTTTTAGCTTTGCAAGCAGAAGCCATCGGCATCCCTCTCATACAGATGCAGACGTCATGGGAAGATTATGAAGAGAACTTTAAGAAGGCTGTCAGAGAACTCCAGGACAAGGGCATCGAAGGGGGCGTGTTCGGCGATATGGACTTAGAAGAACATCGAGAATGGGTGGAGAGGGTATGCAGCGAGGTCGGGATGAAGGCGTTTTTGCCCCTCTGGGGGATAAAGGCAGAAGACCTAATTGAGGAATTCCTCAAATTGAAATTCAAAGCCATAGTGGTCGCCACCAGATTAGAGAAGAATCTCCTGGGAAAAGTTTTAGATAAAGATTTAGTAAGGCAAATTAGCAAACTCGGCTCCCATCCCTGTGGTGAAAATGGCGAATATCATACCTTCGTCACCGACGGGCCCATTTTCAGGAGAGCACTCAAGGTTACCGGGGGTGAAAGCAAGAAAAGAGATAACATATGGTTCTGGGAAATCTCGGCTGAGTTACAATAAAGGAGGACTGAAATGAAAGAGAAAGGCTTAATCCAAGTTTATACCGGGGATGGCAAAGGAAAGTCCACTGCCGCTATTGGTCAGGCAGTTCGCGCTGCCGGGCACGGTTTTAAAGTCGGCTCGGTCTCTTTTTTTAAAGACCCCCAGGCATTCGGGTACGGCGAACATAAATCCCTGGAAAAGCTGGAAATAAAGACTTTCCTTTTCGCTAAGAAACATCCTCACTTTTACAAGGAATTGAATCCTGACGATGTCTGCCGGGAGTGCTCTGAGGGGTTGGAATTTATTAAGGAGCTTTTCCAGGACCCATCCTGGGATATGCTGGTCCTGGATGAGATAAACATTGCCGTGCGCGACGGCTTTCTGAAAGAAGAAGCAGTGCTCTCTCTTCTGGAGACAAAGCCAGAAAAGTTAGAGCTTGTCTTAACCGGCCGGGGTGCCACAGAAAAGATTATAGAAAAAGCAGATTTGGTCAGCGAGGTGAGGGAAGTGAAGCATCCTTATAGTCAAGGAATGAAAAGCCGGGAAGGCGTTGAATACTAAACCAAGCTTTAACAATGGCACGTACTGTATCCGAGGTGTTTAGTGAGCCCGTTATCCCTTTTGCCATTCGCTGGCAAAGTAGAGTTTACTCTCTATTGGGGCTTGCTGGATTGCTGGTAGTGGTAGTCGTGTTTGCCACTGCTTTGGGAAGTGTTCATATACCCTTTACCACTACTTTTCAAGTCCTCCTCTCTCAACTGCCCTTTGTACATATTACCCCTGCTTCTCCCGAAATTTTCGGGGCGCCGTTGAGCCTGGAAATTCTGGAAACGATAATTCTGGATATCAGGCTGCCACGCATCTTTCTGGCAGGTTTAGTAGGAGCAGCCCTGGCAGTAGCCGGAGCTACTTATCAAGGACTGTTTCGTAATCCTCTGGCTGACCCTTATCTTTTAGGTGTGGCCTCAGGAGCTGGGCTGGGAGCTACCATTGCCATGCTTACACCTTTCACATTAGCATGGATGGCTTTTGGGGCCGTGCCATTATTTGCCTTTATTGGTGCCATAGGCGCCGTCACTGTGGTCTATTTGCTGGCTCGTGTCGGCAAAACCCTGCCAGCCACCACGCTTATCCTGGCTGGAGTAGCTCTAAGTGCTTTTCTGGCCTCCATCACCTCCTATCTCATGACCATCTCCGGTGAAGAACTACATGGGATTGTATTTTGGCTGCTGGGTGGACTTTACCTGACTAAATGGTCTGAGGTGTGGACGGTCCTCCCTTGTGTAGTAGCGGGCCTTGTAGTCATCTGGATTCATGCCCGACCACTCAATGTAATGCAGCTTGACGAAGAGCAGGCCCAACAACTGGGCATCAATGTGGAAAGGGTCAAACTCATATTACTGGCTGCTGCGACCCTTATTACTTCCTCAGCGGTTTGCTTCACTGGCCTTATCGGTTTCGTCGGCATACTCATCCCTCATGCAGTGAGGCTTATCTGGGGGCCAGACTACCGGTTTTTGCTCCCTCTATCCACGCTGGTTGGCGCTATCTTCCTCATCATAGCCGATACTTTAGCCCGTACCATAATTCCTCCTACGGAGATTCCGGTAGGAATAATTACTGCTTTCTGCGGAGCACCTTTCTTTCTTTACCTATTGCGGAGAAGAAAGGGGCTTGCTTTCTTCTGAAAGGATAAGACACCATGATTGAGTTGGATAATGTCAGCTTGGGCTATAACCATCGAGCCATATTGCACGATGTAAGTATGAAGGCTGGGCCCGGCCAAATACTGGGGCTGGTTGGCCCCAATGGCTCGGGGAAGTCAACATTAATCAAGGGAATGACCCGGGTGATTGACCTATTCTCCGGGCGTATCTCAATCGACGGCCGTGATATAAAAACTATTAAACACGATGAACTGGCTCGCCTTGTTGCCACGGTGCCCCAAAGCCCGGCTTTGCCCGGGGCTTTCACAGCTTTTGAAGTGGTGCTTATGGGACGAACGCCTCACCTTGGGCTTCTTCGCTATGAAGGAGGAAAGGACCTGGCCATCGCCTGGCAAGCCATGGAGGCAACGCATACCCAATCTTTCGCTGAGCGCAGAGTAAGTGAGCTTTCAGGAGGAGAGAGACAGAGGCTTATTATTGCTCGGGCACTAACCCAGCAGCCAAGGGCGATGCTCCTCGACGAGCCAACTGCCAATCTGGATATAAACCATCAAGTCGAGATTCTCAATCTGGTCAAGAGCCTTTGCTTGGAGCAAAGTTTGACCGTCATTATCGCTCTACACGATTTGAACTTAGCTGCTCAATACTGCGATTGGATGGTCATGCTAAATGGAGGGAAAGTTTATGCTGAAGGCACGCCACTCGACATACTCACAGCGCAGAATATCAAGAAGGTTTACGGGGCCGAAGTATATGTTTACCCCCACCCCATTAACAAGTTGCCCACCACTCTCATCACGGCAGGCGGGAGTCATGGACCGAGCTGATATAATTCCTCTCCCCAACCCCTCGTTAAGGAAAGACAAAAGATAGATTAAAGAAATGGCTTCGAGGCTTGAGGAGCACAAGAAGTCTACTTCATGGTCTCTGGCATCTCCGTAAAGATAAAAGGCTAATTCACGCAAATCCGCTACAGAACAATTGATTCCTCAACAAAAATAGCATACTATCTAATCTTAAGGCGCTGGGTATAATAAAGGGCAGAAATGAGTGATTAAGATTTTGTTCACCAAGTTGGGGATAAACAAAGTAGGTTCGTTTATGCATAGTTATAGCCATTGCGTCCTCAACTTTAAGAAAAGTGTGTCATAAAAAGGGAAAGATTAGTAAGGTGTAGCACATGAGAATTTTAAGCTTTCGTATTGAAAACTTCCGTAATCTTCGGCTCGCAGAATGCACGAATCCACCCGATTTTATGGTTATCTGCGGAGGCAATGGCTGTGGCAAGAGTGCTTTGCTAGAGGCACTCATGACAGCGAAGGAACACGCTGGTGCCTATGGCAACTTCCCTTTTGACCCCCGAGCGGTATCGGCTGACGCAACGAAAGCAACAATAACAATGACACTATCGTTTGCGGAAAATGAACGTTTGTTCGTTAAAGACAAGTTTGACCAGGAGTGTACTGAACCAGAAGAAGTTATTATCGAAATCGATAAGATAACCGGAGGCCGAGCGTTAAAGCGTTCAGCAGCGACGCATCAACTACTTCGTCACTATAGTCGTGCGCCTGGTTCTCTCGGTTTCTTTGACTACATCGGTTCATATCGCCAAACACAGAAAAAAAAGGAGCTTACGACATGGGATGCGCGTTATCTTAGCGACGACTTCGCCAAGCAGACGCTGGCACGTGAGGAGCAAAAATTTCAGTTAACTAAAGAATACCTTGCAGGTCTTAAAATGGGAGATATTCAGGAGACACAGACGGCCCTTGAGTCTGGTAAAGCAGTGCATATAGATTCGTTGAAAGAAATAAAAGAGCTCTTTGACCGCTTCTTTTCTCCAATGAAGTTTAAGAACGTTCTCATAAATAAATCCCCTTTTCAATTTGTTATCTCAACCCCTTTGGGGGATATTGACATCGATGATTTGAGCTCTGGGGAAAAAGAGATCCTCAATATTTTCGTTCGGTTCCACCAACTAAAGCCGAAGGGGGCCATAATCCTACTTGATGAGGCTGATGTGCATCTTCATCCTGACCTTGAACGGCGATACCTAAAAGCCCTAAGACTGCTGGGGCAAGGCAACCAACTCTTCCTCACGACACATTCCCCAGAGATGATGATAGCTGCAGGAACAGATTCCCTCTACACGCTCCTCAAAGAGCCACCTGCAAACGGTGGTAATCAGTTGGTTCGCGTTACTCAAAGCGAGGACTTGCACAATATTCTCTCAGAAATAATGGGATCGCGAGGTATTATAAGTATTAACAAGCGCATTGTCTTTATCGAAGGTGAATATACGTCCACTGATCGGGAGATCTATGAGACGTTATACCCACCCAGTGAATATAATATCAGCTTTGTGCCTGCAGGCAATTCTGCTCAAGTGCGAAGAATAGCGGAACAAGTAAATGCATTGCTTACAGCATCGATCGAATTTCAGCAGTATTTCAGCATTGTGGATGGTGACATCGAGCGCTCCGAATCTGATCCCACGGAAGGGCGTAGACTATTCCGCTTGCCAGTATACCATGTGGAAAATTTGCTACTTGATGAGAATGAAATCTTGGAAGTGACTCGTTCAATGATGCTCACCAAATGCCCCTATACCACAGCAGACGAGGTTAGTAAGGATTTGCAGAAGCTTGTTCTTTCCGAAGCCCACTTGAAGCCATATACCAAAGCTCTTTTAGATGCTAGGATTGCAAAGCTCGCTAAGGGTGTTTCCGATGCGGTGTATAAGCAAAAAAGCACTCCGCCGCAACAACCCACGATTCTCGAATATTCTGAAATCGAAGAGGAGGCCAAAAAGGTATTAGAATCCTCGCTTGCAGACGATAGTTGGCGCAAAAAATGTAAAGGGCGCGACATTCTGAAAGCATACTGTGGTCAGCATGGTCTCAAATACGAACATTTCAGGAATTTACTGATTGCCAGAATAAAAACTCCGCCCAAGGCTCTTGCCGATATCATGGCCAAAATTCTGAAGAGTTGAAGCATATCTTAATCCGCAGAATTATGGTGTACAACAGCATGTAATGATGGCTTAATAACTAGATCCGTAAGTCCACCTCCCTCAAATGCCATGTCGTGGTAACATTCGTCCATTGTGGGCAATGTTCTTTCAAGCCTGCTGAGCCGGACAAAGACAAATATAGCCTGTCAAACCATGTCAGGAGTTTTGCCTACTGGATAAGCCAGCGTGTAAGCGAGCTTCATAACAGAGGGCGGGAGAAGCCGCAGGTTGGGCAATGGTATGTGCCCATTGCCGCCCCACAGCAGGGACAGCTAATTTCATCATCCCTGGCCTTGGGAATTTCTCCCATGATTTCGTTGTAGATACGCCAGTAAAAGCAGTGCTCTTTGTTTATGAACTTTATGTCAACTTCCTCTCCTGCTGATTGGAATTCTTCGTCTGTGACCATACCGTTTATTATTCCGTGCAGCTTGGTGGAGCCTGAGCCGTATTCTATGGCCTCCTTTCTCCTCCACACTATCTCCGCCGGAATCAAGTCCTCAAAGCTCTTTCTCAGGATATACTTCCCTACGCCATCTTTAACCTTGAACTCCGGGCTTATTTCCAGGGCAAAGCGAACGAAGTCCTCATCGAGGAAGGGCTGCCTTATTTCAACGTCCAAAGCCCTGCCAAGATAGCCGGATGAGAAGTGCCAGTTTTGTGAAAGTCTTCTTATATATCTTTCCAGGTCTTTGGGAGGAAGCTCCACCATATAAGAGTAGCCGGCGAAGAGCTCATCGGCTCCGTCACCGGTCATGACGGAACTAATTCTATTTTCCCTGGCCAGTTTAAGGGCAAAATATATGGAAAGGTCATTGGGCAAAGCGAGGTCAAAGGTTTTCAGTATTTCTATAACCTCAGGAAGGGTGGCAAGCGCCTCTTCCGTAGTGAATTCCATTTTCTCATACTGTATTCCCAGGAGCTTGGAAATCTTTTCTGAATAACTCAGGTCAGATGCCAGGGAGTCTTTCAACGCCACTGTGAAGCCTGTGCTCGGCCTGGCTACAAAAGCCAAAATGCCAGTATCGACCCCTCCTGACAGGAGCATGCCATCGGCTCTGCTCCTCTCCACAGCTTCCTTAAGCTTACTCCTTAACTGCTCACAAGGGTCCATATTGACGGGTCCTTTTGCACCTATAATAACATTTCCCCACCTCTCAGATTTTTGACCATTAAAAGTTCCACGCTCGGATTTTTGACATAACCTCTGCATTATGTTACAATATAAATGTTAGGCAAGAACAGTCGATGCCTAGCAAGGAGGTGGGGCATGATACGAAGAGAGGCTTGGTTATGCCGATGGATGTTTCCCTATCGGAGCTCTCCGGCAACGTAAGTAGGAATTGACTTCGATAGTTAAGGTGCGTTGCTTGAGAGCAGTTGGAAGCCCTGAGCTCTTCGTCTGTAAGGCTAGGCTCCCAAGAAGGGGCAACGGTAGTTCAGCCGGAAGCTGAAGTGGAAGAGTAGGGGTGATTTAAAAACTGAATAGCGATATTCAGGAGCGAGCTTCAAAATTTGGAGCTCGCTCTTCTTGTTATCTGTTATGCAGCTTTGACATTTACCTGAATAGTCGGATGACAAGGTTCAGAATGATGGTGAGTACAATGCTAATTATAATGCAGGTTACTATGGGAAAGAGGAACTGAAAGCTCCCCTTTTGCAGAAATATATCGCCGGGAAGCTTGCCCAAGAAAGGAATTCGCTGCCAGAAGAATAATAGCAAGCCGAGAAAGACGAGAAAAGCTCCGCCAAAAATTAGAATCTTGCCTGTGCCTTGAAAATCCATGTTAAGCTGCTCGGCATTAACTTTAGCTCATTATGCTATCTTTATGTGTTCTAGCGTGCATAATTAGGAATTTTACTTCACCACGACTTAACGTGTCTGCCTATACTACTTATCGCCTCAAATATCTCGGCAGAGGGAAGGGAATATTCAATCTGTATCCGAACATATCCATGCATGGGCTCAGGGAAGATCCAGATATTACCTTTGAAAACGTTCTCATCTGCTCTTAGTAGCCTATCTGCCGCACTATAGTCGAGATTAAGGCTCCGTGTCAGAGAGTCATCTCCTTTCCAATCAATGGCTACTACCTTGCCCCATAGAGGTGGACTTCTCTTTGTGATCAGCCTGGTCTTCTTGAGTTTTCGCCCCTCCACTATGTTTGAAGCCTTCACCAGGTAATTCAAGAAGTAGTGCACCCCATACTGACTCGCCGTACTGGTGACGTTTACCAAATCTATATTTCTGTCCTTTAGCTCGATAATTCCCTCTGACCTTTGCCCCAATGAGCGGCTAACCCCTATCTTTTCTTCGTAGCTGTCTCTCTCCCTCAAAGTTGCCTCTATTCCCATTCCCTGGAGGTGTCGGCAAAACTCCTCCCTCTTGAGGGGACCGGCTTTCTTTCTCTTGCGGAGGACCAAAGGCAGTGCAATAAGCACCAAAATACCCATAACGATGTTGACTATGATGCTCCAGTCCATCTTACCTAAATTTCGTCTATCTCAACCCTGTAATTTTCGATGACAGGATTAGCCAACAATTTGTGCCACGTTTCGTCGACTTGTTTTTGAACTTTGTTGGGGGGATTTACGCTATTTTGACCTCTGTGCATCTGTCATCACGAACTCCTATTACCTCACTAAAAGCCAAGTTATGCAGCATCCCCTTGTAGTCAAGCTCTGAGTGCCATCGCGTTGGCTTCAAACTGAGGTGATATGAACCTCAGCTAGACACTAGGTGCTCATATAGAAAACACCCTATCCGGCTTGGCCTTGCTTTTCTTGCCAACCCTCGTCTTGTTTTCCCCAGAGAGCCCCCCCGGTTAACCTGCTGTACACCTCACGATATCTTTTTGATGTTCCCTCTATTACCTCCGGTGGCAACATAGGCGCTGGCGGTTCTTTATTCCATCCCGAAGCTGAAAGCCAATCACGAACAAACTGCTTATCAAAACTGGGTTGCGAGTAGCCAACCCTATATTGGCTGGTATCCCAGAAGCGACTTGAGTCTGGCGTTAGTAGCTCATCGATAAGGGCTAATTGACCATTGATGAAACCAAACTCGAATTTTGTATCGGCAATTATTATTCCTCTGCGCTTGGCATAATCCCGAGCATAGCCGTAGATAAGCAGGCTTTTTTGTTTTAATTCCTCAAAAAGGTTTTCAATGCCAAGATCCTTTATGTCCTGATTGGTCAAAAGGCGGTCATGCTCCGTGTCGCTCTTAGTAGTTGGGGTAAAGATAGGTTGGGATAATTCCTGGCTTTCCTTCATTCCCGAGGGCAAATTGATATGGCCAATTCTTCCAGTCTCTTTATACTCCGCCCATGCCGAGCCAGATAGATAGCCCCGAACAACGCACTCTATGGGGACACGCTCAGCCTTGGCTGCAAGCATAGAGCGACCGATAAGAGAATCCGGTAACTCCCCCGGCTGGCTCGAGAGATTCTTCACTTCGTTCATAACAACTCCGACAGAATCGGAGCTATCAACTACCTTTATAAGATGATTGGGTAGAATATGGGCTGTTTCCTCGAACCAGAAGGCAGAGAGCTGGTTAAGAACCTTTCCCTTGTCAGGGATGCCGCAGGGCAAGACAACATCGAAGGCAGAGATGCGGTCGGTGGACACGATGAGGAGTTTATCACCTAAATCATAAACATCTCTTACCTTGCCACGGCGAAATAAAGGTAGAGGTAGATTGGTTTCTAATAATACAGACATGTTTACCCCCAAATTAGATACTACGCGGGGCCAAGCTTTCTGCCCCAGCTTGTTTCGCCTTCTTCAAATTGCTCAACCCCAGCCGCTCAAAGACCTCGTCTACATGTTTCAGATAATATCCATAATCAAATAGAGAATCCAGTTCCTTCTTGCTCAAATGAGCTGTTATTCGCCTGTCTGCTTCAAGCAAACGCAGAAAGCCTTTCTTTTCCTCCCAGGCCTTCATAGCAGGGTCTTGTACCATTTTGTAAGCTTCTTCTCGTGTTAGACCTTTATTTATTAAAGCAATGAGTACTCTCTGGGAGAAGACTAACCCCTGGCTAGTCTCAATATTACGACGCATGTTTTCGGGATAAACCTTGAGCCCTTTCATTATTGAAGTAAATATAGATAGCATGTAGTCCAGTACCAGACAGGAATCAGGGAGGATAATTCGCTCTGCGGATGAGTGGCTAATATCACGTTCGTGCCATAAAGCGATGTTCTCCAGAGAAGTCAAAGCATGGCCTCTTATTAATCTGGCCAGTCCGCAGATGCGCTCACAAAGCTCAGGATTTCTTTTATGAGGCATGGCTGAGGAGCCAGTTTGCCCCGTTTCAAACGGCTCTTCAACTTCCCTGACTTCTGTTCGCTGGAGACCTCTAATCTCTGTGGCAAATTTTTCCAGAGAGCTGGCGATAATAGCCAAAGTGGTCAGGAAGTGAGCATGGCGGTCACGCTGGATTATCTGGCTTGATATGGGAGCTGGAGCGAGCCCTAACCTGGCGCAAGCTATTTTTTCAACCTGAGGAGGTACAGTGGCATAAGTGCCTACCGCCCCTGATATTTTGCCCACAGAGATATTTTTTCTAGCTTCAGCCAGCCTTTGAGCATTACGCTTCATCTCTTCAGACCACAGGGCTATCTTTAAGCCCAAGGTAGTAGGCTCAGCATGAACACCATGGGTTCGCCCCATCATAATGGTGTATTTGTGTTCTACAGCTTTATTTTTTAGGACGGATATAAGTTCAGCCACGTCTTCGCTCAAGATATCTGCTGCTTGGGTCAACTGCAAGCCAAGGGCGGTATCCATAACATCCGAGGAGGTAAGACCAAGATGAATGAAGCGTGACTCTTCACCAAGGCTTTCAGCCACCGAGTTAAGAAAGGCGGTTACGTCATGGTGGGTCACCTTCAAAAACTCGGCAACCCGGTTCAGGTTGTAGCTGGCTTTCCTTATCTTAACTATATCTTCTTGGGGAATTTCACCCAACTCAGCCCAGGCTTCACAAACAGCTATCTCTACCTTAAGCCATTGGTCAAACTTGTTTTCGTCAGACCAGATTTTCTTCATCTGAGGTCTGGAGTACCGTTCAATCATCTAACTCTCCCAAGCTTCATATTGGCAAACCCCATAAGGAAAATAACCTACTCTGTGAGTTTTGCCCGCTCGAAAGGCAACTGCATTATCGTAAGTTTAAGTTTAGTTTTGGGGTATTCCTCTTTTTCTTCTCTCTTTATCCCCCCGACAACTATCATGGGCAGTTCGATTCCCTCGATTTCAAACAATTCTCTATAATCTGGTTTAACTGCACTAATCCCACTCTTGATTTCCACCTCAACAGGAATGGGAATTTTAGCCTTTGCTTTAGCCCCCAATATGTCCATTTCCAGTTCTATCCAAGCTACGCAATCTGGTCGCCCCTTTTTACTGCCAAAGCCTCGCCTCACCGGGGTGATTTCCCCTATTTCAAATTCTTTACCGTCTGGTGTTCGTAAATATAACTTCCCTTTGATGCATCGTTCTAAGGCTCGGAAAACTTCTCTTTCTTCAGTGGACATGAAATCTATCCTTGGTTGAGATTCTTACACTTATTAATCTGTCCTCTCCGCTAAGCGAGACAATGTTATTTAAGTCCATGGGTTCAATCTTACCCAGCCTTTGCTTAAGGTCTTCAATCGAAACCTCTTCCTTTTGTGCTTCAAGCTCTGTAATCATGTCTAAGATTCGAAGCTTTTCTTCTGAAAGGTGTTGCAATAGGATGTCCCTTATCTCCTGAATAATTCCCATTAAATCTAGATGCTTATTGGTTATCTCACCAATTGTTTTAGACTGAGCATCTAACCCTTGGAGGTTGGAAAGCTCCTTCTCTAGTTTGGCAGTTATCTCTAATGCCTGCCTCTTGCAAATATCTATCCAAGGCTTCGTTTCCGCCACCCATCCTTTTCTCAATTCTTCAAGCTCATCCAGCCATTGGTTATAGTCCTTACTTAAATCGTTTAACCCTTCCAAATATTCCTTAAGCGATAGCTTTGTAGCTAGGCTTAAAGCATCTGAGTGAATAGAAACAAACTTATTTAACAGTGCTTTCAAATCAGACCTTTTGGAATCCTCGCTCAAGTTCTCTAAGGAGGACCAATCAGCCTCAATCTCTTCCAGGGTGTCCTCAACTTCCAAGATCTTCCCTACTGTTTCTGTGAGTCCTTCAAATGAAGTGTTTATTTCTTCTAACTTTTTGACTTTCCAGTTTGCCACTTCTTTGACTACTAGTGATTTTGGATGTTCTGGAAGCCTATCATACTGGCTCGCAATAACCGAACACCTAGGTTTCAACTTAGTCCACTCACCCTGGATGTCCTTCTTTACCTCTTCCCAAAATTCCATTGCCTTATCAAATCCTTCACTCTTTAAGAGCTTACCATCGAGCGTGTTGTTGACTACAGTGTCAAACCTCTCAACCACCTCCTTTACTGGTGTCTTAGTAAGGGCCTCATCGGCTTGCTCTTTCTTTATATCGTTCCAAGCCTTCAAAAGGGCTAAGCCCTGCGAAAGGGCTTCCTCAGCCTTTTTCATCCATTCCACAAAATTGTCTACCACAGTTTTGTCCAACTTTGTAAGTCCGATGAGTTCATTTTTCACGATTATTTTCGTTTGGTTCAATACAGAACCTTTAAGACTTTTTGAAGGTTCAGTAACCTCCATAACTTTGTCTTTTAGCTTGCTTATTGAGTCTCTACTTGCGCCTTTAAGGCAGCCCTTTAGCCAGCTTTCAGCTTCAGACATCAAAGTGATATCAATACTCTTAAGCCACTTTTCAAACAACCCGAAGAATTCTGTTCGTTCGGGGTTTAGCACGGCATCTTCTAGATCCTTAGAAAACCTCTCAGCTTTTTCCAAAAAGCTATCGACTTTGCTCCACTGCTGAAAGTCTGGAAACTCAGAGAGAATATCGGCTTGCCGAGAAGCTACCTTTGCAAGATAGGCATTTTTGATTTCTTGGAATTTGTCCGGCGATTCCTCCAAGTGCTTCTCTAAATCTTCTATCAAACCGTCGGCTGTTTGCCGCATGCCATCGGCTTCATCTATCTTTGCTTTAAGAATCTCCAAGCTAACAGCCATTTTATGCCTCCTATGAGAATAGCTTACCTGTCTCTTCTATCTTACCTCTTACTTCCAAAACTTTGGATGCTAAGGTATCTACATTTGCCCCAAGATCCTGCAACTCGCTAACCCTAGTTTCCACCACCTCCTTTACATCTTCAAATGAGCCTAAGTCTATCTTATCTACTGGGACGCCTTTATCCTTATCTTCACCCAGTTCATAAGTAGCACTCCCAAGCTCTGAAAGGACTCTCTTTGCTGCATCCTTAAGAGGCATTTCTATCTCATTGTTAAAAATCTCGTCCAAATTACCTAGAATGTCTATCTTCAATTCCTTATTATCTTTATATATGGCTGTTAAATCGCCCTTTAGCATATTCAAGGTCTCTTCTAAATTGAGGATAGGTTGGAGATTATCCTTCCACCCCTTAAGCCCCTTTTCTCCTTCCCACTCATGTCGTTTATCCTCGGAAGCCTCCTGGGCTGCTTTGACGAATCGATACGTTACATAGAGAATCCCAGGATGAAGATTGTCTGAAGATTTGCATATACTTTCCGCCTTTTTGAGTTCGTTATGGAGAGCAGTCAAATTCTGTGTCGACAACACTTGTTGCCCCAGCCTTTGATTGAATTCGTTGACCTCAGTTAGTAAGCCCTCGAATTCCTTAATTGTGCTTGATAGTTCATTAGCGACTCCCCTTAATTCAGCTTTTAGCTCGTCCTTATGGCTCTCCAATAATGCAGCCATATATAAAGCTCTTAGCAATAACTTGGTTTCTTCCGAGAACTCCAAAAACATAGCATCTAAAGGATTTTTCTCTAGACTTTCAGTTAAATTCTCCCACGGAATGCCACTGCTAAATTCTGGAGGTAGCTTTGGAAATATACTTTGTAGCAATTCGGTGAAGCCACCGCGTTTCCCAATATAATCAACAGTTTCTTTCATTGGTGCAGCGAGACGGGGTTCTGTTCTTGTACCTGCTGCGCTGTAACGCTCCAGAAACTCTTCATATCCTTTAGAAAGCCCCCGGAGCCTGCTCAGATTCCTAAGTTGCCAAAGCACATTAAGCGTTCTCTGCCTATCATAATAACCGCTAATGCTACACAATACGTTTTCTACTGTCCTATGTGACCTAATCTTGTCATTAATAGTTGCTATGCTCCCGGGGAAGGAAGGATCATCAATAGGAAAGATTTGCCTTGTTCTCTTTGCATAGCTGTCTGCAGCCCCACGAGCTAATAATTCTAGCTTTTCATCAAGCAGGTTCCTATAATGCTGAATAGTGCGACGCTGAGTCTTGGTAAGAGTGCCTTCTCCCAAAAACTTATCCATACTTTCAAACAAATCATCTCGGAACTCCTCCCGCAAGTAGAGGTTATACCAGTAGCTAATCAGGAACTCATTAGTCCTCCACTCCTCTATAGGCTTGATACTTAGCTTATTTAAATCTTTCAGAATTCGTATATCAGCGTTCTGAGTGTAATCCAAGTTTACTTCTCGCAGTTCTTCGTCTAAGTTCAAAATCACCATAACTTTGTGGTAAAGGAAATACTGGTCTTGCTGTATCGGTTCAAATAGGCTGCCTTGCAGCTTGTCCACCAGGTCCGAGGATGGTAGCAAAATAAATTCAGCCACCAAGTTATCAACTCTCCTCGTCGCCTTGAGGAATCGCCCATCGCTAGCAACTCTTCCATGTAAGTCAGCTCTTTGCTTGCCTTTATCACTCTCAGCATTAGGAGATAATGTCAAGGTAGGCTTAACAACCAGCCTAGGGAAGAGTTGCTCTACCAGTTTGAAAGAACCTTGAACATATTCAATATCCGCTTCCTTGTAGAAATCTCCGAATAATTTCCTTGTGTTGGGAAATTTAGCCATAACCTCATAATCCCTAAATTCACCGGCTAATATGCCAAGATTTGAGGCGAGCTTATACAAGAAGTCAACCACTTCAGAGCCTTCTTTGGTCTCACCTTCAAATTCAAGGACTAAGTCATGAAGCAGTATTAGAAGCGGGGCGATACCAGCTCTTACAAAGGCTTCCCCGCCACGCAACCATCCGCCAAAAGCTATCTGCCCGTCGCCCGATAATGCTTCAAGAATTTTTCTCAAGTAGCTCTTAAGCTTCATCTCTGGCAAAGGTAAGCTTACTTCCTTCGCAGCAAATTCCCGATGTAACTCCCTCAAATCTGACATAAAGGCATCCATAAGGTGGTCTACTTTTACTAGCTCTTTTGACACAAGGATATAATAGTCCCTTCCCAACTCATCAAGGGTGTTCTTTAGCGACTCTAAGTGTATATCGCCCTTTGACATAGGCTTCAGTTGCAGTATCAGATGCTTCAAGAAGTCAGTGCCTTGGCTTGTCAATCCTACTAAAGAGGTTGTATCTACTGCCGATATGTCGTCTACGTGCTGTGAAAGAAGTCCTGCCAGATTCTCAAAGGGCTTTGCCTCCCATCCTTCTAGAGATATTCTCCAATTTTCCCAGAGCGTTAAAGCCCATCCTGGTCTCCCTCTGCTTGCCCACCAGATGAAATTTGCAAATTTTGGCGTTTTTGTTAGAGCGGCCATATCTTTTGGCTTAGGTAAAGGAATGGTTAACTCAAGCTTCCGTCTGGATTCAGCCCCACCCAGTGTTTCATATGCTGAGGTCAAGGCGAAGCCCATGACGAGATAATAAGGCACTCGACGGTGCTCTACGCTCTCCAAAGTATCCATTAACGGGGCGCGACCGCTGCTTTTGACTCTTTGAGCAAGTTCAGAATATTGCTGCTCCATTTCATCTATGAAGAGCACAATCTCCTCGTTTCCGAGTGCCTGCTCAACCTGTTTAATACTAAATCCTAGTGTCTCAAAGTAATCCTTTACACTTTCACCTTCCCTTATGTCTGGGAGAAGGATTTTTTCAGTTGGTGTAGTGTTTAAGCACCTCTTCAATACTTCTATCTGACGCTTGATAAACCTAGATAATTCCTGTGTGAGTTCATCGGGATTCAGAGAAGTTGGCAATTCCTTCAGCAACTCTTCTAATTTAAGAAACAATGCCGGCCTTCTACATTCCCACACTTTTCTAAATTCACACAACATCAGTTCACTTTTCCCTGAGCCGTAGGCACCAACTATTGCTCTCGGGGGGACATTATCTTTAGAAGAAAGGAACTTATTTAGGGACTCTTCTAGTTGTTCTCTTATTCCTTTGTGTTCATCCGAGATGTCTTGCCATTTTGGTTTTCTAATGGTCGCAGTTAATTCCATATCTTCCTCTAACCTCAAAGATTTTATATTGTAGCTAACTTATCCCTATATTTTTTATAAGCCTCTTTTACCTCAGTATACTTTATTCCAAGGATTTGGGCGGCGAGCAAGGCAGCATTCTTTGCCCCACTTTGGCCAATGCCCATGCAGGCTACCGGAACTCCCCCGGGCATCTGGCTTATGGAGAGTAAAGAATCTATTCCCTTAAGCTCGCTCGTGGGCAAGGGGACACCGATTACAGGCAAGGTTGTCCAGCTGGCTAAGACGCCGGGAAGGTGAGCGGCGTAACCAGCAGCAGCAATGATAACTTTGAACCCTCTCTTCTCTGCCTCCAGGCCATATTCCCTTAGTTTTTCGGGATTTCTATGGGCTGAGATAACGGAAAATTCATAATCAATGTCCAATTGCTTAAGCGTGTCCAGCGCCGGCCGTATCAGCTCGGTATCTGTCTTACTGCCTATAACTACGCCTACTAATGTCATTCAGGCTATCTCCCTTAAAGCAATATCTTTGCGATAATAACAGCCTTCAAAGTAAATATTAGGAATGTTGCAGTAAACCTTTTTTCGAGCTTCGGCCATGTCCTTGCCCACACCTGCTACGGTGAGCACTCGCCCGCCGTCGGTATAAATTATGCCATTATTTCCCAACTTAGTTCCAGCATGGAAAACTAGCACATCTTTGTCCACGTTGTCTATCCCTTGTATGGGAAAGTCGGTTTTATAGCTTCCAGGATAGCCACCCGAAGCCACAACTACTCCGACGCAGGCCCCAGAACTCCACTCTATCTTCACCCGGTCGAGGTTGCCCTGGACTACTGCCATAAGTATATCCACCAAGTCGGTTTTGAGAAGAGGCAAAACGACCTGAGTCTCCGGGTCACCAAAGCGAGCATTGAATTCCAGCACCACAGGCTCTCCATCGACAATCATCAACCCGACGTAGAGAACTCCTTTATAGAGCATGTCTTCCTTAGCCATAGCCTGTACGGCTGGCAGTAAAATATCCTTGGTTCCCTTTTCTGTCATTTCAGCGGAGAAAAAACCCGGTGGGCTGTAACTTCCCATACCTCCGGTGTTGGGACCCTGGTCATTATCCCCGATTTTTTTATAGTCGCAAGCTGGCACCATAGGTGAGACTGTTTTGCCGTCGGTAAAGGCTATGAGGCTTACCTCTCGACCGCTAAGATACTCGTCAATTATTACCCTATCTCCAGCAGAGCCGAAAATCTTTGCTTCCATAATGTCGTCGAGGGCTTTGTGAGCTTCCGCAAAAGAATTAGCGATAATCACACCTTTGCCAGCGGCTAGCCCGTCAGCCTTGATGACGACAGGCGGACGTTGTTCCTGAAGATATTCACGAGCTTCAGAGTAAGAGGAGAAAATGGCGCCTTTAGGACAGGGGATACCACACTTCTCCATCAAATTTCGGGCAAAAACCTTGCTTGATTCTACCTGGGCGGCTGCTTTAGTGGGACCGAAAATAGGAATACCCAGGTTATCAAAGTAGTCCACTATACCCGAAGCTAGCGGAGCCTCAGGACCAACCACGACAAGGTCAACACCCTTCTCTTTAGCCGCCTTGCCCAGCCCTTCTATATCGGTGGGGCGCAAATTCAGATTTTCCGCAATAGCTGCTGTGCCGGCATTCCCCGGGGCAGCGAAAACCTTTTCCACCCTGGGACTCTGTACAATCTTCCATACCAAGGTATGTTCCCTGCCTCCACCCCCAACGACTAGTATCTTCAAATCTCACTCCTCCCTGTCAGTCTTCAGGGTATAGCTATACTAAGTCCTTCATTTTTTGGGTTTTTCAAATGCCAATTTCGGGGAAGATGGCACTGAGAACGATGGTGAAGGTTACCGGGCATAATCCATCTTGCCTTGGAGATTATCTAGTGCTTCTTTTTCTTCTTATGCTTCCCCCTATTCTTCTTCACCCCTTTTAGCTTAGGTCGGTGTGCCATGGCATTATAAAATCTCCTTGAATTTGTCAGCCTGAATAGGGTCGAGATTATGAATTAGTCTCAACAACTCTGCGACATGCTCCTTTTCTTTTTCAATAATACGTTCCAGTGCAGTCACAGCTGCTTCATTCTCCAGGTTTAATATATGATCCTGATACTGGTTAATGGCTTGCAATTCGCCTATCAAATCGTCGCGGAGCATCTCTAAATCGTATAGTATAGCTAGCTGTTCATCGTTCATTTCTTCAGAAGAATAACTCATTTTTCCCCTCCTTCTACATAAATCCTAATATCTAAGCTCTAAATTCCAAATATCGATTCCATCGAGCATCCTCGCTAAAGTCAGGACAAATTCAGACCTCCGAATCCAAATACCAAAAAACTTTTTCCCGAATTTTGGTCATTAGTGCTTTCATATTGTTTAGTATTCCTTGTTTAGAATTCAGTGTTTCCAGTCGATTGTGTAAACTACATTTTTGAACACTTTGTTCATTCCCATTCTATAGTTGCTGGGGGTTTACTAGTGACATCGTAAACTACCCTGTTGACACTGGGAATTTCATTAACCAGACGGTCAGATATTCTAGCAAGAAGGTCATGGGGCAGGCGAGCCCAATCAGCAGTCATAGCATCTTCGCTAGTTATTGCTCTGACCGCTACCAAGTAGCCATAGGTTCTGTAGTCGCCCATGACGCCAACGCTCCTGACATCGGTAAGTACAGCAAAGCTTTGCCATAGCTGGCGATAAAGTTTGGCATTTTTGATTTCATTCATCAAAATCCAATCAGCGGCCCGGAGTATCTCCAGCTTCTCCCTGGTCACCTCACCGATGATACGAATGGCTAATCCCGGTCCGGGAAATGGTTGTCGCCAGACCATATCCTCAGGCAAGCCTAGAGCTAACCCCACTTGTCGAACTTCATCCTTAAACAAATACCTCAGGGGCTCGATAAGAGTGAAATTCATTTTGGCCGGTAGTCCACCGACATTATGATGGCTCTTTATCTTAGCCGCAGCTTTGGTTTCCGTGGAGGTACTTTCAATGACATCGGGATAAAGAGTGCCCTGGGCGAGAAAATCAATCTTACCTAATTTGGCCGCCTCTTCCTCAAAAATTTGGATAAACTCGTTTCCTATTAAGTGCCGCTTCTTTTCCGGATCGCTAACCCCTTTAAGTCGTTCTAAGAATCTATCAGTGGCGTCTATGTAAACTACATCCATTTTGAGGTTACGCTTGAAGGTACTAAGCACCCTTTCAGGTTCATCACGGCGCAATAAGCCATTGTTAATAAAGATGCAGGTTAACTTGTTGCCAATAGCACAGTCAATAAGGGTAGCGGTTACCGCCGAATCAACGCCTCCAGAAAGAGCACAGACCACTCTCCCGCCACCTACTTGCTTTTTAATCTTATCTACGCTCTCAGCTATGAAATTAGCTGGTGTCCAGTTGCCCTGGCAGCCACATATTCGAAGTACAAAATTCTGGAATATGGTTTTCCCTTGAGCTGTGTGAACCACTTCAGGGTGGAACTGCAGTCCGTAAATGCCGCTGTTGTTACCTATAACGGCGAACGGCGAATTTTCAGTGTAAGCCAAGGCCTTAAAGCCGGGAGGCAATTCTATTACTTGGTCAGCATGGCTCATCCACACCGGTAGAGAAGAAGGAAGACCGGCAAAAAGAGGGCAGTCTTCAGCACTTATATGTAGTATTGTGTGCCCGTATTCGCGCTTCGTTCCCCGAGCCACCTGACCACCCAGTTGGTACACGATAGCCAGCATCCCATAACAAATCCCCATCACTGGCAGACGGCTCTCATAAATATATGATAAAGGCAAAGGAGCCCCAGAATCATAAACGCTAGCTGGACCTCCCGAGAGGATAAATCCCCTTGGGTTAAGGGAAGCTATTTTCTCCCAAGGCGTATCGTAAGGCACAAGCTCACAATAGACATTGCATTCCCGTATCCGCCTGGTAATGAGCATGCTATATTGAGAGCCAAAGTCGAGCACCACTATAGTTTCACGCTCGCTTGGTGGTAGCTTAGTCTCGACTACAGGTTGCTCGCCGCGCAACTCTTTGGCCAGCTCCAAGTAAGTGGAGACTTCGATATCATCGCTGGCAGCAATTCTGTGGCTTTCTAACTTCTTTTTCATCCTAGGTTTACAGCGGGGGATGTCTTAGCTTATCACTATCCCGACCTATTATCAACCGAGGTAGGCTAAATTTTTTCCCCATCTGGCAAGGCTTATTATTTGTGGGTAAAGCCTGCTCAAGCTTTCAAATGTAGAAAGAAGAGAATTTCTGCCCCAGACAAGTACCGTGCTATACTAGCGTTAACAAAGATGGATATTTTGCCACGAGAAATCGAGAAAGGAGTTAAAATCCTTAAAAAGGGCGGGGTGATTGCCTTCCCTACCGATACGGTCTATGGGCTGGGGGCTGACGCCTTCAATGCCACAGCCGTGGAAAGGATTTATGAGATAAAAAACCGACCCAGGCATCAGCAACTTCCCTTGCTTATCACTGATGTGGAACAATTGACCACTCTAGCCAATCCAATACCAGAAATTGCCTGGTTTTTGACAAGACATTTTTGGCCCGGCGGGTTAACACTAGTTTTAGCAAAAACAGATTCGGTGCCTGCTCATCTAGCCCCAGAACCTACCATAGCAGTACGCATTCCCAATCACCCTGTTTGTCTAGCGCTCATTCAACACCTGGGAAATCCCATAATTGGAACCAGCGCCAATATTAGTGGTCAACCGTCTGTCCTAACTGCCGATGAAGTTAGACAACAGTTGGGAGGGAAAATCGACTTCATTATCAATGGAGGCAAATGTCCTGGCGGCAAGGAATCCACAGTAGTAGATATTACCCGCAAAGCCCCAGCAATTTTGCGCCAGGGCATCATATCCTCATACGAGATTGACAAAGCTTATAAAGAATATTTGCAGCTAAATGACCCCCAATAGATTTAATATTTTAGATTTATCGGGTTCCTACAGAAATCGCGGGATTTTCTAGGATGGTGAAGCGCATCGCTATAGGCTGTGACCACCGTGGCTTTGCTTTAAAGGAACGGATTATGCCCTTTCTGCAAAACGCGGGGCACAGCTATCAAGATTTTGGTTGCTACAACACAGCTCCTGTGGATTATCCTGACATCGCCCAGAAAGTCGGGGAGGCAGTGGCTTCAGGCAATTTCGATCAAGGCATTCTAATATGCCACACTGGCATAGGCATGAGCATAGCTGCCAACAAAATAAAGGGTATAAGAGCGGCTTTATGTCATAATACATTCGCAGCACAACGAACTCGCGAGCACAACGATGCCAACGTCTTGTGCCTCAGAGGAGAGAACATAGATACCGAATCAGCTTTGGAAATCGTTAAAACCTTCTTAGCCACGGATTTTGAAGGCGGCAGACATATACAAAGGGTGAATAAAATAAGAGCTCTAGAAATTGAGGATGATTAAAAACGTAGTTGCCCAATTTATTGGGCGATTCGTGCTCCGATTTCATCGGAGCAACTACAAAGATCGGGGTCACGCTACATATCGACTTCTTAAGTCATGGGACAACTTAGCCGTTAATTCCAGAGCCTGATTTGCCGCTTCCAATGACAAGCTTGCCAGGCCACAAGAAGGAGTTATCAAACCTTGAGCTATAATCTGCTTGAATCCAACGCCATCTCTGGTGAATAAAGCCATAGATTCTTCCAGACGGTCACGGAGGCTGGACAAGGATTCGTGAGCCAAGGCCTCTTCGTCATTGGGAATTATTCCCCAGGCAATGTTGCCACCACGCTCAAGAAAAGACTTCACCTTATCGGAGTGAGTACTTAGAGAGGAGGCATAGTTATAAGCATCAAAGCTGAGAATATCGATTTTGGTGTCTAGAAGGACTGACCAGTTACTGTTCCCGCAACAATGTAATCCTTTTGTCCCCTTTATTCCTTTGATGACCTCCTCTAGTAGAGCAGGCACCTTTTCTTCAGGAATAGGAGTAAATACCGAGCCCAAAGAAACCAAATAGGGCTCGTCAACAAATATAATGGTATTAGGCGATATTTCCCTCAAGATATTTTCTTGCCACGAAGCTTTTAGCCGCAGGAACTTAGCCGCAGTTTCGGCTAAAGTGTCGTCATAGAGAATGCCCAGACCATCCTGACGGGTAACCCTCAATCCCCAGGTGACGGGACCTGTTACCTGTCCCTTGACTAATTTGCTACCTGTTGCTCTGGAAAGGAAGGCATGGAGCCCGGCAGCATATTCGGTCGAAATGTCATACTCCCGGGCATTATCTTGCTCACAATCAATGTAGATTTGCTCTAGCTCGCTTTCAAAATTGGCCGACGGCTCGACGTGAATCTTGTCCCCCTTTACTATTACTCCTGGAAAGCCTTCACTGAATTGAATAACCATGTTTTCTTCGGGAGAGCGTCTCGGTAATTGTGGCCAAGCAGGAATGTCGGAAAGATATTTCATAACAATGGAGCAAGCCTCATCGGGATTGGTGTGAGGCATACTGCCAATAGCAGTGGGCAAGCACCCACACTCAAGCCTGGCTGACATCTCCCTCCCCGCTCAAATACTTGCCAATTAACAATCCCAGCTCTTTCCTTTTTTCTTTCGCTATATATTCCGTCTCAGTGGCTATGGCATCTTTAAGGGCACTAGCACAGGCACAGTCTCGCATTTGGGGTATGGAAGGTAGCAGTAACTTCAGGATTCTCTTGACAGTATCAATGCTTTTGTGCAGGTTGGTTAAAATCATCTCTGTAGTCACCCACTCATAACCCGTACGCCAGCAATCATAATCTGTTACAAAAGCAAGCGTGGCATAGCATATCTCCGCTTCCCTGGCTAACTTGGCTTCAGGCAAAGCTGTCATGGCAATAATATCGGCATCCCATGAGCGGTAAAGCTGTGACTCAGCCTTGGTGGAGAATTGTGGACCTTCTATAACTAGATAAGTGCCGCCCTTATGCACCTTAGTTCCAACTTTTTTGCTCGCCTCAAACAAGATTTGACTCAAAACAGGACAGAAGGGTTCAGCGAAGGCAACATGGGCCACTATCCCATCAGTGAAGAAGGTGCTGTTTCTTCCTCTGGTGCGGTCTATGAGTTGGTCAGGAATGACTACGTCCAGAGGTTCTATTCCTTCCTTAAGACTGCCCACAGCACTTACAGAGATAATCCTTTCCACCCCCAGAGATTTCAAGGCATAGATATTGGCTTTCGCCGGTAGTGCACCGGGACCTATGCGATGTCCCTCCCCATGTCTGGGGAGAAAGGCAACACTTACTCCCTCAAGATTGCCCAGGACAATAGCATCACTGGGTTCACCAAAAGGTGTGTTTAGCTTCAACCGTTTCATTCCCGTCATTCCTTCCATCCTACAAAGCCCACTTCCGCCAATAATGCCAATTTTTGCTTCAGGCATTGAATTCCTTTGATTCTAATTTTGTAGATGATTATAACATAAAAGGACACTTCGACTTAGCTGGAACCAAAGCCAATCTTTCATAATGCACTATCCTCCGCTAAATGAGTTTAATTTGGTATATAACCCAAGTGAATCGGACAAGGCAGATAGCAAATAAACCTTAGTTCACCTGGTACGCAACACCAAGAAAACCTATGCCAGAATTACGGCGAAAAGGGATGAGTTGGATGGCTTGACAGGGGAATTACAGAGAGCATATACTCCCGTTTGGAGAGGCGGCTTCTTACATCCGGATGAAAGGGACAGCAGGCTCGCATAGGGTCGTGTAAAAAACATCTTCATCGCCGACAGCCCCGATTAAATGGGGAAAGATGAGGGTGAAATCCTCCCTCCCTCTATCCCCCTCCTACTAGGGGAGGGAGAATTCATTCTAAGACAGGAGGCACATTAAATGAAAGAGAACTTAGTTTGGGGAGGTCTCTGTGCTGATAGCCTTGAGGAAGCTGACTTGGTAGTCATGGGTATTCCATTCGACGGCGCGGTCAGCGCAGGAAGAGGAGCAGCGGCTGCGCCTGATCGCTTGCGGGAGCTATCACAGCTACTCCCCCCTATCACCGAAGAGGGGATGATTCTCAGCAGCCTGAAGATATGGGATGATGGTAATGTTCCAGCTCACCTGAACTGGGAGAAATACTTTGGCGAGGTGAAGATGCAGGCGTACAACCTCATCGCCAAAGATAAGTTTTGCCTTTTCCTCGGTGGTGACCACTCCATCTCTATCCCGCTGGAGGCGGCCTTTGCTGAAGCCAATGCCAACCAGAAGATAGGGATAATCCACGTCGATTCTCACAGTGATATCGAAGATGAATACGATGGGCACCGTTGGTCCCACGCCTGTACCCAGCGCCGAGCCCTGGAACTCCCCAACATGGAGCCTGCCGGGCTGACCCTGGTGGGAATCCGCTCTTACACAAGGAGGGAATTAGAGTTCCTTACCAGCCACCCTGAGATCCGGGTAATCAGCGCCAGAGAGGTCTACCGCCAGGGGCTGGCTCACACCTATGCGGCGATTAGTGAGCGCTACCGTGGCTATCAGTCCATTTATCTATCCCTTGATATCGACGTGCTGGACCCCGCGTTCGCCCCGGGCACCGGCACCCCTGAAGGTGGTGGACTAAGCACCAGGGAGTTAATGGAATTGGTCAAGCAGATCATGAATCACCTGCCGGTGAAAGCAGCGGATATCGTGGAAATCTCACCTCCTCTTGACTGCGCCAATATCACTTCCTGGGCTGCCCTGAAGGTGATTTTCGAGATCTTCGGCGGAGTATTCAGCCGAAAAAGGCAGCGCAGGTTGGGCTCACAGCAGTGACCTAACAAGAACAGAGCAGCCAGGAGGTGAAACATGCGACAGCTGTGGATATTAAGAATATTCGCAGAGGGTTATGGTTATACGCCCTGAAGCTTACATAAGGAAGAGGCAAGGCTGAAATCGCCAATGGAGAAGAGCTAAAGAGATGAAGTTTAATGAGGCAGTGAGTTAAGACCACTCCCTCTTTGGCACTATTTTGTTAGTGGCCTCCAAACCAACGACCAGGGTATTCCCGGTATTCTCTTTTAAACCGCCTGAGATTGAAGCTCCCCATTATGTTGGATTTTTCTCGCTTAACTATTAGGTCAGTGACTAACTTTCCCATTGCTTGTGAAAAGCAAAACCCATGAGCACTGCAACCGCAAGCCAATATCAGTCCTTCTAACTCATCCACCTCGCCTAGAATTGGCAACGCATCGGGAGTTACATCAAAGAAGCCTCCCCAATGTCTCAAGATATTCACATTGCTTAGCCTGGGGATGTATCTTTGCATCATTTCGCTGACATGCTGGATATAATCTAAACTTGCCTCTGTATTATATCCTGGTTCCTCCGTTGGCGGGGCTGTCTCCGGTGCAATGTAATCTGCTCTTCCTGCTATGATTTGCCCGCTTTTTGTCTGGCGACCCCAAATCTCGCTAGATTCAGGGAAATAGGGTAGTGGCTCCAGAGGCTCGGTAATGAGAGCTGCAGCAGAATGTGGGTAGGGCATAGTTGGTATCTTTATACCGACCATCTGTGCTACATCACTGGACCAGCCTCCTGCTGCATTAACTACAATATGGGTCTTTATTTCCCCTTGGGTTGTTAGCACACTCTCGATTTTTCCGTTTTCAACTTTTATGCCTATTACCTCAGTGTAGGTATAAATCTCTGCGCCTAATCTTCTGGCGTTGACAGCAAGTGCCTCAACGGCATAGAAGGGATTCACAGAAGCATTGGCTGGGTGGGCAAAAACGTGATAGCCTCCTGCCACTGGAATATTATCCACATCAATATATGGAGCTATTTTTCTTATCTCATCTGGCTCCAGCCATTCAATACTCACGCCTAGACTTTTTTGTAAATCTATTGCTTTTCTGAAATCTTCCTCTTCTCCCGGGAGGGCAAGTGTCAGAGCATCCGCCAGTTCATATTCCACGTCGGCATCCAGCTCCTGTTCCAATTCCGCAAACCTCTCTCCACTGCTAATGGCAACTTTACTTAGTTCTACGCCAGACTGGTTGCTCCAAATCATTCCGCCACAGCGACCAGTTGCTCCATTTGCAAGGCTGCCCTTCTCAATAAGCACAGCATCGATATTCTCCTTACAGAGATTGTAGGCAATGGTACAGCCGTTTATCCCTCCGCCAATGATGACAACTTCGGCGCTTGTTTCCATTCCTCTTTTTCACCCCGCTTTACTATTTTCCCCAGCAATCCAATCGGCACAGGTATAATAGGGGGGCGAACGGAAGGTGGTAAAATTAGTTCCCGAGATTTCCCTGTTTTTTGACTGATCAATCTCATAATCTGCGGCATACACCCACGGCCCTGACATTCCCCCATTCCCGCCCTCAAATGCTGCCTGATTTCTTTAGGGGTTGTATATCCTTCCTCGATCGCCTGTACTATCTCCTCCTCAGCGATATCTTCGCAGAAGCATGTGATGGTTTCCTCTCCTCTATTCATTTATTTCCCCTGTATTCGAATCGAGCGAGCTTCCATGGCAAGGTCTTTGCCAATCGCAACTGAGACAACAAATGTTGCTCCTTTGCCCCTCCTCACTTTCACGATTTCCCCCGCTCCAATCTTTTTTCCAGAACGATCCAGCGCATCAACTCTTTCTCCCCTTTTTGGCACCGGAAGCATTTCGTAAGGAATGAAAACCAGAGCTTTTCCCTCCTTATAATTCATGTTTACTACAAAAATAGCTAATCCAGGACAAACATCCACACATGAAGCACAGCCTGTACATTTTTCATAGTCTATATCTGGAGGGGTTGTTAGACTTGCTTTGCTTATAGCTCCCAGCTTGCAAGCCTCCACACATGGATCACATGGTATATCCTCTGTGCACTCGATAATTGCCACCGGCCCCTTTGCCAGTCTTTCTCTAGAAGGCAGACCAATCGTTTTCTTTAAAACATCGTATGTCAGATACCCTATTTCTCTCGGTTCATTTTTCACGGCTTTTTACTTCGTCCCACTTTTGCTGGCATCTTCTTTTCCCTGCAGTAACTGCTTTTAGGAACGAACTTTCTCTCAGTTTGCTAAGCTCACTGAAAGCTTCTTCTTTAATCCTCTGGGCTTCCTCAGGATTATAACTCTCTTTTTCCGCTATCGCTGCTCCAGCAATCCTTCCCTCTAGCATAGCTGTGCTAGCTTCTGCTATGCCTGAACCATCTCCAGCTACGTATATCCCATCTATAGTAGTTTCCATATTGGCATTGTGGATAGAAATCCAGTCACCCAATTCCGATACAAACATCTTTTCACATCCGGCCTGGGAAATAATTCTCGTTGACGCCGAGAGGCCAACTGCTATCAAAATAAGGTCTACATCCAATTCTAGCTCTGTCCCTTCAATTGGCTGCTTATTTTTATCCACTGCTATAATGGTAGCGCCATTGACATATTGCTCCCCTTTCGCCTCTTTAATAGTGTGCCTTAAAAGAATAGGAACTCCAAGACGCACAAGCTTGGAAGCATGAACAAGATACCCCCCCACACACGGCATCGTTTCAATTAACGCTTTAACTTCTACTCCAGCTTGTAACAATTGATATCCAATAATTAAACCCACATTTCCAGTTCCAACGACCAAGGCCTTGTTTCCTGGTTTTACCCCATAGACATTCATAAGAGTTTGTACTCCACCAGCTCCATAAACACCGGGTAAGTAATTGCCAGGGAACGGCAAGTAATTCTCGCTTGCCCCTGAAGTAACTACTATATTATCAGCTTTAATCTCCAGTAGCTGGTAATCCCCTTCTCGCTTCTGGACGGCCAAGAACTTATGTTTTCCATCTTTCCCATAGTATCCTATGGCGCTTGTTTCCGTTAAATATCGTCCCCCACATTTCCTTAGCTCTTCAAGCATTGTTCTGGCTATTTCAAAACCTCTCAACCCAGCATATTCCTTCTTGGAGCCAAAAAACTTGTGTGTCTGCTTGGTAAGTTGCCCTCCAGGAATTGGATTTTCATCTATTATCAAAGTATTTAAACCCAGTCTTGTAGAAGTTATTTCCGTTTCTAAACCAGCAGGACCACCACCTATTATCAAAACTTGAACATGCTCCTCCTTTTTCGCTACTTTTATATCCGGTTCATCCGGAAGCATTCCTTTCCTGTCTTGAATCGCTACTCTCATTCCTTCCCTAACTGGAGTAATGCAAGTTCTGACATTTGGGATTTCGTTGACGCGCATTAAGCAGGAGGAACATTTTCCAATACCGCAAAACCACCCCGTGGGATGATTAAATCGTTTACTGCGGCCGAAAATCTTAACTCCGGATGCGAATAGAGCAGCCGCTATGCTTTCATTCTCGTATCCTTCTAGCCACTGCCCTTCAAATTGAAATCTTACCCTTCTCCCCCTCTCAAAATCGAGAATAGGATGCCTCCGGATTCTCTGATTCTTCCCCAAACCAAAACCTCCTCAATATCTCTTGGGCCGTTAAATTTTGCCTTAGCCTTGATTGTAGCCTAAATTTAGGATAGCCGATTAAATTTGTTTCGCCAGTATTACTCCGGAAATCAACTATTTACTTCTGTAACTCTCGGCCAAGTCTTTATCATAAGGAGCTACTCTTTCCTTGCATCTTTCCCTGGAGCATATTTGACAGCTCAAAAACTTGACTTCTGTCGGGAAATATATCCCAGATTCTGATTTCCTGGGAATCATTAGTAAACTGGGGGTCAACTTGACACCAATCAGCGCTTCAACATTGCCAAAGAGCGAAAACAGCTGCTCTTGCTGTGCTATGGGCCAATCCTGTAAATCTCCCATTCCTGGATACATGCTGGATATTTGTCCCATTCTATATTCTCTCTTCAAGTGCTCTGCTAGATAATTTCCAATTAAACCCAGGGCTACATTGCCTATCTCATCCAAGTAGTATTGTTCTAACAAGTTGTCAAATGAAGCAATTCTATCCTCTAGTTCCCTGCCAATCGTTATGATGAACGGGAAAACTTTGCCTACCTTGTCTAGATTAACCCGGAGGACTCGGCTAGTAAACCTTATCCCACCAATATCTACTGTGTCCTCATTTTTATTATCAACGTATGACATTTCGTAGATAGCTTTGGGATGAACTATAGAATTAGCGATTTCAACCAGTTTGTGAACAACATCGAACTGTTCTCTCCTTTCATTCAGGTGCAATTCTTTCAGCACTTGTTCAGTATCCAGATGAATTGGAATGGCATCTAATATTTCCATGTTCGGTTATCACCTCCTTTTTGTCTTTCACTTTCGTTATAGCTCTTTTACCACTTAATTTAAGTTGCCTCTCCTCCTTAAATTCTAGCTTTCGGATGACCTCGACAATCTACACCAAAGCCACTCCCGGTAACCACCAGGTCGGCGAGTTTAAGAGCGACCAAATAGGTCAGGTTAGATTTATTTCCACGAGCTACGCTGACAAAGGGTAACATATGACAAACTATTTCAAATCCGGGACAATGTTCCTGATAACGGCTAAAGCCTTGTCAATATCTTCCTCAGTATGCTGCACAGAAACAGTCCAGTGCTCGTCCGTGTGAGGTGCAATCCATATGCCATTGTTTACCAACCCAAACCAGAATTTCGTGAGTCTATCAACATTGTAGTATCTTACAGTGGTCCTATAATCATAAATTTCATGCTCTGTAAAGAAAACCATCCCACAGGCACCCATGCTATTAACATAACCGGGAATGCCATTGTCCTGCAGCGCTTTCCTGAGACCATCTGCGAACTTATCTTCAAGCCTGGTAGCATGGTCAAGGTTTTCTCTGGTCAGGATTTCCCTCAAAGCGGTTATGCCTGCTCGTATAGCAAGCGGATTGGCGCTGTATGTTCCTCCGTGAGCCACACCTCCCGGCTTTATAACCCCCATGATTTCTTTTTTGCCTCCAAATGCAGCTAAGGAAAAACCACTACCAAGACATTTAGCCAGTGCAATTAAATCCGGCTTTATATGATAATATTCGCTTGCTCCACCATAAGCTACCTTAAACCCCGTCTTTACTTCATCAAAAATCAATACCACTTTATATTCCTCGGTAAGCTCACGCACTTTTTCTAAATAACCATCTCGGGGAGGAATTAAAGTACAATTCATCATCACTGGCTCCATGATTACCGCAGCTACATCGCCTTTATTCCTCTCCAGGGCGTCTCTCATTGCATCTGCATTGTTGAAGGGTACAACTATCGTGCCCTTGGTGACATCTCTGGGAATTCCCTTAGATTGTGGCACTGTGTTAGGGCGGTTGTCAGGACCGGCCTTATCCAGATCAGGCTCTACACTTTGCAGAAGGTAGTCATGCATCCCATGATAACAGCCCTCTATTTTTATAACTTTCTCCTTTTCAGTATAAGCTCTGGCCACCCTTAAAGCATGCATCGTTGCTTCTGTTCCGCTATTGGCAAATCTAACCAGGTCAACAGGAAAGCGTTTCTTAATCTCTTCGGCACAGGTTGCCGTCCAATCTGCGGGGGCGGTATATAGTGTCCCTTTTGATAGTTGTTCTGTAATCGCCTGGACCAATAGAGGATGCGCATGCCCCGCCAGCGTGGAACCAAAAGCCGAGTTGAAATCGATATATTCATTCCCGTCCACATCCCAGTATCTATCCCCCTTCGCATGGTCCCAAAAGATTGGGTATGGATCGTACGCCTGGAAATTACTGTTTACACCCAGTGGAAGGTTCTTCTTAGCCCTTTCAAAGCACTTTAAGGATGTCGGCGTCCTCCTTCTATACTCCTTCTCTAGTTCTTCTATACTTTTCATTTAACTCTCCTTTCTGCCACTATGGCGCTAAACCATTTATTGCGAGTTCAATAAATTTCTCCACCATGAGAGCAACTTCCATGTCTGCATGTCACGAAATATCGGCTCTGTCAGACTTTCAGGTTGACAATTATTGGTTTAAGGACACTTAGTGCCTGGTCTACGTCCTCAGTAGCACAGATGAGTGGCGGCGTCAAGGCAATTATGCTATGGAAAGCACGGATAATGAGTCCTTTCTCGTGGCACGCTTTGTCTATGGCTTCGACTGTCGGCGGGTCAATTTTGGTCTTACCAGCTTTATCTACCACCAGGTCGATGCCGCAGAACAAGCCTAAGCCGTGGACATCACCCACATGGGCAAACTCCTTAAACCCTTGCAGTTGGTCTAACATGTATGTGCCCACCCTGGCTGAGTTCTCCACGATTTTCTCTTGCTCGTATATCTCCATGGTTTTCACAGCGATTGCCATACCAACCGGGTGTCCACTGTAAGTATAGCCCGCGGGGAAAGTAATCTCCGGGGCTCTTGCTGCCAGAGTGTTAAAAATCTCATCGGTGACCCCTGTTGCCGACACAGGAAAATAGGCAGCAGTTATCCCCTTGGCCATCGCTAGAATATCTGGCTTGAGATTCCAATGTTCTACAGCGAACATCTTGCCGGTACGGCCGAAGCCAGTCATCACCTCATCAATAATCAGCAATACGTTGTGTTTGTTGCATATCTCTCTCACCATCGGCCAGTAGGTTGGCGGCGGTACAATCTGACCACCAGAGCCCTGCACAGGCTCAGCAATAAAGGCAGCCACTGTCTCCTCACCTTCCATGTCGATAATTTGTTCCAGATAGCGCGCACACGCGGTGTTACAATCAGAATATTTCCAATCAAAGGGGCAGCGATAGCAATAATAGTATGGTGCATGAACGATGCCAGGGACTATTGGTTCGACACCTATCGAACCGAAGCCGCCCTCCATAGTTGTCAAGGCGGTCACTCCCATGGTAACGCCATGATAGGAGTTTTGTATGCTAATAATCTTATGTTTACCCCTGCCCTTACAGCGCCAGTACGACCGTGCAATCTTTATGGCAGAGTCAACAGCATCAGAGCCCCCGGAGCCAAAGAAGAAATGATTTATTCCCTCAGGGGTCAGCTCTTTCAGTTTCATGGCACATTCAATATTTGGCTTATTAGGTATTGAACCCATGGTGTCATAATAGCCAAGCTTGCTTGTCTCGGCCATAGCTACTTCAGCAAGCTCCTTGCGTCCATATCCCAGGTTGGCACAAGTCAGACCCGCAGCAAACTCCAGATATTCTTTGCCATCGGTGTCCTTCAGGTTCATCCCTTTACCCCCTTCAACAACCCAACCAACATCGGTGCTAAGGGGACTGGTAGGATGCATCACCAATTCACGATCTACTTCAAGTAGCTTTTCTGTCTCACGCGACTTCACCTATTTACCTCCTCTTATACAAACTGTTCCGCAACAGTTGAGTTGTTCCAAAGATTGTAGCTTGTAACCTATAGTATGCCTCCCTGTACTGTCAAGCTATAAATTTCCCCTTAAGGAGCCAAGCTATCTGGATTAAGGTGTGCAAGACAAAGAAGCGAGGCATGATAAGATAATGAGCCGGGTGTTTTTTGTACCTGCTTGTCACTATGAAAATAAAGAGCCAACCGTGCCGACATCAGATTATAAGTGTATTTACTCCGCTGTCAGGTACATTGTCGATGTTGCCTGGCTTAGACTACAAGTGCCAGTCCATTATCTGCTTCAATTACTGAAAACGGCAGCCTCACCTCAGGCACCCCTCCTCACTTCACATCAGGCATAACTTTCCTGACAACGGCTAAAGCCTTGTCAATATCTTCCTCAGTATGCTGCACAGAAACAGTCCAGTGCTCGTCCGTGTGAGGTGCAATCCATATGCCATTGTTTACCAACCCAAACCAGAATTTCGTGAGTCTATCAACATTGTAGTATCTTACAGTGGTCCTATAATCATAAATTTCATGCTCTGTAAAGAAAATCATCCCACAGGGACCCATGCTATTAACATAACCGGGAATGCCATTGTCCTGCAGCGCTTTCCTGAGACCATCTGCGAACTTATCTTCAAGCCTGGTAGCATGGTCAAGGTTTTCTCTGGTCAGGACATCCCTTAAAGCGGTTATGCCTGCTCGTATAGCAAGCGGATTGGCGCTGTATGTTCCTCCGTGAGCCACACCTCCCGGCTTTATAACCTCCATGATTTCTTTTTTGCCTCCAAATGCAGCTAAGGAAAAACCACTACCAAGACATTTAGCCAGTGCAATTAAATCCGGCTTTATATGATAATATTCACTTGCTCCACCATAAGCTACCTTAAACCCCGTCTTTACTTCATCAAAAATCAATACCACTTTATATTCCTCGGTAAGCTCACGCACTTTTTCTAAATAACCATCCCGGGGAGGAATTAAAGTACAATTCATCATCACTGGCTCCATGATTACCGCAGCTACATCGCCTTTATTCCTCTCCAGGGCATCTCTCATTGCATCTGCATTGTTGAAGGGTACAACTATCGTGCCCTTGGTGACATCTCTGGGAATTCCCTTAGATTGTGGCACTGTGTTAGGGCGGTCGTCAGGACCGGCCTTATCCAAATCAGGCTCTACACTTTGCAGAAGGTAGTCATGCATCCCATGATAACAGCCCTCTATTTTTATAACTTTCTCCTTTTCAGTATAAGCTCTGGCCACCCTTAAAGCATGCATCGTTGCTTCTGTTCCGCTATTGGCAAATCTAACCAGGTCAACAGGAAAGCGTTTCTTAATCTCTTCGGCACAGGTTGCCGTCCAATCTGCGGGGGCGGTATATAGTGTCCCTTTTGATAGTTGTTCTGTAATCGCCTGGACCAATAGAGGATGCGCATGCCCCGCCAGCGTGGAACCAAAAGCCGAGTTGAAATCGATATATTCATTCCCGTCCACATCCCAGTATCTACTCCCCCTCGCATGGTCCCAGAAGATTGGGTATGGATCGTAGGCCTGGAAATTACTGTTTACACCCAGTGGAAGGTTCTTCTTAGCCCTTTCAAAGCACTTTAAGGATGTCGGCGTCCTCCTTCTATACTCCTTCTCTAGTTCTTCTATACTTTTCATTTATCTCTCCTTTCCGCCACTATGGCGCTAAACCATTTATTGCGAGTTCAACAAATTATTTCTCGGCTATACTAGACACTCTCTTATGATTTGCCAAGAGAATGCATGTATTGGTTCAGTCGTTTTTTGGACCAATCGACGGTGTCAAGATACTACCACTCTCCTCAGTTCTTGTCAAGTCCTCTCAGGGTGTCTAAATATAGTATAATGTAGGCTCAACATCTCTGAAAACATGCAGCTAGGAGCGTGCCTGTACTTAATCGGTTATGGGTACATCAAAGAAGCGTAGCAAGCGGGTCTTGCCAGTAACTTCAGCCATCACCTTCCTTGGCTTCCTTGATACTCACCTGCTGATACCAGTCATAGCTCTTTACGCCTCCAGTGTTGGTGCCAGCATGGGAATGGTCGGACTCATTGTCGGCCTCTACTCCATAATCAACACTCCTGCCAATATTGTCTTTGGCCGATTGATTGACAGAGTGGGCTACAAAGCTCCTCTGATTGGAGGGTTAATCGGCAATTTCTTCAGCATGGTATTGTATGCTTTCACACGAAGTCCACTTCATCTTGCCCTAGTACGGATACTTCATGGCGTCAGCGGTGCTCTGGTTGCCCCGTCAACTATGTCTATCATCGCCAATTATTCAGTCAGCGACAGAAGAGGCCGCTCCATGTCCTTCTACGGCATGGCCCTGGCCAGTGCATCGCTGATAGGCTATCCCCTTAGCGGACTCATTGTGGACCGACTTGGTTTCACTGTCCTTTTCTTCTTTGGAGCGTCAGCAGTGGGGGTAGGTATACTTTTAAGCCTGATGCTGCCGGGTAGCAGCAGAAAAGAGGTTACTAACAGCAGGCCGGCAAAGAGCGAGAGTCTCCAGAAGGTCAAGAGTCTTCTCACCAGGAAAGGTCTGGTGCCTTCCTACGCAGCCATATTCGCCCAGTACTTTACCTTCGGGGGTGTGGTCACGCTTCTGCCGGTACACGTGGAAAGGCTGGGCATGGGAGCTTTTGAGGTAGGAATGCTGCTGGCTGCCTTCTCCGCAATGTTCTTAGTTACCCAGTTCCCGAGCGGGGCTATCTCTGACAGGGCAGGACGACTACCACCAATAGTCGTGGGCCTGCTGTTCGTTATCCTTTCGCTGACTGTGCTACCTCTATTATCCAGTTTTTCGCTTCTCGCTGTGTCAATGGCCTTATACGGGGCGGGTTACGGATTCTTGTTTCCCTCAATCTCAGCGCTGGTTACGGACCACACAAATATGGAGGAGCGCGGCCTGGCTACAGGTTTGTTTCATGCCCTGCTTACTGCCGGGGTAGCTATCGGGGCACCGCTAATGGGATGGGTGGGAAGCCTGGTGGGAACAGGGACTGGTCTCCTGATAACGCCAATTCCTGTGCTTTTTGCTCTGGTCATTGCCCTGGCATTTCTCAGGCGTGTATAAGCTTTATTGTTGTGTTAGGCATCGGGTCAGGGCTTGTCCCCCTCGAAACTATTATTACCAGGTTTTTCCCTTCGCCTTCGCGAGGCACGACAGTGCCGAAGCAATCTCATGGTGAGCCAGAATTTCCAGAGTTGCTCAATCCAACGAAATGTTGGCTAAAATCCACCGCTTGCGCTTTGAAGTTCGTATAATGATGGTGAACAGAATCAGATTGAGGTCAAAATTCTAGATAAAGGATTCTGTCATTACAACATCCATTGACAGAAATTATGCCATGTGATATTATAATAGTGATTCTCATTATCAGGATATTTGTAATCGTGCGCAGAATATCGAAACAACGGGAAGCCATTACCAAGGTGTTAAGAGGCACCACATCGCATCCTTCCGCAGAACGGATATACGAACTGGTAAAGAAAGAAATACCTGATATAGGACTGGCAACAGTCTATCGCAACCTTAGAGCACTGGAAAAAGCCGGCGAAGTCCTTGAGCTGCATCCATTCAATAATACAGCTCGTTTTGACGGCAACAGTAATACGCATTATCATTTCTATTGTGAACGGTGTGGAAAAATCCTTGATCTGGATGAGCCCGTCGATCCTACAATTGAGACCAGGATAGCCAGGAAGACCGGACTCAAAGTAACGCGCCATCATCTGGAACTAGCTGGCTTATGCCTGGATTGCCAGAAACTCGAGAGTGATATGGACAAGAGCGTCTAGTCCTAATGGAGATAAATGAAAAAGGAGGGAGAGTGTCGTAACCAAGAAAGTGAGAGACAAATACAGGCCTGGCATGTGTGGAAATGAGATCGCACCAACCAGGGTTGCTGGTGGTGTGCTATGCCAGGGAAAATCTATGGAAAAACTGAAGAATAGGAGGACAAATTGATGGTCAGATCATTGAAAGGTACCCGGACAGAAAAGAACCTTCTCGCTGCTTTCGCCGGAGAATCCCAGGCGAGGAACCGCTATACCTTCTTTGCCAGCGTTGCGCGCAAAGAAGGTTATGAGCAGATTGCCAACATATTCACGGAGACTGCCGGCAACGAGAAGGAACACGCCGAGGTTTTCTTCAAATATCTCCAAGGTGGGGATGTGGAAATCGTCGCTGCCTACCCGGCGGGAGCGGTCGAAGACACGAAGAGGAATCTCGAAGCTGCGGCAGATGGGGAAAAACTGGAATGGAGTCAGATTTACACCGACATGGAAAAGGTAGCAAAAGAAGAAGGTTTTAGCGACATAGCAACTTCGTTCAAGGAAATTGCCGAAGTGGAAGAGTTCCACGAGCAGCGGTACCGGAGACTGGCTGCGAATGTGGCCGCCGGGGAAGTCTTCAAGAAGAAAACAATCGTTAAATGGCATTGCACTAACTGTGGCTATATCCACGAAGGTACTGAGGCTCCCAAAGTATGTCCGGCATGTAAACATGCGCAGGCATACTACGAACTGTTAGCTGAGAATTACTGAGTAACCAATACGAGTTCGTGAGGACACAGACTGAGGCTGTTTAGAAATGTAGTGCGCGCCCTGTATTTAATACGGGGTAGTCTCGTGGCCGCATCCCGGCTTGAGTTTACCTTGTACTCGATACGGGGCCGGGACAGGCTCTGAAGGATCGCACTACAAAAAACTCTAGGTGAAGAACTCCGAGATGCCCAAGATTGAACAGAAAGTCAAAACTAAACAGCAATGAACTAAAAAGGAAATCCAGAAACGGATGGTGGAAAACCTGACGAAAGCCGATGCTGAACTAGGCAAGCGCGTGGCTCAAGGAATGAAACTCATATAGACATCAATTACTATCGCCAGACCAAGCGAGGAAGCATGCCCAAAAAGAAATAAATGAATAATACTTCGAAAACACTCAATATGGCGCGAAGAAAAGGAGGACAACATGGAACACAAATTACCTGAACTGCCATATGCTAAGGATGCATTGGCTCCAAACATATCAGCTGAGACCCTGGAATACCACTACGGCAAGCATCACAAGGCATACGTTGACAATATCAACAAACTCATAGTCGGCACCGAGTTTGAGAACCTCGCCCTGGAAGATATCGTGAAGAAGGCTTCGGGCGGTATTTTTAACAACGCTGCCCAGGTCTGGAACCACACCTTATACTGGAACTGCCTGTCACCAAAAGGCGGCGGTGAACCTTCTAGAGCATTGGCCAGCGCCCTAGCCAAGAACTTTGGGTCATTTGCTCAATTCAAGGAAAAATTCACCAATGCTGCCTTAACATTGTTCGGCTCGGGGTGGGCCTGGCTGGTGCAGAATTCCGATGATAGCCTGGCGATTGAGGCTGCGAGCAATTCAGGTAACCCGTTGAGGGATGGTAAGAAACCGTTGTTGACTTGTGACGTGTGGGAGCATGCTTACTATATTGATTACAGGAACGCCCGGGCCAAATACATAGAAGCTTTCTGGAACTTGGTAAATTGGAGCTTCGTGGAGCAGAATTTCGCTCAGGAATGACGAGGCGAGGCCGCCTGATTCCAGGCCGTGTGCCCGGGCCATCGCTCCCACAATCGAGGCAATTTGTGATGCACCTGCAACAACCTAATCGTCTGGCTAAGGAAACGAGCCCATATCTGCTTCAACACGCAGAGAACCCAGTAGATTGGTATCCGTGGGGTGATGAGGCTCTGACACGTGCTCGAACAGAAGACAAGCCAATACTTTTGAGTATTGGTTACTCGGCGTGTCACTGGTGTCATGTCATGGCCCATGAGTCCTTTGAAAACGAGGAGACCGCCCTCTTGATGAATGATAACTTCGTCAACATCAAGGTGGACAGGGAGGAGCGTCCCGACCTCGATGCCGTCTACATAGAAGCGGTACAGGCAATTACCGGTGGTGGCGGCTGGCCGTTAACCGTCTTCCTGACGCCGGAGGGCAAACCCTTCTTTGGTGGCACATATTTTCCTCCTGAAGACAAATATGGTATGCCTGGCTTCCCTCGCGTTCTCAGGGCCGTGGCTGATTTCTACCGAAACCGTCGCGGCGAAGTAGAACAGGCCACCCGGCAGATAATGGCGGTGCTCGAGGTAAAAGCCGACATTCCCGCCGAGACGAAGCCACTGGCGATTGATATATTGAACCAGGCATTTGCCGCTCTTAAACCGGACGTTGATATTACAAATGGCGGTTTCGGCACGGAACCTAAATTCCCTCAGCCACTGGTACTGGAATTCTTGCTGAGGTATTATCACCGCACTGACAATCAGGAGGCTTTACAGATAGTAACCCAGACTCTAGAAAAAATGGCAAGGGGTGGCATCTATGACCAGATAGGTGGTGGATTTCACCGATATGCCACTGATAACAAGTGGCTGATACCGCACTTTGAGAAAATGCTTTATGATAATGCACTGCTGAGCCAGGTCTATCTACATGCCTATATCGTTACCGGAACGCCGTTGCTCCGGCGCATAACTGAGGAGACTATTGACTATGTACTGAGAGAAATGACCAACCGGGATGGTGGCTTCTACAGCGCACAAGATGCCGACAGTGAGGGCATGGAGGGTAAATACTATCTCTGGACGCATGATGAAGTTACGGAAGTCCTCGGCAAGGAAACTGCCAGTATTGTGAATGCCTACTTTGATATTACCGCGCAGGGCAATTTGGAAGGCCGTAACATTCTTAATATTTCCGGCCCTTCTCAAGTGGAAGAGCCAGACGCTATCAAACAGGCTAAAGCATCCCTGCGTAAGATACGTGAGAAACGAGTCCGACCGGCACGCGATGATAAGGTCCTATCCTCCTGGAATGGGCTGATGCTGGCCAGCCTGGCCGAGGCCGCCTGCACCTTTGGCCGTGATGACTACCTTGCAGCAGCAGTTGCCAACGGTTCATTTTTGCTGAAAGCAATGATGTGCGAAGGATATCTTAAGCATACTTATAAGGATGGCAAAGCCAGGATTGCAGGTTACCTCGACGACTATGCGCTGGTTATCGAGGGTCTACTGAATTTACATCAGGCTACCTTCAGTGGTATATGGCTCAGGGAAGCTATCAGATTGACTGACGTCATTCTTGAGGAGTTCTGGGACGAATCAGCCGGCATGCTCTATGATGCAGGCAAGCGGCATCAAACTCTGTTTGTCCGTCCCAGAAGCACTCAAGATGGAGCAATGCCCTCGGGTTCATCAGCGGCTGCTTTAGCACTGATGAAAGTATCACGACTGACCGGCAACGAGAGTCTGGAACAGTTAGCAATAAAGTCGCTAAAGGCTATGCAGGGAAAAATATCCCGTTATCCACTTGGCTTTGGCAACTGGCTCTGTGCTTTAGATTTCTACTTGTCTCCGCCGAAGGAAGTTGTTATAGTCGGCTCACGGGAAAACGCCGCAACGGCGGACTTACTGCGGGTCCTCTTCAACACATGGCACCCAAACAAAGTAGTTGTCGCCCATGACCCCACCGACACAACACCCACGGATTATTTAATGCTTGTCAAGAACAGGACTATGATTAACGGCCAGCCGACAGTATATGTATGTCAGCGATATTCATGCCAGACACCTGTAAATGACCCGGATTCACTTCAAAAGCAGTTGCGCGGAGATTAACACCATGAATATGGATATTGTCACGTCGGTTTGTTTACAATGGTATAGACTTGCCATATAATGAAGCATTCCTGAATACAAAAGGAGGATAATCTATGATGAAAAACCGCATCGTGTTGTCTCTGTCAATTCTAAACTTGCTGGGATTTCTCGGCACAGTTACCGTCAACGCGCTGGCCAATATTCTTCCCCTAAATAACATAACCACTGGCGAGGTATCTGATTTATACCCAAATTTATTCACGCCGGAGGCGCTTACCTTTTCAATCTGGGGGCCAATCTATGTCCTGCTTGCCATCTTCGTAATATTTCAAGTGCTGCCCACTGTCAGAAGGGACCCACACAGGGTTGACTTCGTACAAAGAATCGGGCCATTCTTCTTTATTTCCTGTCTGGCCAACATAGGCTGGATATTTGCCTGGCACTACCAAAATATAGCTCTTTCCCTGGTTCTGATGCTTGTACTGCTGGGGTGCCTGTTAACGACTTACTCGAGGTTAAGTGTCGGCACAACAGGGATAACGAAAGCCAGAAAATATATGGTACATCTTCCCTTCAGTGTTTACCTTGGCTGGATTACCATAGCCACGATTGCCAATGTCACCGCTTTGCTGGTTGATTCGAACTGGGGCACATTTGGTCTGGGCGAGCAGTTCTGGGCAGTAGCCGTGATCGTAGTCGGCATTGCCATCGCATTGTCTATGCTCTTTACACGGAAAGACATCTATTATTGCCTTGTGGTTGATTGGGCGTTACTCGGGATATTACTGAAACGGCTGTCGGTTACCACTGTGCCTGATCAGAGCGTAGTAGCCGTTACAATCGCCGGGCTGGCTATTATTACCACGGGGATCATAGTGCAGGCTGCGAGAAGAAAGGTATACTAGGAATTCAGGTCGCCAGTCAAACACCCCCGGCCAAGCTGGTTACATACCACATTCTCTGAAGCTACAATTGAGATCCAGCGCTCACTTCGGAGTATGTTTGACCTACCAGTGGGAAGCAGAATCAACATTTTCTATATGCCCGTGGTGATTCAGTAAGCAATGTAGCTGAGAAACCGAAGCTGTCAACCGAGTACCATTAAAACAGCACCTGACATTCTATACGTTGCCTGGCAAAGTCAGCAGCAAGCTTCTCGCCTCGTGAGGCAAAGAAAGCATCACTCATGGCGCTCTGTAAATGATGTTTCCTATAGACCCAATCGCCATAATGGTAGTTCATCCTGTCAATCAATACGTAATCCACCTTCCCGCTGAGCTCGGCGGTAAGCTCTTCTGCCCCGGGCAGCATTGGAGCAATCATTGCATAGGTTCTAATGCCGGCAAGATGTAACTCCTCGAGTGCCTCGATTCTTTCGTTGATTGATGACGCGGCCGGCTCAAACAACTGCCTTACCCCGTCGTCTGCACTGGTAACCGACAATCCGACTTCAATATTGTTGCTTCTCCTGAACAAACCTATGTCACGCAACACCAGTGGAGATTTCGTCTGGATTGCGATTGGCCAACCATGTCGAACCAGTATCTCAAGGCACTTCTTTGTCAGTTTGTACGTTCGCTCCAGCGGTTGATAGGGGTCGCACACTCCGCTTACCCATACCCTACCGGGCGGCATCTTATCTATCTGGCGCTGCAGTAGGTCCGGGCAATTAATCTTAACGTCAACAAATTTACCCCACGGTTCTTTGTGTCCGGTGAACCTCTTCATGAAGCGAGCATAGCAATATATACAGCCATGCTGGCACCCGATGTACGGATTGACTACGTAGTCAGAGACTTTTGATTTGGACAAAATGCTTTTCGGGTATATTTCTGTAACAATCATAGGAAAGCTGACTCACCAATAATAATGATACCCACGTGCGATTTTACCACCTATGCAATTCGATTACACATTAGTCCGTACCGGCAACGTGTTTCTCAAGCTAGACAACCGAGCTAAATTGCCACCACTACCACCGTGGTTTTGCCTCCGCTATACCGACCACTCTGCTACAATAGACCTGAGAAAATCAGCAGGAGGTGCACGTATGACAACCATACGTATTTATGATGCCAGGCAGGACAAGGTGGTAACCGTAGAGAAAATCGAGAGATCGGAGGCGGAATGGGAGGAAATGCTGACCAAGGCACAACACGAAATCACCACCAGGAAAGGAACCGAAACTCCGGGCACCTGCCTGTCCGAGCAGATCCACGAAGCAGGTATTTTTCGCTGCGTGCGTTGTGACACCGACCTCTTTCGCAACTCCACCAAGTTCGACTCGGGGACGGGCTGGCCGAGTTATTATGAACCAGTCTCACCGCTGAACATTGTCGAGCAGCCTGACACGAGTCTGGGACGAGTGCGAACCGAAGTGCTTTGTACCCGGTGCAGTGCCCATTTAGGCCACGTTTTCGATGACGGCCCACCGCCCACAGGCAAACGCTATTGCATCAACGGACTGGCGCTGAAATTCATGCCCCAGAGCAAGCTATGAACCAGGGTGCTCTGCCTCAAGTTGCCACTGAGGAAATAAGAAAACTCATATCCGAAAGAGCCAAAAGACTATCATATACTGGCTATCTCCCGAATGCAATGATAGAATCGAGGGCTATTAAGCAACAACTGGTCCAGTATGTTACCTGTATCCGTAGGCGACCGGGAGCTGGGCAGAAAATCAAGTCTCGATCTTAAAGGAGGACAAAGGTGAGCAATAATGAGCTGGAAATAAAAGACAGGAAAGAAATGGAGTCTATAATCCAGCAGGCACAGGTCTGCCGAATTGGCTTCCTGGCGGAAGATGTTCCCTACATCGTCCCTATGAATTTTGGTTATAAGGACAATTGCCTGTATTTTCACACTGCTACCAAAGGTAGAAAGCTGGACATAATCCGGCGTCACAGTAAAGTCGGCTTTGCAATAGACATCCACAGCCAAGTAGTCAAGCCGACGACTGCCCCTTGCGGGTGGGGTATAAAGTATCGTAGCGTCATCGGAGTCGGCCAGGCCTTTATAATTGAAGACCTCCAGGAGAAATCAGCAGCGTTGAATATCCTTACCCAGCACTATGGAGCTGACTGGTATAACTTCTCTGAGAAAGAACTTGAGGGCGTGTGTGTCATCAAGATTGAGATTAGCAGCATGACCGGCAGGAAGGCAGAATACTTAACTTAACCAAGTACGCGTATAACCGTACATAGGTAAGTTCAAGTTTGATATCATAATGGGGCTGGCTAATAACCAGCTAAGAGCCGCCAGTCAAGAGGGGCAATAGAAATAGCCAGGCATTTGGCCAGGGCAGGTATTCTCTTGGTCGTCGAATGCGTGTATAATATTGCTGGGGGTTTAGCTGTTTGGGCAGAGTGTACATTCGGGGAAGAAGCGTCTTTTGCTAAAATAAAGCCCCAGATAGAGTTAATCTGCAGAGATAACCTGAGAAAACTATTTGATGAAGCGAAGAGGGTGGATAAAACACCGACAGAGCTGGTATATGGCAAAGTTGAAGATGCCATCTATTCAGGAATTTCGTTTAGTGAATTGTCGTATGAAGGAGGTGCAGATGTAATTCAATGATTTGTAATTTGAATAGTTATAAATACTTGAAAGGAGGTCTTGGATTGAATGAAAAATAAGAGAATCTTAAAGCTAGTTGGTAGTATTTGTATCGCGGTTGTATTAGCCGTAATGTTACTACCTACCGGCTGCGCACCGGAGGACGAGGACGAAGAAGGGCCAATTACGATTGGTATATTTCAGATAGCTAGCCACCCTGCTCTGGATAGTGCGCGTGAAGGCTTCAAGGATGCTTTCAAGGCTGGCCTGGAAGCTGAGAATCTCACTGAAGCCGACGTCGTATTTACCGAAAGCAACGCTGCAGGTAGTATAGATGCGTGCTACACAATCGCCGACTACTTTGTTACCCAGGGCGTGGACCTGATATGTGCTATAGCCACGCAGTGCGTTATCGCAGCGGCGACCGCCGTTAATGAAACAGCTATACCGGTGGTTTTCAACTCGGTTACCAATCCGGGGGATGTAGGGATTGACGACTGGGATGAGCCGGGCGGCCAGGTGACCGGGGTAAGCGATCTTGCTCCCGTTCAACCTCAGCTAGAACTGATTATAGATATTCTCGAGGATGTGGCCAATAACCTCACACTTAATAAACTTGGCGTACTGTACAATGCTGGCGAATCGAACTCAGTGTACCAGGTGGACACACAGCTTCCCGAGGCACTCGAAGACCTTGGTCTGACGGGCAACGTCACGGTGGTTAAGGCTACGGTAAGCACTGGGGCGGATATTCCCGCTGCAACACAGACACTTGTGGCCGCTGCAGTGGACGCAATATGGGTCCCAACTGACAATACCGTCGTGGGTGGTATTGAGGCCGCGGTAGGGCCATGCGAGGACAATGACATACCTCTTTTTGCCGCCGACACTTCTACTGTTAAGAGAGGAGTAATTGGGTGCTGGGGCATGGACTACTACCTTGTCGGAAATATTAGTGGTCAGATGGCAGCGGATATACTGCTGGAGGGCGCGGACCCAGCTACAATGGCCATTCGAATGTTACCAGCGGATCTTCTTTACCTTTACCCGGAGGCAGCCGAAAGGATGGGGGTAACCGTTCCTCAGTGGCTGATAGCCATTGCCGATGTAGTCGTCGAAGACTAATAAAAAGAACCCACGTTCTAGTCGCGCCATCCGGTTGCTGCGCTAGCAGTGACGGGCAGCAGCCGGATGGCGATATCAAGGTAACCGAGATGGTACGATCGAAAGGTTTGTGATTGTTAGACCCTACAGCTGTCGGGCATTTGCTGGGCTTCTCCCTGTATGAGGGGCTGGTATTTGGTTTTCTAGCTTTAGGTGTGTACCTTACCTTCCGTGTGCTTGCTTTTCCCGACCTTACCGTGGACGGTAGTTTTGTTCTGGGGGCGGCTGTCGCCGCCGTGCTTATCGTAAACGGTGTGAATCCGTTCCTGGCAACACTGGCTGCCCTCGGAGCAGGCTTATGTGCCGGTCTGGTAACATCGTTGCTCAACACCAAGTTAAGGGTACCAGCCCTGCTGGCTAGTATTCTTGTGATGGTCGGCCTGTACTCTATAAATCTGCGGATTATGGGGCGACCCAGTCTTCCCCTTCTTCGGGAGGTAACCATGTTTTCTCTAGCCTCTCACTTGCCGGGACTGGAAACTCGTCTTGTATATCAGCTCGTGGTTGCCGGAGTGCTGGCGGTGATAGTTTTCTTCATCTTGAACTGGTTCCTGCGTACCGAGATTGGGCTGGCGTTGCGCGCCACGGGCGATAATGAGCAGATGGTGCGGGGTGCCGGGGTAGATACTGATAAGACTATCATACTCGGGGTGTCCATCGCTAACGGGCTCGTTGCCTTTTCTGGCGGAGTAGTAGCTCAAGCACAAGGCTTTGTTGATGTTAACATGGGGATAGGAATGATCATAATAGGCTTAGCCTCAGTGATAATCGGCGAGGCACTATTTCGGCCTAAGGGGGTGGCCAGGCTTCTGCTGGCAACGCTGGGCGGCACTTTTGTCTACCGCCTCGTCCTGAGTACTGCCCTCAGGTTAGGTATGTCTCCAGGTGATTTGAAGCTTATTACGGCGGTAATAGTTATTATAGCTCTGGCGGTTCCATACCTGCAGAAGAAGATACGGCGGGAGTGGCTGCCGCCGGCGCCACGGTGGTAAAATGATAACTCCGATGAGTGAGAATAAGAGTTTGCTCAAGCTCAGGAGAATAAGCAAAGTATTCTCTAAAGGCACTGTAGACCAAGTCAGAGCGCTGGATAAAATCGACCTGGATGTTAACAGCGGGGACTACATAGCCATCATTGGTAGCAACGGGGCTGGAAAAACCACCTTGCTTAATGCCATTGCCGGCGTGTACCCGCCGGAGAATGGCGGCAAGATTATTGTCAATGACAAGGAGGTGAGCAGGCTGAGTGAATATAGACGCGCCAATTATATTGGACGGGTCTATCAGGACCCTCACGTAGGTACCGCCGCCAAGATGAGCATAGAGGAAAACATGGCCATGGCTTTATTGCGAGGAAAGCCAAGAGGATTACGAGTCGCCAGTAATAAAAAGCGTAGAGAGTTGTTCCGTGTCGCTCTGGCTCCGCTGGGACTGGGGCTGGAGAATAGACTCAATGCTCTGGTAGGTACGCTTTCAGGAGGTCAAAGACAGGCTCTGGCACTGGTAATGGCTACTTTGAGTAAACCAGCAATATTACTACTTGATGAGCATATAGCCACGCTGGACCCCAGGACAGCCCAGCTAGTGCTCGATTTAACCGATATGATCGTAACACGGGAGAAGATGACCACTATTATGGTTACCCACAATATGGAACTGGCTCTTCGCCATGGTAACCGACTGATTATGATGCATAAAGGTAGAATTGTGGTTGATATGAACCAGGAGCAGAGGTCCGATCTTACCATCCATAACCTCGTCGTGGCTTTCGAACGGGCCAGCGGAGAAGAATTCGTTGATGATAACGTTCTGCTTCGCCCTGGCAACGTCGTCGGTAGTTCAGATTTATAATTAGCCGAACCAAGGCATTCTATCTATATCTCTATGAGCAAATTTGGCTATAAACTGGTGACCGGCGGTGTCGAGTTGCAAGAGGCCTTCGAGGTGAGGAGGCAGGTCTTTTTCCGGGAGCAAAGCATCTCAGAGGACCTGGTATTCGATGGACACGACAGGGAAGCGCTGCATATGGTGGTCAAAGATGGAGAGCGAGTTATCGGCACTGCCAGAATTCAATTTTTGACTGACAACCAGGCTAAGCTGGAGAGAATGGCTATCCTGGAACGTTACCGCCGTAAAGGCATCGGAAAGGAAATGCTTCTTTTTTTGGATGCAGTATGGAAGGATAAACAGGTGCAACAAGTAATTATCCACGCCCAACTTGAAGTTGTTCCCTTCTATAAGTTATGCGGCTTTGACGAATTGGGCTTGCCCTTTCAGGAAGCTGGCATAAAACACATCAAGATGCGCAAACAAGTTTGACCCGGTTGGCTGAATGGCAAGCAGTACCGTTGTGATGCTGCGGGCAGGGTCTTGACAAGAGCCGAGGTGGGTTGTAGCATTCCATCTTAGTCGGTTTATCCGAAAACGGCTGAACCAAAACTGCAAGCAGAATTGGTTCAAATTCGGAGGGGGTAGATGAAAGCAGCAGTCATGAGTATTGTGGTAGCCATTATATTGGCTTTAATTTTTTCCTTGTCAGCTTTGGCCCAGGAGAGCGATACTATAACCATCACTATGATGGGAGTCAATGACATTTCCATCAGCCTGGATAAAACACAATGGCCGCTGGGAAACGTGGCTTCAAACACGGAGTATGCGACAAGCTCGCCATCTTACGCTATGATATTCAGAAGCTGGAAATATTTGTAAGGAGGAGTTTATGGCAAAGGTACTAATAGTGTACTACTCTCGAACTGGCAACACAGAGGCAATGGCAACAGCAATAGCGAAGGCAGTTACAGAGGAGGGGCTGGATGTTGTCTGCAAAAAAGTCAAAGATGTTGCTGTGGATGAGCTGCTGGAAGCAGATGGTTTGATCGTTGGCTCGCCCACTTATTATGGCACGATGACTGCTTCTGTAAAGAGGCTCCTTGACGCCAGTGTCAAACATCACGGAAAACTCGATGGCAAGGTAGGGGCGGCATTTGCTTCTGCGGCTGCCACAGGCCAGGAGACAACCTTATTCAGTATTCTACAGGCACTGCTTATCCACGGCATGATAATCCAGGGAGACCCGGAAGTGAACCATTATGGCGTAACCTCTATAGAAAAACCTGATGAACAGGTTCTGAAAAACTGCCAGAGGTTCGGGCAGCGATTCGCCACGCTTGTTAAGCAGGTCGCCAGCAAATAGCGCTCCTGAGCCAAACACGATGTCGAACCGCTCGCATATTATTGACCTAAAAAGCAAATCCAGATTCACCATGCGTGCTGTGCTTCAATAGCAGTCGGACAGCCAGGTTCAGTAGAAAATGCCACAAATCCTCCCGGGGAGCATAGCTAGAAACCAAATGAGGAGGGTGTAATGGCACGACTAGAAAGCAAGGCAAACGTCTCAGTGCCGAGGTGAACAGGTGAGGTGAGTGTTATGATTATGGGATTCGTGTCACCAAACTATCTGGACCAGACCAGCGGGATATATCGTGCTGTGAGAAAGGGAATAGAAGTGCTGGAAGAACCCGGTGAAGAGAAGTATTTGCCCAGTCTGCTAGGTTTGGAATTCCTTGAAGAACTTCACTTCAAACTGACCTGCGATATGCCTACACAAGCCATTTTTCTTGAAATCTAAATGCCGCCGAGCATTTCTAGTTGTCTATTATTAGCTTTGATAAAATCCAATTGGTGTTGCATAAAATTTTACTCTTTCCTAACCAGAAGGAGACGATTGAGCTGGAGCTAAAAGCTGAAGCAATCTCCAAATCTGATGAACCGTCAAGAAGTTGGTAAGCTGGGGGAGAAAGCAGCCCGGAAATTCCTCAAAAAGCGGGGTTACCGTATTCGCGAGACGGGTTTTCGTTGCCCTCGTGGAGAAATTGATATCATTGCCCAGCGGAAGGACTGTCTTGTCTTTGTCGAGGTCCGCACCAGGAGTAGTTTGGACTTCGGCACTCCTGAGGAATCAATAACACAGGCCAAAAAGAAAAAGCTCATCACCTTAGCCCTGACCTATACTAGTACTCACCAGAACCTCCCCCCGCTGTGGCGTATAGATGTCGTAGCCATTGAGCTCGATGACAAAGGCAAGACCAGGCGCATCGAACACATCGAAAACGCCGTCGAGCAGGACTCCCAGTTTCTTGGCTAGCTACTCTATATCAGACCGAAGCTCATATTTAGACGGACTTCAATGCAGATTTTTGAGAAGGGATTCGGCTGTTACAAAGCTATCAATACAGACGGTACATTTATGATCTCAATCAAATGGTAAGTCTTCTTCCTCAGGAATTTCGTCACCCGAACCATCCTCCTCAAACCCTCGCTTTATTGCCTTATATTCGGATAGGCGAGTTCTGATAAAACGGCGAATACAAGAAACAATTTGTCTGACACTGACTTCGTATTCTGTTTTGTCAATCGCCTTCTTGACCCAGACCCAAAACTGAATGCCAAGCTTTACATACCGTTGCATATCATAGTCATAGTCTTCGAGGCTTTCCATCTCTCGTGACAGAAGAGGTACCTGCTTAGTGAGAAAGAGTTCCTCTTTTAGCTGCTCCCAGGCCATATTTAGCGAACCGACCAGTATATACTGCTTGCCACCTCGCTCACTGTACTCAACAGGTAGTTCATCTCCTGTGATAGTAACACAAATCACCCAATACTCTTGTGATTTCCCTTCTGATTCCTCCTTAAGTTCCTCTCTGACATCACCCAGCCCAATTTTAACTGGTAACTTTATCTCTTCTAAAGAAGGTACTCTTTTAGCTGCTTTCTTAAGCTCTTCAGACCACACACCATCGTAATCGTTCCACTCTTCGATTTCAAGACACTTAAAAAACAATCTCTCTACACCGTGCTCACCTTCTTTGTCCCTCCATGGTGCTGTCCACTTATACTGAAAGTCTGAACCATACCGGTTTTGAAAGATGCAATGCAAGAGCTTCCTTCCAGATGGCAGTCTCTCTTCTTCAAAGTTGACTAGCTTTACAGACTTTGGTTTTCCTTCCATGACAGTATCCTCCTCTTCAAGTCCGCTGGCTAAACCACCAGGCGGCCAAAACATACATCCTAATCCTAATTATACCACTCGCTAGGTCAGTGAAGTTTGAAGATAGCTTGAGTCTACAAAGCGATATCACACATCTAAGCTATTGCACAGATTTCGATGCACGATTATAGAGCAGTTCGAAATATGCACCTTGAGGATGAAGTTGAGTGTCCCGAATTTGAACGCTTAGGAGTGCACCAGTATCCTTAGGACTACCAGAGGAAGGAGAGGAAACGAAGCTTATTACTGTTCTATTGTCCTTTTTCCACGTATAGACCCTGGTTCCTAGTTCGCTTTTCTCCTGAATTCGGCCATTAAGATATAATTCCTCTAGCGAAACAAGAAATAACTTCGTTACGTCAAGCTCTGAACTATAGTGTTCAATATTGGCAGGCATACCTAAACTAATTATGCATTCGACAGCGGTATTATTAACAAAATTAATGCCAACATAAGCAAATGCATGATAGTCTTGAAGCTCGAAGTGACAGTTGAAACCGACATGGTTATCGAATAAATCAAATAATAACTTATCCGCAATACCTGAGTCATCAACTGATGGGTCAAAAGTAGCGCATTGCTCTAAAACCTGGTCAATGGATTTTCTCATCAAATCACAAGCCAGAGAGATATTGAAGAACTGCTTCTGGTTATTCATTCCCACCATCATATCATAAGTGATTCTCCGCTTTACTTAAGACTGATAGTTAGGCTTCTTTTTTCCTTCGGAATCAATACAGTATAATAACCTAGCATTAACTCTAGGGACAGGACATTGGATATCATTCAGTTAGCGAAATTACTCCAGTTAGTGGGCTTCCTGCTTGCTAGTGTATTCGGAGGCATTCTGCTAGACAAGGCGATAGGAGGGAAAATAGCCGAAGGATTTACATCTCTGTTTGTTGGATTTGTTGATAGATTGAGAAAGTTCATGCAAAAACTAGAAAAAGGCTTGATTAAAACAGAAGAGCCAGAAGAAGACGGGCTCATGGTGGCCTTTTTCTTCTTCTGGTCAGGCTCGCTCACCGCCCTTATAATAGGTTGGTTAAAACATATCTCAGTTCTGCTATGGATTGGGGTCAGCCTCTATTCTGTGTATGCGTTGGTTTGGCTGCTCGGGGTGCCACTTCTTCTTTTTGTACCACGCATACCAGCTGCAATCGGCCGAATCCTTGGAATACGAATCGGCCGATTCGTATTTGTACGAAATGGGCGAGAACCCTCAGCAAAAGAATTCTTCCCCGAATATGCTCTGCTTGCCGCAGCACTCGTGTCTGGTATTATTTGGCTCGTGATATTTGCACAGTTTTTCTTTTCCTATTTTCTCAAGGTATCTAGTTATACCATGAAGGTGCTTGCAAATCCCAGAGTGCCTAAAGCTGCTTTCACAGTTCTAGGGTTCCTGATACTGCTCGCTGGCCTAATAATTGACGCTATAGCAGCATTTTGACCTGAGCTGGAACGAGACCTTCACATTTAGCCAAAATGTTACCTCTCTAAGCCCGCTTGTTAGCCTACTCATCAGCCACAGCATACATCGTTATCGTAATTGTGGCACTTGCAGAAGAATTGCTTGCCTTGCTTACACTAGTAGTTGCCTCATTGTTGGCAGCAACCGTATCCTCAACAGAAACAACAGTATGGCCTAGTCCTGGTAATTCTGCCGCACTATTGAGACGATTGCCTATCCCTTAGCATCATTTTCAGCCTATCTTGCTTCTTCTTGTGCCGGTCTCGGAAAAAAGCGAACGCAATCTCAATAGCCAGAAAGGCAAAACCTATATATAGCATAAAGTCCCACGTCGCCGGGATAACCTTCTCATTGGCAAGCATAGCAACCAGAATGCAGACAAGAGCGAGCGTAACGAATGGAACCATTACAATATTCCAGTGCATAGCTCTAAACCTGGCATCTTGAATCTCCTCTTGAATTCTTGCAATTTGGGGTGGAGTTAGTTCGTGGTCGGTTAAATCCCACCCGCACTGCGGACAAAACTTAGCATCCTCTCGAATTTTCTTATTACACAACGGGCATTTTTGCATTTTTAAGCCTAGTTTCTGACGCTGTTCGTTTCCCTTAGTCTGCGTATGGCCCAAGTCAGCAAACCTTGCCCCGCAATAAGGACAATAGATTACTTCCTTTGGTATTGTGTTACCACAAGAGGGGCATTCTTTCATTTGCTTATCCTATGAAAATTCTTGCTTACTCAAGGCGATAAGTATGATAGCCGGAATACCCAGCCAGCAGAAAACCGAGCAAATGGAGCCGGCAAGCGCTAAACCCCAAGCTCTTCTTTTGAGTGCACAGAGCCCACCTGCCACAGCTACTATCCCAATCATTATTGCGAGCAGCCCCACCATAAACAATGGGCTTCGCCCAATGAGCACTATGCCGACAATCAAACCAAGGACACCAGCTGAGATAGTCAAGGTGCCCGCAGCAGTTGGCTTCCATGTCTGTGCAGCTCCGACGGATACAACGCCGCCATAATCGCTAAGCCTTGTTCCGCAATTGCTACAAAATTTATCATTGGGTTCCAAAGGAGCGCCACACTGAGGACAGTATTTCATCTTCTATCTCCAGAACGCTGCTCGCTATTGAGTCCTTAAACTCTCCTCTCCAAATCCACTGGCTGAGCTACCCATCAGCTACAGCATACATCGTAATCGTGATTGTGGCTAACACTGAGCCTTAGCGGACAAATTATTCACCGCATCACAGAGCTTGACAAGAATTATTATGCCAATGACGAACATAGGGATAGCTAGCACAATAGCTAACATGAACGATACGAATGCCATTGTCGTAAGTGACCAGTCCGTCATGGTTGTAGCGAGCCATATGATGACTCCCGTATAGACAAACGCATAGACAAACGCATAGACAAATGGCAGAATACAATAGGCTAGGAATAAGCCTTCGGGTAACCTTGAGGTTGATATGCCATGTCGGCTTATGTAAGAATTGTAGTCCTTGGCGTATCCCCAATACGCTTGGAACAACCAATAAAGCTGGAAAAAGGGAATGAACATGTATCCAACAGCCTTGCCGGGAGTAGTTCTAGCATGACCGTCTTGAATAGCCGCCCAGACCTTGTATAGGAGCACAAGAGATATTACTACAGAGTACACAGACAATAGGTAACCGAACCAAACCCGCATTCCCACCATTATCCCCCCCAAAACGCTGCCACCTATAATCGAGCCCACATAGAAACTCTTGCTTAACCTGGTCGGGGTAGCCTCCGCTGAACTACTCATTAAGTACTCCAGTCATTGTAATCATAATTGTGGCACTTGCAAAGAATTGCTTGTCTCATTGCTAGTTACTTCGTTGTTGGAATTGCTCGTATCAGCTATAGAAATGACACTATCACTTAGGCCAAATAGAATTGGCCCTGAAACTAGAATTGCAAGGATGACTAGGGGCTTCTTTGCTTCCACCACCTCTAAATTTAATTATACCAGAAGATATCGAATAACTGCAAATTTCCTACGAGAAATTGTGTCCAGTGACACGCTTTATTTTTAACTTGATTACTAGGTTAGTGGAGTTTAAGGATAGCTTTACCTTATGCACTCAGGACATATAGTTTGTGGTGCTTATGTTGCTCTCAAGTAAGGCCCTAATACTTCAGGAATTAATACGGTACCATCAGCTTGCTGATAGTTTTCCAGCACAGCGATAAGGACTCGGGGCAGAGCCAGTCCTGAGCCATTGAGCGTGTGAACAAGCTGTGGCTTGGCGCCAGGCCCAGGGCGATAACGGATATTGGCCCGCCTCGCCTGGAAGTCACCGCAATTGCTGCAAGAACTGACCTCGAGCCATTCATCACAGCCGGGAGCCCACATTTCGATATCATATGTTTTGCAGGCGGCAAAGCCGAGGTCTCCAGTACATAATTGCACCACGCGGTGAGGTATGTCCAGCTTCCGGCATATGTCCTCGGCATCAGCTACCAGTTTCTCCAGTGCTTCGTCAGAACTCTCGGGGTCGGTAACCTTGTAGAGTTCCACCTTATCGAACTGGTGCCCCCGCTTAATGCCCCTGGTGTCCGTGCCGGCAGCCATCTTCTCTCGACGGAAGCAAGGAGTATAGGCAACATAATGAAGGGGCAAGCTATCGGCACTTAATATTTCATCACGGTGAAGGTTAGTTAACGGTACCTCCGCCGTGGGTATAAACCAGAAGTCATCTTCTTCGTCGTGATATAAATTATCGCCGAACTTGGGTAAGTTTCCTGAGCCGACCATACACTCTCGCTTTACCATAAAAGGAGGGTAGATTTCTTTATAGCCATGCTCGGTTACATGGACATCGAGCATAAATGAGATAAGCGCTCGTTGGAGGCGTGCCCCCAGCCCTTTGAGAACATAAAACCTGGTCCCTGCGAGCTTCACTCCCTGCTGGAAATCTATTATGCCCAGGTTTTCTCCCAACTCCCAGTGAGGCAGGGGCTCGAAGGAAAATTCCCCTGGCTTGCCCCAGGTACGCACTACGATGTTATCATCCTCGCTCCTTCCCACAGGCACGCCGGGGTGGGGGATGTTGGGCAACTCCAGCAGCAGGGAATCAAGGTCGGCCTTAGCTTCTTTGGTCTGCTGCTGCAAGGAAGATACTTGCTCTCCTAATTGACGCATCTGGGCGATGAGCTGAGGTGGTTTTTCCTTGCTCTTGCCCAGTTGTTTACTTATCTCGTTATGTTTAGCCCGAAGTTCCTCCGTTCGACGTAGCAAGCTACGATAACGCTCGTCAATCTCGAGGATACTATCGAGAGCCCCGGTTCTATCGGGGCTCCCGCCCCTTTTCTCTAAAGCCTGGCGGACAAGTTCAGGATTTTCACGAATAAGCCTAATATCAAGCATACGTAAGCCCTAAATCCCAATTTCTAATCCCTGTCCCAGATTTAATCAGGGATCCCAAGGACTAAACAAATCCAAAATTCTAAATTTAAATACCAAGACTCATTTTGTTTTGAATATTGGCCATTAGTGCTTTGGCATTGTTTAGGATTTGTCATACTTTACCTTGCTATTTCTTACTCTTTTGTCTTTAGCTGGGGAAAAAGTATCACTTCTCGAACAGATTGCTGACCTGTAAACATCATCACCAGGCGGTCAATGCCTATCCCCAAACCACCGGTAGGCGGCATCCCATACTCCAAAGCCTGAAGAAAATCCTCGTCACCGCTTTCGATTTCCTCACCCATAGCTCCCTGTTGAAACCTATCTCGTTGATCCATGGAGTCGTTGAGTTCAGTGTAGGCATTGGCAATTTCTATCCCATTAATATATGCCTCAAATTTTTCCACCAGGCGGTCATTATCTCGCTTGCGTTTGGCTAAGGAACATACTTCCACGGGATAATCCAAGAGGAAGGTTGGTAGAATAAGATTTGGTTCCACAAAGATGGAAATTAGCTCATTTATCAGCTTGCCTCTCCCCTTGTTGGGGTCAACTTCTATTCCCATCTCTATCATCCGTGAACGCAGGGAAGCAGCATCGGAATAGTCTTCAAAGTCAATTCCGCAATACTCTTTTATAGCCTCCCGCAGATAAAGCCTTTGCCAGGGAGGAGCAAGGTCAATAGTTTTTCCACCCCAAGTAATTTTGGTATCACCCAGAACTTCACCCGAAATGCAAGAAACCATTTCCTCAACTAAGTTCATTATGTCATTATAATCAGCATACGCTTGATAGCACTCAAGCATGGTAAACTCAGGATTATGCTGGACAGAGATGCCTTCGTTACGGAAGACGCGTCCTATCTCATAAACCCTGTCAAAACCGCCCACTATCAGTTTCTTAAGAGGAAGTTCCAGGGCGATACGCAGGTAAAGGTCTTCATCAAGGGCATGATGGTGGGTGACAAAGGGACGTGCTACTGCTCCTCCGGCGTGGGGCTGAAGCACGGGAGTTTCTACCTCCATAAATCCCTGCTTATCGAGAAAATCTCTCATGGCTGCGATAATCTTGCTACGCAAAATAAAAATATTCTTACTCTCTTCATTGGAAATAAGGTCGAGATACCTCTGCCGATGGCGCTTTTCGACATCAGCCAGCCCATGCCATTTCTCTGGCAGCGGGCGAAGGGATTTGCAGAGCATGGCGAAATCGGATACCTCCAGAGTGAGCTCTCCGGCTTTTGTCCGGAAAAGCCTCCCCTCTGCTCCAATAATGTCGCCAATATCAATCTCATGGAGAAATTCGTACCTCTCCCGGCCCAGAAGGTCGTAGCGGAAAGAAAGTTGTATCTTCCCCGAGCTATCAAGAATATCAAGAAAAGACATCTTACCCATAGACCGCTTGGACATAATACGGCCAGCCAGCGATATATCCTGAGCATTCTCCCCTTGCTGCTCAAAAAGAGTTCTCGCTTCTCGAATAGTGTGGCTGGGACGATAAGAATGGGGATAAGGGTCTATGCCACGAGCTCGAATTCTGCTCAAGCTATCCACTCGCTGTTCAGTTATGCGTTCTAATCTTGAAGCCATCAGAAATCACACTACTCCCAAAATCTCCCTGGCTTCTTCTGCCAGGCGCTTGGGTACCATTACCTTCACCTCGCCCAACCCATCAACCGTAATCCCGTAAACCAGACCAGCACTCTCATAGTTTAGGAGAACCGGTATGCCTTCGCTCTCCAGCCGCCCCTTAATTATTTGCGCCTCCATTTGCGTGGCAATGCACACTGTAACCAATTGTTCATCTGCCGACATAGCTCTTACTTTAGCCTATTTTAGCAGAAACTCACAGAGTATTGATAAAGGGGTTAACATTATACAAGGTTTGCGCTAATGCCCAAAAGACCTCATTATAAATCTAAATTCTGGTGGAGGGAAGATAGTTTGAGGCGGTCCTCGTGCCAGTAGCCAGGAGGGGCTGGGTAGAACCCAGCCCCTCCTGGAGAAGTTTTTCCTGCCAGAAAAGTGGGGCTTTAATTCTCCACAGTAAAGCCACCAGTCAACGTGCCACTTTGCCCGTCAGGATTGGTAATTGAACAAGGCATATTTTCGTTCGCCCTCCACGAGGTCATAGAAATTGAAGCCTTTATTGAACAACTCTCTGAGAATGGACTGGACACCTGATACATCCATAAGCAATTTTTCTGCAACCTCCTCAGGAGTTCCTGGAAGAGGAAGAAGAATCAAGGCTTCTTGCTCAGTAAGGCACATCTCCAAAATCTTGGGGAGATATTTGGATTCAGGATATCCGTAGGCTCCGGAGAGTCGGCGATAAATACTCTTCATCACATTCCCTCCTTGTCCCTTATGTTGGTTAACGCCACTATCTTTTTTATACCTCTTTTTATTCCTCAGTTTGTGCTCAGTACCTATTGCCCTTTATTGCTGGATGCTGGCTTGTCTGTCTCCAAAGACAGTAACGACGATAAGACCAGGCCCTGTGTGCGTGCCAATAACAGGACTGGCACGCGAGAGGTAAATAGGAACTTGAGGATACTTCGAGTGGAACCTCTGGCCCAACCTGTTGGCTTCGTCTAAGTCAGTGGCGTACTCTACAGCTAACCCCTCAACGTTGCCAAAGCTTGCGGCAAAGTTGTACAGGTAGTCTATCGCCTTAGCTCGGGAGCGTTCCCGGGCTAAGGGATGCACCTCGCCGTCCTTAATGCCGATGACGGGGTTTACCTTGAGTAATGAACCAAGAAAGGCTTGCGCTTTGCCGATGCGCCCGCCGCGTTCCAGGTATTCAAGGGTATCAAAGGCAGCGCACATATCTACCCGGCGCATGGTGTGACGGGCCACGTCCAGCACTTCATCGAGGCTAGCTCCACTTTGGGCTGCTTTGGCAGCAGCAAGTGTTATGAAACCCTGGGCCATAACCGCCCATTGCGAGTCCAGAACCTCCACACGACATCGCTTCTTCATCAACCCTACAGCTTGTAACGCCACCTGATAGGTAGCGCTGAGCTTGGCAGTTAAACTGATAACCGCGATCTCGTTTGTTTTTTCGGCAAGAGTATTGTATACATCAGCAAAAGCTGCTGGTGGCGGCACAGATGTCGCAGGCAGAGCCTTGTTGGTCCTTAGCTTTTCGTAGAACTGGTCAGGACTCAGGTCAAGACCATCGCGGTAGAGCTCAGTGCCAAAGCGGACAACAAGCGGAACCACGGTAATCCCGAACTCTTCAGCTACCTGAGGGGGCAGGGCAGAGACGCTATCGGTCACAATGGCTACATTAGGCATGGATATTCTCTTTCCCCCCAGCACACAACCCAGACAATATCATTGGCTGCGCGAGAAAATGGCACTACAACGTGACGGATTATCAGAACTGAGAAGAGCCATTGCTCCGGCTGCGATACCACTTCCAATCGGTCAGTTCCGCCTTTGCCAGCATGCGTGCCAGTGCCACCAGATACAGCGCCCACATCATCGGCAGGCCCAGAATCCACCAGCTTACCATATTCTCCTGGCGGATATCCCCTATTATCATTCTGGACAATAAATACAGAAGACCAATCCCAGCCGCTGCTAGTATAGAGTGTGTCATCACACGCCATCCCTTTGGTGTTAGAAGCTTATTTCTTGTCATCGCTCCCTCCTTGCCCTTCTACTAATATTATACCCCATGCAGAACATCATAAAAAGTGGGGAAAGCCGGGTCATTTTGAAATTGACAGGTCACGCTTTAAGGGATAGGATTCAATAGACAGAGAAAACCAGGACAGAAGTGAGAATCCAATGCAGGCCGAGTTGATATACAACCCCTCTGGTGGACAGGTGGTCGTCAGGCACGAACTTGGCAACGTGGTTGCCTTTTTAGAGCGCTACGGGTGGTCTGTCACCTTGCGAGAAACCAGCAAGCCGTCGGAGGCGACCGAACTAGCCCGCCATGCTGTAAATAGGGGTGCCAGGGTAGTCATTGCCGCCGGTGGTGATGGCACTGTCAACGAGGTAGCAAATGCACTGGTGGGCACTGATACAGCGCTGGGAGTACTTCCTGTGGGAACGACCAACTCGTGGGCACTACAGATGGGCATCCCGGCACTAAACCCGGTGCTTCCGGGCACACAGGCAGCCCGGCTGATTGCTGGTCTGGAAGAACGAATTGCACGCCCGTTCCCCGTCAACTATTATCGAAAGGTGCTGTTGGATGCTGCTCGAGTGCTAATAGAGGGGCAAACCGTTGCCGTCGATGTAGGTGAACTCTCAGGTCGTTACTTCCTAATATCGGCAGGTATCGGGTTGGAAGCGACGATCGTGGAGAGCATGTCGCTGAAAGAAAAAAGGGCATTAGGTTCCTGGGCGTACGTGCTCACCGCAATCGGGTCAGCTTACCGATACCCCGGCACCGATGTTCGCCTCAATCTGGACGGAAAGGTGGTAAATGTCAACACGCCGTTGATTGTGATTAGCAATATCCAGCTTTATGGAGGCATGGTGGCAATCGGAGCCAAGGCCTGTGTCAATGACGCCAAGCTGGATGTGTGCATTTTCAAGGGAGACGGCTTCTTCACCTTTGTGCAGCACGCCATGAACATACTCTCGCACAGACACCTTAAGGACCCGAACGTAGAGTACCATCAATGTCATGAAATAGTTGTCGAGTCAGCGCGCTCATTGCCAGTTCATGTGGATGGTGAGCCTTTCACCAGCACCCCGGTTGCTATCCATACTGTGCCCTCCTCACTGAAGGTAATAGTGCCGAAGATTGTGCCGGCTAACTTATTTAGCCCGCTAACCTGCTCTTAACGTCGGTAAAAGTTTTAGAGCAGAGGAATTGGAGGGAACAGATATAAAAAGCGCCAGCAGTAAAAAGCCGGCGCTTCTGAATTTCCTGGTGGAGGCGGGGGAGGCCCCATCTCTCTCAGCCCCAAAGATAATTCTTAAGAGCCTGATCAAAAGACAGGCCTTGGCAGTGGTGTTCATATAGATTATACCTACATACAGAACAAATTTAAAGCTTCTTTCCCCCTTTTTAGCCACATTGAAAAAACAAAAGGGGGGTTTACCATATTTAGGAACCTAGCTAGATTTTCCTCCTTTCTCCCATGTCGTGCTAAAATGGTGTTACATAACTCGAAGGTACTTATATGAGGGAAGTTGCTAAGTTAATTGCTTTTATCCTATTGGGCATAGGAACTATTGGTCTTCTAGTGAGTGAGTTTGTTACCGACTGGGGTAGGGGTGCTACTATTACGTTTGCTTGCCTCAATGTATCGGGATTCGTGCTCTTGGCTTTTACAGCTTGGATCATGAGAAAACGATGAAGATAAGGAAGGATAACCAACATTTTGATCTACGAGGATACGCCAAAATATGATCTCTGGCTCAAACTCATACTAAGCGGTGTATTAGCCCTTACCTTGATATTGGGGATAATTTTCATTTTCCAGGATAGTGAAAAAACGCTAGCCGCAAAGGGCTAGCGTTGTCGATTTTCTTGGTGGAGGCGGGGGAGGGTTGAACTCCCCGTCCAAAAGAAGGTTGCCAGAATATCCTACAGGCTTAGTCAGCTCCTTTTATCTCATCCGGCTTTCATCTGCTGACCGAATCCAGCCAGACCAGCCAATCTTTCTTAGCCAACCCCTATCGGCATCAGGATTGGAGCGCCTCGATTTTTCTGAAACCTAATCCCTTGCTTCGAGGAGAGCTCGGGTTAGATTGAACCGTTAAGCGTAAACAGGTTCCTCAGTTATTTTTTGCCACTTGTTTTATGAGGTTAGTGGCACCTCAGCCTGCAATTCTGTAGGCCTCCCCCTGTCGAACCCACGCGCCCCCGTATCACAACCTGCTTTCCCATCACCTCCTTCTATGCTTCATCGCCCGTTCCATTTCCCTGTCCGCGTCCCGACGGGCGATAGCCTCCCTTTTATCGTAAACTTTCTTCCCTTTCGCCACCCCCAACTCTACCTTAGCAATCCCATGTTTAATATACAACTTAAGGGGTACCAAAGTCAAACCCTTCTGCACTACCTTGCCGGCAAGGATATCAATTTCTTTCCTGTGAAGAAGAAGTTTGCGAGGCCTGACTGGCTCATGAGTGTTATAGCTGGCAGCATCGTAGGAAGCAATGTGACTATTGTAGAGCCATAGCTCACCATTTTCCGGTTTGGCATAGGCATCGCTCAGATTTACCTTGCCTTCCCTGATGGACTTAATCTCGGAACCCTTGAGGACAATTCCTGCCTCAACGCTCTCCTGGATATGATAGTTGTGGTAAGCCTTGCGATTAACGGTTATTACGCTGGAACCTTTTGCCATACGTCAATTTTACCACCGGGACATAGGGTGAGCAATTTATACGGTGCACTTCCTGATAACGCGGCTTTGTTCCAGAGATTGACACGCACTTTTCAGGTGCTCGCAACGATAAAAGGCGAAGGGCTAGCAATGGCAGTTCGAGTTGCCAAACGACTGCAGCTATTCCTTTTTCTTTTCCAGCCCTTTTTCCTTAGCAAATGCCTCTGTGCGCTTCTTTATCTCGTCAGCTTTGGCGAGCAGCCAGACGAAGGTGCCTATGAGAGCAAGGCCAATAGGTGAGCCCCAAAAAAGCGCCAACCAAATATTGTCCATTTTGTCCTCCTTTAGTTGAACATTTAGTTTTATTACCAGTATTCTATGTATAGGCTTATAATGAAGTCAAGAGGGTGTGCTGTGCACCATCAAAAACCCATTTCGCAAAAGACGAATTTACTAGAAGGAGTGGCTGTTTTAAAATGTAGTGGAGGGAGGGGGATTTTGTTATAGAATATTATGTGGAGCGCTATTTATTGAGAAAGGAGCTATGCCATGAGCCGAGCCGATAGATTTTACCTATTCGTAACTGTTTTCCTGGTTATCGCCGCAATAGCTGGCGGCGTCACGCTGGCGGTGCAACACAGCCGAAGCCAGCCTGTGGAAATCATCCTATCCCAAACAGAGCTTCCAGAGCTGAGTGGGGAGCTTTACATCGGCGGCGCTGTGGCTAACCCCGGCATCTACCCTCTGAGAGAAGGCGATACCATACAAGCCCTTCTTCTGGATGCTAGCGTTGAACCCGATGCCGACCTCAGCCATATCGAGCTTTATATTCCACGGGAAGGCGAAGAACAATCTCCCCAAAAGATAGACATCAACCGGGCCGAACCCTGGCTCCTCCAGGCCCTGCCCGGGATAGGTGAAGTTAGAGCTCAGGCTATCATGGGTTACCGCAATGAACATGGTCTTTTCCGAAGAATAGAGGACTTACTTAAGGTCAGCGGCATTGGCGAAGGGACATTCGAAAATATAAAGGACTACATAACCGTGTCAGACTAGGAAGCCTGTCGCCAAATCCGCTGGCTGGGCTCGATGCTATTCGCCTTTAGGCTGAGCAAGCCTCACCCTGATTGCGTGGAGGCGACCGTTGGGGTCGCGTATAACCTCAAATTCCACTTTTTGCCCTTCTCTAAGGGAACCATAGTCCACTCCTTGAAGCTGGTTGCGGCCAAAGAAGAGCTCTTCTTCCCGCTCCGTCTTGATGAATCCAAAACCACGGTCTGCAATTAGCCGTTTTATTGTACCCTTTTGCATGACCCTCTCCAAATCTGCTGGCTGGGTTACTTCTTTTTATTCCCTTGCTATCTGTAGGGCAGGAATGAAACAGAATCCGCTCAAGATTGCAAATAATAAATCGACCCTTATCTCATCACTTCTTCGGGCCCTTCCGAAGATATTCAGAGGCTTTCTTCCGCTCTTTCTTTCCTGTCTTCTTAGCTGCTTTCTTCTGAGCCATCTGTCTCCTAGTAAACGCAATTCCCTTTGCGACATTATAGCAGACTGGTAGACGACACACAAGAAACACAAGGTTTGAGGATAACTCGAGGCTTTGTCTCCAAATCCGCTGGCTGGGCATTACCGCTTCCCATACTCATCGATGAAAGTCAACTCGGCTAATCTTCTCCTCATCCCTCGAGGAGTTTCCGCCGGGTGACCTATTGCGATAATGGAAAGGAGCCTTTCATCTTCGGGGATATTAAGCACCTTCTTAGCACTAGCCTCATCCTCGCTACCATAAATCCCAATCCAGCAGGCGCCGAGACCCAGGGAATGAGCCTCAAGAAGTATATTCTGTGTTGCTGCTGCTCCATCTTCGACGGGGCACTCTGAGGCTTTTGGATTTATAGTCACTGCAATACCCAAAGCAGCTTGCCAGAGAAACTTGCCCCAGGTAAGTATATCCGCCAGCCTTTTCCTTCCCTCCGGATCTCGTAGGACTACAAACTTCCATGGCTGGCTATTATCCGCAGATGGCGCCCACCTGCCTGCTTCCAGAATCTTGTTTATTTCCTGTTCAGAAATAGAGTCCGGCGTGTATTTTCTGATGCTCCTTCTAGTTTTAATCACTTCAAGAATATCCATCAACACTCCTTGTCCAGGCCCGTTTTCTATTCCATGTCCCAGAGTGAAAGGCCAGTTACTTCATCATATTTTCGCTCGAGCTTCGGCCCTTCCAGTTGACTCAAGTGAACTTCAGCGGCAAAAACAATTCCCTCCAGCAGATGACCAGCCCTGGTGTTTCCCTTTTCATCGGAAAGTATTACATGCGCATGAACAAAAGGCTCTCCACCCTTTAACGAGACGTTTCCCACACAACTTGCCAGTTCATAAGGCGAATCAATCCTTATCTTCCGATATTCGTGATTTCTCTGGTCATAATAGCCGAGCTCGGCACGCTTTAGGGCGCCGATTGCCGTAAAGTTTCCCGCCTTAATCCCTTTGCTCCTGGCAAATTCAGCTATGGACTGGACCATGTCCGTATTATGTTTGAGTCGCACGATCAACTCTTTACTGGCGTCATACTCAAAAAGACCCGCCGGACCATGACCAACTTTCATAACTTCTTGCCCTCCTTTCGTAAAAAACTCGCCTTCTATAACAATTTCGCAGGCGTTATGATTTCTATAGATTATATCACTCACAGCATCTTCAATGTAATTCAATTTTATCACAAGATAAGATATTCACATCTACCACTGATGCAAGGCAAACTGGTAAACTAGGTCACAACATGGTCGTACGGGATTAGGTCTCTTCCATGTGGCTTCTCTATGTTAGCTGTGCCTGGGTTGCCGGGGTATTCCTGGGTTCAAAGCTCGGTCCGCCTTTACTTGCCTTTGCCTTGGGACTTATCCCTTTCGCGCTTATACCTTTCCTCCCCGGCAGCAAAAAAACTTTAATAATATCCGGGTTATGCCTCTTGGCCCTCTTCGGCGGCGGGCTTCACTTCCCATCAAGCTTGCCTCCAACAGATGAGCATTCCCTTTGCTTTTACAACGACACGGGAATTGTAGAGATTCAAGGCATGGTGGCAGAGGAGCCTGACATTCGGGATAGATATTGCCTGCTGACATTCTCTGCCAGCGAAATAACTGTAAACGGCGAAAAAGAAGAGGTATCGGGAAACGCTTTAATTCGAGTACCCCGATACCCCACCTACCATTATGGGGATGTCCTTAAAATAACGGGAAATCTGCAGACTCCTCCCCAACTTGAAGATTTTGATTATAAAACCTATCTGGAACGCCAGGGGATTTACTCAGTCATCTATTATCCCGGGGTGGAACTTCTAGACCGCGGCCAGGGCTTGAAGCCTTTGCAGTGGATTTACGCTTCGAGGGAGCGACTCTCAGCTTCTTTAGCCAGAGCTTTACCGGAGCCACAAGGTTCGTTGGCTCAGGCTATTTTGCTGGGCTTGAGAGGCAACATACCTGATTCCCTTTATCAAGCCTTTTCCAGGACTGGAACAGCACACCTGCTAGCTATTTCCGGCCTCCATATCAGCATCATTCTGGCCATGCTCCTCAGCTTTGGCATCCTGGTCTTTGGCAGGCGGCGTTCCATATATATCTGGCTGACTCTTGCGCTTATATGGATTTATGCCTTGCTCGCCGGGATGCATCCGCCCATAATTCGGGCGGCAATCATGGGAAGCCTGTTTTTAATAGCTGAATATCTGGGGAGGCAGCGAAGCGCCATTATTGCCCTGGCTTTCGCTGCCGCGGTGATGGTGGGAATCCAACCGCATGTCTTGTGGAGCGTCTCTTTCCAACTCAGCTTTTTGGCCATGGCCGGGCTTGTTCTCCTCTATCCTTACTTCCAGGCGTGGGGGAGGAAGGGCGTTGCTTCCTTGTTTGGAACTAGGGAAAGGATTGCGGCCGCAGGCGGTATGATAACCGACGGCTTTGCCGCAACTCTGGCAGCTATCGTGGCAGTCGGGCCGCTTGTAGCTTATAACTTTGGCGTAGTCTCCCTGGTTGCCTTGCCGGCAACTTTCTTTTCCCTGCCTGCTTTGCCCTTTATCATAGTCACGGCAGCGTTAGTCGCCTTCGCGGGGCTACTTGCTTCGCTTGCGGCTCAAATACTCGGCTGGCTGGCCTGGCTTTTTCTCAGCTATCTCTTTTTTCTAGTTCAAGGCTTTGATGCCCTGCCCCACTCTTCATTAGAGGTGACCACTGTTTCTACCTGGCATATCTGGGGGTACTATGTTATATTGGCTGGAGTTATAGCATTCCTTAACCACCGAAAACAGTTGGCTGATTTTTCCTCCAGGTTGACTTCGGGAATAAAGAAAGTCGCAGAAGGCATTCCTAAACCTCGCCTCGGCTTTTCTATGAAATGGCTTATCCTTCCCCTTTTGGTAGTAGCTATCCTGGTGTGGTCTGTAGCTCTGACCATGCCTGATGACAAGCTTCATGTGAGTTTTCTTGATGTGGGACAAGGAGATGCCATCCTGATTCAGACGCCCGATGGTCAGAATATACTCATTGATGGCGGTCCTGACTCCCAGCAAATCAATTTGGAACTGAGCAAGAAGCTTCCCTTCTGGGATAGGACGATAGACCTCGTGATTTGTACTCAACCTCAAGCCGACCATGTCACAGGCCTCGTAGAAGTCCTCCACAGGTACAAAGTGAAGCAGGTGCTTGAGCCTGGAGTATCTTACAATTCTTCCATTTACCGAGAATGGCTCAGGGTCATTGAAGATAAAGGAATCAAATATAACATAGCCCGGGCCGGACAGGAGATTGACTTGGGCAGCGGAATCAAGATGGAGGTGCTAAATCCGCCAGAAGGCTTATTTGAAGGGACTAGCCACGATGTAGATAACAATGGAGTAGTGTTAAAGTTAACCTGGAATAAGGTTAGTTTCCTATTTACTGCCGACATACGGGAAGAGGCTGAATTGGAGCTTATCATGCAGCTAGCTAATTTGAGGAGCGCCGTGCTGAAAGTCTCACACCACGGCAGCATGACCTCTACCATCCCCCAGTTTCTGGCCACGGTTGACCCTGAGGTGGCGGTGATTTCGGTGGGGGCAGATAACCCATTTGGCCACCCCAGCCCTGAGGTGGTGGAGAGATTGATTGACAGGGTGAATGAAGATAATGTTTACCGCACAGATAAGCACGGCACCATCGAATTCATTACCGATGGGGAGAGGTTGTGGGTGAAAGTAGACAGCTAGGAAATTTATTCAGTAGCCAGGCGCTTACAATGGGAGTCTTCCTGCCGTAGCAGGACACCATGCAGGGTTGCTCCTGGCCCTCCTCCTACCGATATGCGCCTTCCTGCTTTGCCCGTGAAGCGATAATCAACCACCAGAATAGATCATCACAGAAACCGTGACGAAACCCACCCTTAGATCAGGATTTTCCCGTTCTTGAGGAAGAGAGTCCCGTCTACACGCACTTCTCCGCCATCACGGAGGTCGCACACCATATCCCAATGGATGGCAGATTTGTTCTTGCTCCCTGTCTCGGGATAGCCCTTCCCAAGAGCCAGGTGGATAGTCCCGCCAATCTTCTCATCGAAGAGTGTGTTCTTGGTGAATCGCTGTATCCCGGGATTGGTCCCCAAGGCGAACTCTCCTACATAGCGTGCCCCCTCGTCGGTCTCCAGCATCTTCAACAGGAATTGTTCATTCTTAGCCGCCGTGGCCTTGATGACTCTCCCGTCCTTGAATTGGAGTCGGACATCCTCTACCTCACGGCCGAAGTCGCAGGCAGGATAAGTATATCTGATATACCCGTTCACACTGTCCTCGATGGGCCCGGTGAAGATCTCCCCATCAGGAAAGTTCTCATGCCCGTCGCAGTTCTCCCACTTCCGACCTGTAACTTCAAGCTTAAGGTCGGTATCCGGGCCGACAACATGGATCTGCCTGGCCTTGTTCAACCAACCAACGAGGCGCTGCTGCTCTTTAGAGATTTTCCTCCAAGCCTTGATTGGATCAGACTCATGGACCAGGCAACCGTTATAGACGAATTTTTCGAACTCGCGGAGCGACATCTCCGCATCCTGAGCGAAGGCTTGGGTGGGGTAGATAGTCACAGTCCAGCGCAGCTCTTTCTTAGCGGCCCGCTCGAGCAATCGGTCGGAGAGGGGACGCATCGCCACTGCCCGGCGAGATTGCTTGGCAGGGTCAGCATTGGTGAACTGCTTGGTATTCACATCCGTCCAGATCGAGATGTTTGTATCGATTTGTTCAATGACATCCCTCATAAACGGCGGAACGTAATCAAGTTGGGCATCGCTGGCATAGGCGTACAGGAGCTCCTCTGCCCCTTCCAGTCCAACCTGCAGAAAGGGATGAGCACCACGCTCCAGCACCTGTTGATAGACAGCCAAAATCAACGGCGCACCCTCAGGAGCACCATTGATCCGCACCAGCTGGTTTGGTCGCACTCCTACGGAATAATCAACCAGAATCTTAGCTACGGTTTCGATTCTTGGATCTGCCATTTCACCTCCTTAGATCTGGTAATCGTAGAATGTGTCGGCAGTCTAGCAGGTGCTGTCGAGGGTAGTCAAACAGCCAACGACCTAGTGATATTCAATACACATCGCATAGACAAATACGGCACCATCGAGTTTATTACCGATGGTAAAAGGCTGTGGCTAAGATTTATCAGGAATGAAGGGTTGTAACCCTCCCTGACCGCGTCCGCTGCTCACTCCAGGTGAGCCGTATTGCGACGGTAGAAGTAGGCAGGTATCCAACCACAAACGGCACTTAGCTTTCTTCTGAACTCCGTCGGCAGCCCAAGATATGAGATAAATACCCATAGATAATAGAATCGCCGCAGCAGCGCGGCAGCAAAGCCATCGAAGACACGATTCCCTAACTGAGCCAGCACCAGATTCCTGCCCATATATATTACCTGCCCCTTAAATTTGTAACGGAAGGGAAGCTGGTCCTCACCTCGCATGGCGCGGACGATATTCCTGGCACAGGCCGGGCCCTGTCGCTGAGCTACTTGCTGGGTTGGAGGATAGGGCACCGAGCCATGTTCTTGTAATAAATAAGCGCAATCCCCGAGCACGTAGACCCCGGGTGACTCCGGGACTTCCAGATACTGATTCACCACGATGCGCCCACCCTTCGCCTTCTCGAAAGGCAGCGATTCAACAACATCCGCCGGCTTCACCCCCGCAACCCAAATAACAGTCTTGGTTGCTATAGTCTGCCCATCGGCAGTCTGGATACCACCTGCCAAGACCTTAGTAATACGAGTTTTCAGCAAGACCTCAATTCCTCGAGAGCGCAGCCGGCTGATAGCCAGCTCCGACATTTTAGCCTTCATGCCAGACAAGAGAGCGTCTTGTGCCTCAACCAGGAGCACCCGGGTCTGGGACATCAGGGAAGAGTAATCCCGTACCAGCGCCTTACGCACGAAGTCCTGAATAGCCGCCGCCAGTTCTATTCCGGTGGGTCCACCTCCCACAACCACAAAAGTGAGCAGCTCACGCTGACGTTGTTCATTTCGTTCCAGCAATGCCGCCTCATAGTTGCCCAGAATGCGATTGTGGATATTGACAGCATCCCTCAGAGATTTGAAGCTCAGCGAATTTTCATCAACATCGGCCATCCCAAAGAAATTGGTAGTGCTGCCCAGGGCGACCACCAGATAGTCCCACACCAGTTCTCCATCATCGGTGTTGACTGCCTTCTTCTCCACATCTATGCCCTGTACCCGGCTCTGCCTGAACTTAACCGGTCCCTCGTCGCCCCTTCGTCTCAGCAGGGATTGCAGGGGAAAAGAGATATGACTGGGCTCAACGCTCCCGCTCATTACTTGCCATATAAAAGGCAGGGGGTGATGATAATCCCGCTGATCCACCAGTGTTACATCCAGCCCGGGTGCGCCAGCGGAGACCTTCCGCAACTCCAGTGCCACGCCAAGCCCTGCCGAGCCCGCGCCCAGGATAAGCACTCTCTTCTTGTCTCCACTCACGGCCATCTCACACTGAACGAGAATTTGCTCGTTTTAATAAGGTTAACGTCAGTTTATCCAGATGTCAATGAAAATATCGGTAGACCGTTTACCAGTTACCGCGTGTCATTGCGAGGCACCCCGAGCGCAAGCGAGGGACCTCGCCCAAGCACACGTAGCGCAGCTTTGCGGCTTGCTTGAATCGCTTAATTAGGATATTCTTCTAAACAGGAATCACAGCTCGGCCGATTAAGGCATAGAGAGCAAGATATCAAGGGTTAACCATGGTTGATTTAGATAATGCTTCAGTTTACCGGCAATTTGACAAGTCAGGAATGCTCGATCACCTTAAACCAGCTAAATCCTGGGAAACCAGTGCATAAAACGAGGAGGAATATGGGAATAGAAACGGAAATTCGGTATCTGGATGATATGAAGATGGTCCTCTACGACAAGGCATGGGCAAAAACTGCCCCCAACTTCGAGGTTTATTATATGGAGCGAGGGCTCGAGGAAGAAAATGACTTAAGATATGATATTACGACAATACCGCCCAAGATGCTGGGCCAGGAATTTGTAAAAACAAAAGGACATTACCACATTGGGGGATATCAAGAACTATATATTGTCTTAGAAGGAGAAGGAATTTTCTTGATGCAAAAGAAAGGAGAAGGGAAAATCCAAGATGTTTGCTATGTAAAAGCAATGGAGGGAGATCGTGTTTTAGTTCCTTCTTCTTATGGACACGTAACAATCAATCCCGCTGCAAAAATATTGAAAATGGGAAATTGGATATCAAAAGAATGTAAATCTGACTATGCAAGTATTGAAGCAAAAGGAGGATTTTCGTACTACTACACGCAAGCCGGGTGGATCAAAAATAAAAATTATGAAGAAGTTCCTGAACTTCGTTTTGAAATGCCCCTGGAATCAATGCCGAGAAATTTAGATTTTTTGAAAGGGCCTAAAACTAAATAAAAGGGGGCTTATCCCAGATTGTCGGCTTGGTAGCGAGGGCTTCGCTGCCAAGCTGCTGCAGCGATTCTTTTATCTATAGACAATGCTAAACAAGGTTGACCCAACCTCTATAGATGCGATAAACTTTATAAAGCAGTACCTCGCACAGTCCGCTATTTCGAGTGACTAGAGTTGAGCGAAAGGGCATAGTTTGTCGGGAAGATGTGTGGCCAAATCAACAGGTACAGTAGTGGGGTGACTGGGTGAAAGCTTTAGTCCTGGCTGCCGGCAAAGGCACAAGACTTAGGCCACTAACTAACACTGTCCCGAAGCACCTCCTGCCAGTGGGCAATAAGCCGATTTTATTTCATGTACTAAACTATATAAAAGAAGCTGGCATCAAGGATATCGGCGTCGTTGTATCTCCGGAGTCTGGTCCTTACATAGAGGAAGCCATAGGTACTGGCTCGGAGTGGGGAGGGCAGATTACATTCATCGTTCAAGCTGAACCCCTGGGGCTGGCGCACGCTGTCAAGGTAGCTCAAGGCTTCCTCGGCGATTCACCCTTTCTCATGCTCCTGGGCGATAACCTCGTCCAGGAAGGCGTCAAAGACTTCCTGGACGAGTTCCACACCTCCAACTCCGATGCTAGCATTCTCCTCAGGGAAGTATCCGACCCCAGGGCTTTTGGTGTAGCTGAACTCGACTCTTCGGGAAAAGTGATACACATGGCGGAAAAGCCCAAAAAACCGAAGAGCAACCTGGCCATAATTGGAGTTTACCTCTTCACCGCTGAAATTCATAAAGCTATAGCTCAGACAAAGCCTTCTTGGCGGGGGGAGTTGGAGATAACCGACGCCATTCAGAAGCTTCTGGAGATGGGCAAGGAGATTAGAAGCCACCTTCTCCGGGGGTGGTGGCTTGACATCGGCAGCAATGATGGACTTATTGAGGCTAATCGTGTTGTTCTTGATGCCTTCCTGAAGCGGGACATTAAGGGGGAAGCGGATGAGCAAAGCCGCATCGTGGGCAGAGTCGAAATCGGGGAGGCAACAAAAATAGAAAACAGCCTCGTTCAAGGCCCTGTATTTATCGCAGCAAATTGTCGGATAAAAAATTCCCTCGTTAAACCTTTCACCAACATCAGAGATGGAACAGTGATCGATGACTCATGTCTGGAGCGTTCAGTAATACTGGAGAATTGCCAAATCTTGAAAATCAAGCACCTGGCTAATAGTGTCATTGGCAAAAATACGATATTAGCTGGACAGGGGAAAGGCCCTGGGAAGATAAGGTTGTTCATAGGTGATGATTGTAAAGTAGAATTGGAGTAAAAAATCATGCGCAGGTTGTTAATTGTTTCAAATAGGCTGCCTATCACCGTGCAGGAGAGGAAAGGCGATTTACACGTTGAGCCCAGTGTCGGTGGCCTGGCTACAGGCCTGAGCTCCTGGTACAAATCCCGCGACAGTATCTGGATAGGGTGGCCGGGGATAACCGGGAAAAAAATAAGAAGGGAAAAAGACATCCTGGCAAAACTGCTATCTGCAAACTGCCATCCAGTTTCTATCTCACAGCACGATGTCGAAGCCTACTACCACGGTTTCTGCAACAGAACCATCTGGCCTCTTTTTCACTACTTCCCCCTCTACGCAGAATATAGCGAAGATTTCTGGCAGGCTTATGAACAAGTCAACACATCTTTCGCCAACGTAGTTGCGGGATTTGCCAAGCCTAACGATATTATCTGGGTACACGATTATCACTTAATGCTCCTCCCCAAGCTCCTAAGAGAAAGGTTGCCAAAGGCAACAGTAGGTTTCTTCCTCCACATTCCCTTTCCGTCTTTTGAAATATTTCGCTTGTTACCATGGCGTAAACAAATTCTAGAGGGACTTTTGGGCGCAGACCTCGTAGGTTTTCACACCTATGACTACACCGGCCACTTCCTGGACAGCGTGCATCATCTATTGGGTTACGAAGCGGCCATGGGGCAAATCACCACAGCCGATCGGATAGTGAGGGCAGACACATTTCCCATGGGAATAAACTATGAACAATACTCCAGCGTTACCCAGGATCTGAAAGTGCAAGCAGAGAGAAAAAGGGTTCGCAAAAAACTAGGAGACTGTCAGGTAATCCTTTCGGTGGACCGTCTGGATTACACCAAAGGCATCCCCCAGCGATTGGAAGCTTTCAGTGTGTTTCTCGACAGGAACTCCAAATTCTTAAGGAAAGTAATCCTTGTTTTGCTGGTAGTACCTTCACGTACAAGAGTAGAACACTATATGCAGTTGAAGAAACGGCTAGATGGACTTGTAGGCGAAATCAACGGAAAACATGGAACTATAGGCTGGATGCCAATCTGGTACCTATACCGCTTTTTACCATTCCACTCCCTCTCCGCCCTTTACAGCCTGGCTAATGTTGCCCTTATTACCCCTCTCAGAGACGGGATGAATCTTGTAGCCAAAGAATACACGGCAACCAAGACGGACGGAAAAGGGGTTTTAATACTTAGTGAGACTGCCGGAGCTGCTCAAGAGCTGGGGGAGGCGATTATAATAAATGCCAATAACCAGGAAGAGATTGTCCAGGCATTGGCAAAAGCCCTGGAAATGCCAGACCAAGAGCAAATAGAGCACAACCGCATAATGCAGAAACGCCTGCGCCGTTACAACGTGGTGCGATGGGCAAATGAATTTATGGATAAACTGCTTTCCACAAAGAAACTTCAACGGGAGATGGAAGAAAAGGCATTGACCTATGAGATGCAGAAGAAATTAGCCAGCGATTTCCAAGAGAGCGATAAAGCATTACTCCTATTGGATTATGATGGCACACTCGTCCCTTTTTCACCCAAACCAACGGAAGCAATGCCAGGAGCCAAGCTCCTGAGCTTGCTTGAAAAGCTTACCAAGAATCCTCGAAACGAAGTAGTGCTCATAAGTGGACGCGATAAAGATACCTTGGAGGGGTGGTTCGGCGGTCTCAACGTGGGATTGGTGGCTGAACATGGCGTGTGGATTAAGGAAAAGGCTGGAGGATGGGAGACGATAGAGACCCTGACAAGTGAGTGGAAGGAAGAGGTGCATCCCATACTTGAGTCATGGGTGGATAGAACTCCGGGCTCCTTCATTGAAGAAAAAGAGTTCTCCCTTGTCTGGCATTACAGAAAAGCTAACCCCAGGCTAGGTGAGCTTCGAGCCCGGGAGCTGATAAACAATCTCTCAAATATAACTGCCAATTTAAACCTTCAGGTGTTGGAAGGAAGCAAGGTAGTTGAAGTGAAAAACACAGACATAAATAAGGGGCGCACGGCTTTAATATGGATTTCGAGAGAGGAATGGGACTTTATATTGGCACTGGGCGATGATTGGACCGATGAGGATACTTTCAAGGTTCTCCCTTCTACAGCGTGGTCTATAAAGGTGGGGTTTGGTGCTTCAGCAGCTAGGTTCAGCCTTAGTTCTCCAAGCGAAGCCACTTCTCTGTTAAGAAAAATGGCACGAGCGCGGTGAAAGCTAGGAAAAAAATTGGACTCTTTTCCGCTTGCTTAAGTTAAACCAGGGAGAAAAGCTGATTATGCTTTCAGCACTGACTTCCTTGTTGACAACCCAACTTACCACCATGTTTATGGCCATGAGATAATCGGCAATCCTATCAGGAAGGAGAAAATGCTGCTTTACATACTCTCTGCCCCTTTTGCCCATCGCCTCAGCAGCCTTGGGTCTCCCCAATAAATAGATTATCCTTTTTGCCGTCTGGCGTGGTGTCTGGTAAAAGTATCCGGTATCGCCGTCCCGAATCTGAAGGGGTATGGCTCCCACGTCAGCGCCTATCACCGGTTTGCCCTTCCACAATGCCTCAGTAATCACCAACCCGAAGCCTTCTCTGGTAGATGGCTGCATTATCACTCTGGCGGCCCGCTGGAAGGCATTCACCTCCCTATGGTTCTCCAGACGGTCGTCCAGCGACAGATTTAGCACGTGGATGTCTTCATCGTCCTTGGTGTCTTCATAAACTCGGGACAGAATTCTCTCTCCTTCCGGGTCATCGGCGGCTAAGCCACCTGCCAGTATAAGCTGGCATTTTCTTTCCTTCCTCACCCGGCGGTAGGTGGCAATAGTCCTATCTATTCCCTTCCAGGGGTCGAATCTCCCAATTTGAGCAATGATCGGGACCTTGGGGTCTATATTGTATTTGGTGAGAACCTTGTCTATCTCGTCCTGGCTCAATTCCCTATTTTTCTCAGAAAGAGGGTCGATGAAGGGAGGGATTATGAACTTGGGCAACGGCCACCATGGGATAATATACTGAGCCGCCGAAAATATGACGGCATCATAGTGCTCAGCCCACTTAGTTAGGAAATTCCACAAATCAGGGTTGCCCTCTATTGTCTCTCTATCAATATCTATGTGGCATCTCCAGAGCCAGGTTTCCCCCGGTCTTTCGAGATAGTGACCCAAGCCCAGTGGCTGTGGGTCATGCACATCTATCACGTCATGTTCGTAGTCAATAAGATTCTGGTTGGCACACTCCTCGAGAGTGCATATGTAAGTCTGTCGACGCTCTGGCCCGAAGGAGCCTGCCTTGCCCTGTAGTAGGTTATGTAGCTCCTTCGTAGCCTCGAAATACTCCCTGGTGCCACGAATAACCTTCCACTCAGCTTCTATGCCCAGCATATTCAGGAATGGGACAGCGCTGTAAAGCATCTCAGCGACACCACCACCTTGGGCGGTAGCATTCAGGGTTAGTATTTTTAAGCCTTTCACTCGCCGAGCTATCTTCTGTAGTCTCTCCACTCTCTCTTCTCCCACGATAGGGGCATAAGCCTCCGGAGGAGGTGTGGAGAAAGGGCAAAAGTTCTTTCTCTTACTGTAGACGGTCCCGTCTGCCAGCACGGAAGAGATGTCTTCTTTCGTCATTCAAAATCCTCGCTTTACAAGTTACACCAAACCACAGCCACCTTACGCTGTGTAATTGACTGATTCTACACCTGATAGAACACGCTGGCAAGCCCTCGGTTCAGAGATCGTTTAATAGCATTACTTCGTCATTCGGAGCCGTTCTCTTTCTGTCATCCTGAGCAAAGCGAAGGATCTCGTGTTCTTCGTCGTCCAAATTCACTTGGACTCATCAGAATGAGATCACTAAACGCTCTCACGTTTGTATCATCTAAAATCTAATCGAGATATTGGACGAAGTAGCCTTGAAATTGAAGATGGTGCGTCCAGCTACAATCGAGAAGTCTCACTGTTCTTCCTCGAGCTTTGACTTCACTTTTAAACAGGTGCAGTGAGCTCTTGTAGGGGAGAACTTGTCCCCTCCCAAGCTTTTCTCAAGGGGGGAGGGTAACAATCGGCCTGCGCTTTTCCCCAGTTCAGCGAACTCTGCCGGCGCTTCCGCTGGCCGGGTTAAACTGGACAAGGAAGCGAGCGATTTCCCCGCGCCTAAATCTCCGGTCACCCCGGGGGCTAATGCGGTATGCCCTTATTCTTCCTTTATTACTCCATCGCCTCAGGGTGTTAGGATGGACATGGAGGACCCGGGCTACTTCCCCCACCGTCAGCATGTCATCCATTTGTTCATCATTTGCCATATCTTTTCCCATCTACTCTTTAATTACCCTATCTTAAGGTTAACTCACTTCAGCTAACCACACAATCACCCAAAAGTATCAATTGGATTAGAAAATGGTCATAGGAAAAAAGTCCTGTAATGGTAAGAAAAGTTAAGTTAGGTATATTGACTTCCCTTTGAGGAAGTGTTATTCTAATATGGATTGTTCTCGCAAGTATCATGAGCGACCTAGTGGCGGGATACTAAAAAGTGCCCGGGTAAGTTGGCGGCAGTGCGAGTTGGGTGATCGGAGCAAGTTGGCAACGGGCAAATCGGATGTGTGAGGAAGTATAGGCTGAAAGTTCTAGTGCCGTTTTGTGTTTGAGGGGGCGGTGAAGCTGAACCTGTAAAGGGTCGCTTGGGTTCAACAGAGTCAATAGCGAAACCGACCTTGAAGGCTGGTTTCGCTTTTGTGTTTGATGAGAGAGATGAAAGTTCTGGTTGTTAGCCACTCCCAAACCTTAGCGCAAGCTATTTCCGCTATACTGAAAGTAAGATGGCCGGACTTAAATTTGGTTCACACCAGTGAAGCCAGGGAAAGCCTGGAACTAATATATAGAGAACAACCAGATATCGTTATGTTTCACCTTACCGAGCGAGGCGAAGGAGTACCCACCCCGGATTGCTTTGACCTCATAAGCCCGATTCGCAGCTTCTCCGGTGTGCCCCTCATTGTCATCAGCCAGAGCGATGATGTCATGGACAAGGTAAAAGCTCTGGAGATGGGTGCTGATGACTGGGTGTCACCGTCTTTCATCCCCATGGAATTTATTGCTAAGGTCAATGCTATTCTCCGCCGCTGCTCCCTCAATAATCACGATGTTCCCTTTTTCCTGAATGACAAGCTGTCTATAAATTATGCCACTCGCCAGGTACTCATCTCGGGAAAGCCAGTAAAGCTAACCCCTATTCAATATAAACTCCTTTGTCATTTAGTCAAGAACCAAGGCAGGGTGTGCAGCAGCACCGAGCTACTCCAGCACGTCTGGGGGCCAAACTATAGTGATGAAAGAGAACTCCTCAAGCTGAGTGTTTACCGCTTGAGGTCTAAAATTGAGGAAGACCCCTCGAACCCGGAAATCATCTTCAATGAAAGAGGCATAGGCTACGTTATTAGAGCCTCCGGTTCGAGTGGGTAGAGACCTCTCCGACATTTTTAGAACCAAAAAGAAACCTTTTGTAACCAAAAAGAAACCCCTGGTAACCGAGTAGCTACTGACTTCTCTGACGTTCCCCATTACACTAGACGTAAGTACTGGTACTTACGTCCGTGTTAAACATGGAGAAGATTTTGCTTGTTTGTCCCGACTTAGCGATGATAGATAACTTAGCCTTTGTATTACAGCATTCAGGTTTTGTGACTGTGAACACTGCTGAGAGTAAGGAAGCTTTGACCGAGATAGGTAGAAACGCTCCTGACCTCATAGTGATGCGTGAGAACAGCCGCAGCCTGAATGGAGATGAGCTTTGTATCCGCATTCGGGAGCTATCCGATGTTCCCATCATTGTTATCGGGCAGGAGCAGGAAGAGGCGGCGGGAGTCGAGTTTCTGGAAATGGGCGCTGATGTCTACCTAACCTCTCCCTTAAGTTTGAGGGAATTGCTGGCTAGGATTCGCTCCTTGCTGCGTCGCACCCAAGCCTCTTCAAGAAACATGAAAGAGAATAGTTAAGTTTGAAAATGCCAAATAGTCTGTGTTTGAAAACCTTTTTGACAACTACCCATACCGAGATGCTCTTGGGCTCTCCTTGGATTATCGTTGGGTGCCCCTACCTGTCGGAGCGCGGTAATCTTAGGGAAACCGGTCGGTCTAGGGCGATTGACTTCCCTATCTTCACTCTCCTCTCCCTTGACGGGAGAGGATTAAGGTGAGGGTATCCCAATTTTCTTCTCTCTTGAGGCAAATGGACTGAGGAAAGCATATGGTGCTTAGAGAGGAAGGACAAAGTGAGAAATGGGACGTGGGGAGGTTATGCTCCGGCGAGGTACAAAGGAGCTGGAGCATAGTGCCGTTTATGCCCCGCCTGTGAGATGAAGATCTATAGGGGTCGATGGGGGCGATAAGGCAAATCTTAAAAAAAGGAGTTAAGAAAAGAAAATGAAAAGAAATTTGATTTTAGCTGTGGTGGTTGTTGCGGCTCTATCCTTAGCTGGCGCGGGTGGCGTCTTTGCTACCTGGAGCGACTCAGAGGTCAGCTTTAACAACACCATCGAGACCGGCAGCGTGGACCTCAAGGTCAATGGTGCAGATGACGCACCCTGGGGCACGGGCGTGCCCGCAAAGGTAACAGTTGAATGCATGGTACCGGGAAAGTTCTACGGCCCGTACGAGGTTGAGCTGTGGAACGCCGGAACGTGCACCTTCCCGTCACATGCCTACATCCATGTCAAGGACATCCTCTGTTCTAATGCGGAACCCAAGATAAATCCATATCCCGACGGCGGTAGTGCATACTGGCCAGCGGGCACAAGTACTGGCTACCCTGACCCCAGCACGGGTGAGCTCTACTCTGGTGCCCTGAAGCCCGAGCCGGAGCTGGTAGCAGAGTACGGCGGCAAAGTTGACTGCGTGACCGTTCCCGGCGTTGGCGTTGACGGCGATGACTGCAGCATGGGGAGTGGTGTTCGGATGATAATAACCAACAGCACGGACCTCAACGACGTCCTGGTGAATCCCAATGGTGTGAGGTTGGAAGACCTCCTCTACAAATGGGACTGCAAGGAGATCTACCTGTTCGACCTGATGCCCTGTGAGCCGAGAACTATTTACCTGTGGTTCTACCTGACACAGGATGCCGAGGAAGACTTTGGTCTTAACCTCATAAAACACCCTGACGAGCTCGGCTTGACACCCGGTACGGCATTGTATGCCGATGCCCTGCTCCACTGGAAGAAGTTCAACGACTGGCCTTCCTGGAGATACATGGCGGACAAGGCGACCTTCGCCATGGAGTTCGACCTGTGGTTGGAGGACTCACCTGGCGCAATCGTCAGTCCCGACGGGATGATATCGTAATCCCGATACCGTAATATAATCATCAAGGGTCAATGATAGAAGCAACCCCGGGGGATAGCCTTCGGGCATCCCCCGGCGGGGGTTCCCTGCTCTTGAGCAAGTTAGGGAGTATTTTTGGTGAGAACGACGAAACTATTGCTAATAAGCCTGGTGCTTGTAGGCAGTCTGCTGCTTGGCGGAATGGGCGGCACCCTGGCTACCTGGAGCGACAGTGAGACCTCAGAGGGTAACTACATTGAGACGGGGAGCGTTGACCTTCTCGTAGCCAAATGCGATGCCGATTGGGCAAACCCCGGGGCGTTCAAGGATGATGGGCCGTGGGGCGTGGGGCTTGACCCGTGTTTCGATACTTCGCTGATGCCAGGCAATTATACTTGCTACTCTTTACTGTGGAATGCCGGCTGTATAGATGCTAAGGCTTATCTTCATATAAAGACTGTGTCTGACAGCAATGGCCTGTCGGGTAACATGACTATGAACATATGGTATGACCATGACGGCAACCCCGACACCTCGCTGGTGCTGGCGGCAAGCGGCACTATTGCCAACCTCGACTGCCATGAGATTGAGCTGGGGGACTTGCCAGCCGAAGCAGTTCGCCCGCTAAAGCTGGAGATAGAATACGTCGGACCGTGTCCCACCAGCAGTTTGAGCTTTGACATAATCTTCGAACTGGTGAGCAAGGACGACCTGGTGGAGTCGCTGGGATTCAAGACCTACGGTTTTGCAGACAGTGAGATAAGCCAGAACAATTTCTCGGTGCCGACGTAATTATTTATACCATCATCAACATGCCACTAATCTATTATTATCTCTTCTCCGTTAAGATATATCTGGTGATTTAGGTATAAGCACAAACCACAGAAATGCAACATATACTTTCTTAACCAAACTTGACAGGACTATAACATTTGGAGCATATTTAAAGATGAAATCAACTCTTAGGGAAAGCGGGGAGACGAGGCACAATCCTACGAAGGAAGCTCACCTGAGATGACATTAAGATAGCACATCGAATTTATCAATGGAAGGAGGGCTGTGTATAGTCTGATCAAGAAAAGACACAATTTAGTTTCTGAGACTTTCGGCAAATTAAGACAAACAAGGAGGATAAAAATGAAGAGACTGATATTCATAGCATTGGCTTTGGTACTGGCTCTGGCCATAGTCTGGGCGCCTTCGGTCGCGGCTGTAGGGCCTTATCCAATCCCCATCACCAAGACTATTCCGCCAGGCGGACCAATCGAGGACTTCACCTTTGAGGCCTGGCGTGACATGAACAACAATGGCATTATCGACTTCGACGACCCAGTGTTTGGTCCTGACCTGTTCAGCGGGCAAGTGGTTATAACCGGAGCCGGCACTGGTGTCATCAATAGTCCCTTGATGGGGGCCACAATAGTTCATGAGGTGCTCATACCGGGCAGTGCCTATGAGCAGCAGCCTGACCAGATAGTGCACCCACCATGCGGCGAGATAATCTTCAACAACGATGTACAGGTCCAGGAGGTGGGTGAGATACTGATCCTCAAGCAAGACCCGGCCGGGAACGCGCTTGTGGGAGCCACCTTCGAGATTACCCCCGACCCCAAGACTGGCACCGGTTTTCTTACCGTGGTTGACAACGGGATTAACGATGAACTCCCGTTAGCCGACGGCGAATTGCTCGTTACCGGATGCCTGGTCTGCATCCCGGTCACCGTTACCGAGACGGTACCGCCTCCGGGCTATACCGTTGCCCCACCTCAACCGGCGCATGTAACTACGGCCGGAGAGACAGTCACGCTTACCTTTGTTAACACAGAGGAAACGTGTGAACTAACCATCTATAAGGTGGACGGGAGCGGGGATCCCCTTGCTGGCGCTTGCTTCGAGATTACCCCCGACCCCAAGACCGGCACGGGCGTTATGACCCTGTGCGACAACGGGCTTAACGATGAATGCCCGGCTGACGGCGTATTGTGCCTTAGCGAGTTGATATGCGGGCTCAATTGCACTGTCGAGGAGACGGTAGTTCCGGATGGCTATGTGGGGGCAGACCCGCAGATAGCTATCATCGGGGAGACGGTCGAGCTTACCTTTGTTAACACAGAGGAAAAGTGTGAACTAATCATCAATAAGGTGGACGGGAGCGGGAATGACCTTGCTGGCGCCTGCTTCACGATTACTCCTGACCCGAGAACGGGCGCTGATTCTCTTGTCCTGTGCGACAACGGCCCTGATGATGAATGCCCGGCTGACGGCGTATTGTGCCTTAGCGAGTTGATCTGCGGGCTAACCTGCACTGTCGAGGAGACGGTAGTTCCGGATGGCTATGAGGGGGCAGACCCACAGACAGTTACTATCGGTGAGACGGCTGAGCTGACCTTCGAGAACACGCGCGAAATGGATTGCGGGACCGTATGTGCTGCTCAGACAGCGCCCGGTGAAACCCTGTTCAGCGATGAACAGGCCAACTGGTTCACCTGGATTTACTACAACATAGGATGGGGTACAGCAGGCGACCCCTACGAATATCCCATCTACACCGGACAGACTCACCTATGTGGTACGCTGTACGTCTATGACAATGGTACTCATATCTTCGTAAACTACGTGCTGACGGACATGGGCGCTTGTACCCTGGCTGGACTGAGCGAGTATCATCTACAGGTTGACAAGTCGTTCAGCGATCTTGAGAAAGCCGTCGTAAAGAAGAAGAATCCGATACCCGGCAAGTGTGAGTATAAAGACACTTTTAACCCGATGGTATCTGAGACCGGCTGGATAGAGGCTACGGAAGATGATATAAGTGACTGGACTACCGCCTACATCTTTGCCCATGGTGTAGGCTGTTATTATTGTCCATAGACGACAGATGATGAAGAGCCCTGCGAGCGGAGTTGAGTAACCCTTAGGATTTAGCTCCGGCTCCCAGGGTGGCAGCGCCAAAGCAATCCTGGTTGACGTCAGGATTGCTTTGGCGCTTAGTTACGGCTAGCATTCCAGTCGGCGGCTATGATATATTTTACGGCAGGACATTATGAAACGAGCGGGCAAGTGGGCTATCAACATAATTCTGGGGCTGTTGCTCTGCGCTGTACTTTTCGCCTTTCTTATACCCACAGCGTTTTCCGGGAGCCTGGCTATAGTGCGTAGCAGCAGCATGGAGCCAGCTATAAAAGCCGGGGCTTTGGCCGTGATGTTACCTGTAGATGTTGAGGATGTGAAGGTAGGCGATATCATTGCCTTTGACCCACCCTGGGACCCTGATGTCATCGTCAGCCACCGCGTAATTGGTGTGCGTTATGATGAGCAGATCCTTTTTGACACCAAGGGCGATGCCACTGAGGACTCCGACCCGTACTACGTGCCTGCCCAGAATGTGCACGGAAAGGTAGTTTTCAGTATCCCCTACCTGGGGTATGGGGCGAGTTATGCTATGCGCTATGTCCGCACCTGGCCGGGCTTCGTTACCCTGGTGTGCATACCCGTGGTTATTCTCGTTGTCAGCACCGTCAGGGATGTAAAACAGTCCCACAATGTAAGGGTAAAAAGGCTGGCCAGACGGCGAGAGAGGCAACAGAGACACAAGAAACGATCAATTTTCGGCCTAACTTGATACCTGTATCCGCGATGGTCATAGGAGGCTATTATGAAGTTAAGTAGTAAATCTACGCAGGAGGCCTTTGCCAGGTTCCCGTGGCTGAAACTGGGCTCTCTGGCTGCGGTGTGCTTGTTGCTTATCGCCGCCATATTTGGGGTGTGGCAGGCTTTTTCCCTGCCGTCAAGAACAGAACAGCCGATTGTGGTGGCGAATTACGCACATAGGGGAGAGTTCGATTATCTGGTATATCTCGAACCTAACAGCCTGTACGGCCCTCTGCAGCCAAAGGAAGAAGAGACTGAGGAAGAGACATCCCCGGTTTTCTTTCGAAATATCATTGACGAAACTCGGCTTTCCTTTAACTTCAAGTTCGACTCCAGCGAGCCTGTAGCTACTATTGTTAACGATATAGTTATCAGCGCAATTGCAGAAAATCCGGGCAAGTGGCAGAAGGAGATAATCATCCTGGAAGAGACCCAGGAAGGGCAGGAAATCGAAGTTAACTTCCCCTTAGACCTCGAGGCTCTGGAGAGTGTAGTGGATGACATTGAGCAGGAGATCGGAGTCATCACCTACCAGAGCCAGTTCATCATCAGAGCTACCGTTCATACTACTGCTGAGACTGACGCGGGACTAACTATCGAAGATGACTTCAGCCATGAAATTACCGCTATTGATCAGGCATATACCTTGCAGTTCCAGGGTAGCTTTGAACGCAGTGATACAGGCTCGAAGGGAGTAGTGGGCTATATTGAACAAGGTTGGTTTGATTACGAAATCTATCTCAAGCCAAATATACTTTATGAAGAGGATGTGCTCAGGTCGGACACGGTTCCCGCGGCAGAGCCTTCGTCACCTTCCCAAACTCTGGGTCCGGGGCTTGTTTACTTTCCCAACATAGTGGACAGTATCGAGGCAAGTTTCTCTTACCAGTTTCTGAGCGATAAACCGGCGACAAATCTGGTTGAAGTGGTAGAGGTTACGGCGCTACTGGAATATCCAGGGATGTGGAGTAAAAGTTTTACCTTAGTGCCCAGGACCAGTAAATCGGGGCCAATTGTGGTTGAATTCCCCGTAAATATCAGGACGTTCAATACGGTGGCTAATACTCTGCGAACCGAATTGGGTTTTGGTGCCATAAGTTATGATCTGACTATTCAAGCCACGGTTCACACTACGGCTGATATTGATTCTGGACATATAGACCAGGTCTTTACCCAAAGCCTGAAGGGGCAACTGGGGACGACCAGTTTCACACTAAGAGGTGACCTGGATAAGCAGCAGCCGGGCACCATTGTGGAATACACGACGGTACCTGTCAACAAAACATGGGTGTTCAGAGGACTGTCTCTGGCAGGACTGGTCCTGGCAGTGTTCGCTTTATTATTCGTGCTGCGGAACCGCCGTCAGGCGCAGGCAGTGGCAATATCCAGCATGGAAGAGGAAGCATTACAGGCGAAGAAGAAACACAAAGGCGTGATTGTAGATGTGGGTGAATTACCTCCAATCGGGGTTGGGGAAGTGGTTATACCCATCGGCTCGGTGGAAGAACTGGTCGGCACAGCCGATGCCCTGCTCAAGCCAGTGTTGCATTACGCCGGGGCTGATAAGCATACTTATTGCGTTATTGATGGCGGCGTAAGATACCAGTACGTCATTGAGACTCAATAATAGTGCTAGTCATGGTGAGTGGAAGCGCCGGAGAACCAGGGACGAAAAGGCTGTATAATTCTAGAGATGCAGAAGTGACCATCTTGCAAAGGTCGGTCCAAGGGATGTATCTGTGACCACACGTGAAGGTACGGGTATCCTTATCTGGCTGTTTTTTCAGCCGCTCAACGCATAACTGGCTGCAGTAATTCCCTTAGTGGTATCCCATGTGAATTCACTACATGTCAGGCTGGTTACGGTTGTCACATAACCGCCGACAGGTGCCTTGCCCAGCCTAAATTTGACGAGGCCACCAGTATTGGTAGTGCCGCTGAAGTTCCATAACTCACCAGTGCTACATGCCAGAGTCAGACCAACATTTCCCCCGACGAGAACGCCGCTGGCAGTCACTACACTGACTTCAATAAACAGGTTTTTGCCACACGTGATAAAGCGAATGTTATCTACCCACATGATATTGATCGGATCTGATTTCGGGTTCAGGGAGAAATTCATCACGGCAGTTCCACCCGATACTACTGTTGCAGTTAACGTGACACTTACGTAGCCTTCTTTGCTGGCGGTCACCTGATAAGTGCCCGGCGGCACATTATCGATATTATATTTGCCTGTTGCATCCGTAGTGGTCATTCTGGTGCCGTCGCTCACTGTTGCTCCGACTATGGGTGACCCGTCTTCAGCATCGGTCAGCGAGCCGGTGATACTGCCGGGAACGATGACCTGGGTCAGCAAGAGATTGGCTACAGCGCTGTTTCCTGAGAGGACAGTCACTGTCAAAGACGAGCTGTGATAACCTTCCTTGCTGGCAGTTACCTGGTAACTCCCTGGCGAGACATCATCAATAGTATACATGCCGGCGGCGTCCGTCACGGCGGTTCTGATGCCATCGCTTACCTGGGCTCCAGATATGGCTGAACCGTCTTCGGCATCGGTTACCTGACCAGTTATGGCTCCTGGAGGCACGGGAACACTGTCCACGGCTCGGGCGGCATTGATCCGGCCGTAGCCAATACCTGATAGGCCGATATCATCACAATTAACTTCTATCCGGCTGCGTACTTCATCATTGAGCTTACCATCGCCGTTGGTGTCGGACAGAGTGGTGAATACCAGCGCTGCCAGCCCGGCGACATGTGGTGAAGCCATAGATGTTCCGCTCTTATACCCGTAACCATTGTTTTTGAGCGTCGCATAGATGCCTACCCCGGGTGCAGCGACATCCACCCAGTCTCCATAGTTAGACCAGCCGGCAAGTTTATCCAGCGAATCCGTGGCGGCGACAGCTATACAGTTCGTGTAGTAAGCAGGGTAAAGTGGCGCTGTATTGCCATAGTTCCCGGCAGCAGCTATCACTACTACTCCCTTACTCCAAGCGTAATTTATGGCAGCCTCCAGAGTTGACGAAGTAGATGAACCACCGAGGCTCATATTGATGACCTCTGCTCCGTTGTCAACCGCCCAAATAATGCCTGAAACTATCCAGCTATAAGCTCCGACGCCGGTATCGCCCAAGACTTTGACATTCATTATGGTTGCAGTGTAGCCCAGTCCAGCGACACCAACGCCGTTATTGGTCATGGCGGCCGCTATACCGGCGACATGTGTTCCATGACCATGAACGTCATCCATGTTAGCACTGTTGCTGAAGTTGACATTGCTTATGACCTTATTAGCCAGGTCGGGATGGTCCAGGTCAACCCCGGTGTCCAGGATGGCGATATTGATACTGCTGCTGCCGGTGGTCACTTCCCACGCCTGTGGTGCCTGGACTTTGACCATACCCCACTGACTCCCAAACCATGGGTCATCGGGACTGTCCAAGGCTTCAGCCATGAAGTTAGGCTCGGCATAAGCCACCCTGGCATTCGAAGAATAAGCCTTCGCCTTTGCCACCACCTGTCCTTTGGGCACGGTTACCACCTGAACCCCGATGCCAGGAATAGTCTCCTTCACCTGCCCGCCCAACTGGCGATGAATCTGAGCCATCTCGGGCAGATTGGTACCGGGTTTGAACTTGACCAGAATTTGCTGCGAGGAGAAGCCTGAGGCAGGGGCCGGATTACCTGGTGAAGCGGCGAAAACGATTGTCGGGAACAAGGAGATTAGTAAGGTAGCTATTACTAACAATACTATTGTCTTCCTCATATCTGTTTACACCTCTCTGTGCAACAGCAACTCACGCTGCTGAGAGCATTTCTATTACTTCACAGTCTATATTTGGGTAAACGTGAATACAATCACCAGATGGTACTGTTTTGGCACTGTTTCGGGTAGAAAATGGTACTGGAACGGAGGGATGATGAAATGAACTATTTTTTGTTCAACGTAGTGAGACTGCATGAACCGTCATTCTGCTCTCTTCGCTTACCAGGGCCACAATGCCTTAGTGAGAGGACTACACAGTTGTTTCCCCGGGATTGAAAATCATATCAAGAGTCAGCTTTCAGGTGGGTTCAGGCGCAATTAGACCTCAGTATCTCCTCCAGCACCTTTGTCCATCTGTCCCCCAGGAGCCTGGTGTCCAACTTGATTTGTGTGGCGCCTATCTTAACTGCGCCATCAAGATACTTAATCATAACTCCCGTTGCCCCTCTTATCCTAAGAGGGGAATCAACGGTTTGGGGCTTTATTACAATTTGCCTTCCCTGTGTGGAAACAGAGCTTACCTCGGCCCTCGCAGCCAGAACCTTGATTTTCACCATGTAAAGAAGATTGTCTACAGGCCACGGCAAAGGACCAAATCTATCTTTGAATTCTTTAGCCATGTCCTCTACTTCCTCGATATGCTCCACCCTGGCCAGTCTGTGGTAAAGACTCAATCGAGTATTTAGATTGGAAACATACTCTTCCGGTATGTGGGCAGCTAAGGGCAGGGATATGCTGGGCAATTCCTTCTCTTCGCCGACAATGACACTCTTCCTCGCTTCGCCAGTTTTCTTTGCTTTTAACTCCTCCACCGCCTCAGCCAGCAACTGGCAATAAAGGTCGAAGCCCAGGGCAGCGATATGCCCGCTTTGCCTGACACCTAAAAGATTGCCCGCCCCCCGAATTTCCAGGTCCTTCATAGCGATACCAAATCCCGAACCCAGCTCTGTAGCCTCCAAGATAGTCCTGAGCCTCTTATCAGCCTGGGGGGTCAGCTGCTTCCCCTCGTCGAAGAAGAAATAAGCATAAGCCTGGTTGATACCACGACCCACCCTGCCCCTCAACTGATAAAGCTGAGCCAGTCCGAACCTGTCAGCCCGGTCAATAATCAGGGTATTAACATTAGGCATATCCAGACCTAACTGAATGATAGTGGTGGTCACCAAGATGTCATACTTACCGGCGATGAAATCCGTCATCACCTTTTCCAGTTGCTCTTCAGGCATTCGCCCATGAGCTATGGCTATTCGAGCTTCGGGTACTAAATCCTGTAATTTGCTGGCAGCCCAGGCAATGCTTTGAACACGGTTATGAACAAAGAAGACCTGACCATTCCTCTCCAGTTCACGCAATACCACCTGTCTGACCAGAGTGGCATCGTAAACCCCGACGTAGGTCTGGACGGACAGGCGTTCTTCAGGAGGCGTTTCCACGATGCTCATATCCCTGATTCCGGTTAAAGACATGTGAAGGGTGCGCGGGATAGGAGTAGCACTGAGAGCTAGGGTGTCCACTTCCCTCCTCATCCGCCTGAGTTTTTCCTTCTGCACCACGCCGAACTGTTGCTCCTCATCTATTATTACCACTCCCAGGTCTTTGAATATGATGTCTTTTTGCAACAGGCGATGAGTACCAATGCATATGTCCACGGTGCCATTGGCTAAGCCTTCAAGGATTTCCCTTTCTTTTTCCGGGGGACAAAAGCGGCTCAGCATTTCTACTCTTAAAGGAAAAGTCTGCAACCTCTCAGTAAAGGTAATGAAATGCTGCTGAGCCAGCACGGTGGTCGGGACCAGAATAGCTACCTGTTTATTATCCATAACCGCCTTAAAGGCAGCACGCAAGGCTATCTCGGTTTTGCCATAGCCCACGTCTCCACAGATGAGCCGATCCATGGGCTTAGCTTTTTCCATGTCCTCTTTAACCGTCATGATTGCCTCAATCTGGTCTGGTGTTTCCATGTAGGGGAATGACGCCTCCAACTCTTGTTGCCATAGCGAATCTTCACAGAAAGCGAAGCCCGTAGTTACTTCCCGAGCAGCATAAAGGTCGAGCAGCTCCCGGGCAATTTCCGCCACCGATTCTTTAACCCTCTTCTTTGTCCTCTGCCATTCCGGAGTTCTCAAACGGCTCAAGGATGGCGCATGGTCACCGGCACCGATATAGCGGCTGACGCGGTCTATCCGTTCGGTAGGCACATAGAGCCTGTCACCGGCGGCATACTCTAAAACAAGATATTCTCTCTCCATTCCATCGGAGGACCTTCTGGTTAGTCCGTGGAACCTGGCGATGCCATGGTCAACATGGACCACATAGTCGCCAAGAGATAGTTGAGGAAGAAACCATCGGTGAGGTATTGGCCTCTTCTTACCTGCCCGCGGCTGCTTCACAAAGCCGAAGAGCTCGACGTCAGTAATAAGAGTCAGACGGTCATCCACCCCCCAGCCTCCCTCAAGCGAGCCCTGGAGCACGGTGATGGAAGCGGGCGGAGGTATCTGTTCTATCCGTGATATGGGCGAAGTATGAATGCCCTCTTTCTGGAGAAGTTCAGCCAACCGGTTTGCCTGGTGGCTAACTACGACCACGCGCTGTCTTTGTCCTACCATCTGCTTTGCTGTTTTGAGGAACCTCTCCAGTTGGCTGCCATAACTCTGAGCTCTCACGAAGGGCAAAGCCTGTCCATAGCCCGCGGCGGCATCCCATCTTTCTAGCGCCAGGCGATGCTTTTCTTTCATCTGCGACTCTAACTCTTCCCAGGCGAGGTAAGGAGAGGGAAAATCCTGAGGCAGCTCGCCTCTTTCCATATTTGTCCTTCTTAATTCCTGAGTTTCCTCGTTTAGCCTGGTAATGGTAAGTCCAATTCCTTCAGGGTCATCGAGAACAAGCAAGGCACCACCGCCAGGGTAATCAAGGACGCTGCCAGCAGCCACCTCAGAGCTATCAGCCATTGGTATAAACTCTTTAGCCGGGGTGACAATCACCGAAGATACGGGGCTGCTTGAGCGCTGGCTTTCCGGGTCGAAGCACCTCACGCTCTCTAGCTGGTTGCCAAAGAACTCTATTCGAACCGGCAACTGGCTGCACGGGGGAAAGACATCAATAATGCCACCCCGTTTGCTCATCTGCCCAGGCACCTCAACTACGTTCTCCATTTCATAGCCCAGGCTTTGCCATCGGCGCAGCAGCTCCATGGGCTCAGCAGTCATGGCCGGCTTCAAAATATGGCAAGCAGCCACAAAATCCTTTCGCGGGATGGTTTTACTCATGACTGCCAGGGCTGAGGTCACTACCAGGGGAGGTTTATCGCTCTCTTCATAAAGCGCCAGGGTGGCTAATGCCCTCAACCTCTCTATCATCTGATAGCTGACAGCCGATAGCTGAGAACTGCCATACGGCAGAAAGTCGAGCTCAGGGAGACGATGCAACTCGACTGAAGGGGAACACCAGGCTCGAAGCTGCTCATAAAGCTTCCTGGCACTCTCAGGCTGACCGGTCACCACCATGAAGGGCAAATCGAGCTCTTCGTAAAGAGCAGCAATCAAATAAGGCTTAGCGGTCTCAAGTATGCTTGCCTTGTGCTCACCCTTTACTGTGGACAGCTCCCCCACCAATTGCCTGTAGGACGGCATTTCTTTGAGCAAAGAAAACAAACAAGAAAGGTTCATTGGTTGTCCCTCGTTAGCCATATGACAGTGATAGTTTAGTTTTTCACAACCTCACTCTTAAAATCAGGCGGCTTCCCTTCATAACTCCCCTTGGCGAGCACTCAGCGCCGTGGGTGCTCGCCGAGCCCCTCTTATCTTAAGAGGGGGAATTTTGGGAGAGCTTTCCTCTTCTCGCTAAGATTGAGAGTTCTCTCCTTCAACATCATCCTTTAAACGAAGATTTTGTCCCTAAACATCCCCTTAAATCAGATTCTTTCCTTAAACTTCCCCCTTAAGATAAGGGGGATAAAGGGGGTTATGAATGTTTCTCAACCTCCTCTTTAATCCTTTGCCCTACACCCTCGATATTTTGCAACCCGTCGTTATTCCAGAACCTTATCACACGAATGTTCAATTCCTTGAGATACTTATCACGATGAGCATCATGTTGTTGGCCATATATACCTGCATGCTGTCCTCCATCAACTTCAATGGCTAATTTCCGTTCAGGACAGTAATAATCGAGGATATATGGGCCTGCACCATATTGTCGGAAGAACTTAAGACCAGCCATCCGTCTACTTCGCAACATATTCCACAGTTTTCGCTCAGCATCGGTTGCATTCTTCTTGAGGCGGCGTTGGTCTAATTTTGTACTTGGATCGTTATAAAGGTATTTTCCCATAACTCCCCTACCCCCTCTTACCTTAAGAGGGGGAAATGTAGAAATTAACTTGAGGGTAACTAAGCCAATCCTATAAATTCTTCCTGAGCGAATCCAGCTTCGCCTCCATGCCCTGGGTCTTGTCTCGCCGGTCGTCAATTTTAACCGTGGTCAACACCCTGGCGATCCCTTCCCCGAAGGTCCCTTCGTGCATCTTCTTTACCACCGCTAGAATCCTATCCAGGTCACCTTCTATAATCGTCCCCATTGCGGTCATCTCGTACCTTATGTCCTTTTCCTGCTCCAGGACCTTGACCGCCCGTGCCACGTATTGGCTGACTGAAGGAGTCTTTGTTCCTAACGGGACAACACTTACTTCGGCTAACGCCATTCTCTCACCTCCCTTTTCGTTCCAAAACTGTCTGGTTTTACCCTAGTCTGGACTCAGATTTGTCACGTCTATCGCAGAGATTCTTCACCTCCAAATTTCGTGGTGCAACCCTTCACGGTCGTGCAGCACGAGGCTAAAGCCTCGCGCTACATTTTTGCCCACCCTCCATCCAGGTTTTTTGTAGTCCTTATTTATCAGGCCCTCCGCTTTCCGTCATTACGAGCCCCCTGACAAGTCGAGGTCGGGGCGTGGCAATCTCATTGCTCCGATTTCACCGAGGCCATCAGTGTCAATAACTATATCAACCAAATCAGGAATCTTTTCGCCCTTGGCCACCGGAGGACTTTTATACTTAGCTCTATTTTAGCAGCAATGATAAAATTCAAGTAACCACCAAATGCGCATATTAGACAGCCTAATCCAAAGAAAAACTATGAAGAAAAATAATTGAAGCACAACATCTTCTCATCAGTTACAACTCTACTGCCTAAATTTGAATTCTACCATTAGGGTAGCTTCCTGCCATAAGCCCTTCTTATCCCAGTAAGCACCACTGTTAGTGCTTGAGTAAACTAAGAACCAATGGCCCTTCTGGAATTGCGGCAACTTGAGCATCCTTGCCCAGAGCTTCAAACGCCCTCTGCAGACCCTCCTCCACGGTATGGATCGGCGTTATCATCATATCCTTGACCACATTATCATTTAAACTTGAAACTAGGTAAATATTATTCTTGCACTGAGTGCGAGCTAAAACCAGATTTGCCCATTGAACACCTATTGGCTCTTCACGCCTTATCTTTTGTAAAACTTCATGGGGTGAGCTAACCGAGGCGTGTAATTTCCTAAATGCCTCGGGCCCTACACCAGCATTGCAAGACGAAGCTACTATTATAATCCCCCCGTCACGGGTTACCGTTGCCGCGTTACATATCCCCTTACAAGTTTGATATAAATCCAAGTCTAATGGCGCCCCGTTATTGCTGGTAATAGTGATGTCCACCTTATGGTTTACCTCTACGCCGGCGATCTCCCTCTCTATCTCACATCCCCTCTCATGAGCTATTATGGGATTCCCTGCCACTACATGCGTAATTTCTCTCCTCTTGTTTATTAGCACATTAACTATGAAATTGAGCTTGGCCATCCCCGCCTGTTCCAGCATGTCCTCGTGTACTGGATTGCCTTGGAGAATGCCAGCACGAACACTCGGATGTTGTATCATTTTATAGCCATGATTCCTGTAAACTGATCTTAACCCAAGGACACCTGGAGCTATACTCTTTCTACCACCAGAAAAACCGGCAAAAACGTGAGGCTCAATAAGTCCGGTGCTCAGGCGAAAGTCTGCCTCTACCACCTTAGTATTGACGTCAACCGGAGTACCTCTAGATGTCGTACCGATGTGTATAGTCGCGTTAACATCGTGGTTGATTACGTTATATTTTTGAACTATATCTTGACCTAGTTTTTGGACTAACTGGTGCTTGCCCAGAGGCGGGTGCAGGCCAAGAGCAACTACTATAGTTATGTTTTCTGGGCGTACTTTGCGTTCCAATTCAGCCAGTATCGGGGGCACCATCGTATCATCGGGACAGGGCCTTGTATTGTCGGTAACTAAGATCACAACTTTATCATCTTGATTGATCAAGTCAACAAGAGGTGGGCACTCTATCGGAGACCTGAGGCTGTTGGTTATGGCTTCCCTCACGTCCTCAAGACCAGCTACATCCCGGGTGCGTAAAACGTAGTTCAGATTTTTGGTTACTACCTCTGCCTTTAGCTGAGAGTCCCCATAGGGAAGCTCAATTTCAGTGCCCGTCACAGTAAACCAACTCCTGGGTTTAATATATTGTTGGGATCAAAGACACGCTTAATCCCTTTCATTAAATCCCACGCTTTTCCGTCAGGGCAAAGATCAAGCTCGGGAATCCTGACTACCCCCACGCCATGTTCGCCGGTTATACTCCCTCCCAATTTGATGACTTCCTGGTATATCTCCCGCTTCACCTGTCTCACTAACCCCCTGTCCTGCAAGTCATTGAGCAGACTGTGGTGCAAATTGCCATCTCCCGCGTGTCCAAACACAGGAATGGTGGTGTTAAACCGCCTGGCGATTTCGTCTATCTTATCCATAATAACTCCTACACTGGCTGGGGGCACGGTTATATCCAGAACGTCCGCCGTCTTATTCTTTTTCGCCGAATGTATTTCACTTCTTATTTTTAGAATCTCCGCCTGCTCTTCTCTTCTCTCTGCTATCAAAATATCGACCGCATCGCATCTCTCACAAACATTTGATACCTTTTCCCCCTGTAAATACACCTCATCGTCATTGGCTCCGGTTAATATCACCATCAAGTGAGCCTGCCCCGTTGTCACCGGCCACTTCATGTTTAGATATCTAGCTGAGGTTTCGATTAAATCGCGATCCACATATTCTATGGCTAAGGGTATCACCCCACTCTGCAATATTTTGACAACGCTATTCATAGCATCGCGACGGGTGTCATACGATATGAGCAGGGTGGCGCTACTGGCTGGCCGGATGTACAGACGAAGAATTACTTTGGTTATCACCCCCAGAATTCCTTCACTATTTATCAGCAAATGCAACAAATCAAGTCCCTGGTTATTCTTAAGCAACTTTCCTCCCACTCTAATTATCTCACCAGTAGGCAATACCGCTTCCAGGCCCTTCACATAATTTCTAAAGACACCATACTTTATCGCTCTGGCGCCACCGGCATTGCAGGCAACCAGTCCCCCCAGCTGAGCTCCTTCATCTCCGGGGTGCGGCGGGAAAAACAGACCAGTACCTTCCACCGCTTTTAGCATTGATTCAAGAGTGACTCCAGCTTCAGCAACTATCATCAAATTCTCCTCATCCAACTGTTCAATTTTATCCAGCCTTTCCATAGAAATAACAATGCCATCTATGGTAGGTATGGCACCACCACATAATCCGGTACCGCCGCCTCTAATGAAAATAGGGGTCTTCTCATTGTTGGCCAGTTTTACAATCGCGGATATCTCTCTGTTACTACTCGGCTTTACCACAATAACATTATCAGCTGGCTTGGGCCTCACCGCTAATGCTGTTTCATCCACCAGATAATTCTCCATCTGCTCTCGTTTGGTAATAACCCAGTCTTCGCCCACAATTTTCCGCAACTTCTCGATATTCACCATTAATACCTCCTCCTAATTTGTTCTATTAACTTTGGGACTACACAGTAAAGGTCGTCAACAATTCCATAATCAGCCACCCTGAATATCGGCGCCGACGGGTCACTGTTTATGGCAACAATGACCCCAGACTCTCTCATGCCGGCTAAATGCTGCGGACTGCCAGAAATACCACAGGCAATATAGACCTTCGGCTTAACCGTATTGCCGCTGAATCCAATTTGGTGTTCTTTTCCTATCCATCCATCATCCACCAGTGGCCGGCTGGAGCCCACAACACCCCCCAGAAGCTCGGCTAGGTCCAATAACAGACGAAAGTCCTTCGCTTTCTTTAATCCTCTACCACCTGCGACAATTACTGTAGCCTCGGCCAGATTAGCCTCGCTCGCCTTTTCCTTCTTGACAATAGTCAGAGAAGAGGGCACAAGCTCAGTATCTTTCCTTATTATTTCTCCTTTCCTCCCAGTGTCCCGACCTTTGCTCTGCATAACCTTGTATCTAACCGTTGCCATTTGTGGTCTGGTTCTGGTCTCTATCTGAGCCAAGATGTTACCGCTGAACGCCGGACGAATCTGTACCAGGCTACCATTCTCATCTACGTCCAGGCCGATGCAATCCGCCGTCAATCCTGTGCATAGTGCCGCGGCTACCCTAGGTCCCAATGATCGCCCCAGGTTTGTTGCGCCCAAAAGGAATGCCTCTGGCTTGACTTCCTTTACCAGTTTCACGATGTTGTGCTTATAGTTCAACAAGTCAAAATACTTGAAAGCTGGATGGTCATATAGGAATACCTTATCTGCCCCGTAATAAATCAACTCTGCAGCCTCGTCATCCATTTGGCTACCCAGTAGAACACTAGAAAGCTCCACACCAAGCCTGTCTGCCATCTCTCTCCCCTTACCCAGCAATTCATATGAAACTGGATGGACTCCACCATCTCTATGCTCGGCAAACACCATTATTCCAGAATAATCCCTCATTTTACCCCTTTAGCCACTCACGTAATGCAGCCATGGTTTCTTCCACAGCTTCATCGTCAGTATCTCGAAAGATCCTGCCTTTTCTGTATTGCTCACCTGGTATCATGATATTGCGAACCCTAGTCGGTGAGCCCCGTACCCCCCATCTTCTCTTATCAGAAATAGGCAGAAGTTCTTCAGCGCCCCACATCTCCACGTTTGCGCTCCTGGCACGCATCTTATCGCGGAAGGTAGGGAGCCTGGGGGTATTGACGTCCTTGGTTACAGTAATTAACACCGGGAAGCTGCATTCTATTAGATAATGCTCATTTTCTATATCACAGAGAACCACCAGCTTTTCGCCTTTTTCTTCCAGCTTTGACACATAAGCTACATGTGGTAAACCCAAATGCTCAGCTATCTCAGGTCCAACTTGCCCAGTGTCTCCATCGACGGTCTTTTCCCCACATATAATCAAATCGAATTGCCCCAGTTGCCTAATGGCGCTGGCGAGAGTGTATGAGGTGGCCAGTGTATCGGCACCACCAAATGCCTTATCGGTGAGCAAAACAGCAGCGTCAGCTCCCCTTGACAGTGCGTCTCTCAATACCGCCTCAGCTCGCCGAGGGCCCATACTTATAGCGGTAACGACACCGCCCACTTTCCCTTTTAGCTGAACAGCGGCTTCTAAAGCATTAAGATCAAAGGGATTACTTTCTGCCTCAGCTGAACTCCTGTCGACCACGCCTTTCTTGGTATCAAACTTCACCTCGCTCATATTGGGCACTTGTTTGATCGGTACTATAATTCTCAGCATGCTACCTCTAAATAAGACCAGCCTTTCAAAACGGCTGGCCTCCTTTTCATTGCAAGTATAAAGAATGAAGGAATGCGAAGTCAAAGACATTTTTTGACAATGTTAGTCGCATTACAATTATACATTTCCTGTTTGGAGTTCGGATGACCTTGACAAGGCAGGGCTCTAAAAGGGCGACAGTTGGCCATGTCGGACTTGACACAATCCGTCATTTAGAGTAGCGGTAATGCAAGAGATATGCCAGCCGTCCGTCTAACCTTAACCTATGCTACAATGAGGTGGACCATCCCGAACAACTGGTACTGAGAAATACAAGACCGAAAGTCTTTTGGTCATATACACATGCTCCGTTAAATAGCTTCACAGTCTCCAGTTCGATAGCCGCGATTTGGCATGTTACACCTGGTGAAGATTCTGGTCGTCTCCTTACTGTAGCCTTGGGCGAGTCAGAAAAGCGTTCTGGTTCCGTAGGATATTGGGTGGAGACAGTAGTCAGATACCAGATTACCAATCCTCAAGCCTTCCTCGTCCTAAACTTATCTGGTGAGTCGACCGAACCCCAACCTCGAACAAAAAACCATAAGGTGCAATCGGCTTGGTCTGTTGCCGTAGCGTTACAAAAGATGGTATTGAAAAAGCTCAAAAGCAGTTGTCGTTAGTGTTTGTGGAGAACACCCCTGCAATGCTATTAACTCGGCAGCAGTGAGCGGTGCAGCTCTGGTCAAATCCCTGCATTAGACACAATTCACCGCTTTGACATATAATCATTCGTAGCATCTTCAACGGTGGATTCGATATGGAATGGGTGCCCTTGGATCAAGAGAAAGATATTGACATTGTCTCGCTCGAGGCTGTGTTGAAGCCTCGCTCCATAGCCGTTATTGGAGCCTCACGCAGGAAGCTCACTATCGGCAATAGGCTTTTCCATAATTTGTTGCACCATGAGTTTACGGGAGTCGTCTACCCGGTGAATCCGAACGCCAAAGTAGTTGCCGCAGTGCAGACATATCCGTCTGTTCTGGATATACCGGGAAAAGTGGACCTTGCCATTATTATCACCCCGGCAGAGACAGTTCCCCGTCTGATGGAGGAGTGCGGCCAAAAAGGGGTGCGCGGCGTAATTGTAATATCAGCGGGCTTTGGCGAGAGCGGCCCTGAGGGAATGGCGAGACAAGATGAGATACTTGAAACCGCTCGGAGCTATGGGATGCGCCTGGTGGGACCCAACTGCATGGGCATCACCAACACTGACCCGGCAGTCAATATGAACGCTACTTTCTCCTCCGTGTTCCCTCCTGCTGGCAATATTGCCATGAGTACTCAGAGTGGCGCGCTGGGGCTGGCGATTCTAGAGTATGCCAGGAACCTGAACATTGGGCTTTCCACATTTGTCAGCATCGGAAACAGGGCTGATGTCTCCAGCAACGATCTGCTCCAGTACTGGGAAAAAGACTCGTCTACCAAGGTCATTCTCCTTTACCTTGAATCTTTCGGCAATCCTAAGAAGTTCGCCCGCATAGCCCGCAGCATCACGCTCACCAAGCCGGTGGTTGTGGTAAAAAGCGGGCGTACTTCGGCAGGCTCCCGGGCTGCTGCCTCACATACCGGGGCGCTGGCTACCGCCGAAGTAGTTTCTGAAGCATTATTTACCCAGACCGGGATGATCCGGGTAGATACACTGGAAGAGCTTTTTGATGTGGCTAACCTGCTATCTAATCAACCTATCCCTCAAGGGAGAAGAGTGGCTATTCTCACCAATGGAGGAGGCCCTGGCATCATGACCGCCGATGCATGTGCTGACAGAGGACTGGAAGTGCCCACTCTTTCAGATGAGAGCGTCTCAAAGCTAAAGAGCTTTCTCTCATCTCGAGCCAGCCTTGCCAATCCCATTGATATGACGGCTGACGCTTCCGCCGAGGAGTACAGGCGGGCACTGGAGGTTCTGGCTCATGATGATGGCATAGATATTGTGATAGTCATCTTTATCCCGCCGATACTTGTTCAGTCTGAGGCAGTAGCCAATGCCATAAGGGGGCTGGCACCGGAGTTTCGCAAGCGCGGCAAGACACTAGTAGCTTCATTTATGGGTTCGCGTGGTACTGGTATCAAGTACGATTCCAAAGATGGTGGATGCATACCCAATTTCACCTTCCCGGAGAATACTGCGGTTGCCCTCGCTGGGGTGTATGAGTACAGTCAGTGGCTACAAAAACCAAAGGGGGTGGTTCCGAACCTGACAGGGATCAACAAAGAAAGAGCTGGTGAGATAGTGGCATCAGCCTTAAAACAAAGCTCTACCCGACCCCTCTGGCTGGAAGCTTCCTCCATCTCTGACCTGCTCAACTCATATGGTATCAAGATCGCAGTGTCGAAGTCAGTAAAGACAGCTGAGGACGCAGCCAAGATAGCTGAAGAAATTGGCTTCCCGGTTGCGGTTAAGCTCGCCTCAGACAAGATAGTTCATAAGACTGAGGTTGGAGGAGTGATACTCTCACTACGCTCATCAGGTGAGGTAAAACAGGCCTTTAACCAAATCAGAGAACGCCTTGAGGGTCTGGGAAGAGCCGATGAGATGCAGGGTGTCACCATTCAACAAATGATACTTGAGGGAATCGAGGTAATTGTTGGTGTAACCGAGGACCCTTCCTTCGGTCCTCTGATCATGTTCGGTATGGGCGGCATTTACGCCGAGTTCCTCAAGGATATTACATTCCGTATTCACCCGTTGACTGACTCTGATGCCCAAGACATGGTGCGCTCAGTGAAGGCTCATCAGCTCTTTGTCGGCTGGCGAGGTTCCAAGCCGTCTGATGTCGAGGCTCTTGAAGATCTCTTGCTGAGAGTGTCTGCTATGGTGGAAGACTTCCCCCAGATAGCGGAGATCGACCTCAATCCGGTGAAAGTTCAAGAGCAAGGGAAAGGGTATGTTGTAGTTGACGCCCGAATTCTGCTCTCTTGACCATGTGGTGGAGATTACTCAGGCTGCACCGGAGCATAGTAGTGTTGAGGAAGAGGCTATCGCCTTTCGTGGTGCTGTGCCAAGACATGGTATCCACTCCAAGGTCCCATCTCGACAGCGACTTTACCCAGCGTTATAGGGATGACAAACCTTATTCTATCATCAATTTCTGGAAGCTGCGTTTTCAGATAAGAAAAGGAGGGGTTGGAAACCCAGTGAGAAATGTTCTCGTAGGTTGTTGGAGTAGTAGATATAACCCAAAGCTTTATCTAAAAGGTCAGCATCGCTTCTAATCCTCATAGCCCTAGGAATATAAAACTCGTCGTCATCGGTACGATGTGAGCGTTCCAGGTGAGTATTTTCCTCGCAGTGTCCCTTGTGGTTTTGAATTAACCAGCAACCAAAACCGCTGATGAGTTTGCGCAGCTCTCTTACCTTTAGCCATGATTTCCCGCCAAATTTCTTTCCCTTATTCACAGTGAGAACAATGGTCGGCTTAACCCCATGTGAGCATAGCCAGGAGATAACCCACAGATACCAGCATAAACCGTTGGACCAGGATTTCTCCCGTGAGTAGCCGAACAGCTTAAACCAAGAACACACATCCAGAGCACTCCATTGATAGTTCGGTATATTGTAGCGGTCTAAATGGCTAATTTGTTCCCGTGTCAATGCTTTCTGGTCTCTGATGTACTTTAAGTCCACCTGGACGATTTCAAAGGGCTTAGCTGAATACCAGTCGACAAATCCCCGCTTCTCTATATCCAGTCCCAAAAACTCTAGCATACTCCTAATGTATTCCGGGTACCCATAGCTCAAAAACTGTATAGTATGTCTTGGACACCGCACACCGAATTGACTAAATAAGGATAATGTCGGCAGGCGATATGACCACAGATAGCGCGCCTAGAGGGATTCGAACCCACGACCCCCGGTTCCGAAGACCGGTGCTCTTGTCCGCTGAGCTATAGGCGCACAAGCTAAATCTTAGCCCTCATTTGACTTTATGTCCTCTTTTGACGTTAAATTGACGTTATTTTTTCCAGACATACTATTTTTCCCAGGTGGTAGAACCTCGTCCAGTAACGCCATAGCCTCTGATTGCATCCCTTCAATTATATGAGAATAGACGTCCATTGTAAATGCCACTGACGCATGGCCCAGAGCCTCGCTGATAACCTTTGGCTTAGCTCCATGCTGTAACATAAGGCTAGCAAAGGTATGCCTCAAATCATGAAAACGGGCTCTAGGCCAGCTTTTTTTACTATCTTTGCGAAGCTGTGGCTTAGCACGCCTGGGTCAATAGGCTTGCCCTCGACGTTAGAAAATACCAGATTGTCAAGGGTTATGGTTTTTCCTAATTGGTGATAAAGCTGTTCACGCTCGAGCCTGTATTCTCCTAAGAACTCCGCGAGCTTGGAGGTCATTGACACTGTACGACCACTGCGTTTTGTTTTGGGCAGGTTGAATTGACATATACCATGCCTCTTATACAATGTTTGATTAACCGATATTAAGCGGGAAGCTATATCAATATCACGCCACCTTAAGCCTAGCAACTCAGCCCGTCTAAGGCCACTACTGACGGCCATATAAATTACAGGGTAGTAATAGCTATCCTGGGCACTTATGAGAGGGTCCATAACTTCGCTCTGTGTCAAGGTCCGCATGGACTTGCCTTGTGGCGAAGGGGGATCTACCAATTCACAGGGATTTTTCCCTAGGTAGCCCTGCCTGACGCCATACTTTAACGCTTCCGACAATACACGATGTTGATGGTGAACCGTCCTGGCTGATAGCTTTTCGCAAGCCTTGACATAGTAGCCCTGTATCGCTTGGGGAATGAGCTGCTTTAACAGAATATGCCCTAGAGCTGGTATTAAGTGATTCTCTACGATAGCCTCATAACCATTTATTAGCCGTAGATACCCATACCTAAGGTCAATGGCTGAATTCATAACGTTAGATAGTTATTTAGCCAAGATACAAGTTGAACTTAAGGGGACGAAAGAACAACTCAAAGATATTCCACCTGAAGTAAGATTGGAATTCGCCGTAGATATACTACAGATAATAGCTGAAGATATCGATGAAGGAACCATAGATGGATTTGGGTCTCGTGTATTTGTTCCTAGAGCGATTGAGAAGACATTTACGGATAAGAAGTTGAAGTTCACGCTTTCCGAAGGCGATGACGCTGAGAAGGGCTATTCAATGAAAGAGCCTAAATGACGTGAACCCCGTGAAACTGGAGTAAATCAGGCCACTAATAAGATACTCCTTTCTGCCCTTTTTGCATAGCCGAGCGGGCTCTGGTAAGCCAGAGCCTGATGCAGCCGGTCCTCGCGATACCACGCCCGGTAGGTTTCCCACCCTGTCATCGCTTCGGCAAATCCACGGTACTCATGGCGGTAGAGTTCTTCTGTCTTGTAGCTGCCGATGAACGACTCGATGTAAGGCTTGTCCTGAGGGCATTTGACCCCAGCGTACTCTAAGATGACATTCAGCAAGCGGGCAGCCTCGCGGAAACGATGTGCCCTGAACTGTGAGCCTCTATCCACCCTTAACGTCAGATGGTGGCCCTGGGGCACTTTGCCGCCGAAGCGATAGAGGACAGCCTTCTCCAGAGCCTGGACTGCCTCTATGGCACGGCAGCGGTCGGAGAAGACATCACCCACGATATCTCTGTCCCAGGCGTCGATGATGGCGCACAGGTAGGCATTGCCGTCACCCGCCCAGACATAGGTGAAATCGGCCTCCCAATAGGTGTTGGCTGACCCTGGCTTAACCAGCGCTGGACGTGTCCACGCTAAGCCTTTCACCTTCCTGGGCTGGGTCAGTCCCAGGCAGCGCAGGTGACGAAGCACCTTCTTGCCGTTGACCGTGATATCCATCGCCCTCACAGCCTCGGTGACCTTGCAGTAGCCGTAGACCTCGCCGTGACCCTGGCGAACCTTGTTGATGGCGGCCACCAGTCCAGTGTCCAGGGCTCGCGGTTTCCGCTTGGAGACCGGGCGGTAGTAGTAGCTTGAGCTAGCCAGGTCTACTGCCTTCATAGCGGCTGTGCGAGGTGTTCCTTTAATAGTCAGGGTATCCATCAGCTTCCTCTTCATCGCCGTGGTAAGACCCCGGCCAGCTTTTTTTGAGCCTCGATGACCAGCGCCTGCTGGCCCACCAGCTCCTTTAAGCGGTGGTTTTCATCCTCTACAGGATCACGACCCTTCCTGCCTCGCCTGTCGACCAGGGCAGCGCGTCCCCCAGCCAGGAATTGCTCCTGCCAGCGATAGGCCTGAGAAGCGCTCACCCCATGGCGGGTACAGATGGCAGCCATCGATTCATTTCCCTTGATCGTCTCCAGGACGATGGCCGTCTTTTCCTCGGTTGACCAGATTCTCCTGTTCATGCCACTGATTTCCTTTCCAGTGGCCTGACTATACCTTATTCAACTCTCCAAATAAAACGGGGTGCATTCCGTAAACTACCTGAACACTACCTCGACTTAAGCAAAGAAGATTGGTATGCATATCAAGAAAATTATGGAACATCAGAAGAGAAGAAACTCGTTCTCTTTATCAAGGCGGCTTATGAAGACTTAAGGAAGAAATATAGGGAAGTTTACCTTCTACGTAACAAGCGATTTTTTAAGTTTCACCGCTTTTCGGATGCAAAGGCGATGGAGCCCGATTTCGTCTTATTCTTAACTGAAAAAGCGAGTGAGAGGAGAATCGTATACCAACTATTCATAGAACCTAAAGGCAGTCATTTGTTGGAGGGTGAACGCTGGAAGGAAGAGTTCTTACAGCAGATAGAACAAGAGTCTCAGATGAACGTACTACATGAAAATCTTGAGTATAAGCTCATAGGCTTGCCTTTCTATAATAAGAGCGAGAGGGAGCGGATTTTTAAGGATGCTCTTGCAGCCTTTTAATGAAGTTTGTCACCATAGGCCGACATATTCCAGGCTCCATACTATTAGCTGATAGGGAAGTGAAAGGGGACTGGTCAGGTAGTATTGTATCAATGCCATGTTCTCTTAGGCAGTGGCGAGGTTAGTAAATTCAAACCTATTATTCGAGAGTCAAATCCCTTCTCAAGAGTCTCAAACTATCCTCAAAACTCAAATAGGTCAGAGACAGGTATTTAAAAATCAAGAAGGGGGTATGGCCTTTGGATTGGGCTATAGATTCGCTCTAATCACCAAGACTGCACGATTTTTCCCCCATTTTAGCTACAAGAAAAAGATTTATTAGCTACGGAAAAACATTTTAGAATGTGTCTTAAAAGCTCTTTTAACGCCTTTATAGCTACGCTTATTTTCTTTATTTTTCTCTTAAGAACACGTCTTTAACATTCGGCTAAAACAAATAAGAGGAATAAAAGGGGATTCAAAAGAGAATAGCAGCTATAGATAGCCTCTTATTCTTGCAGTTAAAAAGAGATAAGAACATGGTGACATAACCATTATTTCAGATTTTGGAGTTGGCGTTGCGTGAGCCACGGATGCTTCCAGCTTAGTAGTTGACTATCAGCTTGATTGTTGGCTTTAGAATGTACGAGGAACCAGCGACAACTACAGCTTTACGCACATCAAAGTCTGCGGTAACCTCCACAGTCCCGTTAACAGGAACTCCGAATCGGCCTATTCCTTTATAGCCTGTCTGTCCACCACTCGGTACGAAGAGAGGCTCTGTGGAGTTATCAGCAAATTCGATATAACAGCCCGGACTGGTTGGGGGTGGACCTATTTCTTGAATATCAAGCATGAAGCGAATTTGAGTGTAATTCCCAGAAGGCAATGTCAACTCACCCAATAAGGTGGAATTTCCCCCGGTTAATTCCAATAAGTCATATTTTTGAGGGCCTTCAAATTCTTCACACGTTATCCATTGACCAACTAGATGATATTGAATTTCGTTAATAGTGATATAAACACCTGTAACATTTTCAGCATCTAGCGGTGCATCACAAAGATAGAGCTTTAAAGTCCCTGTTCCCAGTGCTTGTTCAGGAAGTGCCTGTTCAGGAAGTGCCTGTTCAGGAAGTGCCTGTTCAGGAAGTGCTTGTTCAGGAAGTGCTTGTTCAGGAATACTATAAACTAATCCTATTACACCCAGCACCACCAGAATAATCCCCACTAAAGGGAATGGTTTGATTTCCATGCTCTTTTTTCAAATTCAAAACTGTCTAGTCTTGTGGATTTTGGTCGTAGGATACTATTTGGAATCCACATATTAGTATTTGAAATTCCCCTCCCAGATTACATTATAATGTGGTTTTCTTTGCTGTCAATCACCCATTAGTAATGGTTCTATCCAGTTATTCACCTCACCCCCCTTCGTCCGTTATAGGTTGTTAATTTTGATTTTCCGTTCAATTTTGGGTATTTTGGAAACCCTTCATCATTTTAGGGTTGTCGCTGGTAGAGCAACTTTTGCCCTTATCAGTCCTTGTCGTTTTTATTGCTATGGTATTACCATTATTGTTGTGCAACAACTGGAGGATTTGCCTGCGCCTTAGCTTTGCGTCAAACCTAGAGAATTGTCAATAATCTGTCAATAATCGGAATAAAATGGGATTTACCTCGGTTGACCGCCACGAACAGAATGGGGTTTTAGTGAAAAAGGGTTTTTGCCTGAGTTGTAGCTAAATGGCCCTGTTTTCCAAACTCATGCCAAACCAGATATTTTGCTACCTGGGAAGATATTGTGCAGGAATATAAATAAGTGGCAGCCCGTACACTTTCGTGCCGGTTTACCGCCCCCGTTTTATGGAGTAATTTTAAGGTTCCATTTAGCGGTTGTCGAGCTATGTTTCCTAACATTGCTAATTTTCCCACTACTAAAATGCCAGTATCCGCAAATTTAACTGGACTTAGTGTTCATTTAGGTTATACTTCTAGATACGATTCTTACTTTTAAATTCTTATAAGCAGCTGTGGAAGAGGGAGATCAGTGAGTGGGTAATATTGGTGGAAATTACACCCTGCTTACATGTGATAGTATCACAGTAAGATAGTCCCCCACTACTAAGAATATGTGTAGAAATTATTCCTCCAAGTTACACTAGACACCATAACTGCGGATCAGGCGTGTTCGTCGCCGTCTCAGGGAAGCATTTCAAGCAAAGCGTGACGGAGCACTGAGACTGCTGGTACCAGTGTTTTTGCACACATAATCTGTCAGCAGCGTTATTCGCGGGCCTAGTATTGCTCTTCTAACGGTTAGGGATTACACTTTTGTCTGATTGTCATTAAATTGACACTGTTTCTCAAACATAGCTGCACTTGGTTCTTCTTGACGTCTGGATCAATGATACCTATACTCAACTATTATGAAAACCGACGGAGGGCTGAATATTCCAATGGAAGTAGTTGATGTACTGGTTACTACTTCGTTAGATGAAGAATGCATACGGCAGATTACTACTATCAGCCCTAAGATAAACTTGAGGGATGTTTCGGGTTTTGCCAATGCCGAAAAAAGAGGGGACTTCTCTTCTAGAGAACAGTTTGATGCCCATTTGGCTGAAGCTGAGATAATCTACGGGTCTGATTCTCCTAAGAATGTAATTGCCCGAGCGCCCAAATTGAAATGGATTCAAACCACGGATGCCGGGGTAAATGACTTTTTAGATAGCGATATTATAGAAAGCTCGGTGATAGTGACCAATACGAGTGGTGGTATACATGCCATCTCAATTGCTGAATGTGTTCTTGAAATGATGCTTATGTTTGCCAAAAAGATGCCGCTATGCTTCCAATTGAAGCAAGAGAGGCAATGGAAAACGTTTAGTCTAACGGTACTACACTCCAAAACAGTCGGTATAGTGGGACTGGGTAGTATTGGACGACAAGTAGCAAGGCTATCTAAGGTCTTTGGTATGCGAGTGTTGGCTACTCGTAGATCTACCAGGTCAGCAACGCGTACCAGAAATGTCGACATACTGTTTTCTCAAGACCAGTTGCCGCAGCTACTCTCAGACAGTGATTTTGTGGTGCTGGCTTTACCTCTTACTCCCGAAACGAACAATCTCATTGGGGAAGAGGAACTTCTGACTATGAAACCCACCGCTTACCTAATCAATATCGGTAGGGGTAACATAGTGGACGAAGCCGCACTAACTCGTGCTCTTGAAGAAAACTGGATTGCTGGGGCAGGTCTGGACGTATTTGTGACTGAACCTTTACCTGTTGAAAGTAGGTTATGGGAACTACCCAATGTAGTCTTCAGCCCTCACGTTGCTGGTGAGATAGAAGACTACGACCTACAAGCAACTAGGTTGTTCGCTGATAACCTAAGACGCTATTTGAGCGGGAAAAGGTTGCGGAACGTGGTAGACAAAAAGAGGGGGTATTAGCTATTAATTCAGCGAAGAAATACTGGCATAACATCAAGGAAGGTAAGGGTAAGCTTTCCGTAGTACTTTTACTACCAGTATCTGTAAGATTACCGAACTTACATGTACAGGTTTGAGGGCTGGATTGGTGATGACTGCATAGAGGCATCAACGATGCCGATATGCGTTGATGCAGAGGAATATGAGTACACTCCTCCAATCGACTGACGCCTGACTTATCATTCCGATCCCCTGTATTTGGCTAGGTGTCAGACAAGGGAAGCCTCTTTGTGGGCTTCCCTTGTTCCTGATCATGTACCCCTTGGATTGGGCGATGGACTAGCTCTTAACACTAGGCTCGCACAATTTTCCCCATCATTTTAGCTACAAGAAAAAGAATTATTAGCTACGGAAAAACATTTTAAAATGTGCTTAAAACTTCTATTAACGCCTTTATAGCTACGCTTATTTTCTTTATTTTTCTCTTAAAAACACGTCTTAGCGTTCTGTTAAGGCAAATAAGAGAGATAAAAGGGAATCTAAAAGGGCAATAACAGCTATAAGGAATCCCCCATCAGGGCGATAAAAGGGTGCTAAGGTCCTTATTAAAAAATCGCCACTTTCCTTAATAAAGTGGCACGATTGGGCTTCCATTTGGGAAAATATATATTGATTATGCCCTTTATCGCCTTTCTTGAGCCTCTCAGGTCTTAGTGGCACGATTGTAGGAGGTGGCTATTTTATTTCCCTGGAACTCCCCTAACTGCTATAAAACCCATATGCCACAATCATTAATTTCAAATTTTAGAGTTAGCATTGCGTGAGTGACTTTTACTGTTATCGGTCATTACTGTCTTTATTGCTATGGTATTATCGTTTTTGTTTGTTAGCTTCAGACCATACCTGGTAAATTGGCGTTAATTTGGCGTTAAAATGTTTGGGACGGGTTGGGACATAAAAGGACTTTACGAACAAAACAGGGTTTTGGTGATTAACACAATAGTTCTATTTTATACGTAAAGAGACCATTTGGGACAACTGACCCACAATCCGAAGACCGGTGCTCTTGTCCGCTGAGCTATAGGCGCAAAAATAAATTGGGGTGAACGGTGGGATTCGAACCCACGATCTCCAGGGCCACAACCTGGCGCCTTCACCACTGGGCTACGCTCACCACAACTACAAATATTATACCTTAAAATTGCCGCCACTTTCAATTTTGAAAGCGAGCGATTATGACAATCAATGCCTTTTAGCCTCCCAAGGCTCCAGTGGTCGGGGCGTCCGTCTCACGAAACGTCAAACCTTCGACATTCCTTTTAAATACAAATAATATCCATTGCCTGTCGTGCTATACGCAAGATGTATGAGCCGTTGGAGGACTGGATAAGTTTCCTTTTTCTGTTCAATCAGGCTCGCCATTCTATCTAACTCATTCTCAACTTTAGTAAACAGGTTTTCTGGAATCATAATACCCACTTCTTGTCCACCTGACACTGCAGCTAGTCTCCCGTTTACCATGTTGTAAACGAGTTGAAACACTTGAAAAACAAAAACCAACTCCGGTTCGTACTCTAGATTCAAGATTCTTTGAGCCATGCCATGTATAGCACTAAAGAAGTACCATTTCTGTGCCGCTACATTAGTATTCCTCATATTCTTGAATACAAATCGTATCTCGTCAGTAAATCTTTTTTCCATTTCCGGTGACAAATTCATACTTTCTGACCTCCTAATACCTCTTCAGTTGAGTAACCCTTAGCTGAGCCTGCCCACACTTCGTTACCCTCTGGCCAAGGCTTAAATGGGTTATAGTCCTCAGTTTGAAATAGTACCGATTGTTGCCATCTTGTTTCCTTAGGGAAACCAGCCGTTGGTGTAGCCATTATCACAACCTCGCAGGTATCACCCGCTGGCTCGTATCCAGAAACCCCTCCACGAAAGAAAGTTGCCGCGCTACCCACGCTAACGGGCTTTGCCAATAGCGGTACAGTCTCCATATGGAGACGTAGGTTCAGAACCCCCAGCATACTGCCAATAGCCCCAATGGTTGGATTTGCATCTCCGCTTTCCAGCTTAGCAACATACGGCTGGCTCACTCCTACGGTCTTCGACATTTCTTCTTGGGTAAACCCCAAAGCATGGCGAGCATCGGCAAGAGCTATAGCCAACTCCGACTTAGCTTCAGCAGCACCATATATTCTCCGAAATTCAGGGTCACGAAGCTCACGTTCCAAATCTTGCCTTGCCCTTGTAGGCATTACTGCTACCTCCTTTCAATATGATAAATAGTCTATCAGCCTATTGTAGGCAATCTCTATGTCCCTTGGCTGCCGCCGCCTCTTCTTTCTCCAACCATGTAGAAGTATGAACATACTTTTAGACCTGTCCAGATAAACTCCAATCCTAAGCTTCCCACCTCTTAATTCGTAGAAATCAGCACTCTAACCTTCTATGGTTACCAGCATCTTAGTTTTGAGGAGTTTCAGGCCTTGTTCGCAAAGCTTTTGTATTTTCTGGCGCATGACCGCTCTTTCATCTAACTGAAGTGCTCCAATCCAATCTCGTACAGGTTGCTCACCACGCTTTGTTGTGTAATATTCATATTGATACACTTTCTAGTATAACCCCACAGATTATATTTGCCAAGGGCTTTGGTATCAATGGCTGGCTGGTGAGCGACTGCTGCACTGCTGGTATTAGTTGGCTTTTCCCAAAGGAAAGTTGGGAACCTGTCCACTCAGCTATGCCACTAAAGATTAAATCTTTCCAGCTTCTGGCTAATCAAAATAGCTAATAAGCGCTATCACGCCCCACAATATCAGAACGATGCCCACCAGATAATTGAGGATTTTAGGAAAAATCAGTACCACGATACCGAAGATGAGGCTGATTATTCCTCCAATCAGACCTAAATTACCATGTAGTATATCAGGCATAGTTATCACCTCCTGTAATCAAATTACTCTAATATGCCATGAAAACAAGTATTTGTGCAATAGGCACATTCCCCACTGTCCTGATTCTATCGGGACAAACTTGAATTTGGGCATGCCTCCGAGTAAAATAGCAAACACTATGATTGAATTTGAACACATGAAGAAAATATCGCGGACATCTCCGTCCAAAATAGTGTTCTTGATAATAGATGGCGTAGGAGGTTTACCTCATCCGGAAACCGGTAAAACAGAACTGGAATCAGCCAGGAAGCCCAACCTGAGCCGCATAGCCAGGGACTCCCTTTGCGGGCTCATTGACCCGATAAGCCCGGGAATTACGCCGGGGAGTGCGCCCGGACACCTGGCAATCTTTGGCTACGACCCCATCAAATATAGTATCGGGCGGGGAGTCGTGGAAGCGCTGGGAATAGATTTAGAACTAAAGCCAGAGGATATCACGGCCAGAGGTAATTTCTGCACCGTGGATAACAAGGGAATCATTATCGACAGGAGGGCAGGACGGGTTTCCACAGATAAAAGTACCGAGTTATGCCGCTCATTGAACGATATAGCTATAGATGGAGCTGAGATTTCCGTGCTGCCAGTGAAAGAACATAGATTTGTGCTCATCCTCCGCGGCGAAGCTTTATCTCCTGAGTTAGCAGATTCTGACCCCCAGCAAGCAGGGCTAGCCCCCAAAAAGATAGAGGCGTTATCGCCGCAGGCACAGAGAACCGCGGAAATTGCCAACGAATTCGTCTCTCAAGCAAGAAGCCTCTTACAAGGCAAAACCGCCGCCAACATGGTGCTTCTGCGCGGCTTCTCCCGCCGCCCCGACATCCCCTCCATACCTGAAATCTACAAATTAAAGCCAGCAGTCATCGCCATTTATCCTATGTATCGAGGACTGGCCAAGTTGGTGGAGATGCAAGTATTGCCGGGAGGTGAAAGCATAACAGAGCAACTGAACAGCCTGCACCGCTACTATGCCGATTACGATTTTTTCTTCGTCCATTTTAAGAGCACCGATGCCAGAGGGGAGGATGGCAACTTCCGGGCTAAAGTTCAGGCCATTGAGGAACTTGATAATGCACTCCCCAGCTTGCTCAGCTTAGACCCTGAGGTCCTGATTATTACTGGAGACCACTCTACCCCCGCAACCTTAGCCATGCATAGCTGGCATCCAGTCCCTTTCATGCTAAAGTCCAGATGGTGTCGCCCCGATAATGTCGCTGAGTTCTCGGAACGAACCTGCCTTGCCGGCGGTATGGGACGTTTCCCGGCTACGGAAATCATGCCCTTAGCCATGGCCAACGCTTTGAAACTGGATAAGTTTGGCGCCTAGCAAGAGAAAACCCTAAGCACGAACTTCAAAATCCTAAATAAGTACAAAGCACCAACGACAAAGAGAGGGAAGCAAGAATCAGAGGATAAGGGTTCTAAGCAGATGTAGGGCGGCATTTTACATGCCGCCTTTTTGGCAGGGAATAAATCCCCGCCCTACATGCTGAATACCGACTCCTAATTTCGGGGGTTAGGATTTAGAGTCTCGTCCCGACTTGTCGGGATTTCCGGGATCTACTGGCCCTGTTTAGCTCTCTCGCTTGGGCTGAGCTGTTTCCACCAACCCAGCCTGCTCTAGCGCTTCCATAAGGCGAGCAGCTCTGGGATAGCCAATGCGCAGACGGCGCTGCAAGAAAGAAGCGGAGATATGTTTATGTTCTTGTACCAGGCGCTTTGCCTCTTCCAAAAGAGGGTCGGGGGGAGCAGCTATCTGGGCACTTAAGGGGCGCTCAGCCACCTCATCAAAGTCGACAGGGCTCACTTCAATCTGCCGCTGGTTTCCCCAGAAATACACCAATCTTTCGATCTCAGCATCAGAAACAAAGCTTCCTTGAAGACGTTTAGGCTTGCTAGCTTCAGTAGGCATGTAGAGCATATCCCCTCTACCTAGCAATTTCTCAGCACCTACCATGTCAAGTATGGTCCTGGAATCTACGTGAGAAGTGACTGCGAAACTAATGCGGGTAGGAAAGTTAGCTTTAATAAGCCCAGTAATTACATCTACTGAAGGGCGTTGTGTAGCTACGACGAGATGAATGCCTGTAGCCCGAG
>Ga0209979_1000073_pt1 | contig 175307 bp, 173 predicted proteins | sample AnhtaG_FD_183114 | JGI IMG/M metagenome (GOLD analysis project Ga0209979, IMG submission 183114) | Deep subsurface microbial communities from Anholt, Denmark to uncover new lineages of life (NeLLi) - Anholt_01485 metaG (SPAdes) (version 2) | ecosystem: Environmental > Aquatic > Marine >...
CGGTATGCCCAAAACCCAACTGTGATCAATACTCCCCTATAACAGTCTTACGAGTGGGGTGGCAAACCAGTCCTCCTGCCCAGATTTGTGCTTTATGCGGGGCGTCTCTTTCCTAGAACCCCCAATACCCTTGAACGGGCCCACGAGTGACCTGCCTCCGAAAATCGGTTCAGATAACATGTTAGACTTTGGACCTGTGGAGTTGCCCCCCTTTTTGTACCAACCATTGTGTTAGTACTATGGTTCGGACCATAGTTGCCACCGATGCATACTCCAGAGGAGGCAGGTTCCCCAATGCTCTGAGCAGCCTTGACAGCCGGACACAATGGGTATACCTTTGGCTCCAAGAGCGATGAGGGAAGAGGGTTGTCTCGTCGCGACTTGAAATGGGAAATCTGGGATTATTTAGGTAGTTGTGTTCCATTCTACTCTACGCGGTGGCGTTGGTAAGAGATGAATAGCTGGTAGCTATAGTACTTGATTCTATGGTAGGAGGGAATTATGTTCAGACACTTCCAAGTCAAATACTTTTATGGCTTTGAAGATTTTGAGCTTGTAGATCTGGCACAAGCCAATCTTATCGGGGGCAAGTTGCTGCAACAAAGTGATTTACGGCCGGTTCTATGATTATCCAATGTTGAGAGGTGGAACGATGAGAGACAAAGAAGAACAATCACCAAGAGAGGCCAAGCGAGTGGAGAAGCGCGCTACTGATGAGGCTGAGCAACTGGCCAAAGACCAGGCGAGAAGGAAAGCCTATTTGGCTAGCGAGCAGGCGATTGAAAAGGAGTCGAAGGCAAGGAGAACCAAGGAATCGGAGAAGAGCGCTACTGAGGAACCTGGACGACTAGCCAAAGACCAGGCGAGAAGGAAAGCCTATTTGGCTAGCGAGCAGGCGACTGAAAAGGAGTCGAAGGCAAGAAGAACCAAGGAATCGGAGAAGAGCGCTACTGAGGAACCTGGACGACTAGCCAAAGACCAGGCGAGAAGGAAAGCCTATTTGGCTAGCGAGCAGGCGACAGCCGAGGCTCAGAAGGCGAGAAGGCTCAAGGCCAAAAAGCAACCACCAGAGTAAGCTAAGGCAGTAGGCTATCAGGTCTATGTCGTCTGCAAAATTGGGCCATTGTGGCTCTGAGAATAGCGGACATTTTAGGGGCCAAAAAGCCTTGGTTTCTTGGCAGTACTACTATAACTCTTCTGAGCCAACAGACCATCGTATTGTTAGCTGAAGCCATAAGACAAAGAAGAGGCCGGGCTACCTACCCAACCTTGCGATCAATACACCAAAGCGAAGGTCTTCGAGAAGGTTTTACCTTTTGTCCACGATGGTGGGCGATACAGGATTTGAACCTGTGACCTCCTGCGTGTGAAGTATATGGCTGTGAGCGGTGTGGCACAGATAACTGAGGGGTGAGCGAAACTTGTCCAGTTATCATCTGAAAAACGGGGCTGTCTGTCGTATGTGACGTGCCAGGCCGGTTTTCCCAATCAGTCCGTTAGCAAAATGTTAGTAAAAAGCCCCTTTGGTTCAGACACCTGATAGCTGACTAGTAGACGGTTATGTAGAAGGACCGCTGGTTAACATAGCTCCAAAACGCTAATAAGAACCTGTAAATCCCATTGGTTCGCAGTGCCAAGAGCAATGGCCAACCCTTCGAGTCGGTCAACTTTTTAAAAGCATCAGGGTTGTATCTCACAACGTTGGACATATGAAACAAAGCACAAATAAGTGGTATTTCTTCAGGAAAGAGCAGTTGTTCATTTGACCATGGCACAGACTGGTAGACAGTTCGGTCTGGGCTGAAAAAGCCGTAGAGCATCGCAGGGCGTAGGCACTTTCTTAAGGAAACCGTGTCGTCTCTATCACACCACTTACCAGCGAGGGTAGCACCCGGGCCCACCTTGGTGAATCCAACGAAAGCCTGGAGTTTCGAGACACCCACTTCATTCACCTGCTCATGATCCCAATCGTTAAGCGGGGTTGCTACAATCCTCTCCTTTTGTTTCTCAACCTGGGTAGTGACGCCAAAGTTGATAAGCTCCGATTCCCTTTTGGTGGTCATCTTGTACTCCAGCGTGAGGCCATATATACGTGAGTAGAAGTCCCGCACTTTCACGTCCAACTTCTTATTAGCCGGCTTCACCACACTTTCTCCTGTAAGCGTCTGATAGAACAGGGGAATAACTCCGGTATTGTCTAGCGATATGAAATCGTCACTTAGACTCCCTGCATTCTTACCTATGTCATAGCTAGCACCGTGCCACCTGTTCTGATCAAGCTCATGCCCATAGGGGCCGATAGCAATATATGCTTTCGACAGATTCAATAATGCATAGTATAAAGGCAGAAATGATATCTCTTTCGGGCCATTATCAGCCTGCTGTAAATATTGCAGAGCTACCTGAACGAAATTGGCTACAGCCTTGCTCCGCTCGTTCACAGTCATCGGGCCCTGAGGAGAGTGACATGTCCTAATTAGCTCCTTCACGACTTTTTGGCTTGTCAGACCCTCTATCCAGCATCGCACATCTTCCAAAGGATTCAGATGTGACAGGACGGTCTGATGGGTTTCGTACCTGTGTATACCCTTATGCCCCATGCATCGAACCTCCTGATTAGGCGATCCAGCCCACCATCAAGGGAATGCGATAATAACATCGTGAAAGGCCATGACAAACCGATCTTTGTTATCTGTTTATCTACTTTATGATTTTATGCGGATATAGGGGATCGCCTACGCCATTATACCACGCCAAACTCAGCTTGGATGCAGGTTCAGGGTTGCACTTAAGGTCGGGTGAAGAGCCTAACAAGCACACAAGAAGTATAGTCCGGCAGATGCGATGGCGACTGGAGTGGGAATGCTATGCTAGCCAGTGGAAGTAGAGTTGGGGGATATGCGAAACCCTCTCGGTGTGGTATTATGCATTATAGATTGTAGGAAGAGGAAGGAGGTTCACTATGGCTATTCTGTCGGGAGATACCATACAGCGACTGGTACAGGCAGGGCAATTGCGGATTGCCCCATTTCATGAAGACGCCGTTGAACCAGCTTCCTATGACCTTAGATTGGGCAAGAGAGCTCTAATTAGTCCAAAAGGGGAGGAACGTGGAAGGGCGGTGGACTTGGACAAAGAAGAAGGTCAAATGCTCGCTATTTCCCCAGGACAATATGTAGCCATTCTGACTGAGGAAAAATTGGGTTTGCCGAGTGACGTGTGTGCCAGGTTTGGACTTAAATCTAACCTTGCCCGAAAGGGCCTTATGGCATTTGGTGGGATCCAGGTCGACCCAGGGTTTGTAGGTCGTCTCGCTATTTCGTTATTCAACGTTGGCCCAGAGAGTATTCAACTAAGGGTCGGTACGCCAATATTCACCATAGAATTTGACAGGTTAGAGGAACCGACCGCGAGACCGTACAGTGGGGAATATCAGAATCAGGAGGACTTTCCAGCAGAACAATACAACTTCATTCTGGGCGCTCATACCGTAAGTTTGGCAGAGATTCCTGACCTCAAAGAACAAGTAAGGGAATTGAACAACCGTCTTGCAGTTGTGGATGTCTTGCGTGAGGATATAGAAGAACTTCTGGGCGATCCGGACGAAGGGCTAGCGCTGAAGGATGAAGTCAAAGAAAGGCTGAGGCATTGCCTGATGGTAAGGGGCAAAGACGTAGGAGTGCGTGTTGCTTCAGACGTTGCCAAGGACGTAGGGTTGGTTTGGTGAGATGTCGTATGAAGTTAAGTTCCGTCCTGAAGCCGAGGGGGATTTAGCAAAACTGGCGAAGCAAGACAGGGCAGTGGCCCAGCGTATCTTAAACAAAATACGGTTCCTAGCATTGAATTGCTCATTTGTTAACCACGAGCCCTTGTCAGGAGACTGGGCAGGCTATTTTAGACGTAGGGTCGGAGACTACAGAGTCATCTACCTGGTGGACACTTATAACCAGTCCGTAGAAATCTGCTTTATCGGTCACCGCAAGGACATTTATGAATCAGACTAATTGTCGGGTAGATCGCTCTGAGCGGTGTGGCACAGATACGTGGGGGGCGAGCGAAAGTTGTCCAGTTATCATCTGAAAAACGGGGCGTTCTGTCGTGTGTGTCATGCCATAGGTGGCTACCCTATTGACTTCCACTGATAGATGCTATACAGACTGCTGCCATGCCTGGTAAATTGATTCTGCCTGTGCATACGCTTCTTCCACGCTAGCCAGCAAAGGTGTACTGTCCACTTTGAGGCCACCGACTCCCAAATCTTTCCAGCCCTTACTTGGTTGAGTTGACCACGCCTTCAACATAGACAATGCCGGTTCTGGCAGAAGAACTCCGAGCATCAGCCCCATCAATACCCTTTGTCCAATTGAAGTCACACATTCCTCTGGAGTCAAGAGCAGATCCTTCCTCTTGTCAGGCGTAACCTCGGGAAAGAAGCTCTCAAATGTAGCCGTAGCAATATCAACACACTCATTCCGCCTTTCCAAGTCTTGTACATGGTCACTGAATGCGCTCCTCCACTCGTCAGGTCTAGCGGCCTCTGCCAAGATTTCCTCGGCCGCCGAGTTGTTACGCAGAGCTATGGCACAACCTATAAAACAGGCTGCTGTTGTCATCGGCAGCACCGCAGGCCACTCGCAAACCTCTGGGCCAAACAGCAACTTTTTCTTGCGATAGGGCAGCAGCGAGGCCAATCGGTCGCCCACATACCAGTGGAAAGGTACTCTAGTGGTCATGTCTCCTCCTATAGCCAGATTATGCTACGGTCGTGAACCCCAAGCCTATTCTAGCACGACAATTGAATAAGGGGAAGACGCCTACCTCTCTCCATTTTAGAGAACCGAAAATGTCCTTAGCTGGAACGTATCTAGGAAGGCCAAAATTTCAAAAACAATTCCTGCGACCCTACTCTATTTTCTGAGAAAGGCGTCGCAACGGTTCGGTCGCTTTGGGGTCTTGTTCCTCGGGGGCACTGGGCCGGCGCCGAATTACCCCCTTAGAGCTTCTCCAGATGCGATTCTAGCGGTGTGTCAAGTCCTTGAGGGGGCAAAATGTCCAGTTATAGTGTGAGTTTAGGAACAAAAGTGGGCGATACAGGATTTGAACCTGTGACCTCCTGCGTGTGAAGCAGGCGCTCTCACCCCTGAGCCAATCGCCCGTGATGCCACGCCACTGCTGAAGCCAAAAAACGATCTATGACGGAGAAGGCAAGCGTCTCTTCGGCACTAGCTTGCTAACTCCCCAGACACAGCCGATCCCAATTTGGCATGTCAATTATCTTGCTCTGGCGTGACCCTGTCAAGTAAGGGAAGGCAACCCAAGATCAGCGATTGAAATCCTCCAGGCATAGGGTAGGTCTCCATAGGTCTCCTGAGGCGACCCTGGCGGCCGACTCGCCTCTGGCGAGGGCTCTGTCCCCTACCGAGCGGGGCGGGTGGCGGAGCACCCGCCTATGACGCCGGCGGTAATTGCTAGTTTCGGAAGCCAAAAAAGAGAACCCCGCGCCATTGCGGGGTCTCCCTTTTTGGCTCTGCAGCGTGGGCAACTTGCGCTACCTACGTTTCTATACCAGCCCCTCGTAGCGCCTGTCTCTCTCTTTGAAGGCGTCCCTGGCTGATCCCTTGTCTCGCCTCTCCTTAAAGAAGTTGTACTCGTCATCCTCCCATCGCAGGTTGGTGAACAGGGTGTGCGAGATATAGGCAGGGATGAAGTCGCTGATCAGTCCCAGCCGGTCGTAGATAACGTGACGGGTTGCCTTGCCGATGGCGATGCCATCGCGGGGAAGAAGGGTTATTGCCTTGGCCAGCTTCATCGTTTCCTCATCCAGTTTATCTGGTGGTACAGCCTTATTTACCAAGCCGATTTCTGCTGCTTCCTTACCGGTGATTATTTTGCCGGTGAGCAGGAGCTCCAGGGCTCTCTTCATACCCACATGGTAGATCAAATGGGTTATGCCGAGCACACCACTGCCGGAAAAGCCCAACCGCTGCTCGGTCAAGCCGAGTTGAGCGTCCTCAGCAGCCACTGCCAGGTCGGTTAGTAGGGGGAAGTATACCCCTCCGCCAATACACCAGCCGTGTAGCTGAGCGATAGTTATCTTGGGATTGAGGAAGACGTTCATCATGTTGTCATCCATTCCCATTTTGTCGTACTTCAGCCTTATCCTCTGACTGGGGCGACGCTCTCCTTTTTTACCGGTACCCATTCCATAAAGGAAGCCTACCTTGGTGAGGTCATGACCGACAGTGAAGGCACGTCCTGCCCCTTTTATGATTATCGCTTTTACGTCGTCGTCGTTGGCTGCTTGCTGAAAGGCGTTCCATACCTCGGCTGCATCCTCACCCCGTCCCAGCCACTGAAAAGCGTTCAACTTCTCTGGCTTGTTCAGAGTAATGGTGGCTATGTAGTCCTTTGCCTCGTAGATAATGTACTTGTAATCCATACTCCCTCCTTATTAGCAATTAATCAGTGGCCAAGATACTCCTGCCTTTGTATTATAGCCTCCGGAAGTAATGTGCTGGTGATCCGAGGGTGAAGCTCGTTGATCAATCGAAACCTTGTTCACCGGACCACCAAATTCACCAACTTTCGTGGCACGTAGATTAACCTGGTCACCTCCTTTCCCTCCAGGTGGGCTTTCACCCGTGGTTGCGATACGGCGAGTTCTCGAGCTTCAGACTCAGTAATAGAGGCGGGGACAGCAACCCTATCCCTGAGCTTGCCATTGACCTGGATGACGAGGGTGACCTGCTCCTCAGCGGCCAGGCTCTCCTCCCAAATGGGGAAGGACTGGTTATGGATACTGTAGGCATGTCCTGTCCCTGTCCATAGCTCCTCCGCTATGTGGGGAGCTGTAGGCGCCAGCAAAAGGAGAAGGGCATCGACAGCTTCACGCCAGGCCGAAGCGCTTACTGTCCTTTCCAATGCCACCTTTGCCAGATAGTTGGTAAACTCCATTAGAGAGGCCAGCATAGTGTTAAAGTGGAACCTTTCCAGGTCCTCGGTTACCTTTCTGATAGTCCTGTGAGTCCTATGGCGCAACTCTTTTTCTGCGTCCTGATTGGATGCCTCTTCGGGGAAGATTATCTCCTCTCCCTGAAGTACCAGCTTCCATATCCGAACCAGCCATCGATTCATGCCGTTAATGCCACTGTCGTCCCACTCGCCGCCGTGTTCCCAGGGCCCTATGAACATCAGGTAGGCCCGAACCACATCAGCACCCAGTTCGGCTACGTACTCATCGGGGTTAATGACATTGCCCCGGGACTTACTCATCTTTTGTCTCTGAGCAATGATGGTCCCTTGGTTAAAGAGGCGAATAAAGGGCTCATCGAAGTCTACCAGACCCAGGTCTCGAATGGCTTTGGTGAAAAACCGGGCGTAGAGGAGATGCATTACAGCGTGCTCTGCCCCGCCCGTATATTGGTCGACGGGTAGCCAGTATTTGACCTTTTCCGGGTCAAAGGGCCCTTGACCATAGTCAGGGCTGGCATAGCGAAGAAAGTACCAGGAGGAGCACATGAAGGTATCCATGGTGTCCGTTTCACGCCGAGCGGGTCCATGGCACTGGGGGCAGGACGTATTGACGAAGGACTCGCAATACTTAAGGGGTGACTCGCCGGTGGGTTTGAATTCGGCATCTGGAGGAAGAAGCACCGGCAGGTCTTCCTCCGGCACAGGAACGATGCCGCAACGATCACAGTAGACAATAGGGATCGGTGCTCCCCAGTAGCGCTGGCGGGATATAAGCCAGTCACGCAGGCGGTAGGTTACCATCCGCCTGCCGTAGCCCTGGCTCTCAATAAAGTCGGCGATTGCTTGCCACCCTTCCTCACTGGTCATGCCATCAAACTGGGCTGAATTAACCATAGTACCCTGGTCGACGTAAGCCTCCTCCAGTTCCGCCCCAGACCACCCCGGTGGGGCGATAACCACCCGAATAGGTAGGCCAAATCTTTTGGCGAAGTAGAAATCACGGCTATCGTGAGCCGGTACGGCCATTACCGCTCCGGTGCCGTAGCTGGGGAGAACATAGTCGGCAATCCAAAGGGGAACGCGCTCCCCATTAAGCTTATTAGTAACGTAGGATCCAATGAATACGCCGCTCTTTTCCACCTCTGTAGAGAGGCGGTCGACCTCTGACTGACGTCTCGACCAGGCAACGTACTCCTCTACCCTTGACCGACACTCAGAGGAGGTGAGTTTCTCCACTAGGGGATGCTCCGGGGCAAGAACGGCGAAGGTCACTCCGAAAACAGTATCAGGCCGGGTGGTGAAGACCCTCAATTCCTGTGTCTCCACTCCGGGATAATCCAGCTCGAAGGAGATCTCTACTCCTTCGCTCCGTCCAATCCAATTCTTCTGCATGGTCTTTATCCGCTCTGGCCATTGCAGCGTAGAATGGTCCAGGAGCTCGTCTGCGTAGCGGCTGATTCGGAAGAACCATTGCTCCCTATCCTTCCTGGTCACTGGGGTATCGCAGCGCTCACATCTTCCTTCCCCTACCACTTGCTCATTGGCCAGCACGGTTTGGCACTGAGGGCACCAGTTGACTGGTGCGCTGGCTCGATAGGCCAAGCCAGCATGGTATAGTTTTAGAAACAGCCATTGCGTCCACTCATAGTACTGGGGGACACAGGTGATTACCTCTCGATTCCAGTCGTAGCATCCGCCCATCCTGATAAGCTGACGGCGCATATTCTCGATGCTTTGCATCGTCCAGGTGGAGGGATGGACACCCCGGCTGATGGCAGCATTCTCGGCGGGGAGCCCAAAGGCATCAAAGCCCATGGGATGGAGCACATTGAATCCTTGCATTCGCTTGAAGCGGGCGCGGGTGTCGGCGGGGGCCATAGCGTACCAATGGCCGATGTGGAGGTCCCCTGAAGTATAGGGGAACATGGTCAACTCATACCACTTGGGGCGGGTGTTGTCTTCTTTTGCCTCGTAAATCCGGTCGGCAGTCCACCTCTGCTGCCACTTAGGCTCAATCTCCGCGGGGTTGTATTTAGCTACCATTCTCAGCTTTAAGTTTACCAAAAAGTCCTATCATTGGAAAGCACAGCTTGGCCCTGGAACAAACAGTTGCTGCTCCTTGGATGGCCTGGTGAGCCGCCAGTCGCCCCCGTGGCAGGGGGAGAAGCCTCGCTGCAGTTAGGGCGCCCCCTTAGACATGGCTCAGAAACGACGACGGGGGACGACAATACTACGCGAGGGCGGAGTTTCCAGCTAACCGTTCTCACGCGACGACTACTTGACATGTTTGCGAGAGTGCCATATAGTATGGCCAACAACCCACCCCACCCAAGGAGGACGACGATGATAAGGCAGCTAAGCCCCGAAGAGTTGGCGTCCCTGTATGATGAATCCCAAGAGAAGATGCCTCCTGACGAGAGAGAGAAGTGGCTTAATCGAAGACTAGCGGAACAAATGAAGTTCGCCTATGAAAATGCCCCTGCGATAAAAGACAAGTTTGACCGGGCTGGTGTTTCTCCCTCTGATATCCGCAGTGTCAAAGATCTGGAAAAGCTGCCGGTGACGACCAAGGACGAGCTGGTGAAGCTACAGGAGGCAAGCCCTCCCTTTGGAGGGTTCTTGGCTGTACCCCTGAACAACCTGCCCCGGATTTATGCTTCTCCCGGTCCTATCTACGATGCCTGGGGTGAAGAGCGCGTCAGAGCTGCGGTAAGGGGTTTTGTTAGGGGAGGGTGGCCCAGGCCGGGTGATATAGTGCTTGTCGCCAATATGTATCACATGGTTCCTGCTGGCTTGTTCCTAACAGATGCCCTGGATGCGCTGGGTTGTACTGTGGTGCCCTCCGGCATAGGGCAAACTGAGCTTCAGGTCAAGCTGCTGCATGATCTCCAGGTCAATGCTATCTTTAGCTTTCCCAGCTTTGTAATGACTATCCTTAAGAAGGCCGAGGAAATGGGATACGATGTTCGCCGGGATTTCAATCTGAAATTTGTCACCGGCGGGGGAGAAAGGCATATTCAAGTGCTGAGGAAGAGCTTTGAGGAGCAGTATGGCCTGGTAGTGGGAGACGGCTATGGGACTGGAGACCTTGGAGCGGTGGCTTATGATTGCGGACTGAACCTGGGATACCACTATGATGATCAGGAGTGCGTAGTGGAGATAGTTAATCCAGACACAGGGAAGCAGGTTGGTCCTCTCGAGGTGGGCGAGGTAGTGGTAACTCTGTTCAGCGATGTTTACCCGCTTGTTCGCTTCGGCAGCGCTGACCTAGCCTCTTATACTGATGAGGTTTGCCCCTGTGGTAGAACAGCACCCAGGATCACCCGTATCCTGGGCATGATTGGGGAGCATATCAGGGTCAAGGGGCAGTTTGTCCATCAGCGGGAGCTGGACGAGGCCATGTCCAAATTCGCCCAGGTCTCAAAGTACCAGATGGTGCTCAGACTGGAAGAGCACAGGGATAGAATAACCCTGAACGTGGAGACAGAGGCTGGTGTTGATCCTCAGGTATTGTCAGAAGAGATCACCAAGAGGTGCCAGGATGTGTTTAAGCTCAGGATGGACAGGATAGAGTTCTTGGCTAAAGGGACGCTCCCCGAGGATTACCAGAAGTTTGTAGATACCAGGTGGGGGTAAACATGGCCACGAAGTGGGAAGAGCAAACAACGACCAAGCTACTCAGGAGGAATTTTGAACAGTGGGGTGACAGGGTATGGATGCGCAAGAAAGTGTTCGGATTCTGGCAGACTTATACCTGGAGAGAGGGATATCAGGAAACCAAAGAATTCGCTCTCGGTCTGAAGGTTCTTGGTTTTGCGCGTGGAGATATGCTAGCTATCCAGGGTGACAACAACCCGCAGTGGTTTTGGGGTGAGCTGGCGGCTCAGGCTCTCGGCGGAGCAGTGGCTGGCGTACACTCCGGTTGTGCTCCTGACGAGGTGGACTATCTCGTCAACCACTGCGGCGCTAAATTCGTGCTAGTTCAGGACCAGGAGCAGGTAGATAAGCAACTCCAAATCCTGGACAAGATGCCCAATGTGAAGAAAGTGATCTACTGGGATACAAAAGGCATGAGGCATTATGATCATCCCATACTGATGAGCTGGGAAGAGGTGTCACAATTAGGACGGGAGTACGAGGCGTCTCATCCTGGGGCTTTTGAGGAAGAGATAGACAAGGGGCAACCGTCTGATCTAGCCTTGATACAGTATACTTCGGGAACGACTGGTTGGCCCAAGGGAGCGATTTTTGATTACCGTAACTTGTTTGCTTCAAGCGATATCTTTTACGCCATGTATCCTATGAGCGATAAAGATGAATGGCTCTCCTTTGTGCTGCCAGGGTGGATGGCAGAGCAAGGCCTGGGCCTTCTGGGGAGCATGGCACGTGGTCTGAGAATGAACTTCCCTGAGAAGCTGGCGACGGTGCAGGAGAATATCAGGGAGATTGGCCCCAGTGCATTGTTTTTCCCGTCAACTATGTGGGAGTTTACCGCCTCTCTGGTTCAGAACAGGATCCTTGAAAGTAGCCTTCCGAAGCGGGCCCTGTTCAATCTCTGCTTGCCCGTAGGCTACAAGGTGGCCGATGCGGAACTCGCTGGGGGAAAGCCAAACCTGTTCTGGAGGGGGCTATACCAGTTGTGCAATCTGGCGGCGTTTCGTCCCTTGAGGGACAAGCTGGGCCTTCTCAAGATCAAGTTCTGCTTTACCGCGGGCTCATCCTTGGGGCCGGAGATTTTCCGGATGATGCGTGCTATTGGCTTGGACCTGTTGCAGGTGTATGGAGCCAGTGAAACGGGGGTGTCAGGGCACACTCTGGATGACATCAAGGTTGACTCCGTGGGAAGATTGAATCCTCTTACCACCATAAGGATACTGGATGATGGCCACATCCTGGCGATCGCTCCGTCTCGTGCCCTTGGCTACTATAAGAACGAGGAGGCCACGAAGGAGAAGTTCGTCGACGGGTGGTACCACACCGGGGACGCCGGCTACCTGGACGACGAGGGGCACGTGTACTTTCTGGACAGGTTAGAATACATGGCCACGCTTGCCGACGGCAGCAAATATGCGCCTTCATACCTCGAGAGCCGTTTGAAGTTCAGCCCCTACATTAAACAGCTGTTCACCATTGGAGAAGAGAGAGAGTTCATAGGGGCGATAATAAATATAGACTACGATAACGTGGGCCACTGGGCGGAGAGAAGGCGGATCGCTTATACAACCTTTGCCGACCTCTCCCAGAAACCGGAGGTATGTGCATTGATAAGGGGAGAGATTCAGCAACTCAATGCTAAGCTACCGGAGGCGATGAGGATAAAGAAATTTGTCAATATTCCTAAGGAGTTTGACCCAGATGAATCTGAGATGACCCGTACCATGAAGCTAAAAAGGGACTTTCTAGAGGAACGCTACAAGTCGATAGTAGAAGCCCTCTACGGGGGCAAGGAGAGGGCGGAGATGGTGGTGCCGGTAGTATACCGCGATGGTAGGCAGGCGGTCATAAGGGCTGAAATCCAGGTAAACCATCTGGACTGAGAGTGAAATATGGCTGACATCTTAGTACAGGGTTTTTTTGTTGGAGGGCTCTACGCTCTGATTGCCCTGGGATTTGTCATGATTTTCAAGGCTTCCATGGTGCTCAATCTTGCTTACGGTGAGATGATACTTATCCTCAGTTACTTCCTCTACTTCCTTTTGGAAACTGCGGATGTTCCTCTCGGGGCGGCTGTCCCCATTCTCTTTGTAAGTGGCGCAGCGTTGGGCTTCCTCGTGGAGCGGCTGGCTATACGACCTCTCCTGGGACAACCCTTTTTGTCCGTGCTGATGATGACCCTGATGCTGGGTTTCCTGTTCAAGGGCATAACCGTTTTCATATGGGGCGGTGAGTCGTTTTCCTATGGGTTCACTCCAGCGGGAATGATAAACATTGGCAATATGCTGGTTCGACCTGATGCAATGGTTGCTTTCTTTGTAGCCCTATTCATTTTTGTGTTGATGCTCTTTCTATTTCAATACACCAAGATTGGGCTGGCCATGCGGGTGGTGGCTGCTGATCACCTCGTGTCCCAAAGCCTGGGGATAAGGGTGAAACGGATTTTCTCATTGTCCTGGGTGATTAGCGGCATACTGGCTGTGGTGTGTGCCATACTGGTGGGCATGGTGTGGATGGTGACTCCCGAAATGGGGGATATAGCCTTGGGGAAAGGGCTTCCGGTACTGCTTCTCGGGGGAATGGATTCTATTCCGGGTGCTCTTGTTGGGGGACTCCTTATAGGACTGGTGGAATCTCTTGGGGGCTACTGGGGTGGGGAAATCAGGGCGATAATACCGTGGATCGTTATGATGCTGATTCTTTTGGTGCGACCCTGGGGGATGTTTGGACAGCGAAGGATAGAGAGGATTTAGGAGATGGGGCTTCCCTGCGGTACATTTAATAGTCGCCCTGAACAAGACATGGCTATTGTCAGAACCAAGACCCAGTGGGTCTTGGTGTTTTTAAGTTTGGCCTTTTTCTTTACCCTTGCCCTGTATTTGCCTATGGATTGGCTGGTCTGGTTGATTATGCTGGGCATTTATGGGGTGGCCGTCCTTGGCCTTCACATTTTGGTCGGTCTTTGTGGCCAGTTCTCCATGGGGCATGCTGCCTTCATGGCAGTGGGCGCTTATACGGTAGCCGTTCTAGCCACCAAATATGATGTGAATCCTTGGCTCTGCCTGCCACTTAGCGCGGCTTTTGCTGGCCTGGTGGGGCTTATTTTTGGTTTCCCAGCCCTGAGGATAAAGGGGTTTTATCTGGTTATGTCCACCATTGCCGCTCAGTTCATTGTCATCTGGGTCATACAAGAGCAGAGCTGGACAGGGGGGGTATATGGGATAGAAGTGCCCGATGTCCCAGGCGTCCAGACAGGTGGCGAGAATGATTATCGCAATTTCTGGTGGCTGACAATGGGCATAGCGGTGGCCATGATACTGTTGGCCAAGAACGTCCAGAGAACAGCCGTGGGCAGGAAGTTCATTGCAGTTAGGGATAATGATCTGGCCGCTGAGGTCATGGGAATCAACCTTTTCCGCACCAAGCTGCTTGCTTTTTTCATCGGCTGTTCCTTTGCCGGAGTAGCTGGCTGGCTGTGGGCCCACTTCATGGGGCATATCACCCCACTGCAATTTGATTTCAAGATGTCTCTGATCTTCCTGGGCATGATCATAGTCGGTGGTATGGGAAGCACCACTGGGGCTCTTATGGGAACCATGATACTCAGGCTTACGGAGAAGCTGGTCGACAACATATCGGCGACGCTGAGCGACTGGTTTCCAGGCCAGGCTGTCCAGATGTTCCCCGCCATGTCGTTGATAGTGTTTGCTGCTGTGGTTATGTTCTTCATAATGGTGCAGCCTAGGGGAGCCTACCACCTGTTCACCAGAGTTAAGCTCTATTATCGATTGCATCCCTTCTCCTACTAATAAGAATGCCGTAGGTCAGGGTCGCCTTAGGCGACCCTCTGGCGACCGCTGGAGATCTGGCACCACCTTCCCTAAAGATGTCTGGAAAACGGTGTTGCTTTCTATTCTTGGGCTTTGCTAAACTTCGTCTAAGGGAAAACTCGAAGCATAGCGGTGGATAAAAGAACCGTCGGATGGAGAGAGCGAAGAGAATACGAAAGGGATGCCGGCAACACGCCCAGTGCAGAGAGCCTTTGCCCTCACCTGTAGCTGAGGAAGTAGCTGAAAGGGTAGGAAGAAGTCCCCGCTTGAACAATGAGGAGAGTAGCAGCTTACCTCGGTCTTTATCAGCGCCACGAGTTGGCTACACGAGTGGAGCGCGCCCGGAAGCTCCTGGAGAATTGCGAGGTCTGTCCTCATCACTGCCATGTTGATCGCCTGGCCGGTCAGATAGGTAAGTGCCGTACAGCGGCTGTGGCGATTGTCTCCAGCTACGGTGCTCATTTCGGCGAAGAAGCACCCTTAGTAGGCAGCAAGGGGTCAGGAACGATATTCTTCACCAACTGCAATCTAAAGTGTGTATTTTGCCAGAACTACTCCATAAGCCAGCTAGGGGAGGGAAGAGAAGTAACCAGGGAAGAGCTGGCAGGCATGATGCTCTCCCTTCAGAAAAGGGGATGCCATAATATCAATCTGGTGACTCCAACGCACGTGGTGCCCCAGATTCTCGAAGCTTTGGAACTTGCTATACCTGAAGGACTCTCTATCCCCCTGGTATACAACAGCGGCGGGTACGAATCGGTGGAAACACTGAAGTTGCTGGAGGGTGTGGTGGATATATATATGCCGGACATGAAGTACTCGGATGACGAAGACGCCCAGAAATGTTCCGGTATCGAGGACTACCCTTCGGTGAATAGAACGGCTGTGAAAGAGATGCACAGACAGGTAGGCGACCTGGAAGTAGATGAGCAGAGGGTCGCCACCAGAGGCCTGCTGGTTCGCCATCTGGTTCTGCCGCAGGGGTTGGCAGGGACGCAGGAAGTGGCTCGTTTCCTCGCCGAGGAGATATCTTTGAACACCTATCTCAACGTTATGGCGCAATATCACCCTTGCCACAAGGCCTTTCATTTCCCTGAGCTGAGCCGGCCCACTAGTAGGGAAGAGTTTCTTGAGGCCGTAAACTTGGCCAGGCAGCAGGGCTTAGAGCGTTTGGACGGAATTCATGCAGATTCCATTAGGAGAATTTTCTTCCGGTGAACACTTCTGGGGCTGATCTGGCATCTTTTCATGCCGTAGTCAGAGGTTACGTGCAAGGCGTCTTCTTCCGTGACTTCGTCCGGACCCGCGCCAGGGCTTTGGGCCTAAGCGGATATGTGCGCAATCTGAGGCAATTAAGAGCGGTCGAGGTCAAAGCGGAGGGGAGGCGACCTCAATTGGAGCAATTAGTCGAATACCTTCATCGTGGCCCTGCAGGAGCGATGGTGGAAGACGTGGAGGTTGAGTGGGGGAATTACAGTGGGGATTTCTCCGATTTTGCCATAACGTACTAGAAGTTCCCTGGGTGTTGGCAAGCCATGTTCCTCGGCATGGCAAGAGGGACAGGTCATGCTGCCAAAGCTGACGGCGCCTCCAGAAGCTGCACACAGCTTGTTGAGGACTAAGGGATTCTCGACCAGGCGAGTCGGTGTCGCCTTAGGCGACCCTCTGGCGACCTGCGGAGACCTTCACACCTCGGTGGATCAACAAGCCTGCTTACCAGGCGAGACTGTCGGGTAGAGCCATCCCTATCAGAATGCCCACGCCCATGAGGAGAGGGGTAAGCAACACCACCATTACATTGCGACCCATAAAGGGTATCAGGTTATCAATGTCGTCAAAGTTCTTCAAAACACCTCTCACCGCCTTCAGTCCCATCGGCAGCGTAAGTAATCCGAGCAGGGCCGTCACTGGTAGTACTTTGAAAGCCACTGAAAAAGCTAGCCATACGTAGGTAGCTATAATGAGCGCCGCGTATATCCTGGCGCTGTGCTGTCTCCCTACGGTTATGGGAAGGTGGCGCCGGTTGCCTGCCCTATCGGCCTCGACATCGGGGAACTGGTTCAGTAGAAGCAGATTGCTGACGAGAAATCCTGGTATCATTGATGCCATCCCGGCTGCTAAAGTATATTCCCCCGTTTGTGTAAAGTAGGTACCCAACACCATAAGCGGACCAAATCCCAGTCCGGGAGCGATAGCGCATAGCAGAGGGTCTTTGGTCATATGGGTGGTGTAAAAGTACACTACCAGGATACCCAGCAGACCGAGGGGTAGTATGGCCCAATCGTATTTATAAATGAAATATATGCCGATAGCCGCCACTCCCAGGAGACAGGCTACGCCGAAAAGGTAGACTTTCCGGGGACTTAGCAGGCCCGCAGGCAGTATGCCGCTACCACCGCTGAAGGGTGTTTTCCTGGTGCTGAAGTCTATTCCGGTTCGATAGTCCGAATACTCGTTCAGCACGTTGACGCTTATGTGGGCCAGTAAAGCACCCAGGAAAGCTAGGCCAAAGTGGAGTCCGTTCAGCTTATGGGGTTCGGTGTCATATACCGCTGTGGCTATGCCTATAAGAACGCATACAGGGACCAGGAGCAGGAAGGACGGGCGTGTCTCAAGGAACCATGTTCTCAGGGTTGCCATTAAGCCACTCCTCTAATGCAAATCACTTTTTCTCATTTGCCATTATCATACCACAGAGAAAGAGTGCCTGGATACCTGATCGTTGCACTCAGGATTGAAAGGCCCGCCTGCTGGCGGGCCTTTCAATTCCAGGTAGGCGGACTAGGTTCGAGACTATCTAATGGCTAATTCCCTGCCGCTTGCGGTGGCCCTGTGTAGATTCTTCGCTGAGCCTGTCCTGAGCGGCGCGAGATTCTTCGGTCGGTCGACAGAGTCGCCTCTGGCGACCTCAGAATGACAGGGAGCGAAGGGCTCAGAATGACAAAGAGTGATTCCCTGCTCCTTGCCGCCTTCACAGTCCCGCGGCAGCCAAGTAGGGTGGGCTCGGCCCACCAATTTCGCTACAGTAATCCGGGGTTTCCCGGGCAATTCCCCTCCCGAGGATTCATAGTCCCGCGGCAGTCAATATGGCAGGTACCCTGTCTTCCATGCCGATAGCCATAATGTGCACTCCCTGACACATATCCTTCATCTCATTGATCAATCGGGCAGCTATCTCTATACCCTTGTCCGCCTTTTTCTCGGCTTTGTCCATTTCCTCGATCAGGCTTTCGGGAACGAATATTCCTGCCACGTTCTTATTCATAAAGCGCGCCATGGCTGCCGACCTTAGAAGCACGATTCCGACCAAGACTGGCACATTCAGGTGGCTGACAGATTTCATAAACTCCTCAAACTGCTTTGGCTCATACATTGCCTGGGTCTGGAAGAATTGTGCCCCTGCCTTGACCTTCTTTTCCATCTTAAGAATTTGTGGTTCCACAGGGTCGGCTCCTGGGGTAACCGAAGCTCCAAGGAAGAAGTGTGGCGAACCCTTGAGTTCTTTGCCACCAAGGTCATGTCCCTGTTCCAGTTCCTTAACTGCTTGCAGCAAGGAGACCGAATCGAGGTCAAACACCGGTTTAGCATCAGGATGGTCCCCTAAGGAGACGTGGTCACCGGTAAGGCAAAGGGCGTTCTCAATTCCCATGACGTAAGCGTTGAGGAAGTCGGACTCGAGGGCCAGGCGATTCCGGTCGCGACAGGTGGCCTGGAAGACCGGCTCCAATCCCCATTGCTTAAGGAGGTAGCAACCAGCCAGGGAACCCAGCCTCATTACCGAGCTCTGCTGGTCAGTGACGTTCGCCGCATCGATCTTTCCCTTCAGTAAACCGGCGTTCTTGCTCATTTCTTCAATGTCCACCCCTTTAGGGGGACCAACCTCGGTAGTCACCACAAACTTGCCGCTGGCGAGTTTATCTCTCAGGCTCATGGTGCCGGTACCTCCTTTTCTTGTTGCTCCAGCGCCCACATGATAGTAGACCGGAGATGCTTGGGAGGTTCCATTTTGCTGTAAGCTTTAGGAGGGACTATTTCTTTCATCCTGTCTAACCTGTTAAGCTTCTTCAGCCGCTCATAAATCAACTGCCAGCCGCACTCTCTAACGTCAGGCTCTACCTCGCATCTGCCGTCTTTAGCCCCACCACACGGGCCATTGATTAGCGATTTGCTGCAGGCGGTTATGGGGCATATTCCGCCGGTCATATCCAGGAGACAATCGCCACACTCTCGGCAGCGCTCACTTCCCCGCCACTCTCCACGAGCGCCCCCTTGGTTTACAGTGTTGCAAGCTGGGTGCGTTACCTTATCCACTACCGCCGCGGTGGCCTGCACCCCAACGCCACAGGTCATTACCAGCAGTGAGTCGGCAGCCACGATCTCTTCCTCGTGAGGCATGAGCCGCAGTTTCACCAGGGCCTTATCGCACAGGAAATCGACAACAGTAGAACCTGTCACCGTCTTACCCGCCTCCTCCAGCTTTTGCTTTGCCTCTGCAACCTGTGCCTCTCCTCCCGTTTGGCAGACTTCAGCACAGCCCTTACAGCCCACGATGAAGACTCTGCCCTCACCGTCCAGATAGCCCAAGATTTCCTCCCAAGGTTTCAGCTCCGAAACTAGCATTTTCTCGTTTCCTCCAATACTAATTTCACAATATCAGGGATTTTGGCCATTACCTCAACCGAGGGCTCCAGGCCCCAATCTATCTCTTTGGGTTGAACCCCGAAGATGACTATATCCCTAGGCTTAAGCCCCAGGTTATCCAGTATGCGCAAATACTGGGTGAAGCTCACCTCATGCAAGGAGTGTATTCCCGGTCTCTCTTGAGGCAGCTCTTCAGGTCGAAAGCAGTAAACGGTACCTGGTTCACCATGCCCCTCGGCAGCGTCGATCATGATTAGCTTGTCCACTCCCTCAAGGGATAGGACGACATCCGGGGACGTTCCACCGTCTACTATCTGCACATCGCCGCTGTTCTCAAGGTCCATGCCTTGCAGAGCCTGAACCACGTGAACTCCAATTCCCTCGTCCTTCAATAGCAGGTTTCCTACACCCACTACCACGATCCTGGGTTGCTTATTACGATACTCTGAACTTGCCAAGGCTACTTCCTTTCGGGGTGATTAGGTGCACAGCACAGCCAATGCAGGGGTCGAAGGAGCGGACGATGCGCACAATCTCAAAGGGATTGTTTTCGTCCTTGACTTTCGTACCGATAAGGGCCTGTTCCACTGGACCAGGTTGCTCCTTATCATCCCGGGGAGAGCAATTCCAGGTAGTGGGGACAACGCACTGGTAATTGGCGATTTGCTTGTCCTTAACCTCTACCCAGTGTCCCAGGGCTCCTCTAGCTGCGTCGACCAGTCCCATACCGGCGCCTTCCTCGGGGACCTCATAGTCGGCATAGGCAGGTTCACCCGGCTTGAGTTCCAGTAGCCAGGCTGGCATTGAGTCGGCCACCACCTTGGTATACAGTGCACGGGCAGCATGGCGGCCCAGCACAGAGAACATGGCCTTTGGCGAAGCCTTAAAACGTGCTAACGTGGAGTCCGCCAGGGCCTTGACTATGGGATTACCAGCAGCATAGGTAACCATCACCCGGGCCAAAGGTCCAACCTCGTACACCTTGCCATCATACCGAGGTGACTTTATCCAGGAGTAACCTGCTTTCTTGCCTGGTTCAGGGCGGGTCTCTCCGCTGGAGGGGTGTTTGCCTGAAGTCGCATCTTCATACCAGGAATGTCTGACATATTCCATTATCTCGTTCGTATCCAGTTCACCCAGCTTGAGGTCGGTGGACGTTGTCCCCTGCTTCAATAACCTTTCTCTCTGGGTGAGATCGGTGTTCTTGTAATCGAGGTCAAAGCTACCGTAGGAAAGCAGGTTACCGCAACCAGCGCCTATCCCGAAGTAGTCGCTGTAGGCCTCGGCTACCATCAGCACGTCGGGAATGTAAACGTTGTCAATGAAGTCCCGCAGTTCGTTTAGCCGCCACAGGAAGGAGGCAATTTTGTCTACAGTGGGAACCTCGGTAACACCACCAGGTACGATAGAACAGTTGTGAGGCATCTTGCCGCCGAAGATGGAAAGCATCTCTTGCCCCTTACGCCTCATCTCCAGGGCTTTAACGTAGTGTGCCAGAGCTTCCATATTGGCTGCATCCGAGAGGCGATAATCACCCTCGTATCGGGGAACGAAGGGCCCGAGCTCGCCTCGCTCGGCAAAGGCTTTGACTGAGTTCAAAACGGGGTCATTCCCTTCATATTTGAGTACCCTGGTTACATCCACGTAATCCAGGGCAGTCAAATGGTAGAAGTGCAGGATGTGATCGGCAATATGGGCTGCGCCGAGGATCAGGTTGCGCATAATCCTGCCATTGTCAGGAATCTTATCGGCGATCCCGAAGGCACTATCCAAATTTAAGGTGGCGGCTGTGGAGTGGCTGGTGGGGCATACTCCGCAAATGCGCTGGGTGTAGCGCTGTGCATCACGAGGGTCTCTGCCGCGCAGAATAAGTTCGATGCCCCTGAACAGCATACCAGAGCTTTGGGCATCCTTGACCTTCCCATTCTCTACCACTGCTTCAATCTTGAGGTGACCTTCAATCCGAGTCATCGGATCAATAATAATCTTACCCACTGGTTAGACCTCCATTTTCACTTTCCTTGGCCGACATTCGGCAGGGCTTCGTCAGTTAGTTTCACATAGAAAGGTGCCAGCAGATCGGGAAAACCTGGTTCCACACAGCCAATGCAAGCGCCGCCAGACCCGATGCACCAGTTGGTGCCATGGTTCCAAAGCCTGAGAGGGCAATCAGCGTAGGTAACCGGGCCCTTGCAACCCAGCTCATTGAGGCATCCAGGGTCGCCAAACTTCTTGGCGAATTTGCCCTCGTCAAAATAGGCACGGCGAGGGCAATTCTCGTGGATCAGCTTGCCGTAGAAGGCTTTAGGCCTTTTGTGCTCGTCCAGTTCCTCGGGTTGGGGCAGGCCGGTGAGGAGGATGCCAGCCACAGTGCCCACGAACCAGTCGGGGTGTGGTGGGCAGCCGGGGACATTTATCAGCGGCACATTGATATTGCGTTGCTTCAAAAACTGGTCTACCCCGACGCAGCCACTGGGGTTGGGTGCTCCAGCGGCAATACCCCCGAAGGCAGCGCATGTCCCCACAGCGATGATCGCCAGCGCATTGCTGGTCAGGTGTTCGAGGCGAGAAGCCATCGGCATGGGTTTGCCCTCCTTTTCACCCAAAGTGCCGTAAGCACCTTCTGCCGCAAGAGGTATAGCTCCTTCCACTACCAAGAGGTAGCCGCCCTTGTGCTTTTCGGAGGTTTGCTCCATCTCCTCAATCACAGCGTCGCCCTGCCCTGCCATGACGGTAGCATGATATCTGAGATTGACATGCTTTCCAGGAATTACTTCATCAATGAGTAAATTCTTGATGCTTGGGCTAACTGAATTGAGGAGAGAGACAGAGCAACCAGTGCAAGCACTGGCCGCGAACCAGATCAGGGGGTATTCCGCAGTGTGCTGTTTTGTTTTTGCATCCATACACGCACTCCTTGTATTGAAATGTTAATGTCTGGATTCTAGAGTTAGTGTAGCACAAAGGAGGACCTGTTTCCAAGGGGAATAATGTCGTACACGATCCTCGGGTACGAGCGTGGGATCTTGAGCATTCACCTAAAGGTAAACTGTACGTGGCTGAGGCTATACAGAGATGCAGTCGGCCCGTTTGGCGGAGTCAGCAAAACGACTGGCTGATAAACCAGGAAGCAACAAAAACTTGTTGCTGAAATAGCCTCTAATCTAAAGCACGACGGAAAGAACTATAAGGAGGATGAGCATTGCCCCTGCTATTATGCCACTCCTTTTCAGTTCGCCGAGTACATGCGCGTATGATGCTACAGTCTGCTGAACAGGGGCCGCTTGTCGCCTTGCTGGAGGAGCAACGGAAACACTGGTTTTAGGGATTACTCGCTGCGCTGGGGAGAGGGCAGGACGGCCAGCATACTGACGTTTCTTTCTGCTTCTTCTCCCCTTGCCGGGTGGGGTACTTCTTCCTGGCACATTATGGGAACCTTTAGGCATCTTTATTCCTCTCCTGCCATAGATGATTTACAGTATGCTGAGCCACCTCATAGCTAAAGCCTCGCCGCTTCAGGAAGGCGCCCAGTTTGCGGCGGAAGGTGTCATAGTCCGCCTCGGCCAGCCCTTTTGCCTTCTTCTGTGCTGCCCGGCAAGCGCTGGCCTCTTCATCCACGTCCTCAACCACTGCAGCTATGATATCGGGAGCAATACCTTTTCCCCTAAGCTCGCTGCGCAGCATTGCTCGGCTACGGGGGCTGAAGGACTGCCGATTTGCCTTCCAGAATTGGGCAAAGGCCAAATCGTCCAGCAACCCTTGTCTTCGGAGATTGAGAACTGTACCTTCTATAGAGGCAGTGTCAAATCCCTTTCTCTTGAGGTTCGTCTTTATCTCGAACTCACTTCTAGGCCGGTAGCTCAAATACCGGAAGGCAGCGTCGAGACAGGATTGATGGCTGTGACGTAGCTTTTCTCTCATTCAGACAACGGAGCTGATGTATCGACAATGGGGGTAGGTGGAGCAGGAGGCAGGCTCTTTGCTCTAATGAGCCCTTCTATCTCCCGGGAGAGCTCCTGATGTTCTCTCAGGTAGTTCTTGGCATTTTCGCGCCCTTGTCCCAGGCGTTCCTCACCGTAGGAGAAAAAGGCACCGCTTTTCGTTATAATGCCTTTGGCTACCCCAAGGTCAACGACATCGCCTTCCCTACTTATGCCATGGTCAAACATGACGTCGAACTCTGCGGTCCTGAAGGGTGGGGCGACCTTATTCTTCACCACCTTAGCCCTAACCCTGTTGCCAATTACCTCACTCCCTACCTTAATAGAGTCCACCCGTCTCAGGTCGATCCTCACCGAGCTGTAGAACTTCAATGCTCTTCCCCCTGGGGTAACTTCTGGGTTGCCAAAGAAAACTCCTACTTTTTCTCGCAGTTGATTGATGAATATTGTTGCTGTGTGTGACTTGCTGATAGAAGCCGTTAGCTTCCTCAGGGCTTGCGACATGAGCCTTGCCTGGAGGCCCACCTGAGCATCGCCCATATCCCCCTCGATTTCCGCTCTGGGGACCAAAGCTGCTACCGTGTCGATGACTATTACATCTACTGCTCCGCTCCTTACCAGGGTCTCGGTAATCTCAAGAGCTTGCTCAGCCGCGTCAGGTTGCGATATAAGAAGTTCATCCAGGTTAACCCCGCAGAGGGCAGCATAAGTAGGATCGAAGGTGTGCTCTACGTCAACATAAGCAGCTATCCCCCCTCCGCTCTGGGCCTGGGCCATAATATGAAAGGCAAGTGTCGATTTCCCTGCTGACTCAGGACCAAAGATCTCGGTTACCCTGCCCCGAGGAATACCGCCTACCCCCAGTGCCAGGTCAAGGGAAATAGAGCCGGTAGGGATAACCTCCACTGCCAGTCGTGCCGAGCCCTCCCCCAGCTTCATCACCGAGCCCCTGCCAAACTGCTTTTCAATCTGCTGGATAGCTAACTCGAGAGCCTTTTCCTTCTCAGTCACTGGTCTTACCCCCCAGAGGAACCCGATAACATGATAACATAGCCTGTCCTGTGGCACAATAGCATGTGAATTCAAATGGCTGAAGCGGAGAACTGGCATACTGCGATTCTGTCCGCCGGTCTATCGGGAAAGAATCTTTCACTACACCCACAACAGGGTCTGGACACCTTTCCCTCTATATTGCCTGCTCTGGCAAAGCAGGAGTTCCCACGGTGAGGCTGGCATTGGAACGCCCTCAAAAGGGTGGAACGGGAGGCTTAACTCTCTTATGGGTACTGAGGGCGATTCTATCTTCAATCCCTTTTCTTATCCCCTCGTCGACTTGGCCGGTGGTGCAGTAAAGGTCGAGTTGCTCATAGGTTAGCCCCATCTCCTGCTCGTCAGTCTGCCCTTCCCATAGTCCTGCTGAGGCTGGCTTATCGATAATCTCCCGAGGTATGCCCATATGCTCGGCGATTGAACGCACCTGGGACTTAACCAGGTTTCCCAAAGGGAGGATGTCGGCTGCGCCGTCTCCGTACTTGGTAAAATACCCCACCTCTAATTCACATCTATTGCTGCAGCCCACTGCCAGATAGTGTAATCGGTTGGCAAAATAGTACAGGGTCGCCATTCTCAGTCTGGGTTTCAGGTTTGCTTCGGCGTTCGCTCTGGTGGCAGGGTCCAACTCGTCGTGGGGCAAAAGGCGTAGCAGAGAGTCAAATGTACCGTCGAGGCTAATTAGCCGGGTGGGGATTTGAAATTTGCTGGCCACGGCGCGGGCATGGTCGATGTCTGTCTGAATGCTATGGCATGGCAGGAGCAAACCGAGGGTGCTCTCTGGGAAGGCTAGTTTACATAATACAGCGCCTACAGAGGAGTCAAGCCCGCCGCTCATTCCTACCACAGCCCCACGAGCATTCGCCCCTGTTACTTGCTCTCTGATCCAGGAGACCAACTGTTCTGTCAACTGCTGCATAGCCACCTCGGGGATGGACCCGCTTGCTCTAGTATAGTTTTTGGTACTGAGGCAAGTCAAAGGAGTGTGTTCGTCCAGGTGATCAGTAACGCTTTCTTGAGGCCGGAGGGAATCCATATGTCGAGAAGATGGCCGAAGTTTTGACGTCGACTCAAACCTGTGCTAGCCTGATGGGGGGCAGGGGGTTGATACCTGGCAGGTCGCGGTCACAGCAAGGATTCTGAGGAATGAGCCTTTACATAGGAACGTCAGGCTGGGCTTATAAACACTGGCGGGGCATATTCTATCCGCCGGGCGTGGCCCAGGCAAAGTGGCTCGAATTCTACAGCCAGCACTTCGCCACTGTGGAGCTGAACAATAGCTTTTACCAGCTTCCTTCGGAGAAGGCCTTTGCTGGCTGGCGGGAGCGCACGTCTCCGGGCTTTGTTTATGCTGTTAAAGTAAGCCGCCTCATCACCCATTTCAAGAAGCTGAGGAATGTGGAGGCTGCCCTGGAGACCTTCCTGTCTCGGGCACGGATACTGGGAGAGAAGCTCGGCCCGCTGCTTTACCAACTTCCCCCCAGCATGCCCCGCAATGAAGCCTTGCTGGAGTCTTTCCTTCGGTTGCTGCCGACTGACCTGAGCCATGTCTTTGAGTTTCGACATGAGTCCTGGTTTGACGAAGGGGTCTTTGCTCTCTTGAAGAAGCATAACATCGGGTTCTGTATCTACGACATGCCCAGGCTTACCACCCCCGTTGTAGCCACTGCCGACTTCGCTTACCTCCGCTTCCATGGCAGTTCGGCTATGTACGAGAGTTGCTACTCCGATGCCGAGCTTGAGGAGTGGGCCAGGAGGATTGGCCAACTGGGGCAGGGCTTGACCTCAGTCTACATCTACTTTAACAACGATACCGAGGCCTTCGCCGTGAGTAACGCTAAAACGCTGGCAGGGCAGTTGGGAACTCCTCTGGGTAGAGGCTAATCGGTGCGTTGGTAGTAAACCGTGCATGGGTGGAAGGTTAGACTCGATCTCTGTTCGCGGGGCACATTGGGCAGGAACTAGCTGAGGGCAAGGGGATTTGGATGCATCAAGGTGTTTATGAGACCCTTAAACAGGTGGCACGGTCGGGAGGCTTGATCTGTTACGGTGAGGTAGCTCCCTTGGCAGGTGTGGACTTGAATAGCGGGCGGGGGCGAAGGGAGATGGGTTGCCTTCTGGCCGAGGTTTGCCAGAACGAGGTCCAGCAGGGGCGTCCCATGCTGGGATCAGTGGTAGTGAGGAAAGATACCCGTGTCCCGGGAGAAGGCTATTTTAGGGGCGCCCAAAGGCTGGGCAAGTTCCAGGGGCAGTCGTATGAAGACAAACGGGCCTTCTGGCTTCAGGAGCTGGAGAGGGTACATGCCTACTGGTCGTCGCACTAGTGCCGCACAGGCGGCAGACAACGGAGCTCCTTGAGGTGTGAAGGAATCACTTCCTTCACCTAGTCTGGCAAGGTCAGTCGCCTCAGGCGACTGACACCCACTGGAACAGATCTGATGGTCATTGACCAGATATATTGACGTTTTCTTGAAGTGTGAAGGAATCTGGTACAATGCTGGCATGAGTTGTCATACTCGATATCCAGTTTGACCGCAAGCCCTGAATAACGGAGGTCAATGGTGAAAGCACTGGTAGTAGGCGGAGCGGGGGCCACAGGTCCCCTGATAATAGATGGACTACTAGAGAGGGGCTACGAGGTAACTATTCTTCATCGAGGGGTACATGAGAGTGGTCTTCATTCCGAATTAGAGCATATCCACGCCGACCCTCACTGGAGGGAAAACCTGCAAGAGGCTCTGGAGGGAAAAAGCTTCGACCTGGCGGTTGCGGTTTACGGAAGGCTGAGACTGGTGGCTGAAACTCTCGTGGGGCGGACCCCTCGCCTCATCTCGGTTGGCGGAGCGCTGCCCGTATATAAGGGGTGGATGAGAATTACAGAGGCCAATCCGTGGGAACACATGGAGGCAACACCTGTACCCCTGGAAGAAGATCATCCGCTGTCAAAGGCACCCGGAGTGGATCAGTTCTCCAATCAGGTAAGAGACTCACAACAAGTCGTGATGCAAGCGCATAAGGATGGCCATTATAATGCCACCCATTTTCGCTATCCCATAGTCTACGGTCCTCGCCATATTGGCCCCCCGGAGTGGGCCATCGTACGGCGGGTGCGAGATGGGAGAAAACAGGTCATTGTCCCCGGGGGCGGGATGGTCCTTTTGTCCCGCGGGTTCGCAGGTAACATAGCCCATGGCATCATGCTGGCTGTTGATAATCCCACGGCATCTGCTGGCCAGACGTACAACATATCTGATGAAAGGGTACTCTATAACCGCGAGTGGATAGGGCTCCTGTCCCAGATAATGAACCACGAATTTGAACTGATAGACATGCCCTTCAACCTGCTACCTCCAGGTTTTCGTGCCGCGCCCACTCAGGTCTTGTTCAGGTATCACTGCGTACAGGACATCACCAAGATTAAAGAACAGCTCGGATACCGGGACGTTGTTCCCGTGGAGAAGGCTCTGGAGTTGACGGTGAAATGGTATATGGACAATCCCCTCCCACCGGGCGGCGAGATGGAGCAGAACATGGGCGATCCCTTCGATTATCCATATGAGGACCAACTCATCCAGATATACAAGGAATACTGTGAGCAAATCCGTCAACAGTTTGAGGACGTGTCAGGTACAGAGGTCACATGGAGGCACCCCTATCCGCACCCCCAAAAACGCGGTGACCTGCGATAGGTGTCTCATGACCTGGAACAGGTTCGGGCTGGGACAGGATGATTTGGCAAGGCCAGTGAATTGAAACGAAGCAACTCAAAGGAGGCTGCCATGACAGAGGAAGTGGTCAAATCGACTTGTGGAATGTGTATCGAGGAATGTGGGATCAACGTGCACGTTAAGGACGGGAGAATCGTTAAGGTTGAGGGCTTGCCAGAGCACCCCTTTAGTGAGGGCTTCATATGTGTAAGCGCTCGCTCAATTCCGGACTATGTACACTATGAGGACCGCATCAAGTATCCCATGAAGAAGCAGAACGGGGAGTGGAAGCGGATTTCATGGGACGAGGCTCTGGATACCATAGCCAGCAAACTAAAAGAGTTCAAGGAGAAAGATGGGCCTCAGGCGTTCGGCGTAATCACCGGCGACCCGGTAAACATGGCCTTGCGCATGGGCTATTACCTGATATGGAGGTTCTGCGACGTTTACGGCACTCCCAACCGCTTCTATGACGGCGACCTCTGCTATACGCCCCGTATACGCGCCTATTTCCAGATAATGGGGAAGATGATTACCCCCGATTTGGTGAATTCCAAATGTATCCTTGTTTGGGGGGCCAATCCACAGAACTCATTCCCCCCACTGTATAATCGCATTCAGAAGGCCATAAAGAACAACGGGGCCAGGCTTATTGTCATTGACCCCCGCCGTATTCCCCTGGCTAAACAGGCAGATATTTTTGTTCAGCCGAGGCCGGGTACCGATGGTTATCTCGCCCTGGCCCTAATGAATGTCATCATCTCAGAGGGCATATATGATAAGGAGTTCGTCGAAAACTGGACTGTGGGCTTCGATAAGCTAGCCGAGCATGTCAAGCAGTACACGCCCGAAGGGGCAGAGCGAGTGACGGGAGTTGCCGCTGACGATATCAGGGAAGTGGCCAGAATGTATGCCACCACCAAACCTGCCTGTCTGAACGCCGGCGAGAAGCTGGAGCAGACTGCGTCTGGCTTCCACACCGCCCGGTCCATAGTGATGCTGCAGGTATTAACCGGAAATATCGACGTACCGGGCGGAGGCCTGCTGACCTTGTCTGGTGTGCATGAGAAATCGTACCGGCTTACAAAACTGATGGGAGACGTCAGGTGTGTGGGAGGCGATAAATTCCCCATTTACCATAAGGCAGGGCGAGTGTTTCATGAGGGCTGCATGCCCAACTGGGGAGACCTGGTGTTGAAAGGCGAACCCCATTATATGAAGATGTTGTTCGTAGCGGGAAGTAATCCCGCCATTAGCTGGCCTAACTCCAACAAGGTCAACCAGGCTTTGGAGAAACTCGATTTCCTGGTAGTCATGGATCCCTTCTGGACAGCGACTGCTGAGAAGGCGCACATGGTGCTTCCAGCTTGTACCTTCATGGAAAGGATTGCCTTGAGTGGAATATATGAGGGTCACTGTGTACCAGCAGTCCAGTTGCGTCGGCCAGCCATAAAGCCACTGTGGGAATCCTGGTCTGACTGCAAGTTCTGGCTGGCGCTGGCCAGAAGACTGGGAGGCGAGTTCGATGAGTACATACCGTGGAACAGCGATGAAGAGGCCATGGACTACTGGCTGTCGCCCTCCGGCTTAACGGTGGAATACCTGACGGAGGAGCATCCCACTGGCATCATCACCGGCTCCTACGAGCCAGTGTTTGATTACCATCAGCATGGATTTAGCACACCGTCGGGCAAGTGCGAGTTCTGGTCTGAGGAGCTAGTGGAGATGGGGATAGAGCCGTTACCCATTTATCGGGAGCCCCCCGAGAGCCCAGTCAACAGCCCCGAGCTGGCCAAGGAATATCCTCTGGTGCTAACTACCGGGGTGAGACAGCTGGAATACTGGCATTCACAGCAGCGCCATGTGCCTCGGCTGCGGCGCAGAAATCCGGAGGCCACAGCCGAGATTCACCGGGATACTGCCAGGCAATACGGTATCGCTGACGGCGATCGCATGATAATTGAAACGAGGAGAGGGAGTATAAAAATGAAGGCTAGGGTCACCGAAGACATCCTTCCTGGTATGGTTGCTACTGCCCACGGGTGGCTCGGTGACGCTAATGAAAACCTCCTCACTGACGACATGCCCGCCGACCCGGAGGGAGGCTATCCATCCTTCGCCGCACAGCTTTGCAGGATTAGGAAGAGCGCATGAGTAAAAAGAAGGAGGTCGGAGAGTGGATTTGAATCTCAAGGACAAGGTGGCGATAGTGACTGGGGCTGGAGGGGGTGGGATTGGCACTACGCTTTGCTCGGAACTGGCCCGGGAGGGGGCCTGTGTGGTAGCCAATGACATCGACAAGTCATGGGCAGACAGGGTAACGGAAGAGGTCAGGGGCATGGGAGCCAAAGCCGTGCCAACCTATGCCGATGTAACCAAGGTTGCCGAGTGCCAGGAGATGGTTCGCAAAGCCCTGGCGGAGTTCGGCAGGGTTGATATCATGGTGACTGTGCCCGCCTACGTATTTTTGAAGGCGTTCGTTGACTACACACCGGAGGAGTGTCATCAGCAGGTAGATGTAACCTTCTGGGGCGCAGTCAATGCCATAAGGGCTGTGCTCGATCCCATGATTGAGCAGAACAGTGGAAGCATTGTGTGCGTGGGCTCAGACTCGGGCAAGGTGGGTCCACCGCTGCAAGCTATGTATGCCGCGGCCAAGGCGGCCATCATGAATTTCGCTAGCAGCTTGTCCAAGGAAGTTGGGCCGCACGGCATACGAATCAATGTCGTCAATGCAGGTATGACTAAGACACCAGCGCTGACAGGAGGTGGATGGTTGACGCCGGAGAAAGAAGCTGCTTTCGCGGCGGAGTACCCTTTACGCCGGCTGGGAGAGCCACAGGAGGTTGTCGAAGCTATAATGTTCCTGGCCTCGGACCGGGCCAGCTTTATCACCGGCCAAACGCTGAGTGTCAGCGGGGGGAGAGTCTGACCAGCGCTTTGTTATCCTGATCCCGAAACACGAAGGAAGAGAGCAATTTCTTGAGGAGGCTGCTGTCTTCCTCTACGAAAGGCACAAAGGAGGGTATGAACTATGAAAGCAGCCGTACTATATGAGCTCAACACCCCGCTGCGGGTAGAAGAGGTCACCGTAGATGAGCCACAAGCCAACGAGGTACTGGTCAAGATGGTGGCTACCGGAGTGTGTCACAGCGACCTCGGCATTATCAAAGGGGAAAATCCCAGTCCGCTTCCCATTGTGCTGGGCCACGAGGGCGCTGGAATCGTGGAAAAGGTGGGACCCGGCGTAACCATTGTCCAGCCCGGCGACCATGCGGTGCTGCCGGCGATCTACACCTGTGGGAAATGCCGCTACTGTGTTGAGGGTGAACCCACTTTGTGTTCAGAGGTGCTGCCAGCGCAATTGGCGGGTGCGCTGCCCGGCGGACGCAAGCCTTTGCGCAAGGGGGACCAAGAACTCAACATATTCTACACCAGCGCTTTTGCCGAGTATGTTGTGGTGCCTGAGCGCATGGCGGTGAAGGTCCGGGACGATGCCCCTCTAGACGTCGTGTGTCTCTTAAGTTGCGCTGTGACCACCGGCGTAGGGACGGTGTTGAATCGACCGGGAATGCGAGCCGGTGAAAGCATGGTTATCTATGGCTGTGGTGGCGTGGGACTGTGTGCAGTGATGGGGGCGAAACTGGCCGGAGCCGGCAAGCTTATAGCTGTGGATATCTTGGACCGGAAACTGGAAATGGCCAAGGAGCTCGGGGCCGACTACGTCATCAATGCATTCCAGGAAGACCCCCAGCAGAGTGTTATGGAGATAACCGGGGGAGGAGCCGACTATTCCATTGAGTCCGTTGGCAACGTAAATACTATGGCTCAAGCCTTTGGCTCGATTCACAGCGGGGGAACGTGCATCTTGGTCGGGGCGGCTCCGCTTGGTGACATGCTCAGCCTTGCCCCCTACGAGTTTCTGCTGGGGAAAACCCTTACAGGCAGCTTCCTGGGTAACGTAAGGACGAGAGTCGATGTGCCGAGGTATGTAGACCTCTACATGGATGGGAAACTCCCCATTGACAAGCTGATCACCCGGTATTACAGCCTGGACGAAATCAATGAAGCTTTGGGGGCACTTGATAGAGGAGAGGTCATACGTAGTGTAATCCGGTTCTAGTGGGAAGTCCCGAACAATATCCTTCAACTTTTGGGGCAACTTCTGCGCGGGCCCGGATGGCTGGGAAAGCGGAGCATCGCCTCTTTTCCGGTTGAAGGCTTCGGTTAGGGCTGCGAGAGGAGGATTCTGGGTGTTCGGCGCACGGCCCAGCTGCTGTGGGCTGCCTGCGGGCCTCCGAGCGGCCTTGACAGCCAGGCGGCACGGGCATATCATCAGCGCCAAGAGGGATTAGGGACGAAGGTTAGCGCATTGCCGGTTGAAGTGGCAAATCCAGGCGGTTGATATGCGAAATCCCAGACAAATGAGACTGTCAATAATAGTTCCAACCTATAACGAGAGGGAAAATATCAAGCCTCTCATAGAAAGAATAGATGAGACCCTTGGCAAGGGCAACTATGAGATACTGGTGGTAGATGACAATAGCCCCGATGGAACTGCAGATGTTGCAGAGAGCCTGTCCAAGGACTATCCGGTCAGAGTTATCCGCAGACCAGGAAAGTCAGGTTTAGCCTCAGCGATAGTCGACGGCATGAGAAGAGCCGAAGGCGATATTGTGGGAGTTATTGACGCTGACCTGCAGCATCCCCCCGAGCTGATGGCGCAACTGGTGGAAGCAGTTACGCAGGGGAATGATATAGCCATAGCTAGCAGGTACGTTGCAGGGGGAGTTGTAGAGAACTGGTCGTTGCTCAGGAAGATCGTCTCTAGAGGTGCTATTCTCCTGGCCAGGCCCTTAACTGAAGCACGCGACCCTATGAGCGGCTGCTTCGTTCTCAACAAAGAAGTTGTCACGGGAAGAGAATTTAAGCCTGCCGGGTTTAAGATATTGCTGGAGATATTGGTTAGGGGAAAATATGACAGGATCAAAGAGGTACCGTATACCTTTAGGGAAAGACAAAAGGGGAAAACTAAGCTGGGACTAGCGGAATATGCCAGGTATCTAAAGCTACTATGCAGCTTGTACCTGGTTAGATTGAAAGGCATTTTTTCTACTGGTAGAGCGAGGTAGATTGGACAGATGCAGAGAATCCTTAGATTGGGACGGGTGAACTCTATCTCTGTGAGATGCTTAACAGCATAGCTTTGAGGCACGGCGGTACGTTCCATGAGGAGCAGGCGTGGGTGGAGCCGTTTGGGCAGGATGTCTAGGCCGTCCTCTGGTCATCTTAGCTTCATTTCGATCTCAGCGGCCCCTGCAATGACCTTGTTTGCGCAACCGGCCAATTGAGAGCCCTGTTCATCTGCCTCGTCCCTGCGCTCATCGTACTTGCGGCGGTCCTGCCGGATTTCCTCCGCCCATGACTCTAGAAACGCCTCGTAGGCATCCAGTCTCTGCCTCAATTGCTGCACTGCCTCCTGCAAGGGTTGATCAAACTCCTGGGCTAGAGCACAGACATACTGGTTCCTTCCGCTTTGCCCCTTCAGATACTCCAGCAGACTGGCTATGTGGTTATATCCAGTCAAGTGCTCAGGTACGCCGCGGGCTACATCCTGTGTCAAGGTACTGAACACACCACGGTTCTCGGAACGCCAGCGATGGACGTCTATGGCCCACTGGATGATCTCCCTCAGCAAACCATGTCTGTATTGCTTCCGTTGAATGCGCTTCCCCTGAACCAGGGACGTCACTCCGATGAGTAGGGAAACGCATATGGCCCCGACTATTAGCCAATCCGAGGTTTCCATGCGTCCATTATACCATTCGAAAAAGAAGCGGGCGTCGCAGGCCGGTTTGACAAGCATGTTAGCGTCATGGAGACACGAACTTCAGGACCACACGCCCCGTGTGCGAGGATTGGCAGAACCTACTCTGACTCCCAAAAGGTATTGGCGTCCCTAACACCCCCTCGCCAACTGTTTCACAACCCCCAGCGCTTTCGTTGTGTGGCTGCCTTCAGTTGTGCTATCCTCACATATGAAGGTTACGTGACCAACAACATCGTGGATATAGGGGGTGAAGAATGAGAATGCTGTTGCTACTAGTATGTTTAGTCGTGGGAGCAGTGAGTTTTGCAGCTTGCCAAACAACGGTTTCAGAGCAGCGAGTGTCGGAACTTGAGCAAAGAATAGTCGGGTTGGAGCAGGAAGTGGTTGACCTCAACAACCTCAGAGGTGAGCGGGGTGAAACGGGGCTGCAAGGGCCACCAGGGCCGCAAGGCAAACAAGGTGAACAGGGGCCGCAAGGGCCAGCAGGCGAAGACCTGTCAATGGACTTGTATGGACTTGAGACAGCCCTTGAACGTCTTGAAACAGCCCTCTATGGTTGGACTGGCACGCCGTGGTTATCATCGGACGATATAGGCGGGTTGCAAGCGGACTTGAACAGCCTTGAGACGGAGTTGAACAGCCTCGAAATGGCACTGTACGGCCTGATTGGGCGACCCATCGGTGCTTATGACGATATAGGGCAAATGAAACAGGATATTCACTACTTGATGTGGGGTTGGTGAGGCTAACACACCCCCGTCACCGATTTCCAGACCCCACACCTGCTGTGACCGTGGCGAGTTAGTCTGGCTAACACACCCTGACGTGCCCATTGACAACCCCCACAGGTTGATGCACCAGCGGAGTGCAACCTTGAACCTGCCTCCACAGCATCGTGGAAGATATTAGCCCCCACTAGTCAAGCGGCTTAGCAACTGCATTGTAGATGATCTTATAAGCTTCGGCGACCCTCTCTGCCACTTCTTTGTGGTTGCTTGCTGCTTCGTACTTAGTCAAAGCTGCGTGTTCCAACATGGCTATGATTATGTCTGCTGCTATTTCGTTCGGAAGTTTTTGCTCAGCCATTTGGTGCCCTCCTTTCAAAATTTCACCCTCTCTGTAGCAGCACAAACCTGCTCTAGCAACCAAAGCATATACGTCAGAAGCCCAAGCTGTCAACAGGGGCTTGACAAATCGTGTTACATGCGTTACACTTTAGGCATGAAAGAGAGCAAAGCCAGACCAAACACCAGCGTCAGGGTAGACCGAGAAGTGCTTCACCAGGCCCGTGTCTCCGCTGTCACCGCCAAGAAGACTCTGGGCCACTGGCTTGAAGAGGCCATACAGGAGAAGATAGAAAGGGAGCAAAAGGGCTAATAGTCCTTAGCTAATACAAAGAAAAGGGGGCAGAGCAATGAGAAAAGTCAGGCAAAGTAGCGTCCCTGCCGAGACTCGAACTCGGAACCTACTGCTTAGAAGGCAGTTGGTGTATTTGGCGACTTGCAGGGGCGATCTCGTATCTGTCTCAGCCCAAAATCCTGGGCAAAAATTGACGAATCAAGTTCTCTGCTGTGCTTATTCTTCATACCACAACGTCAAGATCGATCGAGATGCTACTCTGAGAACGGCTCGATACCCAGTCCCTCCATTAAGGCATTTACCAGCTCAAAAGCTTCTCTCTGAACCGTGGCTCTCTCTTCTGGATCCGTGATGTCTTGGAAGTCTGCGATCCAGGTGGGTCCTATCTCATCAACCGTGGCAAATTTTGCTTTGATCTTTGCCAATCCTTCCCTCGCCAGTTCGTTACTCACTAGGGGCCTGATCGCCTCCACCATGGCAGTTAGGCCCCCTGGATAGTTACGGCAGCAGTAGTAAATATCATAGGCGTCTTTTTCACTCATTCGTGTCCAGAGTGCCATGCCTTTCGTAACCAGAAAAGCCCCGATGCCAGCCACTTTGATGGTCACTTTGGTCTTGGCACCACCTGGTAGAGCACCATGAAGATTGACCTTTACGGCGCTATCGAAAACGAGGTCGATCCCTCTGGCTTTTCTGGCCAGGACATTCTGTATCCTCTGATGGCGGCGTCCCTTTCCGGTGCCACCATATTCCCCGGAGAGGAGGTCAATCTTTACAGTGACCTCGTTTCCAGATTGGTCCGGCACATTTCTGTAAAACGCGAAAGGTTGCCCATTTTCCTTCTGGTAGTAGCCTCGGGAGCTCAAGGTCTTCAGCATTGTCTGGTAAGTGTCATCAGAAATCTCCTCAACGTCCAAGGCTAGATCAATATCCAGTGTGCCTGTATGTTTCTCCTTGGGTGCATCGATTAGAAGTGAAGGGACATTTCCACCCACCACAACCACATTTCCCCGAAATTCGCCTAAGATTGTCATTACCTCTAACAATACGGAAAAACAAGCCTGGACTTCTGCTTCCGGATAGTCACTTTGTCTTACCATTGAGTTCTTATCCTCTGCTCAAGGAGGAATTTGGCAGCCTCTTCACCACGACCTTTATAGCTCGAAAGGTCAAGATAGAGCTGCACATCGCAGGCGACTTCCAGCCCTTTGACCTTGCTGCTCCCATAGAAAACCCCCTCATCATAGGGTTGCAGTATACTGAAGTTTGGTCCTGAGGGGACTTCTTTCAATTCCAGCGATTCTGCCAACTCTTGAATCCCTCCACCCACATATGCAAATCCCCTCGTGTAACGTGTAAAAGGTGCCACCAGGGCGGCACCGGAGAAAAGAGCCAGAGCATAAGGAATTTGCTTCTTCTGGCAATATCTTGCAAGCCTTCGCTCTATCTCCTTAGGCTCACCAAAGCTAAAATAGTCATACATCCTATTTCTTCGGAAGGAATAGTTCTCTGCCCATTTATCCAGAAGCTCACCTGGGCGGTTGAGAAGAATACTCCTATTTTCCTCACGGGCATAGTCCAGGTCCAGAAGGCGTTTTTTGACCTTGGAAGCCAGACCAAGGCTCACATTGGCTTCTTTTGCCAATTTCTGCACTTGCCAAGACCTCTTGGGATTGACCAGCATGACCCTGAGAACACGGCTTGATCTGGGGGTGAAGAGGGAGCGCAGTTGTCTCTTTTCTATAGCAGGATTGGGGTAGTTTTTTTGTTCAATGTATACTCGGTCGAAGTTCAGGAAACAGTTCCCAGCTAGGTCTATGTATCCCAGACCGCTTTGCTTACATAGGCGAGCTGTATAGTCGCTGATGTAGGTTGCTGCCACTACCCCGTAAGCATCCTTAATCTGAGTCAAGTATTCCCTCAGTTGCTGTATGGCATACCGTATCTGCCGTGGTTCCCCTACGGACTTCACCTCTACGATGATTTTCGAGGGGCGATTTCCTGCCACAACCGCAAATAGCAAATCAGGGCGGAACCCTTCCAAAGGCATTTGTGTTATAGGTTGTCCTGCTTTAAGGAAGGGGATATCACTTAGGAGACCCTCAATCCTTTTTCGAATCCTATCTATAACTTCTGGTTCTCTCATTGTGTTTCATCCTTTTTGCCACTTTCACCGTTTGGTGAAAGTATACAAAATAGTGAAACCGTTGTCAAGTGATTTCACTGTGCAGGCAAGTTTCACCAGTTGGTGAAATAGCCATTTCTGGTGAAAATGACATCACTTTTGCTACATCTTGCCTCTAAAACTCTTTTCACTTGGATAGAGAAGGGGAAACACAAATAGAAAGTAAGTAAGGAATGAGAGAAAAGATATTCTCAGGGTTTCTTTCTACGGAAAGATCCTTATTCTTGAACTTCACTTTGCCGAACCCGCTGAGCTGGGCTGCCCTGCTATTCCTTTCAACAATCCTGCTAAGTTGCTCTTCAAGGCTGATTCCCATCTTGTCCCTCTTTTTGCCGAAGCAGTTGGTCTTTTAGCAAAAATCCCTTGTGTTTTGCCCAGGGATTGGGGGATATGGCAGCTTTGGGTTGTAGCTAAAATGGCGTCCCTGCCGAGACTCGAACTCGGAACCTACTGCTTAGAAGGCAGTTGCTCTGTCCTGTTGAGCTACAGGGACACGGTCGGTTCTAGTATATCATAGAGAGGAAAACAGGTTAAGGGTAAGAAGGACAAGAGCCATTTCTTCCACAGCCCGAGAGCAGCCCTACGGCAGCAGATCATTCGCCCTTCAAGTAAGAAGGTAGGTCCTCTGTTCCTATCAAGCCAAGAAGCGATAGGGCAGTAACGATCACCCCGGCAATCAATACGCCCACGGTGATCAAAAGAAGGGCACGCTTGAATTCCATTCTGAGAAGGGAAGCAGCCAGCGAACCCGTCCAGGCGCCGGTCCCCGGCAGAGGGATAGCCACCAGCAATACCAGGCCAATCCTGTGGTACTTCTCAATAATAGTCCCACTTCTGCTGGTACGTTCAAATATCCAGTCGAGAATTCCCGCCAATACCTTGATTCTGCTCAACAGTCTCAGGCCACGCTCAAGGAACAGGAGCAGAAAAGGAACAATCATAAGATTGCCCAAGAGTGAGACCAGCAAGGAAGAGGCCCAGGGGAGATCGTACACATGTATTGCCAGTGGTATTGCTAACCGGAGTTCCACTATCGGGGCAGCGGAGATAAGGAATATCCACAGATGATGCTCTATATCCATTACATCTTTCTTCGGTGCGTTAATCCGGCAGCGATATGCCGAACCACTCTACAATGTAACCCAACCCCCACATTCCCAGATAAGCGACATATGTTCCCTTTATGACTTTCCCCGCCGCACATACCAGGTAGAACTTCCACGGTGGCATCCGCATAGCTCCTGCTGTGGCCCCTATCAGGGCAAAGGCGGGGTTAAATATTGCTGAGCCAAGGAAGAGGATCAAATATCCCCTTCTGGTCATCCAACCCTCTACCCGGGAATAGACCCTGTTGCTCCTGTGCTTCTCGGTGAGGAAGGACCGACCGCCACGCCCGGCGAGGTAGAAGTTGAACGCTCCAAGGCCCTCACCCAGACCGGCGGCTATGCCAATCAGGAAAGGGTATGGCACTATGCCGCCTAGGGCGAATATGACCGGCACACCGGGGACAGGGACAATAATAGTACCTCCGGACATGATGCTGATAAGGAAAGCCCCGAGGTAACTATATTGGTGGAAGTCTTTTACCTCTTCCCTGAAAACTACGGCCAGCGCGGCTATTCCAACAATGAATAGCACTGACAAGATGATTAGATACTTGGCGGCTTTCTTGGAGGGCTGTTGGCGGTCCTCACTGAGGCCATTTGCTTTCGTGGCTGAATTCAGAGGTTCAGAGGGAGGCTTGCTGGAGGGCGCTTTCTGCTGCTCGCCAATGTCTGTGCCCATTTGTTTGCGGTCAAGAATACAGCCAAACCGGGGACAAGTCAACAGAGTGTGTGTAGGCTTTCCTATTCTGTGACTCCAATTTCCCCCTTAATCTGTGTTATGCAGAGCTTTCCCAGCCTAGATAGGAGTCAAACGACGGCAGGTGAAATGACGTGCCTTTGCCTTGAAGGCAGAGGTCTGCGGAGGCGACTTCGGGTCTGTCCGCCCAATGCGGACAGACCCGACCTGGTAGTCGAGGTCGTCCCTGACCTCGACATGACCGAGGCGCGGGACAACCGCGGCGCTACGAAACCCCACGCCAAGGAGAACTTGAAGCCACGGAATGAGGGGCTTCCATAGATGCATAGGAGAGGCTTTTCAGGCTCAATATCGGCAGGGAACTACGAGCAGCTTTTCGCTGGGAGTTACGTTTCCTCTGTCTCTTCAGGGCCGTACGCCACGCGGGGCAGCACTGCCATTTTTTCACCATGCCTTTTTGGTTTTGCAGGCAAGGCTTTTATCGCCTGAGACAGCCTTGTCAGACTCTTCCCAAGCTGTTTCTCCTTTACCTCCACCACTAACCCCCTCACCCCGACCTCCCAAAGGCATTCAATTTCCTTGTCTGTTAGCTCTCGCTGGGTAGCCACTAACAGGGGTTTATCTACTACATCAGCCAGCAATTGGCAGTGCATCAGGTCGGAAACAGTGAGAACCTCTCCTCCTTCTTTCACGTTGACAAGCACTGCCTCTATTGCGAGCTGATTGATGGTGCCTATCAGGCCCTCGTCTTCTGGGAGGTCTACTTTCAATATTTTGCCTGTGTCCTCGTCTTGAACCAACACTGCCGGAGCTGTGGCTGCCTCGAAGATGATGAAATCTGCTCCCGCCTCCCTCAATTGCTCCAAGCATCCCTCACTCATCGCATCGAGCCACACCCCCCAAGGAATATCCTCTATGGCAGCGGTAACTTGCTCCAGAGCTTGCTCCTCTTCAGGCCCTCGAATGTGTATCAGTATGGCATCAACTTCAGCCTTGGCGGCCTCTGCCATCCTGCCGCCCTCACCTTCCTGCAAACAAGCAATGAGTACCATCTGCTTACCGGACGGTGCGCTTACTGCCCTAAACCCTAGGGGTTGGGCGGCATTTCCGTAGATCTGGTGCAACTTCTTTACCAGTTTGCTCATTCCCCATCCCATATGGAGCCAACGGTCGGAATCGAACCGACGACCGGCGGTTTACGAAACCGCTGCTCTACCTCTGAGCTACGTTGGCATGCCATCGTGGACTTCCCCGTTTTGACGTTCGTTTGACGCATAGTCCTTTGGTATTTGAGTCACACCCGACGGCAGCACCTCGTCAAGCAACGCCATCATGTCCTCCTGCATACCAGATATTATATGGGAATAGGTATCCATTGTGAAGGCTACCGAGGCATGGCCTAGAGCTTCAGAGATAACCTTCGGCTTCGCACCACGAAGGAGAGCGAGACTGGCGAAGGTATGCCTCAAATCGTGAAATCGAACCCTTCCCAATCCTGCAAGCTTTGATATTCTACCAAAATTGTGGGTCAACACGCTAGGGTCAATCGGCTTCCCATCGTGATTGGCGAATACAAGGTCGTCGATCACACGAGTGGCATGACCGTCCAAAGGCTTGTTGAGTTATATGCTGAAGCTGGCCTCGTTGGTTATAAGGTCCATAAGCGGGTCGGCGGATATTGCATCCGACCAGCCAATAAGAGCATCGTCCTGCTCACTGAACACGCGTAGTGAGGGCATAACAAGGTAAACGGGGAGAGTGGCTCCACGGCCATTCTCCTCTCTTTGGTTATATATATACCTGGGAACTGGCGGCTAGCACAGCCGACGCTACTTGGCTACACCCACAAGCTGAGCGCTTGTGGGCGGCACCCGGCTGTGCTGCGACGGGCTAGGTCAAAGCGTTAGCGCTGAATGGAGCGCATCAGGCGCTGGCCGAGCGGGGGGTGGTGAGCACAGCGCGCCGTGGATTGGTAGAAGAGCTCCATCTTCTCTACCTGGGCGCCTTCTGAGCGAGTTCTATCGCAGCCTTCAAGTACGTCTCAGGGAACGCGGCTTTGACTTCTGTTGAGGGCTTGCCCCATCGTTCCGCTTCACACCACAGGTGAAGATCTTCGACGGAGTGCCACAGGTCAGAATTGCGTGCAATCGTCAGGCACGTCAGGAGACACAGACGGTCCACGGCTTCTACGAGATAGGGCGTGAGTTGCTGGGCCTTCTTTCGGCCTCCATGTACCACACCACTTCTGGCCTCGTAGAATCGCTTGACCGTCTTGCTTATCTTCTCGCGCGTGGCAGGGTGTGGCGAGAGAATGAACGCGCTTCTCTCGGACAGTGATCGTGCGAGGGGCTCTGCCTCACTGAGAATCAACAAGGACTCGAGAGCTATGGCCGTCTTGACGACTGATGCATGTAACCGCGGCTCCTGTCTCGAGTCACAAAGCCAATTCAAGCACGCTTGTACGCGCACGGCAAGATTCCCACCCCCCAAAATGTAATTGTACAATTGGTGGAATCCACACCGCGAGAACCTTCTGGAAAACCGTTCGTCAATGCGGATACCCTCGACGGTTGGCTCTGGCCGGGACCTCGAACTGAGATACCGATATGCACTACCAACAATGAATGCAACTTCATTCCTGGGTCTTTCACTGATGCCAAGCTTCCGTTGGCCGTCGCTCTTGGACGTTGCCAGAGTCGAAGACAATACCGCGATCTGCTCCAAAAGGTCTGCGACCGTCTCGGCTTCTGCGCCCATTTCATTTGGATCACCGGGACGAAAGACCTCTATGATTGTCCTATTGGACAGTTCTTTGATTCGCTGAAGGTAGAAGTTGTTCTCCCATGAGTGGCGCGCGAAGACGTTGCGCTTGCGGACGGCCTCAGCTAGCACGTTGGCCTCATGGTCCGAGAAGAACCAGATTGAACTGGAGTCCGAAAAGTCGAGCGCTACTTCAGCGGATAGCATCCAGGTTGTCCGCAAGTATCGAGAGGGTTGAGAGGTCCCTAGACCAAACATAGTTCCGTCCTGCACAGACCCACCAGGCGGGTGCAGCCCAAGACCCAGATGTTGCTGCACGTCCTCACTTCCACCCCAGCCTGTCCACCGGGCTGAAACGCTCCTGGTCTGGCGTGTTACACTTATATTACCCGCGGTTTGCTATAGATCCCACTGGGGCTGTCTGTATCCCTCGCTTCCTAAACCTCGTCGACTTCACAGCTTTCAGCAATAAAGTCGATGAACTGAGGCACCATGAATGAGACTCGGTTACCGACTTGGGCTATTTCCTCCCTCAACTGGGAATACGGGATAAACTTGCAGACCTTGGGCAAAGGCGGATTCAGCCTTGCAAACGTAGGCCTATTCACTTCTGCAATGACCTTGTCTCGACGCTCATCCGGAGCAACTATGTAGAGGTTTATCTTGAGGTTGGGCTGCATGCTAATTAAATCTGACATTCGAAGTAGGCCAGAGTATATGGCTGTCGTGTGCTCGACCTCGAACGCGGCGACTATAGCATCTCTTTGCAACCACAGGACATCGATCATCTCAATCGTTCTATTGGTTGCGTCCTCGAATTGCCGTGGCAAATCAGAGCGCAAGTTGGGGATGCTGCTGAAGGAGGCACCATTATATTCCTTGTTTCGGTCATTCTTGGCTACCCAAACACTCAGCCCTAAGTCAGATCCTAGCTTCAGTAGTAGCCATTGCATCTCTTCGTGCGACACTTTCTCTACAGGCAACGCGGCGATGTGCATCTGCTCGGGGACCTCTTCGGTGACGGTCTCTGGCACTGTCACCGGCCCCACGGACGACTCGAAGACCTTTGCGCGGCGCCAGTAAAGCCTTTCATCGTACTCTCTCTCGACTGGTTTGCGAGCAGCCTCGTTGAGGGCCTCAACAATGATCTCACCATCCTTTTCTTCTTGGAACAGATTGGGTGAGCCTCTGAAGAACCCGGACCAGTTCTTTGCGTTCTTCAAGCCTCTGAATATTGAGAGCTTGTCTTTCAAAGTGGTCACAGGAACAGCTGTTCTGGGAGCTAGTGATTGGATTAGCTTGACTTCGAATCTGACAGGGAAAAGCTCGTCCTTCCAAATTCGAGTTTTGTCGTCGAAATACGACTTGGACATCACCTCGATAACGCCGACGAACCTACTAATCCCGGTCAAGTAACATATGAAGTAGTCCCCTGGCTGGATCTTCTTGGCTATGCCACTTCTATGGACCCGAAAACCTGAGACTTTGGCGCCGCTCGCAAGGAATTCCTCCCAGGTCTTGCCGGTGAATAAGTCCAACCAGTACTTCCTACTCATTGGATCTCCCCCTATCATCGCTGGATCGGTCAAGCCCAGACCGTTTTGGCAGCGGGAAAGACTCCGGCTAGTGTATCGGAGCCTTCTGCGAGATTATAACACATGCTACTGAGGTTGGGTACAATAGATTCTCCCACACGCTGACCCTCTCCAGTGCTTTGTGCTATACTCCCAAGCTCCTCTCTGTTCTTGTGACGGCGAGGCAATCCAATACGAGGAAGGGTGGCGAGTTCAAACAAGTCACCCGAATCCAAACGTGCCACAGAACCAATGCTTCGTGGGCATCACTTGCAGCTCCCCCAAGCCGGTTGCCCGATTGTCTCCATGGTGATATAGTGAGTGCTGGGCTACTCTCGTATATAAAGGCGGGCTGTTCATATGCCTATCCTGAGGAAAAGGGAGGCCAACTCGATGAGAACGAAAGTAGGTAGCACTGTTCATCCCCGATACAAAGGCCAGGCCAGTTGGCAGGTCGAAGGCATTGCAGAACTCCCCAAGCCGTTGGGGTACAGAGATCCAGTTCAAGGCAATGTCAAATACAATCCGAGGATCCTTCTGCTAAGCTCCGAGGACAAGAAAAGGGCTCTATGGTTCGCCTACTGGATTTCCACCCGAAAGACCGAAGGCAAGCTGAAGTGGGGACAGGGTCCTCCGATGCTGGAGGAGAGAGTCCTGCTGCAACTGTTCAAGGATGCTATGGACAAAGGCCTATTCACAGATGGTTTCTTACGCGAGCTACGAGAGACAATAGGGGTAGTCGCGTAGAAGGGAGGGCGCGAAATACAGATGCTCATCAAGGCGCTTGGGAACCTACCATTGCCCTGTGATGTTGTTGCGGAGGTGATAGAGACTAGTTCGGAAGCTTAAGAATGTGGCTAGATCACATCTTCTACAGTATTGACAGATGGCTCCCAGCTGAGTGGCCAGAACTCGACGAGAGTCGCCTGCGGGAAGCTGTCGAGCGACTTCCCTCGGAAGGGCGCAGCTGGGCAGGTGACCTGGATAAGCCTGTCGAACGGCAGACCAGGGTTGACCTACTAAGGACAGCCTCCTGCCTCTTCTGGCATGTGTTTTATTGGCCTGAACGGTTTACGGCAGGACAGCTCAAAGAACTGGTAGATGCATGGCGGTACGAGTACAAACCCGACGAGACGCCGGACTGGACTCGAGCCTACGTAAGTGTTCACGTTGCTGGGGCGCTTGCGATCCACCTATACAAGACCGAAAAAGCATTTTCCGAGGCTATGCGCGAAGCAATCGACAATATGACCCAGTTAGCTGCGTACTTGAAGGCCATGAACTCTTTGATCGAGCCTGGGGTGTACTATGTCGATGACCCTCAGTATTTCAATGAGACAGTACCCATAAGGAAATCCCTCCCTATTGCCTGTTCCCTAGGTTGGTGCTTCGACTTCTATATCGCGAAGGCCGACGGGAAGCCAGAGCGGGCATTTGATTCTGCATTCGAGGCGTTCAAGGCTGCAGATGTCGCGAACTCAGTGCGCACCTTCTTCGCGGAGCCTCTGGCTGCTATTGAACAGGAAGATGTAACGCTAGTGCTAGTCGCTATGTGGATGCGTCCCCATGACATTACGGAGGTGTTCGATCAGATTCACACTGCTGTCGAATCCAAAGTCGACTGGGCACAGCTGGCCGTTCAATGCGACGAGATGGGATTCTATCATGAACGCGCCCTCAAATCTGCTGAGGAAAACATTTTTCGCGTTGATCCCTTCGTCACGTCAAAGATAGGGAAGTTGCGGTCCGAATCTGGAAGCGAATGGTCGCCGTCCTATTCATTAAGCGAATTCTGGACTTATGCCCGGGGACTCTGCGTTACCAGATTGTCTCCTGACGCATACCGGAGGCTCCGCGAAGACGACGAGCGGCACGCCGCTCAGGAGCGCCTTAGGAAGTACTTCTTCGGCGACCTATGGAACGTGATACCTCAAGAAGCTCAGGATGCTCTGATCATCGCAGACAGAATCTATTGGTCAACTGAAGGAAGAAAAGGGGATATCCTGGAAAACTTCCGCCTCGCGATTGAGTCTATTATTGAGCAGCAACTGGCGATCCCCTTCCGTTCCTGGTGTTCCAACCAGAATAAACAGACGCCTACTAGTTCAGATGCAGAGGGCAAGGAGCCTTTCCTGCCGCTTTCGAGATTCCTTCGTGAGTTGTGGGGAAATAAAAGATTGTTTGAGGAATTCGCCCGAGCCGTCTTCCCAGATAGACAGGCGGCATTCTGGAACGAACTGCGGGAGAGTCTTTATAATCTGCGGAGACTTCGCGGAGCTGCCGCTCATCCCGAGAAAACGGGACCTGCTACGACGGAGCAGGCACTAGAGCAGTACCGGAGATTCATCGGCATAGGCGAACGAGGGATCCTATCTGATCTTCTAAGGCTGCACCCGCGGCAGCTGTAGCGCCGTGGGGTCCGGTTGGTTGCTGGCTATGTTATCCAATTGTCGAGGCTTATGACCTGATTGTCTCGGGCGAGACGCAACGGATAGGAGGGATCGAGCGTGGGAGCATGAGGGGGTCAAGTCGATGTGAAGTGTGCGGGGGATCCAAGCACTCGCTTGCCCATTGCTGCAAGAGATGCAGGAAACTGGTTGATCGTGTGGATTCGCGCAGGAAGCCAAGCAAGGCCGCGCGTATTCGAGCCCTGAAGCAGGCGTGGGATGGAGTAGGGTTCCGGTGCCACTACAGCGGCATTCGGCTGGTTGAAGACAACCACCGTGATCCCCGCTACTTGACCTTCGATCATGTGATCCCACGCCAAGAGGACGAGGTCGTCGTCACAGCTGCGGTCCTGAATGACATGAAGTCTGACATGACTGACTCTGAGTTCAGGTCTATGATCATTCAACTCGCCAGCCGCTTTGCGGGAGGTGAATTCGACGACAGTGTCTTCGATTTGTCACACTGGAAAAGATAGGGAACCAGGCAGAGACTTCTCGTCAGATACGATGCCGAGGGAACCGCAATAAGCAATACCGGGGAGTATCTGGCAGTTGGAGAACAGCTGAAGCGTGGGACCTGGCCGAAGGAGTATAACCAGGGCAGGCCGCATGGCTCTGTCCGGAAAAGATCCCTAACTCCCGAGGCTATCCAATCAGATACAATGGCAGCGACTTCAACTTCTTAAGTGGTACAATAACTGGGGCTGGTCAAGGGTTTCAGGAGATACATAAATGTTCACGCATGATCTCGTTAAGCATTGCCACGCTCAATACAACAGAACGAGCAGATGTGCAGGCTGTCAGAATGACTGCCAGGGGGGATGTGAGCAATGCTTGGACGCAATCCACTTTGGAGAAATTGTTCGTTCCTACAACTGCGAGAATATCGCCAATTTCTACGTCTGCAAGTACATCTACAAGTACTCAGGTGAGATTGTCCATTTGATTGGACACCTCGACAAGCTCGAAAACCTGGAAAGATATGACGTCCTTTCTGTTGGGTGCGGGCCGTGTACCGAGCTGGCAGGGCTGAGGGCTTTCCTGTCGCAAAGGGGTCTGAATCGCCCGATCAACTTCCTAGGCGTTGATTTGAATGACGTGTGGCGTCCCATTCATGAAAGAATCAGGCTGACTAGCCAGCCTGGATGCTTCATAGACTTCAGCTATGGCGACGCACTGAAGGTACTGCCGAGCCTCAATTGGCAGAATATTGATTGGCGTCCAAACATGGTAGTCATGCAGTACTTCATATCGAGCGTTGTGAACAGCGGTGGCGATCTGGGCACCTTAGTTACTGAACTGAGCGCTAGCGTTTTTCCCATTATGCCGATCAATTCCTTTCTCGTGCTAAACGATATCAACCATTTCAGCATTCGAGTTCACTTCGAAAGCATCCAGAGCGCGATGGCAAGAAGATACAAAACCGAGGAGCATAGGCTTCATTTCAAGCACAATGTCCTTCCATACTACCAATATGGTCAGCAGCATCCCAGCAATGAGATAAAGAGCGAGGTTCCCCCCGAGATTGACGAGTGCTATCACCCATGGAAGTTCTGCAGCAGCGCTCAGATGGTAATCGAGAAGAGGTCCTAGTCTTGATCGTAAGTGCGAGCAGGCGAACTGACATCCCAGCGTTTTATAGCGACTGGCTCTTGAACAGGGTACGAGAGGGGTACGTGATGGTGCGCAATCCCAGAAATGCTCATTCTGTCAGCCGGATCGACTTGGCTCCGGATGTAGTAGATGCTATTGTCCTGTGGACCAAGAATCCAGAAAGGCTGGCAACAAAGCTCGACTTGCTGAGCCAGTATACCTACTACTTCCAATTCACCATCACGCCCTACGGTCAACAATTTGAGCCGAATGTGCCCAATAAAGATAAGGTTATCGACTTGTTTCGTTCGCTCTCGCGGCGGATTGGTCCCGAAAAGGTGATATGGCGCTATGACCCGATAATCTTCACGAATGAGCTGGACCTGAGCTTCCACAGAGAGTCCTTTGGACGGATGGCGCGGATGCTTCGGGGTTATACACGAAGATGCGTCATCAGCTTCCTTGACTTGTACAAGAAGTGCGAACGGAAGCTTCTGGCCATTCCGCTCAGAGACATCGCCGCCAGTGACATGCTGGAGGTAACTCAATCCATAGTTGACGTCGCACGGAGGCACTCCATCGAGGTAGTGACCTGTGCTGAAGACGTGGACCTAACGGCATACGGGGTCCGGCAAGGGAAGTGCATTGACGACAAGCTGATCTCTGAGCTTACCGGCAAAAGAATCCTTGCCTCCAAGGATCGATTCCAGCGTCCAGAATGCGGGTGCGTTGCGAGCATTGATATTGGGGCGTACAACACATGTCCACATGGATGCTTGTACTGTTACGCCAATTTCGATGCTAATAGAGTGAAGAGAAACTTGAGTATGCACGATCCGAGCTCGCCTCTCCTGTTCGGCGAGCTGAGCCCGATGGACAAGGTCAGTGTCCGTCGCGTCAAGTCATGTTTCGAAGTGCAGAAGAGACTCCTGTGATGTGATACAGGCCAAGCATTGGTGCTAGATGACCATCAGACCTGGTAGCTCACTTCACCTGAGTTTGGTCTGCTCCCCAATAGTTACACCACTTGGTAGTGACAGGGATCTGAGGCAGAAAGAGAAAGGGGGAGCTAATCGCTCCCCTCTTGGCTTTGACGTTGGCTTTGACGTTGACGCCGGACCACAGCGGGTTACAACCCACCACACCAATCGTGGTTTCGGGAGTCGGGTAACTGTGTCAAACGATATGGAACACGATGGAACGGCACTTTGGGCTCGAGATTACGAAACCGCTGCTCTACCTCTGAGCTACGTTGGCTCAATCCTAGCCCATCTTTTGTCAGTATAGCTGACCGTCGGCTACGTGGCAACCCTCACAGCCACTCAGATGAGAATCATCGGCTTCGACACGGAGCGCCCCCTGGCTCTGTGACCTTGGTCCGTGAATCAGGAGAATCAAGACCCTGAGTTCGCCTCAGGCAAACTCAGGGTCACACAACATAAACACTCTCGGTTTCATCAGCGTATGTCGCAGCTTGGCCTATGATGGAAATCGACTCAGGATCGCCTGCTCGCTTTCTCCCTGGCTATGAGTGCTGCCCCCACCGCCCCTGCAATTTGGGGATCCTGGGGCAGCCTCCTTACGCTTATCCCTAGTTTGCCCTCCAAGGCCTTGACCAGACCCTCGTTCTTGGCACACCCACCGGTGAGAGCCACGTCTTCAACAAGGCCAACCTTCCCTACCATGGAATTCAACCTGCTGGCTACCGAGTTGTGGAGGCCGGCTACGATGTCGGGCAGATTGACACCCTCGTTAACCAAGGTTATGACTTCGGACTCAGCAAACACGCTGCACTGGCTGCTAATAGTGGACGGGCTCGTCGCCTGAAGGGACAGGCGTGAAAGCCCTTCAAGGCCACAGTCGAGCACCCTGGCCATAGCCTCGAAGAATCTCCCCGTCCCGGCAGCGCACCTGTCGTTCATAACAAACTCGACAACCTTGCCCTCAGCGCTCACGGACATCACCTTGCAGTCCTGCCCCCCGATGTCAACCACCGTTCTCACCGTGGGACACATCCAGTAAGCGCCTCGGGCATGACAGGTTATCTCCGAAATATTTTCGTTAGCAAAAGGGACCTTTAGCCTACCGTAGCCTGTGCCTACAATGTAGTCCAGGTCCTCGATGGACGACAGGCCGGCCCTTTCGATCGCCCCGTCCATTGCCACCCGCGCCGTCACCTCAGGCTTGGTAGTAGACGGGATAATAACATACGAGGCGATTGTCCCGTCCTTCATGACAACCGCCTTACCAGTAGCAGAACCTACATCACAACCTCCGACGATCATATCATCTCCTTACCTTGTTTTGTCATTGCCATCATAAGCAACCTCGATAGCCACCTCTAACCCAGATCCATGGCGGTGAAAAACTGGCTCAGCCTGTCCTTTATCTCGTCCACCGTGGTATACCGCGGGTCAAACAAATCGAGTCCTATGTGCAAGAAGGGCACCTCGATATCGCGGCACACCTCCCTCATGATGCCCACGCTGGCCGCCCCGTCCTTGTGACCCATGTGGCCCGGCCAGATGACGCAGTCTATTTTGAAATCCTTTACGATCCTGATGATGTCCTTGATGAAGTTGTCGGCGTAACCCCGCGCCTGCCGGATCATCGGCGTGTCGTACAGGTTTCTCTTGGCTAGCCCCCGGAACATGCTCTCTTCGCTTGAGGTGTCTATCGTGGTGTACGGGCAGTAGTTGAACATGTCCATGACGATGTTTGCTCCCCACTCCCCTTCCAGCCACGGCAGTACGTCAGGGAACCATGTGGGGCGGACGTCAAACCAGAGCAGCCTGATCCTCTCCTTCTCCAGCCCACCCTGCTTCGCCTGCACCCGCTCCTCGGCATCGGCAATCACTTCCCTGAACCAGGCAGTACCTCTGGGGTCACCCACCAGGTAGTTCTGAGTTATGGCCAGCGCCTGCGGCCCCACGCTCGACCCGTGGGGACAGGGCACCGCCCGTCTCAGCTCATTGTACTCCGCCCATAGCTCATACTGCTTGTTAGATTCCTCTACGACTTCCCGAAGTCTGTCAAGGTGCAGTTTGTGCCCGGTGTGCTCTTCCAGGAAGTAGGTCATCTCCCGGAGCTGGTCCGCAAAGTATTCCACGCTTCGCTCGTCCTCCCAGTAGGGGGGGTCAGGGGCGAACGTGGGGATGTTGCCCCACACCTTGTCATTGGCGATTACCTGGTGCATCATGGGCACACCGTCGCAGGGCTCAATGAGGGCAACAACGGCAGTCGGCGCTGGCACAATCCCAGAATCGACATAGTATACTCCCAACCTGAGGACGGTGCACATGTCCGTTGCCAGGCCCATCCTGTCACACGCCTCAAGGTCGTCCATGAGCAGGGGCGCTGAACCCTCCATGAATGGGGTGGCCAGCATGCAGTACCAGGGGAGGTCCATGGCCGCATATATCTCGGGCGCGCTGGTGTAGAAGCTGGAGACGAAGGGCTTCCCTCCCTCGACGCAGCTTATCAGTCGTTCATAGCTTTCCAGGATCGCCTTCAAGATCAGGTTGTTAAACCTGAGCTCGCCGGTAGCGTTCTCTTCCAGAAACTGGTAGATGGTGGTGTAATACTCGCGCTCCTTTTGCATCCGTTCCATTGCTTTTGTGGTCATGTCTACCTCCCTATTGTTTCCAGAAATGCCTGGACTCTGGTTCTCAACTGGCCGACGCCGCTCAGGGTGTATTCCCTGTCCAACTCCAGAAAGGGAATCCCATCGTCTTTGAAGTCACTGGCAAGCATAAAGGCCTCGCCTGCCCAGTTGTCGCAGAACACCAGCCGCTCGCCAATAACCCCGTCCACCTTGAACTCCCGGACCATGTCCCTGAGGAAATCAACCCTTCTGGGATGGTCCCCGAACATGCGGGGACAGGAGGGACGGCTAGCGATGTGGTATTGGGCCAGGGCTGCAATTGGGTCGCTGGCCTTCTCGTCGACATCCTTCCACAGCACCCTGGAGCCGAAGCACAGTGAGTCGGTGACCACCAGGCCGCCCTGGTCCTCAATCACCTTAATGTAGGCCGGCTCATCGAGTATGCTGCCTACTATCATCAATCTGGCCCGGTAGTCAGCCTTACCGTCCCACCCGCTTATGTCATCCAGCAGTTCCCGGAGCAACCGATTGAACCTCTCCTTGGGCATGGCGGTGCCAGCTACGGTGATGGCCAGCGTTTCGGCCCCGGTGATCGGCGGGTTTTCCCCTTTCCTTAGCTCATAAAGCCGCCTCTGAAGGCGGCGCGTTTCATTGTGGAGCCTTATAGCCTCCCAAAGACGCTCATCGGTGATCTCCACGCCAAAATGTTTCTCCAGGGCTTCCTTGAAATTGGCCAGCTCTTCACGGTACCAGTCCACCTGCGGCCCACCCGCCTTCCTGGGGAGGCTGAGGAAGCCAAGGAACGGGGTGTCCAGCTTCCTCTTCCAGTTGTCGTAGAGGCGGCGGACGTGGTCGCAACTGTTTACCCATACCACGCCATCGACAAAACCGTACTCACCCTGCAGTGCCATATCGAAGCAGTGACGGATAAAACTGCAATTGATACTGCTCACATACGCATCTGCCAGCTCTGTTCCCGTGCTGCCTGTGGCCCTCATTCGGAATGGGAGAAGACCGGCTGCCCAGATGATCTCCTCTGGAACATAGGAGCAGAAGTAACCCATAACCTGGCCCCCCTGCTCCATCCAGCTTCGCATCGCAGGATTAACAATGGTCTCTGCGGCTTCAGTGAATTCCTGCAATGCCTTGGACTCGACCTTTGTTTCCATTTCATTTTCCTCCTTTTGAGGCGACCGTTTTCATGGTTGCCTGGCTCAGTTTCCGCTCTTTATGCCGCCAATCTTTGACCAGCAGCTTAGGCAGGGGCCGGGGCCTGCGCCTGTACAGCCCCGGGACGCCTCACCAGTTTCGCCGATTCTGTCTTGCATGTTGGAACACATGCGCCGCATCCAATGCAGAGGTCCTGATCAACATCAGCGAATTGGTCGACTTCTATGGCGCCCACCGGGCAGCGCTCGGCACAGGTTTTACATGCATTGCATGTTTCCTCGCCAATCTGCGCCATGAAGGGCGATCGCAGCAATACCTGTTTGCCCAGCTTATGCAGAGCTATGAACAGCACACAGCAATCGCGGCAGCAATTGCATACACAGCCGTGTATATACAGGGTAGAGACGAGGCCATCCTCATTGCATTTCCGCAGGAGCTCGACGGCCTCATCATAGGTGATCTCACGGGCCATGCCATGGTCGACGGCCCAACGGCTCACATCGCCCATGTGAAGGCATGTTTCCAGCATGTGTTCACAATGGTTGCCGGGATCGACAAGCCAGTGGGAGAGACGGCATGGACAGGTGGAGACGCTCCAGTGTCCATCTTCTTTGATAACTTCGGCCAGGTTCTCAGAGGGAAGGGCATCATCGGGCAATGCCGCCGTGCCACCCCATACGGGGGCAAAGGGGAACCCCAGCGGGCACAGCCTATCTTTGGTCCAATCGTACATAACCTGGTGTAATGCTTTACCCAGTTCCACACTATACGGGAACCTTATATTGCCCCAAAGCCCCGTCTCGGTGAGCCCGCCGCCCCCCATCCCCACTACCCTATACGTTGGGTCCTCTTTACCGGGGTCGATCCACATGGTGCCCTTGTCAGCCATTTTGTGGAGCATCTTCTTCAGCTTGACTTTGTCCATGCCCGTCTTCTCCGAAAGTTCATCGAGCGTTCCCCCGGTGAGACCTATCTGGACAGCCAAACGGGCCTCTCTTGGAGTGAACTGGAGGCGTAACAGTTTCAGGAATTCAGGGGTCTTGGGCATGCCGACAACATCATCCCTGTCCTCCATTTCAGCCAGCTCTTCGTAGACATCCTTGGTTGACATTACTTGACCTCCTTAGTATGTCCGAGGACGTGCAACAAGGCAGCATCGCCAGGGTGCGTCCAGCGTGGCGAAACCCACCGCTTTTTAGAGTCCTCGGGGCGGCGGGTTCCGTTTCACTCCGTTCACGCTACATCGCTAAATCGACGATAGGCAGCCAATCACTCATCCTCACCATATCCTCCACCTCGGCCCTCCATTCGTATACCTGTATGGCATTTACTATGTACCGCTTAGTCTCGGTGAAGTCCCATTCCGGCAGGCCTTCCAGCGTCATCTTATACTTCACGGCCACGTCATAGAACGCCTCGCCGTCAAAATTCTTGGCGCCCACCTCTTCTACTGCCTGGCGCAAAATCTCGAAGAAACCGTACAAGTTGAAAAAGGCACCCAGATAAGATGCGCCCAGCTCCTCAGGTGGCCCGGAGCGGTATTCACGAGCAATCCCTCTAACCAGATCAACTGCTGCAACCGGCTGGTTCCACCACGGGACTATATTGGCGGTCAACATGCCATCCAGGGCTTCCCATCCAGCCGTTTCCACATAGAACTCGTGATAACCGACAGCAGCGCCCTCACCGATAAACGTTGCATCATCATACCCCTTGGCTCGAAAGTCCCTGATAAAAGGAGCCCCTACGTAAGCGTGCGCTTCTATGTAGTCACAGTCTTTCAGCTTCTCTATCTCACCATAATAGGTCATTGTGCCCATAGGAGGCAGGAAACCGCCAACCCATTCAAACCTCTCCGGGTGAGCCTGGCAGTATTCCCTCATGGCCCTCTCGACGTCCATTCCCATGGACTCACGCCAACCTACAAAGCCGATCTTGGGGACCCTTCCTTCCGCCTCGTAATCCCAGTGTTCTTGGCTGATCCATTTCAGGAGGCGCTGTATGTGATAAACGGAATGAGAACTGAAGACAAATACCCATCCTGGAGGCTCCGCTATGGCCTGGGTGTGAGTCACGGTGCCTACAGCAACCTTGTCTCTCTCTGCAAAGGGTTTCACTGTCTCTGAAGTTGTATTGTGAATACCAAGAATCACCTTGGCTCCCCGCTCTCTACACCACTCATAGCCAGGTATGTCCCTGGCAGGATTGAACTGACAGTCATAAGTGACTAGCTTCATTTTTGCCCCAGGTATGAGGCCTTCGTCATTGTAATGCCTGACCAAGTCCTCTATCACCTGATGAACGGGAATAACCGCTGGTGAGGCGGGGCCTGAGAGATCTATGATTTCGCCTACTGCGATAGTCACCCCTTCTTCTTCATCATCGCCGCAACCCAAGCAGAGCGTGGCTACCAGGACTAACATCAACAACAAAGCCACTGCCCTTTTCCAATTGCTTTTCATCTCCTACCTCCTTTCCACTTCCAAAACGAGGCTCTTCTCTTTCACTCCCGACACGCGTCAACATTCTCCAACAGCGCAACGCAACCAGTTTCCCATAGGCCACGAAGCCGCGCCCGACGATGTGCGGATCGCAGGATAGCTCTGGGCGCCGCCCCCTCCTTCTCCTAGTAGCCCTGGTAGCCATACCTGGGATACTTCCCGGTGATAACCAGTTCGATAATCCCGTAGCCGACGTCGTCGCCACAGCGCATCTCGCACATGCGGTCATCAAAAAAGGAGATCTCGCGCTCCACATTTGGGTCGGTGAGGTCAAGCTTGAGGCCGTCGATGTAATAGGGACCCATCCACAGCCCATGGGTGAACCCTTTATAGCCAAAATAACCGCCAGGCATCATGTAGACCACGCTCAGGGGATGCACCGACACCTCCATCTTGGAGCCATCGATGGCGGTGAGGACGACACGCCCGGATGTCAACTGCCGGATGTCGGGACGGAACTGGTAATCGTGCTCGATGTTCACCAGCTTGAGCTCCTCTTTCCCGCTTCCGTAGGGATAGAACACGGCGCCACTGGAGTGAAAGGGCTTTCCCTCCCAGTCCTCTGCTTGTTCAAAGAAGACACCCCATTCAGGGAACTGCATCAGGCTGAATTGGAAGCAGAACCCCGGGGGGATCTCCCCAGGCTGCACCCCGGTTTCCGATTCAGCTCCTGTTCGCCTGATACCCCATGAATGGTCCCTCTCGGCTAGCCAGCTATTCTTGTCAATCTGGTAGGTCTGGCCTTCAACTTTGATCCAGCCGCTGGGCCTGCCCACCTGAAAGTAGCGGTTTACGTTCTGTATCACCCTGCCCCGAGACCGGATGAACTGCGGCGTTTGCTCTTGCTCATGAGGAGGCATGGTGGCCTCAAATTCCACGTCGAAGCTGAGGCCGTGCTCGTTCTCAGCCAGGGCGGCCCGCAGCCTCCTTAGTGGCTCGATGATCTGGTAAGAGAAGGGGCCAACCTTAGTGTCAATGTCGGGATGCAGCTCGCGCGAGGCCCTGACCGTGTACTGTGTTTTGCCATCAACAGCGACGCTGCCATAGGCATCCATGACGTTGCGGTTGGGATAGTAGCCGGTGCTGGTCACAAGATGAAGTCTTCCTGAGGTGTCGTGAGCACTGAACCATGTCCTCTCTGTCCACATTCGGTCGCTGGTCTCGATGTGGTCAAAGGTGGACACGATCTGGTGGCACAGAAACTCGTCATATTTGGTAAGCATGATGATCCTCCTTCCTTTATGTTTATATTCAGGAGGTTACCGAGGAACCCCCTGCGTTTATTAGAAAGCGTCTATCGCTACAGTCTGTGTCCCAACCCTTAAATATACCCCTGGAGAGACAAGCTCTATGCCTGGCGTTGAGCCTGACGAAGAGGAGCCATAAGCCCTCTCTGCTCCAAGTCCTGGGCAACCTCCTTTAGCTCCAGTGCCTCGAGCTTTGCCGTGGTTTGCAGGCCGGTGGCTACGTCCCATTGCCTGAGCTGGTAGTATTCGTCTTTCATCCTTTCGAATCGCTCCCTATCAACTACCGCACCCTTCCGGGATATCAACTCCGCATCTTTGCCTGGCACCAGACACTCGGCGGTCGAGACATCGTATTGTAAGGGCATAGAGTAGCAACGATCGGGAAGGCTATCGAAATCTCTCCCTCGGTGACCCTCCCTGGTGAGTATGGCTCTCTGCAGGTTGAAGACCCTTTCACCAACTGTGTAAAGCCCTTCCTCATCCACCTCATTCCCCGTAACGGCAGAGAGGATCTTGCTTTCCAGGGTGGGGTCACCCACATGATCCTCAGAATATTCCAGGTCTGTGATGGGCCATAAGAAGTCACAAAGAATGAGGCACTCCTTGGCATACTGTCGGTCCTGAATCTTTTTCACTGCCAGGGCTTTCCCCTCATAGGTAGAGAAGTCGGCTGCCAGTTCACTTCCCCAGAATCTCCTGGCAATGGCATGAAGTACCTCACTGGAGACATAGCTACCCGGAAGCTCTTTAACCCAGGCCACCCATTTGGGTACAACGAAACCTACTTCGTGGAGTTGCTGTATAGGTTGCCTCGGCTCCATGGCATATAAGAGGGCGGTGGTAATATAAAGTCTGGGGTCGTATATCATAGATCCGGGCTCGGTAAGGTAACCGGCAAACTCCATTTGCTCTCTGGCGCCAGACCCCACCACGTCCGCCGCTTTAACTATTCCTTGCGCCAAAAGGTCCCCAAAACCATCACGGAGAGACACCTTTTTCACCAGGGTGTCGATAAACTCCAGGCTTCCTAACTTTGATATAGGGATGCCTGTGTTCTCATCGGTCAGGATGCCAGCTTCATAGCAGCCCAGGAGCCAGCTAATCATCAAGTCCACAGTCTTTATCTCGAGTCCGTAGTTATCACAAAGCTTGGTGGCATAAAAGGGGACATCGTTGGGGTTTTCATTCCAGTCCCCATAGTATCTTTGCGCCCAGGGTTGATAGAAATAGGCTGAGTGGCAGTAAAACTTTCCCTTCTGGCCGTCCGCTGCCTCATAGACCTTTCTGGGGCATCTCCCAAGGCAGCCGTAGCAAGGGTCCTTCTTCATTTCAGGGCCTGGTACTAACTTGAATTCTCTATGTGGGTCTCTTACCCACCGGCTAAGATATTCCCAGAAGTTTCTTCCCGTCTCACGGTAGTAGCTGGTTAGCTCTCGTAACCTCTCCGGTTGGGCTACTTTCACTCCCTTGTCAGCGCCCTTTACCACAATAGCCTTAAGCCTCTTGGAACCCATAACAGCCCCCAAGCCTGCTGAACCGGTAGCATCGTTATCGGCAACAAGAATAGAGATGGTAGCCATGTTCTCACCAGCGGGACCAATAGCTACCACCCTGGCAGAGCTCCCCAGTTCGTCCTTCAGGATTTCCCTGGTGTCGATGGAGCCCTTGCCCCACAGAGCAGAGGCATCCCTCAGTTCAACGGTTTTGCCATCGAGGAAAAGGTAGACCGGCCTTTCCGATTTCCCTTGAACCACGATGCCATCATAGCCAGCAAATTTCAGCTCAGCTCCCCATCTCCCCCCGAAGCTGCCGTAGGAGAACTGTTCCGGGGTGGTGGGGGATTTCCCACACACCGTCCACCGCGAGCTGCTCAATACAGGCAGCCCGCCCAGGGGACCGGTGGCGAATATCAGCCTGTTCTCTGCATCGAAGGCATTGACCTCAGGCGGGACCTCGTCCCAGTAGATCTTGGCAGCCATGCCTCTTCCTCCAAGGAACCGATCAGCATAGTCCAGGGTGGAAACCTCAGTTGTGCTCGCTGAAGACAAATCTACTCGCAAGATTTTCCCAGCATATCCAAATATTGACATTTACCCTCTCAACAGTCAGACAGGCCAGCTTATAGTCGGCGCCATCTGATTGAGCTTCCGTATTTTGCCCCCATATTATAGTGGCTGGCAAGATTCTGTGCTCATCCGCTGCCTTGTCGGCATAGCTAAAACGTGCCCTTTGCCCGGAAGACGTGCCGGTCCTTGGCTATGCCTATAGCTGTTTATGCGTCTGATTCTTTACCAGCAGCCTACGCAGGGGCCGGGGCTTCAGCCTGTTCAGCCGCGGGACGCCTCACTAGGCTTATCGCGTCTACACTACATGTTGGAACACATACCCCGCAGCCAATGCAGGTGTTCCCATCAACATCGGCGACTTCGTCGACTTCTATAGCACCCATGGGGCAGGCCTCAACGCAGGCTTTGCAGGCATTGCATGTTTCCTCATTGACCTGTGCCATGAATGGGGATGGCACCAATATCTGTACGCCGTGTTTGAGCTGACCCACGAGAATCGGACAGCAGTCGTTGCAGCAGTTGCATATACAGCCCTGTATGTTGAGGGTGTGGACCAGGCCATCTTCGTTGCATCTGCGCAGCACTTCAAGAGTCTCGTTGTAAGTGAGCTCACGGGCCATACCATGCTCGACAGTCCAGCGGCTTACCTCGCCCGTATGGACGCACGTCTCCAGCATGTGGCCGCAGTGTTCGCCGGGGGTATCAAGCCAGGCGCTGAGGCGACATGGACAGGGGGAAACACTCCAGTGTCCGGCTTCCTTGATAGCCTCGCCGAGGTTCTCGGACGGAAGGGCGTCATCAGGCAGTGCCGACAGGCCAGCCCATACGGGGGCAAAGGGGAACCCCAGCTTGCACAGCCTCTCCTTGCCCCAATCGTACAGGAGCTGGTGTAATGCTTTACCCAGTTCTACAGAATATGGGAACCTTATATTACCCCAAAGGCCTGTTTCGACGAGCCCGGGGGCCGCCATCCCTACCACCCGGTAAGTTGGGTCCTCTTTACCAGGGTCGACCCACATGGTACCCTTGTCGGCCATAGTGTGGAGCATCTTCTTCAGTTTGGATTTCTCCATGCCCGTCCTCTCCACAAGCTCATCGAGCGTTCCCCCGGTGAGACCTACCTGGACAGCCAAACGGGCCTCCCTGGGCGTGAATTGCAGGCGCAGGACCTTTAAGAATTCAGGGGTCTTCGGCATGCCGACAACATCATCCCTGTCCTCCATTTCCGCCAGCTCTTCGTAGACATCCTTGGTTGACATCGATCTAACCTCCTTCAGAATACTTCAAAAGCCGATTGGAGTGGCCACTGCATAATCGCGGTATCCAAAAGGGCCAAAAAAATCCGGATCGACCTCATCTCACATTCTGTGCCCTATTCTAGTTGGTCGAATCCCGATCGCAATTCGGGTCATGCCTCCAGTTCCCTGGGCTCCTCTGCCGCTACGCCCAGGACCCTGCATTCCGTGAGCCAGGTGTGAGCCAGTCCCTGTTTACTACTCTACATTGGGGAGCCAACCGCTGAGCCCCACGTAATCCTCCGCCTCGGCATCATATCCACTTATCATTGCGCGGTCCATTAAGAGGCGTCTGGTCTCGGTGAATTCATATTCCGGGTAGTATCCTTCCCACATGGCACTCGTAGTCTTGTAATTCAGGCAGGCGTCAAAGTAGGCTTGACCATCGAAATTCTCCGCTCCCACCTGTGCTACTGCCTGCTCCAGGACTTCGAAAATACCGACCACCATGTGACCCGCACCCACATAACCGTTACCACCCGCAATGATTTCGTCAGCTTCGCCGGAGCGGTATCGGTGAACAAGTTCTGTGAGCAGCTCGACAATAGGGCCCTCGTCCGTCCAATACAAGGATTGTTGGGTGCTCAAGAATCCGTCAAGCATTTCCCAGCCAACCAGGTCCGCGTAGAACTTTCTGTAAGAACCAATACTGCCAATGCAATCAAGCAGCCTCGCCGTGCCGCCCGCCTCTCGAAAGTCCCTCAAGAAAAATCCTCCCATATAGCCGGAGATAACAGCTACATAATCGCAGTCTGCGTCTGCCAGCTTCCCTGCTTCCATCGTAAAGTTCATCGTACCAACGGGAGAAGTATAAGCACCGACGTAGTCAAACTGCTCGGGATGGCTCTCGGTATATTCCTCTACCGCCCTAAGGGCGTCCATGGATTGCTCGTCCCTCCAGCCTACCGCGCCAATCCTAGGAGTTCCCTGGCCATCCCACACATTGTCGCTGACCCATCGGAAGAGGGTCTTCATGGAGTCGGTGACAGTGCTCGAAAAGCCAAATACCCATTCCGGGGGATCAAATAGCTCCGGGGTGGCACCCATGGCAGCTATGACGACCTTGTCCCTCTTCGCAAAAGGTTTGCATACCTCAGCTGCATCTGCGATTATAGTAATAATTACCTCCGCCCCCTGCATCTTACACCACTCATAGCCAAGCGGGTACCTGGCAGGATCGAACTTAGTATCATAGGCAGCAATTTTTACCCTCACCCCAGGGATAAGCTCTTCATCGTTGTAGTACTTGGCTACGTCCTGCGTTACGTAAGTGATGTTCTTGATTGCTGGTGCGCCTGGTCCCGTAAAGTCCGTCAGTTGGCCTATGGTGATGGTGACCTTACCCCCGTCTCCGTCACCACAACTCAAAGAAAGTGGCACCAACAGAACTAAGACCAAAAGAGCAGCCGCTACCCTTTTCCAATTTAGGTCCATATCCTCCTCCTTTGTGCCTTCAAAGTCAGGCCTGCCCTCCAAAGTCACCAGTTAGACTACCATAGCCGACTTCGGCCGTCTAGGGATCATCGAGGTGAAACGGGAAATGGTGCTCTGGTGTCTTTTGGAATATGCTGTGTCTATCCATTAATGGCCTGAGCTATCATGTTGAACTGTCTCTTCACTTTACCAGAGGCAGCCACTCAGTAATCCTCACCAGGTCACGGTCGCTGGCTTTCCATTCATATACCTGTACGTCGTTTGCTAAGTACCGTTTAGTCTCGGTGAAGCCCCATTCCGGGTAGCCTTCCCAGGCCGTCCTAAACTCCACAGCGGCATTATAGAAGGCCTGGCTATCAAAATTCTCGGCCCCCACGTCTTCTATTGCCTTCTTCAGTATGCCGAAGAAAGCAGACATATTGTGAAGTACACCTAGATAGCCTGAACCGGCATTGATTATCTCCTCGGCTTGCCCGGGGCGGTATTTCTGAAGAAGCTCTTTGGCCAGATCGACAATTGGGCCCGGTTCATTCCACCATGTACATATACCCGTAGTCAACCATCCGTCAAGAGGTGGTTCCCAGCCAAACATGTCCACATAGAAACCTACGTAAGCAGACAGGATAGCCGGTCCGATGAACGTCGTGGTATAACCTTTGGCATGAAACTCCTTAAAAAAGGTGTTGAAACCAAGGCCCGTGGCTATGTAATCACATCCTTTCAGACTCTCTATCTCTCCACTCCAGGTCATTGTGCCCACGGGGGCTAAGGAAGCGCCAACCCATTCGAACTTGCCTGGGTTATCTTGGCAATACTTCCCGATCACTTGTTCCAGCTCTAAGTTCACTGGCTCGCGCCAACCCAGTAAGCCAAGCCTGGGCATTCTCTGGCTATAATTCCAGTGTTCTTCGCTGATCCAGTTTATGAGGGTCCTCACCTCATCAGATATAAGACAGTTAAAAGCAAATAGCCATTCTGGGGGTTCTATCATGTTTCGCGTGGTACTCAGGGTAGCTACCGGGACCTTGTCCCTCCCTGCGAAAGATTTCAGTATCTCCCCTGTCTGGGGCAGAGCAGCAATAATTACCTCCGCCCCCTGCTGTCTAACCCACTCATAGCCCGGTACATCCCGGGCAGGATCGTATCCCGTATTGTAAGTGACCAGCTTTACCTTTACGCCGGGGATGAGGCCTTCCTCGTTGCTGTACCTGATGAAATCCTCTATCACGTAATTTATGGGAATAAGAGAAGGGGCACCTGGTCCTGTAAGGTCTGTGACCTGGCCTATGATGACAGTCACCCCCTCGTCAGATGGACCGCCGCAACTCACGCAGAGCGTAGCTATCAGGGCCAAGGCCAACAAAGAAGCCACCACTCTTTTCCAAATATGGTTCATGTCCTACCCCTCTCTCTCTGCTGCCGAAAACAGAGCTTCCTATCCTTACTTGGCTATTGGCTATTGTGGGCGCGTCCGACATAGATGCTATTCTTCAGAGCTGTATTTGGCAATCGCATCTTCGAGAAGCGACAGCAGCCCCATATCACCTTCAGTCACAAGCCTTCCCGTTGACCATGCCTCAAGGCGATTGAGTTCGCCGCTTTGAATCGCTCTCCAATCCTCAATTGACACCTCTATAGTGCAATCCGGGTTTTCGACGCAGCCCAGATGGCGCGACACGCTCCCCTTATCCGATACCAGGTACCAGTCATACCCCTCGGGCCCAGTGAAGTGGAACTGCACGCTTACAGTAAGCTGCCTGATGTCCACCTTCTCATCCGCGTATTGGTCGGGCCCGGGCGAGGGCAAGCCCAGAAGTCTGGCCAGCTGTTGGGTTGGGAAGTTGTTCAGTATCATCTCATCCTGGATAGGTATCCCTCGATCCCGCATGTTCTTCATGCTGGCGATCACCGTCATTCCGAACCGGAAGGTGGCCAGGACTTTGTTGTAGAAGAGGTTCTTGGCTTTCCACCCGGTGAGTTCTTCGTAGCAGCGGACGACCTCTTCATCGGTGGGCGTACCCTCAAGAGAGGGAAGTCCATAGCCCTTGGAGAATTGCTTGTCAAGCGTGAAAAACCAGGCCAAATCCGCCTCCGGATCTCCGATAAACGCCATCTCCCAGTCCATGATGGCCAGCACGTTTCGATCCGGCCTGCTGTAGAGCGTATTGCCGATGCGTGCATCTCCCCAACACAGGGTAACGCGCTCGGGTTCGTAGCGGTTTTCCTTGAGCCAGGCCAGAGTGGCTTCCATGGTGGGATGTGCCTCTTCAGGATGGTCCTTGACCCAGTTCAGGTGTCGTTCCCAGTAGACGAGCTGCCGGTCCACCGGATCCGTCCCAGCCCCGGGGGCCCCAACGAAGTCCAGCCCCAGGTGCCTCCAGTCCACTTTGTGCAGCTTGACCATAGCGTCCAGGGAGCCCCACCACATCTTCCTTCGTATCTCAGGTGTTGCTTCGAAGTACATCCCCGTTCCGTGATAGGATGGGTAGTCCTGGGGCACGTCCCCTTCCAGCTTTACCATTAGGAAAAACGGCACCCCCAAGACGGATGGATCTTCCTCGGACCACAACATTTCAGCCACGGGTACATCGGTGTTGTCTTTCAGGGTCTTCATGATGCGGAACTGAAGGCCCAGGTCATACTCGGGGAACACTCCCCGACTGCGGGGTGCAGAGCGGAGCACCACTCCCGTGGACTTCGATTGCCCTGCTTCCTCCCACTCCATGTCGAAAAGGTGGGTTTCGCTGGAGAGCCCCATGCCTGGCTTATGCAGGCCGGACACGGAGAGATTCTTGGCCTCCGGCATTTTCGTCTGTATCCAAGCTGTGAGTTTTGTCTGCATATCTGACAGGTCTACCTCTCGCTGCATGATCGTCGAGCTCCTTTCCCCGGATTTCTCCAGTGGTTATATGCCAAGACTCGCTGGTAGCGACTTCAATAGTTGCGCATAGTCCAAACAGGATCAACCCCCAAGTCCGAAGCACTAAATTCCGAACAGTATTGAGCTCTGCGGGTTAGTGTCTCAAAAGCTCGTGCCTTTTCGTAGCTGGAACATTCAATCGAGGCTTGGCAACACCCCCTATGCAGCCTAAAGACGGCACAACCATGGCATCTTCTGCGCCAGGTATAAAGCAAGCTCTCTTCACTCTAATACATGCAGCCAATCACTAAGCCTTAGCAGGCCCTCCACATCGGCATCGAATTCATACACCAGGAAGTGATCCACTAAGTACCGTTTGGTCTGGCTGAAAGCCCATTCGGGGTAGCCTTCCCACAGGGGACCCGCTGTCTTATACTTCACCGCCGCATTGTAGAAGGCTTCATCATCAAAGTTCTCAGCTCCCACCTCTTCTACTGCCGCCCGCAGAACATCGAACATGGCAACTATCTGATGAAACGAACCGACATAACTGGAACCAGCATCAATTATATCCTCAGCTTGCCGAGGGCGGTATTCATAAAGAATCTCTTCAGCCAGCTCGACCAAGGGAAATGGTTCATTCCACATTGGAGCCACATTTGTAGCCAACGTTCCGTCAAGGCCTTGCCAACCTACCATATCGACTAGAAAACCCAGGAAAGCAGGTGCGGCAGCCGAATCGATCAGTGTTCCGGTGTACCCCCTGGCTCGGAACTCCTTAAGAAAATAAGCGCTTGTTGTGCCGAAGGAAGATACAAAGTCGCAGTGTTTCAACTTCTCTGCCTCGTTGCCAAAGACCATGGTGCCCATAGGAGAAAGGAAACCGTCAACCCATTCGAACTTCTCGGAGTGAGTCTGGCAATATCCCTCGATCGCCTCCTTGACCTCTATGGCATAGGGATCGCTCCAGCCTGCAAAGCCGACCTTGGCTGGTCCTTCTGTCTGCCAATCCCAGTGTTGCTCGCTGATCCATTCCAGGAGGACGGTGAAGCCCCAAGAAGAAGGGCAATTGAAACAAAAAACCCACCCGGGAGGCTCTATTTGGTCCATGGTCGCACTCATGTTAGCTACCACGACCCTGTCTCTCTCCGCAAAAGGTTTCAATATCTCTCCAGTGTTGGCATAAATAGTAACAACTAGTCGTGCCCCCCGGTCTCTAACCCAGTCATAGCCAGGCACTTCCCGGGCAGGATCGTACTTAGTATCGTAACTGACTATTTCCAATTCCACACCAGGGATAAGGTTTTCTTCGTTGTAATACCTGGCCGCATCCTCCAGTGCATAATGAATGGTTCTAACCGCGGGTGAGGCTGGTCCGGTAAAGTCGGTGATTTCGCCTATGGCGATAGTCACCACTCCTTCTTCCTTATCGTCTCCGCAGCCCAAGAAAAGCGTAGCAATCAGGGCTAAGGTCAACAAAGAAGCTATCGCCCGCTTCCAATTATGCTTCATGTGTGCTCCCTTGGGTGCCTAGTAACCCTGGTAGCCGTACTTGGGATACTTGCCGAGGATAATCAACTCGTTGATGCCGTAGCCAATCTCATTACCACAGCGTACCTCGCACATCAGGTCATCGATGAAGGATACTTCACCGATAACCTTCGGGTCGGTGATGTCCAGCTTAAAGCCGTCGATGTAGTAGGGGCCCATCCACAGACCATGGGTGAACCCCCGGTAGCCAAACATGCCGCTGGCCTTGAGGTAGCAGATGCTTATGGGACGGAACGACACTTCTTTCTGGGAGCCGTCGACAGCATTGAGGACGACCCGCCCGGACTTCATCTGCCGCATGTCGGAACGAAGCTGGTACTCGTGCTCCACGCTGGCCAGCTTGAGTTCCTCTTTCTGGCTTTCGTAGGGATAACATATACTGCCACCGAAATTGAGGGGCGTGCCATCCCAGCCCTCTCTCAGGTGGTAGGTGGCGCTCCATTTCTCGAACTGCAACGCGACGAAGTTGAACAGGTACCCTGTAGGAATCTCACCGGGCTGCACCCCGGTTTCGGGCACACCACCCCCGTGCCTGATGCCCCACGAGTGATCCCTCTCCGCCCGGCAGTTGTCTTGGTCAATATGATAGGTCTGGCCAGCAACCTTTATCCAGCCGCTGGGCTTGCCCATCTGCACGTAGCGGGCTATGTTCTCCTCCACCCTGCCCCGAACCCGGGAGAACTGCGGCATTTCCTCATGGGGAGGAAAGGCCGCCTCAAAATCTATCTCGTAGCTGAGCCCGTGCTCGTTATCAGCCAGGGCGGTGCGCAGCCTCTTCAGTGGCTCGATGACCTCGTAGGAGAAGGGGCCAACCTTAGTCTGGTCTCTCTCGGGCTGGAGCTCGCGGGAGGCCCTGACGGCGTACTGTGTTTTGCCCTCAACGGCGACGGTGCCATAGGTATCGATGATGTTCCGATTGGGGTACAGGGCAATGCTGGTCACAAGCTGAAGTTTCCCTGAAACGTCGTGGGCACTAAGCCATGTCCTCTCTGTCCATTCTCGGGCGCTCGTTTCGACGTGATCAAAGGTAGACACGATCTGGTGGCACAGAAACTCGTCGTACTTGGTAAGCATGTTCACCCCCCTTTCTTGGAGATATTGCCCAGCAGACTGTTGCCATCCCTCTCGGCGGCTACTGGGATACTGTTACTGCCAGGGTTTTTGGCCTGACTGTTGACCCGATTCGTGGTTTCTGTTTGCAATGTGGGCGTTTTCAAGCCTTTCCGACCGCCGGAGAAGTGTACGCACCCGATCATACTGGACACCGTCATTATCTGTCAACTGTCTTATGATAACCCCAAATCAGTGTTTGCCCCCTGTTATGGTCGGAGCTGCGCGCCTTGTGTTATTATGCAGTGGTCTACGTCCTATTGCTCAACCGGATTACAGATTGGGGGGGGGAAGACAGTGCAGGCAGACGATATCATTTACGTCAAAGGCTTACACAAGACTTACGATACTGGCAAAGTCAAGGTTCATGCCCTGAAAGGCGTGGATTTTACTGTGAGGCGGGGAGAGATGGTGGCCATCATCGCCTGGGGTGCTTCGCCGCTCACCACCCACCTGCCGGCGGGGCAGGCCGCCCGGGTGTATCCTGCTGAAGCCCTCCGCTGTGAATAAGTGTCTACTGACTTACCGCGGGTGTCGTTTCTTTTGCTGCCTACTGATGCCTTCTCCAGAGCAAGGCGCCAAAGCTCTGTCCTGCTAACTCTGACCGACACCCAGAGTTGCCCCTGCAAGGGGCCCAGAGGGCCAGGCCGTGGTTACTGGCTGGAGCGGGTCAACCCATAGACACGAGAGGATTGCCTGAAACGTAGCCATGCTGTCATATCATTCTGGCTCCGTGGGCCACCAGCAGGCTTCCCAAACAAAGGCGAAAACAGACACTTTCTCTGGGGTCGTGAGCAGAGGATCTACCTTCCGAACGATCTCCTGACGCTCCGGACTGCTTTCCCAGGCCTGCCATAGCTCAGCATCTAGCCAGGAGCTGATGACCAGCCACCGTGAAGGGTCCTCTATTGACCTGAGGGTCTCGCCGGAGACATAGCCACGTTGCTGCGTTGCCTTGGTTCTCAGATCCACCAACAGCTCCTCCAGCTCCGCCGCCTTGTCTGGCTGGCAATGCCTTTCGATGATAACCCTTATCACTTTGACACCTCCGCTTCTTTTTCGCACCCACAGTTGGGCTGGCCTACATAATGCCAGCATGTTCAAGTTCCCGAAGTATAGAGGCCGCTTGGCCAGTAGTACGATAGGCCGCATACAGCCAAGCCGGAGCCTGTAGTCCGCCAAAAGGGATCGGGAAGGATTATATCTTGCAACCACTGTACCACAGAATAGTACTTCTGTCAAGGCTTCGCCTGTTGAGAAGGCGTGCAGTTGTTATTCTTCGGTCACCTTAGGTTGCCAGAGGTCTCCACAGGCGACTCTACCGAGCGACTCTGTCGACCGGCCTCAGAATGACGGAGAGGATCATTAAACGACCGCCGTATTGACAAGGTTATCCCCATGGTTATACCTTAAGGACAGAGGGGTTATGGTCGTTATGGTGAGTGCGGGGAAACAGGTGTTTGCCAAGCTCTTACTGTCCCAGGCGGCTGAAGCCGAAGAGCAAGGACAGGATTGATGGGTGTGTGCGGCAGTATGGCTCGAAAATGAGACATAGAAATGGTATGATTCTGTTGTAAGGGAGGAAGGTGATATGTCCGGGCATTCCAAGTGGTCCACCATCAAGCGTCAAAAGGGAGTAGCCGATGCCAGGCGGGGCCAGGTCTTTACCAAGTTGACTAAAGAAATCATGGCGGCAGTGCGGGAAGGAGGGAGCAATCCCGACCAGAACTTCCGCCTTCGCCTGGTGATACAAAAGTGCCGCGATAACAATATGCCCTCAGATAATATCGATAGAGCTGTCAAGAAGGCTGCTGGTGAGGGGGGAGGCACGGCCTTGACCGAGGCGGCTTTCGAGGGCTATGGTCCAGGTGGCGCAGCTATTCTAATCCAGGTACTAACTGATAACCGCAATCGAACCCTTCAAGAGATACGCAGCATCTTCAACCGGGGTGGCGGAAACATGGCAGCAGCTGGGGCCGTGTCGTGGCTGTTTGAGTCCAAGGGGGTAATCATTGTAGAAACCGATGAGATTGATGCCGAGGAAGTAGCTCTTTGGGCCATTGATGCTGGGGCCGACGATGTAAAGATTGAGAATAGTTTTGTGGAGATTCATACCGAATTAGACAAGCTGGAAGCAGCACGACGGAGCCTGGAGGACAAAAGTGTGCCCATAGTGTCTGCCGAGATAGCGATGATACCCAAGACGACTCTGGAACTGGGTGAGGACGAAGCCATACGCGCTCTTAAACTGTTGGACAGGCTGGAAGAGCTGGACGAGGTGCAGAGAGTGTTCTCCAACGTCGACTTCTCCGACGAAGTTTTGGAAAGGTTGAAGGCCAAAGCCTGAGGCGGTTTAGATAGAACACTAAGCACTAGAAGCGTAGTGAAAAGGCACAGTGGAAGAGGGGATTGCTAGTGGCCAACACGGAGATAATTGTTTGACCCACAGCAATCACGTTTCGCCCGTAGCTTATCAACGATTGGTAGCATGGATGGAGCCCGTCTGTGATGAGGGCGCAATTGTGAGTGGAAATGAGAATTCTGGGGATTGATCCGGGCACCGTGACCATGGGCTATGGCTTGATTGAGGACCGGGATGGGGAGTTGACAACGCTGGATTACGGTGTTTTGACTGCTTCAAGTCGCATGCCCCCGGCAGAGCGGTTGCATCGGCTATATCTAGGGCTAATGCAAGTTGTCGCCGAGTATAAGCCTGAGGAGATGGCCGTTGAAGAGCCTTTTGTGGCCCAAAATGCTCGCGCCAATGCTCGCTCGGCTCTAGCTATAGGCCGGGCCCAAGCAGTAGCTATGCTGGTTGCTGCCAGCAATAATATTCCCACCTATACCTATCTACCAGCCAGGGTGAAACAGGCGGTAACTGACCACGGAGGTAGCGGGAAGGAGCAGGTACAACGGATGGTGTGCATGCACCTGAACCTTCCTCAAATTCCCCAGCCCAGCGATGCTGCTGATGCCCTGGCTGTAGCTCTGTGTCACGTCCAGGAGAGGCGACTGGCCAGGCTACTGGCCAAAAGTGATTGAGGATAGAGATATGATTGCCGCCATAGAAGGCACCTTGGAACGACGAGGCTCTGACTGGGCTATCATCAAGATAGGCGGGGTGAGCCTGCAGGTTTACCTGTCGAACCCCACCCTGAATCAGCTTGGTGCCATAGGACAGAAGGTACAACTCCGCACGTACCTCTACTGGAAAGAAGATAACATAGCCCTTTATGGCTTCACCTCCGAACAGGATCTTGAACTGTTCAAGCTGCTTATCAGTGTGAACACTGTGGGGCCAAGACTAGCTCTGGCAATGCTTTCCAGCATGAGTTCCGATCAGTTGGCGCTGGCTATTGGCAACGGCAATGTCGACTTCCTTACTCAATTGCCCGGCGTGGGCAGGAAAACAGCCAGTCGCCTGGTGCTGGAGTTGAGAAGCAAGCTGGCCAAAGAACAGGCCGGGGTGACTTCGTATTTGACTGAAGATAATGCCGAAGTAGCCGCGGCGCTGACCAAGCTTGGCTACTCTGCTGCCGAGGCGGCCAGAGCTGTAGCTGAGCTTCCCCAGTCCCCTGATCTCAGCTTAGAGGACAAGGTAAAGCTGGCCTTGCGCCATCTGATTAGCTGAGGTTCAGAGTCAGCTCTGCTCTGCCAGATGAAATAGGTGAGGGTATCGTCAGCTTTGCTCCCACCTCTGTAGTGCTTGCTTGGCGGCATCTTTTTCTGCTGACTGCTTGCTGTTGCCACATCCCTTACCCAACACCTTCCCATCTACCACCACCTCTACCCAGAACCTCTTGTTGTGATCGGGACCCTCCTCTTCCACAAGACGGTATGTCGGCCTCTCTTGGCTTCTTGCCTGAACAAGCTCCTGCAATCTCGATTTGTGGTCAGTGGCTATTCCTTCCTCGGTTGCCCGCGTTAGGCTGGTTTGAAACAGTCTCAGGACGAAGTCGGCGGTTGTATCAGCCCCTCGGTCTATTAGCATGGCACCTATCAGCGCTTCTATGACACAGGCAAGATTTCTTGGCCTACGCCGGCCTCCACCCTTCTCCTCACCCTGGCCCAAGTACAGGTAATCTCCCAGCTTTAGAGACAAAGCCAGCTTGGCCAGGTTAGGCTGGCACACCAAAGCAGACCGAACTTTGGTCATTTCGCCTTCACTCAAGGTGTCAAACCGTTGGTGGAGGGTCTCAGCTATGACAAAGCCGAGGAAAGCGTCGCCTAAGAATTCCAGGCGTTCATTAGACCCCAGGGCAAAGTCAGGGTTCTCATTGAGATAAGATCGGTGTACAAAAGCCTGCTGCAACAACGACAAGTCATTGAAATCTACACCAAGCTCTCTCTGTAAAGTAACCCAGTCAGCCATGATGTGGACCGCTTATCTACACAGGGTAATAGTTAACCCGTTGCTTTGTCAATGCCAGAACAGGTACCCTGGTGGGACGGTGGCACTGGAGGACACCGCCAGACCCCCGGCGTATCCTGCCTTCATGCGTGGAAGAGACTTTGGAGACCCTGCCCTTATGGCTATTATGTATTTATCTTGACAGCCCCACACGGTGAAGGAGACCGATCGATCCGGTGGGTAGTGTGCCCGACGTCGGGCACACTACCCGTACCTTCAGGTTCCCTCCGCTTAGGGCGCGAAAAGTCAACATATTTCGTTCATGGCCATAAGGCTGGGGGCTCAATCGGCATGATAGGAGAAAACGCCGTCGTGGGTCGGGGGGGGAGGTTGACCAACGTCGGTCAACCTACTACCCTTTAATGTGGGGCAGGTGTGTCCGGCAGGCATACGGACAGCTTTGAAAACCTGTCCCTGCAACGTTTGCTTGGGAGAAGGGGTCCAATATTTCATGCAACACTCTGGCTATATATGGGCCAGGTTTACTAGAGACGCAGGAGGAGTCCTATGAGCATTATCCAAACTCATGGTCTGACAAAGGTCTTCCCTGGCGACATCAGGGCGGTTGATGGCATTGATTTCGAAGTCAATGCTGGCGAGGTTTTCGGCTTCCTGGGGCCAAACGGTGCTGGCAAGACCACCACTATCAAGATGCTCAACACACTCATTCAACCTACTTCGGGAACGGCTGTGGTAACTGGATTCGATATTCGCAAGAATCCGGCCGAGGTGCGCAAGCGCATAGGCTATGTGGGGCAGGACATAGGAGTGGATGAGTATGGCACGGGCCGGGAGAACCTGGCTCTATATGGTCATCTCTACAGGCTGGATAGCAGAACAATCAAGGAGCGAATCAGGGAACTATTCGATCTGGTTGACCTGGCTGGCTATGAGGACAAGATAGTGTCCACCTACTCTGGAGGTATGCGGAAACGGCTCGATATTGCTATGGGGCTTATTCACCGGCCCGAGCTAATGTTTCTAGATGAGCCCACGGTGGGACTCGACCCACAGACCAGGGTTCACATCTGGGACTACATTCGGGACCTGGCCAAAGCTATGGGCGTGACCATCTTCCTGACCACCCACTACATGGATGAAGCCGATCAACTGTGCGACCGTATCGGTATCATCGACCTGGGCAAGATAATGACCATGGGCACCCCGGCGGAACTGAAACAGTCGATACATGGGGATGTGGTTACACTTTCTCCTTGCGCCGCGAAGGAGGATGAATGTCAGGAATTCATAAGGCGTACCGAGTCGGCCCTTTCCGGCAAGCCCTTCGTGCATGGGACTCAGGCAACGAATGGTCAGCTAGCGGTGTATGTGGACAACGGCGAGTCAGCAGTCCCCAGCATAATGCGACTCCTATCTGATGCGGGCATTGAGGTGAAGACGATATCTGTGTCCCGTCCTTCACTGGACGACGTCTTTCTCAAGTACACCGGCCGCACTATACGTGCCGGGGAAGGCAAGGCTACCACCTATGCTGAGATACAGCGGAAACGCTCTCGGAGGCCGCAATGAACCTCATAGCTGACACCTGGTTTCAAGTGGGACGCCATATCAGGACACAAGTCCGTATGCCGGTGTGGATAATGATCAACCTGATCCAGCCCATAATATGGCTGGTGCTCTTCACTCAGGTCTTCAAGTCATTATCCCAAATGCCTGGCCTGGGCGGCGTTAGTTATCTCCAATTCTTCGCCCCCGGGGTAGTCGTAATGACGGTGATGTTCGGGTCGGCCTGGTCGGGTATGGGTATGCTGCAAGACATAGATATGGGCATACTATCCAAGATGATGGCTACACCTGTCACCCGCGTCTCCATCATACTGAGCCGCGTCATAGCCTCTATGGCGGTACTCCTGATCCAAGCGCTCATAATCCTTACCATCGCGGTTATCATGGGAGTGGACATAGCCACAGGTGTAGGCGGGGTGCTGTTGACCATACTCCTTGTCTGCTTGCTTGGCCTGGGATTTGCCTCCTTCTCCAACGGTCTAGCGTTACTACTCAGAAGGCCAGAGCCTCTTATCGGCATCATCAACTTCGCGGCTTTGCCCATGATGTTCCTCTCGTCGACGATGATGCCGGCTGATATGTTACCCGGCTGGCTGGACACAGTCAGGCACTTCAATCCGGTGGACTACGCCGTGGTCGGAGTACGCGGCTTGGTACTGGAGGGCTATATATGGTCTGACCTGTGGCGCTCGTTCGCGGTACTGGTGGCATGGGCTGTGGCCGGCACTGCCTTCGGCACGCTGATGTTCCGCCGCAGAGCAGAATGAGCGGCCGAACAAGGGACAAACCGGTTATGTGGCTACAGTTGACATAACTACCTTGTAAAGAACTTGTCGCATGATATAATGACGACACAGCATATTGGGGAGGGGGTAACAAATGGAACCTGTTGAGGGATTGAGAATTCGCACCATGACAGATAAGGACATGGCGGCCATGGTGGAGGTAGACAAGAAGATCGTAGGCAAGGATAGGATAGCCAGTTGGCCGCAAAAGGTTAGTAGTCACTCCAAGACCTATTATCCTCCTCTGTCCTTTGTAGCTGAGGTGGACGACACGGTTCTCGGCTTCATAATAGGCGTTATCATGGGTGCGGAATATGGTCTGCCACTGAGCGGATGGATCAACATCATCGGTGTTGATCCAGAATATCAGGGGCGAGGTTTAGGCACCATACTGCTGAGATCCTTCATTGAGGCGTGCCATCGGAGAGGAATCAAAGCCCGACTCATGGTCCGGCAGAAAGACGAACGCCTCAAGAAGCTACTTCTGTCGCTGGGCTTCCAGCAGGGAGACCTGGTGGACTTCGTTAAAGGTTTTGGGTAGCCAATCGCAACCTCCGCCAGTGGCCGCGATCACGCTAGCAGATCAGCTCTGTGCAGGCTGAGGACGTCGCACCAGTTGCACAGCTTCCACACTACATGCTGGGACGCATACGCCACATCCGATGCAGAGGCCAGCGTCAACTTCAGCGAATTCGTCGACCTCTATTGCGTCCACCGGGCACCGGTCAGCACAGATCCCACACGCATTACACGTGCCCACGTTGATCTCTGACATGAAAGGAGAGGGGATAAAGGTCGGCGCGCCCATCTTGTAGCTGTGGAATATCCCACAGCAATCGGCACAGCAGTTGCAGATTTGGCCGTTGATGTTGATGGTGTGAACCAGGCCATCCTCGTTGCATTGCCGGAGCAACTCCACGGTGTCGTCGTAACTCAGTTCACGGGCCATACCGTGCCTCACTGCCCATCTGCTAAGAGCACCTGTATGGACACACGTCTCCAGCAGGTGCTTACAGGGGTCGCCAGGCTGAACAAGCCACTGGCAAAGACGACAGGGGCAAGGCGAAACGCTCCAGTGGCCCGCATCCTTGATAGCCTCGGCGAGATTTTCAGAGGGAGTGGTATCATGGGGTAGCGCCGCCATGGGGGCCCATACCGGCGTATAGGGGAATCCCAGCTTGCATAGCCCCTCTTCGCTGAATTCCCTCAGCACCTGGTGCAAGGCTTTCCCCAGCTCTACAGTGTACGGGAACCTGATATTGCCCCAGACGCCCGTTTCGGTGAGACCACCTGCTGACATACCCACCACCTTATAGGTGGGGTCTTCTTCACCCGGGTCGTACAAGATGGTGCCCTTGTCGGCCATAGCATGAAGCCTATCCTTCAGTTTGGCCTTCTCTATGCCCGTCCTCTCCGAAAGCTCATGGAGCGTTCCACCTGTGACGCGTATCTGGAGTGCCAGTTTAGCCTCGTCGGGTGTGAATTGCAGTCGCAGGAGTCTCAAGAACGCAGGGGTCTTCGGCATACCAACAACATCTTCCTTGTCCTCCATTTCCGCCAGTTCTTCGTAGATATCTTTGTCTGACATCACTTTAGCTCCTTTCATTCACGCCGAAGAAAACACCAGGCGGCGCCTAATGCACTACTTCAAGCGTGCAAGCGGGGAAAATGCAGGTCAGTCTCACCACCCGGATTTTCATCTCCATTGTACGTCCAACGAAGGCCAGACTCAACCCACTACTTTGACTATCTATCAGGACGGTTGACTCAACATAGCCGGACTATACTGTCTTGTGCGACTCTGGCACCAGTAGCTCAGGCCATCTGACCGCCATGATAGGCACGCGTTGAGTAACGCGACTGAGACATGATTGTCCACTGAATCGGCAATGCTGAGATAGCTACAGCGGGAAGATAGCGGGCGCCATGGTCTTGAGGTCCATGATGGCCACAGTGGCCACGTCAGTCAGCCAGCCACCGCACTCTCCAGGGTTGACGACTACGGGTGCGGCCTCACGGACATCGACCTGATGCGTGTGGCCATAGACGATCAGGTTATACCTGGTACTGGCAATCAATGCCTCCAAGAATTTCGGCTGGTGCATTAAGACAACCTTCTTACCATCCAGCTCCAGCTCACAGTAGTCCTCGTGGAGTTCACCGATACTCCCAAATCTCCGCAGAAGCAAACCCTTGTCTCCATCGTTATTGCCGAAAACGCCAACTAGCTTCATGCTCAGGTCTTTCAACACATTGGCGGTGAAGGGCGAGACGAAATCCCCGGCATGCAGCACCGGATCCACCTTCTCGCGGTTGAACAACTCAACAGCTTTGGAGATGAGCGGCAAGTTGTCGTGACTATCAGCCATGATGCCGATTCTCATTTTCTGCCTCCTTCGGACCTTCAGGCCATGATTATGCGGTAGCCTGACCGGGCGGTGCACCGGAACTGGTCCTTCTATTCTGAGGTTTCCCCTAAACTCCTTCGCTTTTGGCACGGCAACGGAAGTATCGGGTCACGTTGGCAATAGCCCTGGCTGCCCGCTCCATGCTGGGATAGACCGGTATTCCTGCTTCAGCAAGCCGACACTCCGTCTCCAGCCGCTCCATTTCCAGTGAACCCGGTGGCAGGACAACCACAACGGGCTTGGTCTGCTTGTGGCTGAAATCGATGACGATGCCATTCATCGCCTCTGCCAGCTCCTTGCCCAAGAACTTGGTGAGTATATCGGCGTTCTCGTAGACCGCAATGATGTCAATCTGTGGCTCAGCAGCTAGCAGCTCCATAGTTCGCTGGAGCGCCTGCGTATTCCCGGAGCGCTGGCTGATATCCACCGGATTACACAGGATACTGCCCACCTGACCAAGAAGGTCCAAAAGCCGTCGGCTCGTTTTCTCGGTCAACGGGGGAACCGCAACCCCAAGAACAGCGCAGGTGTCTCCTGTCAACACTGCCTCACCACCTCCACCGTCAGTAAGCCCGCAGATGATGCCTACGTTGCTTCTGCTAAGCTGACCAACTTTCTGAAACAGTAGAAGAGTATCGGCGAGTTCTTCCAGTCCCTGGACCTCAATGGCACCCGCTTGTTTCAGTGCACCTGACCACACGCTGGCCGAGGCCGCCAGGGCTCCAGTGTGAGAAGCCGCGGCTCTGGCTCCGGCTTCTGTTCTTCCTCCCTTCCATACGACTATGGGTTTGCTGCCAGAGGCGACTCTGATTGTGTCAAACAGTCGGCGGCTGTCCTGTGGGCCCTCCAAATAAAGCCCGATGATGTCCGTTTTCGGGTCAACAGCCAGATACTCTAAGAACTCGGCACTCCCCAGATCGCAGCCGTTGCCCATACTGGCCACCTTGCTAAAGGTGATGCCCCGGGTTGACCCGATCTCCAGCGTCTTTCCAGCATGTCCGCCGCTTTGAGAGATGTAGCCAACTGAGCCCGGCTCTCCCAGCAGCATCGATGGTCCATAGGGTATCCCGTGCTCCGGGCAAGACACACCGATGCAATTGGGACCAATGATTCTGAATCCGCCACGCCTTGCCCGTCTTACCATCTCCTCTTCCACTTCAATCCACTCTGGCTCCCCTGTCTCCCGAAACCCAGCGGTGAAGAATTCGATAGCCTTAATTTTCTTAGCGGCGCAATCATCCAGGAGATCAAGCACAGATTCCCTGGGTATGCAGACGATCACCAGGTCCACCGGGCCCGGAACTAGTCTCAGGTTAGGATAGATCTTGAAGCCGAAGACTTCGCCGCCACTCGGGTTAACCCCGTAAAGTCTGCCTTTGAAACCGACGGCGTGCAAGCCCCTCAGCCACTGAGAGCCCATTTTCCACTCGTTGGGGGACGCACCGACGACGGCAATAGACCGAGGATAGAAAACTGGCTCCAGTTCCTTGAGCTTCTCACTATCCAGATTATCCTTCACTTCTTAAACCCTCCAGGTTGGCATTTGTCCAGAACTAGCGGCCCAAATTCCTGAGCATACGGCAGGTCTCCATTGGCGACTCGCCTCTGGCGAGGGCTCTGTCCCTTGCCACCAGCAGGTGGGTGACAGAGCACCCACCTGGGAAAAGAGCTGCAATTGCTAATTCACGGACTTGTCTCTTACTTCAGTGGGTGTCAGGTCTGAGGACCTGACACCCACTGAAGCCTACCAACGCATATGCCAAAAGTCAAACCTGCCGACAGCAATTGTCCTATAAGATGGGCGCTGCTATAATGAATGCTGGGGCTTACAATGGTAAAGAGGATGTTTGGTGTCACTGGCTAAGGTCTATTCTGCTGCCACGGTTGGCCTCGATGGGCAATTGGTCGAGGTTGAGGTGGATATCTCCGGGGGATTGCCCTCGATCACCGTCGTTGGTCTACCTGATACAGCAGTGCAGGAGGCCAGAGAACGAGTTCGGTCTGCTATCCGTAACTCGGGCTTCGTTTTCCCCGCCAAGCGGATCACAGTCAACCTGGCTCCGGCTGATCTTAAGAAAGGGGGTCCGGTCTACGACCTTCCCATCGCTGTGGCACTTCTTCTCAGTTCGGAGCAACTCGTGGCTGATGTGACTGAGACTCTCTTCCTGGGAGAGCTTTCGCTTGATGGCAGCTTGCGCCACACCCAGGGCATCCTTCCTATGGTTGCTCTGGCTAAGGAGAAGGGTCTGGGCACTGTCTTCGTTCCGCCCAGTGATGCCGAAGAAGCATCCCTGGTAGAGGGTGCCAGGATCATCCCCGCTGCCTCCCTGGCTGAGTTGGCCAGTCATTTTCGGGGAGAGAATCTTATTCCTGACTACTCACCCGCCGATTTGGAGGATCACGAGATACAAGGGTGGCACGTGACCGACCTGACCCACATAAAAGGACAGGAGCATGCCAAGCGGGCCCTGGAGGTAGCTGCTGCCGGAGGGCACAACGTGATTATGAGTGGGCCCCCGGGTAGCGGCAAGACCATGCTGGCCCGTTCACTCCCCTCCATCCTACCCAAGATGACTATGCAGGAATCCCTGGAAGTGACCAGAATATATAGCGTGACCGGGCTGTTGCCTTCAGATACTCCTCTTATCAGGCAGCGCCCTTTCCGGTCTCCCCACTACACTATTTCTCAGGCCGGGCTGGTGGGAGGAGGGCGAACGCCCAGGCCTGGTGAGATAAGTCTCAGTCATAGAGGCGTGCTGTTCCTTGACGAGTTTCCTGAGTTTGGTCACGCTACTCTGGAGGTATTGCGTCAGCCTCTGGAGGACAGGGTAGTGACCATCAGTCGTGCTCAGGGGAGCCTTACTTTCCCGTCCAATTTCATGCTGGTGGCTGCCATGAACCCCTGTCCCTGTGGCTATTATGGTGACCCTGTCAAGGAATGCCGGTGCTCTTCCGGCGATATCACTCGCTATCAGAAGAGGATCAGCGGTCCTATGTTCGATCGTATTGATATATTTGTGGATGTTCCCCGGGTGGAATACGAAAAGCTGACTGATATTGGGTCTGGGGAAAGCTCAGAGCAGGTGCGCGCCAGAATAGCCAGGGCACGCCAGATTCAGCAGGAACGCTTCAACGGCACCAGGCTTGTCTGCAATGCCGATATGACCCCGGTAGAGATAAGGGAGTTCTGCCAGATGGAGACGGCTGCCCAGGGGCTGCTTAAGATGGCAATGAAACAGCTATCTCTCTCCGCCCGCGCCTTTCACCGTATCATCAAGCTGGCCCGCACCATTGCCGATCTGGAAGGGGCGTCTACGATCGGGGCCCATCATCTCGCTGAGGCGCTGCAGTACAGGCCGAGGGTGCTACCATAAATGTGGTACGATGTTTGTGCGCCGGGGGTGGTGGGCCGAGCCCACCCTACAGACTTGCCTAGGCAGAGGGTTGAAAATGGAACACAAAAGCCTTGAAGAGATGAGGGACGAGATTGCGGCGCTGATGTTGGGTCTGGGGAAAGCTCAGAGCAGGTGCGCGCCAGAATAGCCAGGGCACGCCAGATTCAGCAGGAACGCTTCAACGGCACCAGGCTTGTCTGCAATGCCGATATGACCCCGGTAGAGATAAGGGAGTTCTGCCAGATGGAGACGGCTGCCCAGGGGCTGCTTAAGATGGCAATGAAACAGCTATCTCTCTCCGCCCGCGCCTTTCACCGTATCATTAAGCTGGCCCGCACCATTGCCGATTTGGAAGGGGCGCCTACGATCGAGGCCCATCACCTCGCTGAGGCACTGCAGTACAGGCCGAGGGTCTTGCCGTAGCAGTAGTTGTGTCCCCGTCGCGCCTGTAGGTGCGCCAGACTGTGTGGAAACCCTAAGAAAGCCGTTTCTGTAAAGCTAGCCGTTTCTTTGCTCAAAGCTCTTCTGAGAATAGGGTTTGTGCAGACGTGTCTGCCAGCGCAAAGGATTCCGACCCCACCCCCGGAGATTGCCACGCTTCGCTCGCAATGACAGCCGAGAAGTCCACCGGTGTCGATGACCGTCCTGCAACGTCATTGCGAGGAGCGCAAGCGACGTGGCAATCTCAGGGTGGGGCGGAAACCCCATCCCTCGCCCCGGTTCCAATGGTCCTACTATTCTCTAGCCGCCGACGCCCGTGTCCACCCATTCCAAGGTGTCCAAGACGCAAGGATGGCTGAAGTGAAACGCAGCCCACCTTCTGGGGAGTAATGGGGCTGTGCGCCGATAGTCCTGCTGGGGTGCCGCCCACAAGCTGAACGCTTGTGGGCGATACAAAGCCACGTTATGATATCGCAGTTGGATTTTTGAGGTGTGAAGGAGTCACCTCCTTCACTGTCCTAAGAGGGTCAGGTCAGGGGACCTGACACCCACCGCAATGATAGCCTTGTTCCTGCCACCGACGGCGGTAGCCCGGCACAAAAAACCTAATCTATCTCTACCCTAGCTACTCGGGCAAGGGAGCGTCTATTTCCTCTAGGCCCAGGAGCTTTCGCATAGACTTGTTGACCAATCCCTTCGGGAGCAACTCGAGCGGCACGCCTTTCGCCGACTCACGCATGACAAAGGCGCTGGTGTAGTCGACGACATCCCCCAGCGGTGGAACCTTAACCACGTTGGCGCCTCTCTCCTTCAACGACTCGACCTCGGCATCAACATCATCGACCTCAATGGCAATGTGAAGGAGGCCCTCCCCCCGCTCCTCCAATATTTGAGCAGCCTCATTGTCGGGGCTAGTGCTCTCAAGGAGCTCGATGTAGTTGTTGCCGATGGGGAGATGGGCACATTTGACGCCCGCCTCTGGAACCTCGACGATCCCTGCTGGCGGCGGATCGAAACCGAGAACCTTGGTAAATACCTCCAGCGCCTCCTCAATATTCCTAACCACGACACCTACGTGGGTCATCCTTCTGGCCATCATTCCTCCTCTCTACGTTTTTTTGAGGTGTGAAGGAGTCACCTCCTTCACTGTCCTAAGAGGGTCAGGTCAGGGGACCTGACGCCCACTGTAATGATAGCCTTGTTCCTGTCACCAACGGCAGTAACCTGGCTTAGAACCTATTCGATTCTTGCTTTAGCTACTCGGGCAAGGGAGCGTCTATTTCCTCCAGGCCGAGGCGTTTTCGCTGTGACCTGTGGGCTATGCCCTTTGGCACCAGCTCGAGAGGCACTCCCTTGGCCGAATCAGGCATGACAAAGGCACTATGGTAATCAACGACTTCGCCGGCTGGCGGTACATCCACTACCTCCACTCCTCTTTCCTGCAAGGATTTGACCTCAGCGCTGACATCATCGACTTCGATGGCGATGTGAAGTAGACCCTCTCCGCGCTGTTCCAGTACTTGACTGGTCATGTTGTTGGGGTCGGTGCTCTCAAGGAGCTCGATATAGTTGTTGCCGATAGGCAGCAGGGCTGATTTGACCCCCATCTCGGGAACGTCGATGATGCCTGCCGGTGGCGGCCTGAAGCCCAGGACCTTGGTATAGACCTCGAGAGCCTCCTCAATATCCCTGACAATTACGCCTACGTGGCTGATCCTTCTGGCCATTACTCCTCCTCTCTACGTTTTGTATGGATTTGCGTCACTACTCTGCGGGCTGCTGGTGGACTCGGTTTCCTTCCTGATTATCATCGGTCTACCGGCAGTCCTCTTCGACCTTGCTGTGCTATTATACTTGCAGACCTGCTGGCCATCAAGCCACCCTACGGCCTCGGTTGCCGTCTGATTCTTGCCCAAGCCTGGTTTTTCGAATATACTTTTCCAAAACATTCCAAGAGGCGAAGAAATGGACTGGTCAAAAGCTACCGATTGGCTCACCGACCACGGATGGAAGATCCTCTTCATCATCGTTATCTCGGTAGTTATCTACTTAGTGCTGCGACATGTGATCCCACCCATCGTGAGGAGGGCTGTAACTGCGCAGATGCGTGGACAGGATGAGGAGGAGATAGATAAGAGAGCACGTACCCTCTCTGGCGTGCTGATCAAGACCGGCCTGGTGGTCCTTGGAATAGTGGCATTGTTCACCATCCTGGCTGAGGTGGAGATAAACGTTGCTCCAGCTCTGGCAGGTCTGGGTATTGCTGGCATTGCCATTGGCTTCGGGGCCCAGAGTCTGGTCAAGGATTTTATCTCGGGACTTTTCATACTGATGGAGAACCAATACGCGGTGGGTGACGTGGTAAAAATAGCCGGTGTCATTGGCATAGTAGAACAAATGAATCTGAGGAGAACCGTTCTGCGAGACCTTGACGGTATAGTACACAGCGTTCCCAATGGTGAGATAGGTGTCGCCAGTAACTACACCCAGGAATGGTCTAGAGTGAACTTGAATGTTAGCGTTGCTTATGGAGAAGACCTTGACCACGTGATAGAGGTCATTAACAGGGTAGGCAATGAGATGGCACAGGACCCCTACTGGGGTTCCATAATGCTGACCCCTCCTCAGGTGCTGCGAGTGGATGCTCTTGGTGATTCCGGTATTGACATCAAGATACTAGGCGACACCAAGCCAATCAAACAGTGGGAGATAATGGGGGAGCTGAGGAAAAGAATCAAGAGGGTCTTTGATGAAGAGGGGATCGAAATCCCCTGGCCCCACACCAAGGTCTACTTCGGCGAGCCCCTGGAGCACCGGCAGGCCAGAGAAGCTAAGAAACCCCCAAAGCGGGAGGAAATGGCCGGAAAGCATGAAGTCGAAACAAGACACAGTGATGAGATACTGCCGCCATCCCCGGAGGATACGGATTGATTGCGTGTAAGGTGTGACTAGTGACCGGTGACGAGATCAGAAAGGCTTTTCTTCAGTTCTTCGAGGGAAAGGGGCATACTGTCATCCCCAGTTCCTCTTTGGTACCCCAGGACGACCCCACTCTCCTGCTGACCAGTGCCGGCATGGTGCAGGTCAAGCCCTACTTCCTGGGCCTGGCTGTTCCGCCTAATCCCCGCTTAGCCTCCTGCCAGAAGTGTTTTCGTACCAGCGACGTCGATTCGGTAGGAGATAACACGCACCTCACTTTCTTTGAGATGCTGGGGAACTTCAGTGTCGGTGACTACTTCAAAAAGGAAGCTATCAATTGGGCCTGGGAGTTCGTTATCCAGTGGCTCAAATTGCCTCCTGACCGTCTGTGGATAACGGTGTTTCTGGACGATGATGAGGCCTCTACATACTGGCAGGAAACAGGAGTCCCTGAGGAAAGAATCGTCAGGCTGGGAGAGGAGGACAACTTCTGGGGCCCGGCTGGCGACTCAGGACCCTGTGGCCCGTGTAGTGAAATTCTCTATGATTTTGGAGAGGAGTTCGGCTGCGGCAAGCCCGATTGTGGACCGGCGTGTGAGTGCGATCGTTTTACGGAGATATGGAACCTGGTATTCACCCAGTACGACCAGGACACGGAGGGAAAGCGCATTCCTTTGCCCAAACCCAATATCGATACCGGCATGGGGCTGGAGCGCGTGGCTGCCATAATGCAGGGCAAGACATCGGTCTACGAAACCGACCTGTTTGCTCCCATAGTAGCCAGGATAGAAGCCCTGTCTGGGAAGGAATACGGGCAAGATGAGACCGTTGATCGAGCCATGAGGATAGTAGCCGAGCACGGTCGTGCTGTCACCTTTCTCATTGCCGATGGCGTGGTCCCCAGCAACGAGGGAAGGGGCTACGTGCTGCGACGGGTACTGCGCCGTGCCTCCCTCTTTGGGAGGAAACTTGGGGTCGAAGAGGCGTTTCTCACCAGGCTGGCAGATGTTGTTGTTCAGAAGATGGGGCATATCTATCCTGAGCTGAAGATGAATCAGGAGGTCATCGGCAATATCATAAACCTGGAGGAGGAAAGGTTCGGACAGACGCTTGGCACTGGCCTTAATTGGCTCGACCGAATAATGGAAAAAGCAGGGAAGGGAAATAGGATACGTGGCGAAGATATATTCATGCTTTATGACACCTACGGCTTTCCCAAGGAACTAACTGCTGAGATAGCTGCCGAACGTGGTTTCTCGGTTGACTTAGAGGGATTTGAACAGGAGATGGAACGCCAGCGAGAGCGGGCCAGAGCAGCACAGAAGTTTGGCCCAGGTGACAAGAGAGCTTTGGGGATCTCCCAAACCCGGTTTGTGGGGTATGAGAAGTGGAGGCATAAGTCTGTGGTGGTAGGATTACAAGTGGATTGGAAGCAAGTGGATTCTGCTTCTGAGGGTGACGAGGTAGAGGTAATTCTCAAGGAGACACCTTTCTATGGAGAAATGGGCGGACAGGTAGGAGACACTGGTGAGATACGCAGCGACCAGGGCAAGGTCACCGTCAGCCAAACCACGAGGCCGCTCATGAGGCCGCTGCCTGAGATTATCGTTCATCAGGGAAAGGTGACTGAGGGGCATATCGCAGTTAACGATCGTGTGGAAGCTGAGGTCGACATAGCTCGTCGCCTGGACATCGCCCGCAACCATACAGCTACACATTTGCTTCAGGCAGCCTTGAGAGAGGTGCTAGGCGAACATGTGCGGCAGTCCGGGTCTCTGGTCGCTCCTGACAGGTTCCGGTTTGACTTCACTCACCTTGAATCGCTGAGAAAAGACCAGTTGCTGGAGGTACAGCACATAGTCAATGAGAAGATAAGGCAAAACCTGCCAGTGGTGGCCAGGAACGTTTCTTATGATGAAGCCACATCCAAAGGCGCCGTCGCCCTCTTCGGGGAAAAGTATGGGGATACAGTTCGTATGGTAGAGGTTGGTGATCCGCCCATAAGCAGGGAGCTGTGCGGCGGCACACACGTATCTTCAACCGGAGAGATAGGCCTGCTGCATATCACCGCGGAAAGCAGCATCGGAAGCGGAATGCGGCGTATCGAGGCAGTTACCGGAAGGGGAGCCGAGAGGTTTATTGAGCAGCGCTTATCCACATTGGAGATGCTGGCTCAGGAGTTGGAGGCTTCACCTGACACGGTGCAGAGCAAGTTATCTGCTACTCTGGCTGAGTTAGATAGGGAGCGCAAAAGAGCCCCGGCGCTGGAGCGCGAACTAGCGAGGGGACGCGCAGAGTCGTTGTTGTCTCAAGTGGAAGTAGTCGACGGTATAAATGTCATCTCAGCCGCGGTTCCAGCGACGAGTTTTGAGGCAATGCGAGAGATGGGTGACCTGTTGAAGCAAGGGTTAGGGAGTGGGGTAGTTGTGCTGGGGACAGTCTATGACGATAGACCTAACTTTGTGGCTATGGTTACTCCTGATCTGGTGGCGAAGGGATTTCATGCCGGGGAGCTCGTGAAGCAAGTAGCCCAGATATGCGGGGGAGGTGGTGGGGGCAGACCAGAGATGGGACAGGGCAGCGGCACAGATAAGAGTAAGGTTGATGAGGCACTAAGGCTGGTGACGGGCTTGGTATCAGGCTAGAGGCTTCTATTGACCCGTTTGGAAGCAGCTCTCAGAAAGGAAGGGCGTTGGAGGAGCGAATCTATGAGTAAAGCGCCGGGGAGCAAAAAAGGTAAGTTAGTAGAGAACACAGTCATGGACAAAAGTGGTCTCTCGGAGAGGTGTAAGAAACACGACATAGTGTTCCTTGGGATATTTGGCTCTTATGCCAGAGGTGATTCCACTGGCAAGAGTGACATAGACCTGTTGGTAAGGTTTTCAAAGAAGAAAAGTCTACTTGAGTTGGTGGGGATAGAGCAAGAATTGTCTGAAGTTCTAGGCGTCAAAGTAGATTTACTAACCGAAAAAGCAATAAGTCCCTATCTAAAGGACAAAATAATGGCAGAACTGAAGGCAGTTTATGATGCAGAAGGATGATACCGCGTACCTGAGGCATATCCTGGATGCAATATCTAAGATCGAGGAATATGTTGCCGGAGTTGACTACGAGAGTTTCACTGAAAATACCCTTGTCCAAGATGCTGTGATGAGGCAGCTAGAAATAATAGGAGAGGCAGCGAGAAGGGTTTCGTACGCCCTGAAAGATAAATATATTCATATTCCTTGGAAGAGCATGGCTGGCATGAGGGACAAGCTAATCCATGGTTATTTTGGTGTAGATATAGATGCTGTTTGGGATACGTTAGTGCAGGACATTCCTGCTCTAAAAGCAGAAGTGGCAGAGATTGTAAGGGGAATAGGTAGCTAGTAGCTGGTTTGCATTCTTATTCTGAGGCCTGGAGAGGAATCCTTTCCTTTGCGAGAAGGGTGAGGGAGCGGACTTCCTCAGTCCTCAGAATGGGAAATGATGGGGGTGGGGTTGCCCCTTGGCGAGGCTAAAGCTCGAAGAGTCGCCTGTGGAGACCTCGCGTTACTTTGGACAGGACTATTGGATATGCGTATCCTGGGACTCGATATCGGAGACAAGTGGATAGGGGTAGCCATGAGCGACCCCAGCGGTACTTTGGCCAGCCCGTTAACCCGGGTTGCAGCCATTGACACCGAAGCTACCGTGGAAGCCATTCGCCAATTGGTGCGTCAATATGAAGTCGGGTGCATTGTAGCCGGAATGCCTTATTCCCTGGATGGTAGTTTGGGTCAGCAAGCCAACCGGGTTCAAGATTTCGTGCAAACGCTCTCTCAGCATTTGGAGGTCCGAATAGAGACCTGGGACGAGCGATTCTCCACTGTAGCGGCGCAACAAAGGATGGTAGAAGCCGGAATGCGGAAGGAAAGAAGAAGGGAGCAGATTGATGCCGTAGCGGCGGCACTCATCCTGCAAGAGTATCTAGACAACATGCGCTCTTCTTGAAGGCCGTTGCCTTTTGTGATGACGTAATGACCAAACATGTGGCCCTAATTGGGTATCCCCTACGACATTCTATCTCACCCTCTTTTCAGCAGGCTGCCTTTGCCCACTACCACCTCGACATTCGGTATGAGAGTTGGGAGACAGAGGCATCTTCTCTGGATGAGACGATAGACCGTCTTCGCCAATCGTCGGTTCTGGGAGCCAATGTAACCATGCCTTACAAGGAGGCGGTTATGCCCCTGCTGGATGATCTGGGTGAGTTCGTGGCTCGGATAGGCGCGGTGAATACAATCGTCAACCGGGGTGGCAGGCTGCTTGGCTATAATACTGACGCACCTGGCTTCATAAGAGCCTTACGACAAGATGGTGGCTTTGAGCCGCGGGATAAGTGCGCCGCTATTCTTGGTGCTGGGGGCGCAGCTCGAGCGGTCAGCTCTGCTCTTGCCACAGAAGGTGCCAGACGCTTGATTATTGTCAATCGCACCGCGGAGCGAGCGGAGAGGTTGGCTACCTCCTTAAAGAGAGACCTTGCCCCTGACACAGACATAACCACATTGCCCTGGGACGAAATCAGATCAAGCAAAGCACTTTCTCCTTGCGATCTCCTGGTCAATTGTACCTCGTTAGGGGTGAAGCACAGCCCGACGGAGGAGGAAACTCCCCTGGAGGCTGACTCCATTCCCAAAGATGCTCTAGTGTGCGATTTGGTATATAATCCTGTAGAAACACCTCTGCTGAGAGAGGCAAAAAAGGCTGGTGCAGGGGTCCTAGGCGGGCTGGCCATGCTAGTCTATCAAGGGGCGGCGTCTTTCAAGTTGTGGGTGGGTAGGGAAGCACCTGTTGATATAATGATCAGGCAAGCTAGAAAGGCTTTGGGGTAGAATCGGTTTTGTCAAGGGAACCCAAATTAACCAGTATCTATACCGGCAGACATCTGGAGGCTCAGATAATGAAGTCGCTCCTGGAGAGCTTTGGTATTCCAGCTATGCTACGGTACGAAAGTGCCGGGCTGGTCGTCGGCATCACCGTCGATGGGTTGGGACAGACCAGTGTCCTGGTACCACAGGATTTGGCCGAAGACGCCAGGGAAATTCTGGAAACACAAGACTTTGAAGAGACAGAATCATGACAAGGTTTCGTTTCCTTACTGCCGGTGAGTCCCATGGGAAAGGCTTATCCGTCATCATTGAGGGTTTGCCAGCCGGTCTACGTGTGAGTGAAGACTATATTGCGTCCGATTTGACCAGGCGCCAGGGTGGATATGGGCGAAGCCAGCGGATGAAAATAGAGCAAGACAGGGCAGAGATTCTGTCAGGGGTGCGCCATGGGCTTACCATGGGGAGCCCCATTGCCCTGTTGATCCGGAACCGTGACTGGGAGAACTGGCAGGACATTATGAGCGTTTCACCTACCGAGCAAGAGGTACAGCCGCTGACCCGGCCTCGCCCAGGACACGCTGACCTGGCGGGGGTCACCAAATACGGCCTGGATGACATTCGTCCTATTCTGGAACGCTCCAGTGCCAGAGAAACTGCAGCTAGAGTGGCTGCCGGTGCGGTAGCCCGTAGGTTCGCAGAGGAATTTGGGATCGAGGTTCATAGCCACACCGTGGCTATTGGAGGGCGGTGGGCAAGTCTCCGGGACGCCGTTGACTGGGAAGTGGTGGAGAAGTCGCCTGTTCGCTGTGCTGATGCCGAGGCAGAAAAGGCCATGATAGCAGCCATCGATGAGGCTGCCTCAAGCGGGGATACATTAGGGGGAGTCTTCGAGGTGGTTGCTACAGGGGTGCCTGTTGGGCTGGGAAGCCATGTCCACTGGGACCGTCGGCTAGATGGCAGAATTGCCCGGGCAATAATGAGCATCAATTCAGTAAAGGGAGTAGAGATCGGGGACGGGTTCGCAATGGCAAGCCTGAAAGGTTCCCAGGCTCATGACGCCATCGAAACAAGCGACGGGTCACCCTATGGGTGGCGACATGCTAGCAACCATGCCGGTGGCATTGAGGGAGGGATAAGCAATGGTGAGCCGATTTTAGTAAGATCTGTCGCCAAGCCTGTTCCCACTCTCAGGGAACCTCTACCTTCAATAGACCTGTCCACCAAAGAAGCAGTTCAGGCCCATTTTGAGCGCAGTGACATTTGCATCGTCCCGGCGGCAGGGGTGATAGGAGAAGCGATGCTGGCAATCGTTCTGGCTGACGCCCTCCTGGAGAAGTTTGGCGGGGACAATCTAAAGGAGACCCTCCATAACTACCGTAGCTACATGAACTCGATCCAGGGATTAGGATGACCAGACTCGGTTTTCATTGCCACGATTCAGACCACTTTGACACGGTGATAATTTCAAACGGGCTTCAGCGGGGAGAGTTTTACAATTTGCCATCACAGAGTTTGCCGGGACTGAGGAAAGAAGTGGTACAGCGCAATGTAGCGGCCAGTGTTCATGCCCCACTGGCAAAGACCCCCTGGTATCCCTCTCCTCCCACCTTATCCTTCCTTTGTGATGTGGATGCAGAGAAGAGGCAGCTTAGTCTGAGAATGATTGAGGAAACAATGGACATGGCTGAGGATTTTGGGGCTGAATACGTAGTGGTCCACTTTCCTACACCACCTTCAAACGATGGCAGCGGCGTGGGTTATGCCGAGTTACGGGAGATTGCCTGGCAGAGCGCTCTTTGTCTAGCGGATATGAGTGAGAAACATGACATGCCAATTCACATAGAAGGTTTTGGCCCCAGTCCGTTCCTCAATCCAGACTTCTTGGCGGAAATCAATAGGAACTTCCCTTGTTTACTTTACTGCTTTGACACTGGTCACATGCACATCGCGGCTCAACGAGATGGTTTTGACCTCTACCAATTTGCCCAGCAGCTTGCTCCTTATATCGGCTCAATCCATTTGTGGAATAACAGGAGTATCGAGGATTACTTCGACCTTTTCCATATTCCCGTGCACCCTAGCCAGAAACCTGAAGATGGCTGGGTAGACATTGCTCTTGTTTTGCGACTGATACTGTCCAGCAATGCCTCTTGCCGCGTCATTCTTGAAAGCGGCGTTCACTACCCGGAAGCGCTGGGAGGACACGATTTCCGAGACGGAGTGAAGTGGGTAAAAGAACTGGTAGCCGAATTATCCTGATTGGCTTCTCCACCACTGGCAAATCGAAGGTGGGGCGAGAGGTAGCCAGACAACTTGGCTGGGAGCAAGTGGACACGGATGAGGAAATAGTCAAGGTCATCGGCAAGAGTATTGACCAGATTTTCGCCCAGGAGGGTGAGGACTATTTCCGCCAGATAGAAAAACAGGTACTGACAGAGGCATGTGAAGAAGAAAGAACGGTTATCGCTGCCGGCGGCGGAGCCATCCTTGATCCCCAAAATCGGGAGTTGATGAAAAAGACGGGTTTTGTAGTCTGCCTGGAGGCAACCCCGGAGACTATACACCGGCGCTTGCTAGGGGATACGAAAGCCTCTGGTCCTCTTCGCCCTCTCCTCGCTGTTCCTGACCCCCTTCAGCGTATCAATGAGCTAAAGGAATACCGTCAGCCCTACTATGCTGTTGCGGCTGACTGGACGGTGCACACCGATAATCTGACTTTAGAAGAGGTGTGCCAGGAGGTGGTCCGAGGCTGGTATTACTGGAACCGGGCTCATCTGGAAGAGGACATTCCACGCTGGAAGGATGACCTGGCCTGCGAGGTAGTCACAGCTACCGAGCATTACCCTGTTTTTGTTGGTTGGGGCCTGCTTCACAACCTGGGCGAGAAGGTGAAGCAGGCGGAACTGCCTGGCACTGCCTATCTTGTCAGCGATGAAACGGTTTTCTCTATCTATGGTCCCACAGTGACCAAAAGCCTCCAGGAGGTGGGGCTGACTGTCAATTCCTTTGTAGTCCCATCAGGGGAGGCGACTAAAACCATCGAAACCGCGACTAGAATTTATGACTGGCTGGTAGAGCATCGGGCCGAGAGGGATGATACCATCGTTGCATTAGGGGGAGGCATGGTAGGTGACCTGGCTGGGTTTGTGGCGGCTACCTTCCTCCGTGGGTTGCCTGTGGTGCAAGTCCCTACCAGCCTGGTAGCAATGGTGGATGCTTCTATTGGAGGGAAAACGGCAGTCAATCATCCACAGGCCAAAAACCTCATTGGTGTCTTCTGTCAGCCCCGCCTGGTAGTATCTGATGTTCAGACACTGACAACCCTGCCCCATCGGGAGCTGGTCTCTGGATGGGCAGAGGTAGTCAAGCATGGATTGATCCTCGATGCCGACTTCTATGCTTTCCTGGAAGCTAATGCCGAGAGCCTGGTGAAGTTGGAGCCAGCAACTGCGGCTGAGGCCGTAGGATGGAGTGCCGCTATTAAAGCCGGGATTGTCAGTGAAGATGAGAAGGAGAGAGGTAGGCGCACACTGCTGAATTACGGACATACCATAGCTCACGGCCTGGAGGCAGCCACGAACTACGAACGGTTTCTCCATGGTGAAGCGGTAGCTATAGGTATGACGGGAGCGGCAATGCTGGCTCATAAGCTGGGGATGCTGCCGCAGGACGTTGTAGAGCGGCAGCGCCTCCTTCTGGAAGGGTTTGGCTTGCCTACCAACTGCTCGGGTGTAGAGCTGCTCCAAGTCTTGAAGGCCATGGAGCTGGACAAGAAGGTCAAGGCCAGAGCCATCCGGTGGGTGCTGCTTACAGATGTTGGTCAAGCAGTGATTCGAGACGACGTGGCTCCGGATCAGGTGACAAATATACTTGAGGACCTGCTGGGTTCTTCAGGAAGGGGAAATCAAGCAGTCAATTGAGACAAAGCGCAGAGCGATATCTGGAGACTAGGTTACGTCCATTCTGGGAGCGCCTGCGAGGTTCCGAGGCGGCTGCAGGGATTATCCTGGCAGCTTTAGTGGGGCTGCTCGCTGGCCTGGGGGCAGTAGCCTTCAGGGAGATGTTAGAGCGGTTCCAGTGGGTTTTCTTCAACCGAGGAGCCGTTGTCTTTGATTTTCTGGGCGACAATTATGTTGTCCTTCTACCCATATTAGGTGCATTCCTCTTCGGCCCGCTCATCTTTTTCTTAGCCCGTGAAGCCAAAGGTCATGGTGTCCCGGAGGTGATGGAAGCTGTCACCATCAAGGGCGGGCGCATCCGGTCCCGGGTGGCGGTGGTCAAAGCGCTGGCTTCATCGATATGTATTGGAAGCGGTGGTTCGGTTGGACGTGAGGGTCCTATTGTCCAGATTGGCTCCTCTATCGGATCAACTGTGGGGCAGTGGCTCAGGTTGCCTGAAGACTGGATAAGGACGCTGCTGTTGTGCGGGGCAGCCGGCGGTATATCGGCCACCTTCAACGCACCCATTGGTGGCGTCCTTTTTGCCCTTGAGGTTCTGCAAAGGCGATTTGTGCCCGGCAACCTTGTCTCTATAGTAATCAGTTCAGTTACGGCTGACGTTATTGCTCACCAGTTCCTGGGGGAAAAGGCATCGTTCGGTATTCCCCCTTACACTATGGCCAGCAACTGGGAGATATTGCCCTATATTCTGCTTGGCATCGTTTCTGCCTTTGCTGCCCTCGCCTTTGTTCGCCTTCTGTATAGATCTGAAGACTTGTTTGGTTTTCTGAAGGTTCCTGGATATCTCAAGCCAGCGCTGGGGGGCATCGCTATTGGACTCATTGGGATGCACTATTTTGACATCTTTGGAGTGGGTTATGGGACAGGTTATGGACTAGGCGGTGTTTCCACCGATTCGGGAGGCGTTGACAGTGCTCTACTTGGCGAGATAGGCTGGAGCACCCTCCTCATACTGATGGTTATGAAGATGATGGCCACTTCCGCCACTCTCGGCAGTGGCGGAAGTGGCGGTGTTTTTGCTCCTTCACTGTTTATCGGCTCGATGCTGGGTGGAGCCTTCGGGATAGCGGTGCATCGACTATTCCCTGGAATCACGTCCCCCTTAGAGGCTGAGGCTTCAGGGGCTTACGCTTTGGTAGGAATGGGTGCCTTCTTCGCTGCCGCAGCGCATGCCCCGATAACAGCCATTATCATCCTTTTTGAGATGACCAGGGACTATGCTCTTATCCTGCCGCTGATGCTTGCTGTGGTTATCAGCACCCTTGTTTCCCGGAATCTTAGCCGAGAGTCTATCTATACCCTTAAACTGGTGCGCAGGGGTGTAGATATTCACCGGCGGGAGGAGGCTGATGTACTGGGCAGTATTAGGGTGAGTGAGGTGATGACACGTGATTTTCCCACCGTTTTGCCGTCAATGCCTGTTTCTGAGCTGATAAATGAGCTGCACGAGAGTGGGCATCATGGATTTCCCATGGTGGATGAAAGCGGAGACTTTGTTGGTGTAGTTACATTGGAGGACGTCGAGGCTGCCATCTCCAGGGGGGATTATGCTCTGACTGCTGCTGACGTTGCTACTAAGTCCCCTATTGTGGCTTATCCCGGCCAGTCCATTCACGATGCCGTGGCCCAACTTGGAGGTCGTGATGTGGGGCGCATCCCGGTAGTTGACAGGAACAATCCCAAGAGGTTGCTGGGCGTGCTACGACGACATGACATAGTCAGAGCCTACGCGAAGGCTTTGGGGAACCGCGTTGTACAGTAAAACGAAGGGTGGCACAGTTGGAATAAGGATTGATGCAGGCCTCTAATTAGCGTAATCTTAAACAAGGGGGTGGGACGATGGGAGAAATTGTAAGAAGGACAACAGTTCTGGCAGTGAGGCGGGGTGATCAAGTAACCCTGGCTGGCGATGGGCAGATCACTACCGGCGATGTTGTGTTGAAACACGGCGCCAATAAGGTGCGCACTCTGTATCACGACCAGGTAATTGCCGGCTTCGCCGGGTCGGTGGCCGATGCCGTGACCCTCTTCGAGAGATTTGAGAATCAACTGGAGAAGCACGGAGGGCAACTGAGGCGAGCAGCAATAGAATTGGCCAAGGAGTGGCGCACTGACCGGGTGCTGCGCCGCCTCGAAGCGTGGCTGATCGTGGCTGATCGAAAAGAGATGCTGCTTCTCTCTGGCGAGGGTGACGTGATAGAACCTGATGATGATGTGATCGCTATAGGTTCGGGAGGCGGCTATGCCCAAGCAGCAGCTAAAGCCCTGCTTCAGTATTCAGACCTGGGAGCGACAGATGTGGCTCGCATCAGCATGGAGATTGCCGCTAACCTGTGTATCTACACCAATAGCCAGATATCTCTAGTTAGCTTGGAAAAAGGCGACACATAATGCCTTTTCCTTTCTGCGACTCCCCAACAGGAAAAGGTAGAGGAAAGAACCCAGTGACAGAAGTAGGCGTGGTGTACCATGGACTTCGATCTTAGTGAACAGGAGAAGATGATTCAAAAAGCCGCCAGCGAGTTTGCCCAGCGGGCAGCCCTGCCACGGGCGGCCGAGATTGATCGCAGCGCCCAGTTTCCTCTAGACCTGGCCCAGGAAATGGGCGGGATGGGCTATTATGGCCTGGCTTATCCGTATGAGTATGGCGGCACTGGCGCCGGCTACCTTGCCTACGCACTGGTAGTGGAGCAGCTTTGCCAGGCTTCGATGACAGCCGGTGCCATTGTGGCGGTTAGTATCCTCTCTGAGGAATGTCTCTTCCGCTTCGGTGACGAGCGGCAGAAGCAGGAGTTTCTGGTTCCATTAACCAGCGGCAGGATATTCGGCTGCTTCTGTTTCACCGAGCCAGCCACTGGCTCAGACCCCAAAGCTGTAGCTACCAGGGCAAAGCCTGAAGGCAATGATTATATTATCGAAGGGCAGAAGAACTTCATTGCTCTCTCCCCTGTAGCCTCTCTGGCCACCGTCTTTGCTAAGGACGAAACCGGAAGGATAACTGCCTTTCTTGTCCCTACCTCTTCGCCCAACTTTGTGCTACGAGAGCCCTGCGAGACCATAGGGTTAAGGGGGCTGGGGACCTCAGTGATTTATCTGGATGGTATCCGCGTACCGGGTGAAAACGTCCTTGGTGGTAAGGGGACCGGCTTTGAGATTATGCTGGAGGCCATAAGTGTGGAAAGGATAGGAGTCGCCGCTCAGGGGGTAGGAGTATCCCAGGCTGCCCTTGACCTCTCCATTGAATACGCTAAACAGCGTTCTGCCTATGCCAAACCCATTGCCGAGATGCCTACCATTCAGTGGCTTCTGGCTGAGATGGTTTCCAGGATAGAGGCAGGCAGATGGTTGACCTACAGGACAGCTTTCCTTCGCAATAAGGGAGAAGATATAAGGCATAACTCGTCGGTAGCCAAGCTATTTTGCTCTCAGATGGCTGTTGAGGCGACCCGCATGGCAATGCAGGTCCACGGCTCGTATGGAACGATGAAAACCTTACCTATTGAGCGACTGTACCGGGATGCCAAGATGACAGAAGTCTATGTAGGGGTGTCGGAGATACAGCGGGCCATAATTGCCCGACATTTGCTAGGGCAGTGAGCCTGTAGGGACCGAGCTTTAGCTCGGTCCGAAACCGGCTCGTTGCCAAGAATCGGCACCAAAGGGGAATAGGACGAGGCGCCTGGATGAGTCATAATCTTAGGGTAGACAGAATTTGTCCCCAAACTCAAGCGCGCGCAGGGGTGCTTTCTACACCGCATGGGGAAGTACCTACCCCCGTGTTTCTGCCGGTAGGCAGCCAGGGGGCGGTCAAGACCCTAACACCCGACGACCTCAAGGCCATTGGGACAACGATGATATTGGGCAACACCTACCACCTCTATCTCAGACCGGGGATAGAGACTATCGAAAAGGTAGGAGGTTTGCACCGGTTCATGTCGTGGCAAGGCCCTATCCTTACCGATAGTGGTGGCTATCAGGTGTTTAGTCTGGTACCACTGCGTCGGGTTAGCGATGAGGGGGTGAGTTTCAGGTCTCATATTGATGGCAGCGAGCATTTCTTCACCCCGGAAATGGTGATCCAACTTCAGGAGAAATTGGGAGGCGACATTATCATGCCTTTAGACGAGTGCCCTCCCTATACCGAGGATTCCAGGGTAGTTACGGAGGCTATGCAAAGGACACATCGCTGGGCCGAAAGGTGTAAACGAAGTCATCAACGGGAAGGCCAAGCCCTCTATGGGATTGTACACGGGGGTGTCTTTCCCGAATTGCGCCGGGAATCAGCCAACTTTTTCACTTCGCTGGGATTTTCTGGCTATGCTATTGGCGGCCTGAGCTTGGGAGAACCAAAGGAGGTATCGCTGGGGGTACTGGAGGAAACAGTGGCCCATCTTCCCAAGGACAAACCCCGCTATCTCATGGGGGTAGGCTCACCTGAAGACATTCTTGAAGGCGTGGCAAGAGGGATCGACATCTTTGATAGCGCCCTTCCCACCCGCACGGCTCGCAACGGCGGCCTGTTCACTGCGACGGGCAGATATAACATACACAATGCTCGCTACAAGGATTGGGACGACCCTGTTGACCCTGGATGCGACTGCTACACCTGCTGCAATTTCTCAGCGGCTTACCTGCATCATCTATTCAAGTCCAAGGAACTCCTGGCCTACAGGCTGGCTACTATTCATAACTTGCGTTTCATCCTCAGGTTAATGGAGCGAATGAGGCGGGCTATCATGGAGGGCAGTTTCATCAATTTGAAGGACGCTTTCTTGGCCTGCTATCAGACTACTGACGAGGAGACAAGGCTAACCCAAAAGCAGAAGTGGTTACAAAGATCCGGCCAGCCCCTGGCCAAAGGCGACGGCACCAAGGACAGCAGCATTGTCACCTAGCTGACTAGGCACAATGCGTACCCTCTGGGCTGGCAACTGGAATGCCCTTTCCGCTACCACCTTTCGAGCCGTGTCCAGGAGCATGTCACCCATTTTTGCCATTCCCCCGCCGATGATAATCATCTCAGGGTTGAAGATGTTAACCAGGTTTGCCAGCCCCATGCCCAAGTACGTTGCTGCCCTGGAGATAATCTCTGAAGCTAGATTGTCTCCTTCCTGAGCCGCAGCAGCTACTATTTTGGCAGTGATATTTTGGGGTTCTCCCTCGGCAAGTTGAATAATCCTGGTTCTCGCTCCCTGTGCAATAAGCCTCTGCGCTTCCCTGGCCACTGCTCTACCCGAGGCTAGAAGCTCAAGGCAGCCAATATTGCCACAATTGCAACGCGGCCCGTTGACGTCGATAGTCATGTGGCCTACTTCGCCGGCGCTGCCCGAGACGCCACTGTACAATTTGCCATCGATAATAATCCCCCCGCCAATGCCGGTGCTGACCGTGACGTAAATGAGATTATTGACTCCTCTCCCGGCGCCGAAGCAATGCTCTCCCAGGGCAGCAGCGCTGGCATCATTGATAACAAAGGTGTCCAGTCCTGTCGCTGTCTCTATAATCTCCTTCAGGTGTATATCACGCCAGCCGGGCAGGTTAGGGGAGGCAGTGACTATGCCTTTCTTAGAGTCTATGGCCCCCGCAGCAGCAATGGCTATGCTGGTGAAAGAGGAAAGTGATAGGTCTGCTCTGCCGACCACGCTGTCAGTAGCCGCCAGCATGCGACTGATTACCGCATCCACGCCCTCTTCAGCCAGAGTAGGAACGTGCTCCTGACAAAGGATCTCGCCCTCAGGAGACACCAGGGCAGTAGCAATCTTAGTGCCGCCCAGGTCGGTTGCCAGAAGGGGATTTTGCCTGGTCGATTCTGCCATCGCCTTATTATATTGTAGCCTGGCAAAGCTGACAAATGCGCGGTCTTGAGGGTGCTTAATTGTCACCCTGAGGTCGGTCGACAGAGTCGCCTCTGGCGACCTGAGGCGACCGAAGCGTCTCTGTTGTCGGACAACATAGATATCTTTGCAAGCTGCCAGTGCTGTAGGGTGGGTGGAATGAAATGGAACCCACTACCCCCAACGTATTGCGGTGGGTTTCGCTCCGCTTCACCCACCCTACGGTCTGTCTTCTCCCCGACCAGGGCTCGAATGCTACCTCTACCCTAGGCAAAACACCTCCAGAAGCCTTTGAGGTTTGCCTTGACCTCCTCTACAACCTTTTTTGTTTCCTCAAGGCGGTAGTCTCTCTTCAGGGAGAATACAAAGGGCTCTTGAATATCAACGTCGAGCCCGGCCAGGCCTGCGATCAAGGCAAGCCATCCGTAGGGTAGAACGCTCTGATTATAGCCACTGCCGACAAGGTCAACCGCCCTTCCCCCGCATACCTTGTCAGCCACTTCTCTCACTTTCCGTCCCACCATTCTGAAGCCATCGAGGGTGAGTCCCAGATTGGTCAGCTCGTCGGCAAAGTGAGGGTCGGAGCCGCCATTCCTGATGATTATCTGGGGCTCGAACTCCTCAGCCAGGGGGGCAAATACCTCATCGAGGGCGTATTCATAGGCAGCATCGGAAGCCCCTGGAGGCATAGGCACATTTACTGTGTACCCTTTCCCCTCCTCCGCTCCAATCTCGTGGGCAAAACCTGTCCCCGGATAGAGTGTCCGCGGGTCCTGGTGGAGGTCGATGAACAGCACTTTCGGCTCCTGGTAGAAAATGTGGCAGGTCCCGTCACCGGCGTGAGCATCTGTATCAAGGACCAAGATCCTGTCCAGGTTGTATTTCTGAATCAGGTTCCTGACACATATGGCCACGTCATTATAGATGCAGAAGCCCGCCCCGTAGGCCGTGGTGGCATGGTGCATTCCTCCCCCTACGCCAACGACACGGGAGAACTTACCTTCCCAGACGAGTTCGCTGGCGGTGAGGGAGGCTCCGGCAATGAGCCTGGCAGCCTTGCCAATCCCGGGCTGAGCCGGAGTATCCGGGCTGAGGAATCTGGAACTGGGCAGCCAGATACCCTTGGAAGCGCCTTCCAGGAAGTCGACATAACCTTTGTCGTGAACCAGAAGAAGCTCTTCGTCAGAGGCATACCTGGGCTCGATGACTTCGAAGTCGGTGACCTTTTCCTCAAATAACCTCATGAAATTAGCGTACCTGTCACCCCTGAAGGGATGCCCGGGGCCGAAGTCATAGTTCCTCATTTCATCGCTATATACTATGGCAATCGTCATTTTGACCAGTCCAGGCAGTTTAATTGCCGAGCTTGCTTAACAATAGTGCCTGTCATTCTGAGGTCGGTGTCGCCTTAGGCGACCCTCTGGCGACCTTGGGCGGCCGAAGAATCTCGAGACCCTTCGGTCGCCTGGGGCGGCCTCAGGGTGACACCTTGAACGCTGTCTGAGCCGTAACGGCACAACATAAGCTAATGTTTGCCAACCTTTACCAGGCAGGGCGGGTGATCGAAGATTCGACTTTGGCGAACGGAGCACCCGCCTATGGCAATCGTCATTTCAGAAGCTCAACAAGGCAGGATATTCGTGGCCTTTCGCCTAGCAGGACCAACGGGGGAAGACAAGTCATTTCACCTTGATTTGGACCAGGATGTCTCCTGGCTGGCCGTCGGTCACCTGGCGCGCCCGGCTCAACTTGATGAGGCTACCTGTTTTTACCCCGGCAGGAATCTTGACCTCCAATCGCTTGCCTTTTCTGGTCAGCATCTTCCTCGTTCCCTTAGTGGCTTCATCCTTGGTAATGGCCAGCTCATAGCGGACATCCTGTCGCTGGGCCTTTCCCGTTCGGCCCAGGATTTCGTCCAGATCGATGCTCATTCCTGGCCCGGTCTGGAACCTTACTGTTCTGCCCGGTCCGCCGAAGTTTCGGAAAGAGAAGGTGGAACCTCTGCCTTTGAGGGTGTCGCCGAATATACTGTCAAGGAAGCCGAAGCCGAGGCCGGCTCCGCTGAATTCTCTCATTACATCTTCGAAGGTAGCTCTGGTAGAGGCGCTGCCAAAGATATCACCGAGGTCGCCCACTGTGCCAAACTGGTCGTATTGCCTCCTTTTCTTCGGGTCACCGAGAACGCCGTAGGCCTCGTTTATCTCTTTGAACTTTTCATTAGCCCACTTTTCCTTCCCTGGATTGCGGTCCGGGTGGTACTGCATGGCCAGCTTTCTATAGGCCTTCTTGATAGCTACGCCGGTGGCACCTTTTGGTATTCCCAGGATTTGATAATAGTCCTTAGCCATTGTTGCTTCTCAATCCCTTGGCTGGAGTTTATTTTCCCATGACCTCAGGGGTCAGGGCCCATTTTACCAGCCAGCGGTCATCGCTCTTGGTTAGGCACACCACACCGCCCATGGTGAATTTGATCACTTCCTTTTCTGGGATGCCTAAAATAAGCAAAGACGCCAATCTGCTCAAGTGAGGGAGGTGACCCACGATCATCAATGGCTCCTCGGATTCCCCGACTAAACGTTCCGCAAGATGGGGGTCATTGAGCGGGGCCAGCCCCTTTTCCTCCCTGATACCGTGAGAGGGTAAGAGAAATTGGGTCAAGACCTCTGCTGTTTGCTTTGCCCTGAGTTTACCGGAGTGGAGTATCTGAGCAACCTCTGCTCCCAAAGCGGCAGCATAGCGGGCTGATGCCTCCACATCCCGCCTACCCTTGTCGCTTAATGGTCGCTCGGGATCTTCAGTTTCTGGCTTGGCTTCGCCGTGCTGTACCAGGTAGATTTCCATTGAAGATTCCTGATGTCTGAACGCCTGTCAATCATAAGTATAGCACACAGCTACTCGTGCCCCTAGCGAGGCACCGTGACGGATGAAAATAGAATGATGGCAATCATGTTTTGGTAGGGCCAGCGGAACGACCTGAAGGTCGTTCCCTACATGGTGCGGAGCATGCGACCACGGTTCGGAGTGACGTATCAGTTGAGAGCGCGTTGCCTCGGTCTCACCGACGCCGTGCCGGCAATGTAGGGCTCTGTCCCCTGCCAGGCGGGGCAGGTGGTCGAAGATCGGCCTCTGGCGGGCGGAGCACCCGCCCTATGACTTACAGTTTTGTCAATAGCCTGTACAAAGCAGGATCTGTGAAACTACATGCGACTCAAAGCCTACGCAATAAGCGTTATCCTTGCCGGTTCAGTATTGTTGACATAAAACTATCGGGCTCTTTACCCGATGTTCATCACCCTCCCAGTACTTGTTGCCACCAGCTCACCCCGCTGATTCGTGAGGATTGTCTTCATGGATATCAAAAGCCGCTTGCCTTTCTCACTGGACTTGTCTTCGACGTTGGCAAGCTCATTGACGGCAGTCAGCACGTCACCCGGTCTAATGGGCTTGAAGAACTCCCATTCCCCTCCTCCATCGACTATGCCCGGATACGGCCACTCCATGGGGACACCCTCACCCATGAACATCGCCGCAGCCAGCAAACCTGGGGGCACGACGTCTTTCCACTTTGGGCTATGGTCTCCTATAGTGTCACAGTAAAGGCGGATCATGCTCTTTTCGATCTCAATCCTTGTCTCTGGACCACGTTTCCCGATCAAAGCTTGTAGTTCCTCTACACTGGCCATGTCCTTCGCCTCCTTGCTTGTAGTTTGGCGCCTTTGCGTCCCCAAAGGCGATTGTGTTATAGAAACCTACCAGGCCTTGCTGACAATGCAAGCAGCATTGTTCCCAGCGTATCCGTAGGTTTGGGCCAGCGCTACCTTGGGATCGGTCTTCACCTGCCGCTCACCCGCTTCCCCTCGTAGTTGCTTTACCAGCTCGTATATCTGGAACAGCCCCTGTGCTACCACAGCCTCGCCACAGGCACCCAGTCCACCGCTGGGACAAACCGGAAGCTTGCCATCTACGGGATCAACATCACCACTTCTGAGCAGCTTTTCGGCTTCCCCGTCCTGGGCTTGCAGGATGCAGTCCAGATAAGCGAAGTAGTGCCACGAGCTATTATCTGGCAGCTCTATTATGTCTATGTCCTCCGGTTTCCTGCCCGACATCTTATAGACGGCAGCGATTGAGTTTCTGCTCTCGGTCAAAATTCCGACACCCGGTCTGGGGTACGTGCTCAAGTATGTCAACGGTATGGTATTATCGCCGAATGTCGGGCTTCCGATGACGGCCGCGTCCACCAGTACCGGCTTATCGGTGTACTTCTTGGCTTTGTCCAGGGAACACATTATGACCGCCCCCGCTCCGTCGCTGGTGGCACAAATCTCAAGCAGGTGCAGAGGAGCACATACCATGGGCGATTCAAGGACCTGTTCCTTGGCAAAAGCCTTCTTGTACCTTGTCTTCGGGTTGTGGGGGGCAATCTTGCTGGTTATCACCTTGACCATGGCCAGGTCGTCGTCCGTTGTACCTACGTCATGCATTCTCCGCTGACATTCCATGGCCCAGTAGGCTGGATTGGTCTCCCCGGTCATGACGTAGCGTATGTAATCCAGATCGAATTGAGAATCCTCAGACTGCGGTCTGAAGAACCCTCCTGCTGACTTATCTGCCGCCACCGCGATGGAGGTATCATATAACCCGCTGGCAACTGCCAGATATGCCTCCCTGAAAATAGCCCCGCCGGTAGCGCAGGCATTAGCACAACTGGTAATAGGTATTCCAATTCCACCCATGGCCGACGAGATGGCGGTACCACTTAGTATGCCAAACATACCCTCTCTCTGGGATACCCAGAGATAGCCGCCAGCAACCATTGATTCAACCTCGCGCCATTCCATCTTGGCATCTGCCAGAGCCTCGACTATGGCCTCTACAGCCATTTCAGGCATGGACTTCTCGGCGAATACGCCCCATGGATGTAGCCCTACGCCTACTATTGCAACATCCCTGAATTTCTTCATGCTCCTCTCCTTGGTTGTAGTTTTTTGGGTATAACGCCAAGACTTGTTAGCCTACGGGCTTCCACATCCAGGTGATATACTCGTTCTCCTCATCTTCATATAGTTTCTCTGCTGTCATTTCGACTTTCATCCCTACTTTCAGATTGTCGTTGCTAGTTAGTATGCCCAAAACCCTCAGCCCTTCCTCAGTGTCTACCATGCCAATACCATAGGGCTCAAAGGGTTCCTTCTTGAAAGGCTCCGGTGGAGCATAGATCTGAGTGGTAAAGCTCCACAGCGTCCCACTATTGCTCAGCTTTATCACTTCTACATTCTCCCTCAGTTTTTCGCAGTCGGGATTGCCACAGAACGCCGCCTTGGGAAAAGATACCGTCCTGCACTTCTTACACCTGCTAGCTATGAGCTGGGGCTTATCGGAGGGCCAGGTGAATAACCCCTCGATTATCGGGACTTGCTTCTTAGCAGCCATACTTAATGGTCTCCTTTCTAAGCTTCTTACCCCCTCACCAGTTAGCAAAGGGGGATTCCATATTCAGAGTCCGATTTCTTGAGCAACAAATCGACGTTGAAACTGAGCGTCGCCGAAGGCAAACTCGGAGGCCTTGGCTCGCTTGGAGTAAAGGGGCAGGTCATGATCTTCGCAGAAGCCGATAGCCCCATGGGACTGGTGAGCCAAATCTGAGATTCGCCTGTAAGCCTCACTGGCCCACGCCTTGGCCATAGCCGCCTCTTTGCCAAAGGGCAGACCCTCGTTGACCTTCCAAGCTGCCAGGTAGGTGATATACCTTATCCCCTCAAGATCAATCATCATATTGGCACAGTGGTGTTGAATTGCTTGCAGACTGCCAATCGGGTGATCGAATTGGACCCTTTCTTTGACGTAGTCGACGGTCATGTCCATAACCTGCTGAGCACCCCCCAACATTTCAGCACACTTGGCCACTGTAGCTACCTGCAGCAATCTCTTAAGGTATTCCCCGCCTCTATGAAGTTCGCCTAGAATGCTGCTTTCGGGAACTCTCACCCCCTTGAAAATCACCTGGCATTGTTTGTCACCAGCTATGGTCTCAAGTAAGGTGCAAGTCAGCTTGGGACTTTTGGCCTCCGTCAGGAACAAGGTAACTCCTTCCTGGCCGGCGCTGTCTTTGCTCTTAGCTACACATATTATGAGGTCGGCTACATGGGCATTTTCCACAAAGAGCTTGGTGCCATCAATAACGTATTCCTTACCTTCCGCTACAGCCTGGCACCGGAGGGCATCAACTTCATAACCAACATCCGGTTCGCTCACTGCCAGGGTTAAGATCAACTCTCCTAAAGCAATCTTGGGAAGCAACTCTTTCTTCTGTTCCTTGCTTCCCGCCTCCAAGATGGCCAGAGTACCTATCAGAGAGGAGAAGAAGGGCCCGGGCAAGCATGCCCTTCCCATCTCTTCAACGAGCGCGGCAACATCCAGGAAGCTGCCCCCTATTCCCCCATACTCCTCTGGGATGATGAGCCCTGTCCATCCCAGTTCTGCCATCTTGGTCCACAGCTCAGGGGGATACCCCCTTTCGTCCTTGACCATCTCCCTTACCAAATCCTTGGGACACTCGGTGGCAAGGAAATCACGAGCTATTTTCCGCAGCATTTCTTGTTCTTCAGTAAAGGAAAAATCCATGCCTCTATCCTTTTCCTTCTATCCTCTCGGCAAGCCCAAGCCTCTAAGGGCTATGGTAGTCCTTTGTATTTCCGAAGTGCCACCGGCAAGACTTAGACCCCTGTTGAAGTTGTACAGGAAGGTGAATCTTTTTCTTAGCGAGGCCCATTTAGAATCCTCCCTCAGTTGTACCTGTGGCCCCAGGATTTGCAGTCCCACGTTGGCAATGCGCTGACCCAGTTCGTCGGCAAAAGTCTTGACTACGGAAGACTCCCAACTTATGCTAGCCCCCTTATTCAGCAGCCAGGCAGACTTGTAGTTAATCATGCGGCTGACCTCAAGCTCAACAGCTATTTCAGCCAGCGTGTCCCGCAATACCTGGTCCTCCTTCAAGCTCCGGCCATCATACCTGGCTTCGTTGACATATTCCACCAGCTCTTCCAGGTCTTTCTTGCTCCCGGCGTGTCTCAAGCATCTGCCCCAGAATCTATCTCCTTCAAGGCATGCAAACACCAGAGGCAGCCCCCGATTCTCCTCCCCAAGGAGACAGCTCTTTGGAACACGAACGTCCTCGAGAAAGATCTCGCAAAAGGACTTGCTTCCGCTCATATCTATTACCGGGTTCACCGTCACACCGGGACTTCTCACATCCACCAGGAAGGTGCTCAGCCCTCTCGACTTGGGGGCTTCAGGATCCGTTCTAGCCAGAATCAGACACCACTCCGCCAGGTGAGCCCCGGTAGGCCATATCTTCTGCCCGTTGATGATGTAATCGTCGCCGTCCTTTACCGCCCGCGTCGCTGTGTTTAGCAAGTCAGAACCTGCCCCCGGCTCGCTCAGGCCGGTAGCCCATAGTATCTCTGCTCTTGCCATCTGGGGGAGAAAATCTTTCTTCTGCTCCTCGGTGCCGAAGCCGAGAATGCCTGTCGCCACCGCATCGCCGAACAAGTGCCCATATTGGGGTGCTCTGTGGTAGGCCAGCTCTTCGGCAGCGACAAAGCGCTCCATGATCGAGCCGCCCAGCCCGCCATATTCTTTGGGCCAAGCTATTGCCAGCCATCCCTTTTCCCCCAACCGGCGGGTAAAAGCACGAGACCATCCACCAAAACCGTAGCCCTCGTCTTCGATTTCACAGGGGAAATTTTCTGGCGGCTCTTGCTGACAAAATTGGCGAACCTCTTCCCGAAGCTTCTCTTCGCGCTCAGAGAAACGGAAATCCATTATCCCTTTGCCCCCGCCTTAAGGGGAGGCATAATCACTGCCTCTTCGACAGCAATCTTGACAACGGAGTGAACCTCCATTTTTAGGGGGGCAAACTGGGCTTTGAAGGAGTCGACCAGGTCACCGGACTCAAGTATTTCTGCTTTTCCCGTAAATCGGCACCCTCCCCAGGTGTCTGGATTGAAGACTATGACGGCGACCTGCGGGTTCTCCTTAAGGTTGGCAATAGTATTGGGCGATGCCATCTCCGCAAAGGCAACGTGCTCATCGTCAAGCACCCGAAAGGATCCTTTGGGAGAGACATTTGGTTTACCGTCCTTGCTTGCGGTAGCTACCAGGGCTGGGATCACCTCGGCCATTATTTTCTTCGCTTCTTCTGGTAGTTTTGCCATTGTGGAGCCCTCCTTCGGGATGAATTCTAGCATCGATGGGCTCAAAAGGCAACTTGGGCAGGCCGTGGGGGGCTCAAGCGAAATTGCCTTGGGACACAACCATGATCTAAAATAAGGCGGTACAAACAAGCGTAGGGCAGAGGAGATAGAGGTGTTTCACTACCAACGCCTGGAGGAGATCAAGGCTGACGTGGAGTATTTGCTGGAGAACGATAGGATGATGGTAACTGGCATCGACAACGGGGTAGTAGAGTACCGCTCGACATGAAGACGTTGCTTGATAAAGTAAAGGCACTTATTGTTTGGAGTCAGACCCGCCCCTTGAAGACTCTGATCGTCGTCATAGCAATTGAAACCCTTGTTTTTCTTTCTCTCCTGGTCATCTTGCTCTGGGTGGTCATTACCAGATAGGATACCGTGGCTACGGACACGCCCCATGAAATTGTGAAGCCCCTTTTACGGAACTTCTTTGGTGGTCGTGTCTATCATTCTGAGGCTGGTCTAGAGAGGTCGGTCGACAGCGACTCGCCGTGGTGAGTCTCCAAAGTTGACTCTATCGAGCTTCCACGCAGTCAGAAGCAGCACCTGAATCAACGGATTAAGGTAGTGGCTTTGTAGCGTTGGTATAGAATCTAATGTTTCTCAGCAGACAGGCTAGGAGCGGGGTCTTGGCCCTTTTGCCTCGCTTGGCAGGCTTTTCATCTGGCCCCCCGAAGCTCTAGTGTTACCGGCGGTCACAGCTTTCAACCAGTGAGATTCCCTGCACTAGCCTGTCTGCTGATCGGCCTTGTTAGGACCTTACTTCCGAGATGGTGTGCTACAGTCCGTCTTGATCCGACACTGGGATACGAACTAGCACAAGCGTGATCCATAATATAGCGTTACTTGCCTTCTGTCAAGCCCTTGTCCTCTCCTAATTGGACATCCAAACCTTTAGAGCTTTTGACACCTATGTCTGTATATCTAGTGATGGGCAGAAGTTCGCCTGATCCTTTGTCCCACCGGTGGTGTGCACGTTAAGACCAACCGGATTGCTCTTCCAGCGTATGCAGCCTGGCTACCTTGTCGGGGTATGCCTTGTTGAATTCGATCAGCTTGCGTATGGCCTGAGATGCCCCTCTCACCGACAGGAAGAAAGGCAGACCGGCACCAAGACATATTTGCTGGGTCTTCAGCGAAACCTGCCATGAAGCGTCGTTGGTTACAGAGTGGAGGACCATGGCCGCAGGCAGGCGACACATCTTGGCTGCGGCGATCATTGGCTTCAGGGCAGCATCTATGAGCCAGTCGCGGACAGGAACAGGAGGCGCATCAAAGGCATAATGGAATATCACTACGTCCAGTTCCCGCCAGTCTTCAAGTATCGGAACCAGATCTTGCCATCCCTTATATGACCCGACAATGGGAAAGGCATCGATGGGATTGCGCAGCATGCCGCCGGCTAGAGGAATGAGCGCCTTCATCCTTTCGCCTATTTCGTGTGGTATGGGCACCAGTCGCAGCCCGGCCTGCTCGCAGTCGTCGGCAGCCAAAACACTGGCGCCACCACCAGTACTCACGGCACAGGTGTTCTTTCCCCGGGGAGCTTCCATGCAGAGCAGTGCTACCAGGACATCTGCCATCTCCTCCACACTGAACACTCTGATGGCGCCAACTTGTTGGAGGAGCCCGTTCCAGACGGCGTCGGCTCCGGCGAGTGACCCGGTGTGCGAGGCAGTAGCCCTGCTTCCACCCTCGGTGCAGCCTCCCTTAAATATCACTACCGGCTTAGCAGAAGCTGCCCTGGTGAGCGACCCAAACAGGCGTCGACCGTCGGCGGTACCCTCGATGTAGGCTGTGATAACCCTGGTTTCGGGATCATCTGCCAGATAATCGAGAAGGTCACACTCATTGATATCGCAAGCGTTGCCGTAACTGATGACCGTGCTGAAACGAAGCCCTCGCGCAGCAGCGGCGCGAACAATGCAGCCGGTGTTGCCCCCGCTCTGGCAGAGGAGTCCGATAGGGCCCGTTTCTCTGGGGTAATCTGAGCAGAAACCTATCCCTGACCCGGGGCAATAGATACCCATGCAATTGGGGCCTAGCAGTCGCAAGTCACCGCGGCGAGCAATCCGCAGCAGCCTTCTCTGTAGCTCGATACCCTCTTGCTCTCCGGTCTCAGCAAACCCAGCAGTATACAACTGGACTACTCTAACACCTTTATCTACGCACTCCTCAAGGAGTTGAGGGGTATGCTGGGCAGGAATGCAGGAGATCACATAGTCCACGGGCCCAGGGATGTCCTGCAACCTGCCATATACAGGAAGTCCGGCGATCTGCCCTCTTTTGGGATTTATGACATAGAGTGGCCCTCTGTAGCCCATCTCCAGCATCGGAGTGATGTAACACTCACTAAGCCATGCCCGAGCTGGATCGGTGGAAAGACCAGCTACAGCTATGGATCGAGGGTGGAAGATATATTCCAGCGGTGCTATTCTGCCCTGGTTACCTTCCACGGGTACAGGAGTCATTCCTCGACCACCTGCGGCCTGGCGGCATCCTCGAAAGATACCCCGCTAACCATCAATCCTCCTTTCGACCTTCACACCCATAGGTCCTCGGTACGGTCTTGAATCTAGTGGACTCAGCAATGCTTTGTCTATGGAAGTTAGCGGCAAAATTCCATGCGCTGTGATTTCTTCCCTAAGCTGCCACGTTGCAAGAGATTCTAACGTCTCCCATCGTAGTTGTCCAGTCAAACGCGGGACATTTGACATCCAGCCAGATGGTAAGTTGAGAAACTTAAACTTGACCTGTCTGAAAGCATTACGCAACACGTCAAGGCGTAGTACGAATATTCTCCTGCTTGCCTTGCGTGTCATGTTGCTGCTACGATATACTTGGTCAGTGTGCAGGAGTGGTCCCAGGCCAAGAGGGGAGTGGTGGCCTCACTTTTCCAATGTAACTCTGTCCTTCCACGTCAGCACGTTGAGTGCGCCGTGGCATTGGTTGACATAAAGGAAAGGGCTTGACAGGTTATGGTAGAAGGGTTATACTAACAGATTATCATTCTATGCGCGTCCATTCCTCTATCAATTTCCGCGTCGTGCACGTCTTTTTTTGTATCTTCTTTTAGCCGTACTATGCCCGTCACAGTACATTCAACGGAGGATTGAGCAAAAGTATGTCCTTTTCGCATGCACACGTTCCGAGAACATCCTTTGGCAGAATTTCCCCAGTCTTAGAAGTACCTAACCTAATTCAAGTCCAGTTTAATTCCTTCCGCCGATTTCAAGAACAAGGATTGAGAGAACTCCTCCACGGTCTTTCTGTTCAGGACCTGACCGGTACACGACTCGAGTTGCGTTTCCTGAACTGCGAGTTTGGTCCACCCAAGCACTCAATATGGCAGTGTCGACAACGTGATCTAACCTACGCATCACCTCTCTACGCCAAGGTGCAATTGACAGTCAAAGAGACACGAGAAATCAAAGAGCAGAATATCTTTATGGGTGATATCCCTTTGATGACCCCCACCGGTACCTTCATTATCAATGGAACGGAGCGAGTGGTGGTAAGCCAGTTGATTCGTTCTCCTGGACTATACCTCACTCTTGAGACAGACATAGCCACTGGGGCCGAACTATGTTGTGGCAAACTCATTCCCGAACACGGTGCTTGGCTGGAGTTCGAGACCAGTGGTAAAGGTATAATCTGGGTAAAGGTAAACGGCAAAAGGAGATTCCCTATTACTACCCTCCTCCGTGCTGTTGGGTATAGTGATGATGAGGAGTTGCTTCAGCTATTCAAGGAAGTGGATGCTTCGGGGGATCATTCTTTCATTGAAAGCAGTATAAGACAGGACCCTCTCGTTTGCCGTGAAGAAGATGCCTTACTTGACATTTTTAGACGCTTGCGGCCGGGAGATTTGCCTAACATTGACAATGCCAGAGGATTGGTAAACAATCTGTTGTTCAATCCCCGGCACTATAATCTGGGCAAGGTCGGCCGTTATAAACTTAGCAAGCGCTTAGGTCAGGACCCGTCAACTACGAAATCCACCAATCTTGCTCTTACCAAAGAAGACCTTGTGGCTATAGTCAGTCATATCATCATGGTGAATAACGGTGTGGAGCCAGCTGATGATATTGACCACTTGAGCAATCGGAGATTGCGTACCGTCGGTGAATTAATCCAAAATCAGTTCAACATTGCCCTGGTAAATCTGGAACGGACGATAAAAGAACGTATGAGCATTGTGGATCCTGAAACCGTTACTCCAAATGCCCTAATTAATACTCGACCGATAATCTCAGCCGTAAGGGAGTTTTTCAGTGGCTCTCAGCTCTGCCAGTTCATGGATCAAACCAACCCTTTGTCGGAGTTAACTCACAAACGCCGTCTCTCAACCCTGGGGCCGGGGGGGCTGTCGAGGGAGCGAGCCGGCTTCGAGGTGCGTGATATCCACCATTCTCATTATGGACGGATTTGCCCTATTGAGACGCCAGAGGGACCAAATATCGGACTTATTGCCTCTCTGGCCACTTATAGTCTGGTCGATGAGTATGGTTTCATAACCACCCCCTATCGGAGAGTCATTCGGGAGGTGGACAATACTGCTGAGGGCTTACTGAACAGAGCCCTTGCAGAGACGGTAGCTAATAGGAAACGCGATATCATTGCTGAGGCGGGGACTCGTATCACCCCTGAGCTGGCTAAACGGCTTACCAGGTTGTCCTCTAAAGTTCTGAAGATAGTCCCCTTTGTCTCTCAAGAGATCGCTTATCTCTCTGCCGACAGGGAGGAGCAGTACGTTATTGCACAGGCAAACGCGCCTCTTACTCCCAATGACGAATTTGGCGATAGCAAGATCGAGGCCAGGCAAGGCAGTCGCTTCTTCAGAGCGTCACCTGAAGAAATCGATCTCATGGATGTATCGCCAAAGCAGATTGTGGGTGTTTCTGCCTCCTTGATTCCTTTCTTGGAACACGATGATGCCAATCGGGCATTGATGGGCTCCAATATGGAGCGTCAGGCAGTGCCTCTGCTTTGTCCCGAGTCACCCGTGGTAGGTACAGGGATGGAGGCGCAAGTAGCTCGGGACAGCGGGCAACTAACGCTGGCTGAAAGCGATGGGGAGGTCACTTCTGTCACTGGCAATCAGATTGTGGTCAGGAATGACGAAGGGGACGAGCAAATCTATGACCTGATGAAGTTCGTGCGTACTAACCAGGGGACCTCCATCAATCAGCATCCTATCGTAAGCAAAGGAAGCCGAGTGGAGCGGGGGCAGGTCTTAGCCGATAGCTCAGCTACCGATCAGGGTATTTTATCTCTGGGCCAGAATGTGCTCTGCGCTTTTATGAGCTGGGAAGGCTATAACTATGAAGACGCCATCGTGATCTCAGAGAAGTTGGTTATGGAGGAGGACTTCACCTCTATTCACATTGAAAGATATGAGATTGAGGCCAGGGAGACAAAGCTAGGCGCGGAGGAGATCACCAGGGACATACCTAACGTGGGTGAGGAGAGTCTCCGCAATCTTGACGACGATGGCATCATACATGTTGGGGCGGAGGTCGAATCAGGGGATATTCTGGTAGGCAAGATAACCCCCAAGGGCGAAACAGAGTTGACTGCCGAGGAGAAGCTCCTCAGAGTTATCTTTGGTGAGAAGGCGCGCGAGGTAAAAGATACTTCTCTTCGAGTGCCTCATGGTGAAAGAGGGTTGGTGATTGGAGTGAGAATCACCCTTAGTCGTGATGAGTTGCCTGAGGGAGTTAATAAGCTGGTAAGGGTGTGGGTGGCTCAGAAGAGGAAGATTTCTGAAGGGGATAAACTAGCTGGGAGGCACGGTAACAAGGGTGTCATCGCACGTATCTTGCCTCAGGAAGACATGCCTTATCTTCCTGACGGTACGCCGGTGGGCATTATCCTCAATCCTATTGGTGTCCCTTCACGGATGAACTTGGGGCAAATCTATGAGGCGCACCTTGGCTGGGCTGCCCATGAACTTGGCTTCAAGGTGAACTGCCCCGTATTTGAGGGAGCCAGCAGTATCGAGGTTGAGGATGCTCTGGCCAGGGCCTGGATTGCTCGTCAAGCTGGCGCAGTGGATACGGGCTTAAACACAGAGGAGAGACTGGAGAAAGCCAAAGCGTGGCTTGAGGCACAGGGCTTTGAAGGAGACAGCATGTTGAACCAGGATCACGCAGGCGAAGCCAAGAAGGCTTGTCTTCGCCTCTGGCTCAAGGGATTGGGTGTAGATTCCGGACGGCTGGCTGACGAACAGGTAGCCCAGCAGGTAGAAAGAGTGAAAAAAGAAAAGGGTGTTTCTCCACCAATCTATGGTAAGACAACCCTCTATGATGGTCGCACTGGCGAGCCCTTTGATCAGCCAGTGACGGTGGGCTATGTCTACATGATGAAGCTCATCCACCTGGTAGAAGACAAGGTGCATGCTCGCTCTACCGGCCCGTACACCCTCATTACGCAGCAACCCCTCGGGGGCAAGGCTCAGTTTGGAGGACAGCGCTTTGGGGAGATGGAAGTTTGGGCTCTGGAAGCCTACGGGGCTGCCTATACGCTTCAGGAACTCCTTACCATAAAGTCTGATGACATCAGCGGGCGAGCCAAAGCCTATGAAGCTATCACCAAAGGTGAAAACGTGCATCCTCCCGGATTGCCAGAGTCCTTTAACGTTCTGGTGCACGAACTGCAAAGCTTGGGCTTAGCAGTGGAGCTATTCGGTGAGGAGAAAAGTTGATCCCGAAGAATAGCGGAATAGGAATGTCAAGGAGGGAGCGATTTGATTAGCGCTGATAGCCTTACGGGAATACGTATATCTCTTGCCTCACCGGAGCAGGTTAAAGGCTGGTCCTGGGGTGAGGTAACCAAGCCAGAAACCATAAACTATCGCAGCTTGAAACCGGAGAGAGATGGACTTTTCTGTGAAAGGATCTTTGGGCCTACTAAAGATTTCGAGTGCTATTGTGGGAAATACAAAAAGGTACGCTACAAGGGGGTCATCTGTGATAGATGTGGAGTAGAGGTGACTTACTCCAAAGTACGTCGAGAGCGCCCGGGGCATATTGAATTAGCTGCCCCTGTAGCCCATAGCTGGTTCGTGAAGGGAATACCAAGCCGGATAGGGTTGCTTCTTGACCTTTCCCCCCGTAGTCTAGAGCGTGTCATCTATTTTGCCCAGCATATTATAACCACGGTGCACGACAAGGCAAAGGATGAAGCCATCAAACAGCTACAGGAGGAGCGGCAGGAGCTAGCCCAAGAGGAAGAGACAGATGTCGAAGAGCGAATGCGCCTGGATAGAGAGATCGACGGAAGGATTAAGGAGATAGAGGATCTGAATTTCCTGAGGTTGCTGACGGAGAGTAAATATCGGGAGCTCAAGAGGAAATATGGGAACATCTTTGAAGCCGAGATAGGGGCTCAAGCTGTCTTGACTATCCTTCAAAGGCTCAATCTGGACGAGGAGCATGACAAATTACATCAGGAGATCAACTCTGCTTCAGGCCAACGGCGCAAGAAGGCTATCAAAAGATTGCAGGTAGTGGAAGCTTTCCGTCGCAGCCGGAACAAACCGCAGTGGATGATCTTGACTGTTCTCCCTGTTCTGCCTCCAGACTTGCGACCAATTGTACAACTCGATGGACGGAGATTTGCAAGCAGCGATCTTAACGACCTTTATCGTAGGGTAATCAACCGTAACAATCGCCTGAGGAGACTGCTGCATTTGGGTGCCCCAGACATAATTATTCACAATGAAAAAAGGATGCTGCAGGAAGCAGTGGATTCCCTTATTGATAACGGCAGACAAAGGAGAGCCATCACCGGTGCCGGTAATCGACCTTTGCAGTCACGATCAGACGTGCTTCGAGGTAAGCAGGGGCGCTTTCGCCAGAACCTTTTGGGCAAAAGGGTTGATTACAGCGGACGATCGGTGATCATAGTTGGCCCTGAGCTAAAGCTTCACCAGTGTGGTCTGCCCAGGCGTATGGCTTTAGAGCTGTTCAAGCCTTTTGTCATGTTTCGCCTGGTACAGCAGGGTCTTGCGGCCAATATTAAGAGTGCCAAGAGAATGGTGGAAAGAGCCAAGCCCGAGATCTGGAGTATCCTGGAGGAAGTAATCAGTGAGAGACCGGTTCTTCTTAATCGAGCTCCCACACTACACCGGTTAAGTATCCAGGCTTTTGAGCCAGTACTGATCGAAGGTAGTGCCATTCAACTTCATCCCCTGGTGTGCTCTGCTTTTAATGCCGACTTTGATGGTGACCAAATGGCGGTGCATGTTCCTCTTTCGAGAGCGGCGGTGAAGGAGGCGAGGAAGTCGATGCTCAGCACACATAACATGCTTCTGCCCAGCAATGGGGAACCTGTGGTGACACCGACTCTGGATATGGTTCTGGGTTGCTACTATCTGACTTCTCCCAGACCTGGGGCTAAAGGTGAAGGAATGTCTTTCAATAGCTTCGAGGAAGCGGATGTGGCCTATAATCTGGGCATTATTGATATGGGAGCTGAGATTGACGTAAGGGGTCCTGATTCAGGGCCGCACCTCAGGACCACGGTGGGCCGCATCATTTTCAATAGTGTCCTGCCCAAGGAGGTTGGCTTCATCAATGAGGTTGTGGATAAGGCAGGTCTGAAGCGGCTCATCACCCAGTGCATTAGACTTTTGGGTAACGAAGATGCTGCCGCTGTAGCCGATAACCTCAAGCGATTGGGGTTCCAGTACGCCACCAAGTCCGGCATCACTATTAGTATTAGTGACCTCAAGGTACCGGAATCTAAAGTCCAGGTTTTACGTGAGGCGGAAGAGGTAGTTGCCCAGATCGAAGACCAGTACTATCGGGGCTTAATTACTGATGATGAGCGATACAGCAGCGCCGTGGAGGTATGGACACGAACCACGGACACAATTACGGAGACGGTCTCTCAATCTCTAGATCGCTACGGTGGGGTCTACATGATGGCGACCTCCGGTGCAAAAGGAAACATCTCTCAGATAAGGCAGATGGCCGGTATGAGAGGTTTGATGACTGATCCTTCTGGCAAGATTATAGACTTCCCCATCAGGTCAAGCTTCAATGAGGGACTATCTGTGCTGGAATACTTCATTTCTACTCACGGCGCTCGGAAGGGACTGGCGGATACCGCCCTGCGAACCTCAGATGCTGGCTATCTCACCAGGCGACTTGTGGATATCGTCCAGGATGTCATTACCCTCGAGGAGGATTGTGGAACGACTTCGGGTATTTGGGCGATAGAGTCTAAAGAGGTCTTCTTGCCTTCCTTGTATGAGCGTATCATATGGCGCGTGGCTGCAGCTAGGGTCACCGATCCTGCTGACGGTGCGGTTATCGTCGACCGAAATGAGGAAATAGATGAGGAGAAGGCAAGACAAATTGTCTCTGCGGGGATAACCCAAGTTTATGTCAGGTCACCCCTCACCTGTCAATCAAGACGGGGCATTTGCGCCAACTGCTATGGTGCTGACCTCGCTGTGGGCAGGTTGGTGGACAAGTTAGTGACGGTAGGTATCATCGCGGCGCAAAGTATCGGAGAGCCAGGTACCCAGCTAACGCTGCGCACCTTCCACACTGGAGGTGTAATGGGGTTGGATATCACTAGCGGTTTGCCTCGAGTAGAAGAGCTTTTTGAAGCCAGAGTACCAAAGGGGCAAGCTATGATTTCTGAGATTGACGGGGTAGCTGAAGTACTTCCCATAGAGGAGGGCTACAAGATTAGGATTACGAACTCCGAATCCTATCGTAGCGAATATGGCCTGCCCTCAGATGCGGAGCTGTTAGTCAGTGACGGCCAATGGGTGAACGTAGGGGAAGTCTTGGCCAGGCAGTCACTGCCAGTCACTGAGGGGGATGGAGAGGAGACGACTTCGCTATCGCCAGCACCCCTCTTGGCTCCCGTAAGCGGCATAGCAAGTATTGAAGGAAACAACCTTGTTATCAGCTACGAAGAGAAGGAGGAAGAAGAATACCTCGCTTCCTTTACAGCAACTATCCGAGTGGCAGATGGGTCTCAGGTAAGGGCTGGCGACCAGCTTACTGAGGGACATGTTAATCCTCAAGATGTCCTGCGTATTAAAGGAAGGGAAGCGGTACAGCGATACCTGGTGGACGAGATACAAAAGGTCTACCGCTCCCAAGGGGTGAACATCAACGATAAGCATATTGAGGTCATCGTACGCCGAATGCTGCAAAAGGTGAGGGTTGATTCTCCTGGCGATACTGAATTGCTTCCTGGAGACTTGGTTGATCGCTTCGCCTTCGAGGACATCAATGCTGGGGTAGTAGCTGAAGCGGGCGAGCCGGCTACAGCTCAAACGGCCCTTCTGGGAATAACCAAAGCTGCCCTTAACTCCGAGAGCTGGCTAGCAGCGGCTTCTTTCCAGGAGACTACCAGGGTGCTTACAGAGGCGGCAATAGCCGGAAAGACGGATAAACTCGTGGGTCTGAAAGAGAATGTTATCATTGGCAGGTTGATCCCTGCCCGCTGTCTCTCAGAAGAAGAACTGAAGGCTACTGAATTTGGAGTCATGGCCGGGGCTGGAGGGGAGGGAGAAGAAATGGAAGAGCCGATTGAACCTCCATTCCAGCTCCCGTCGCTAGACACACCCTGAGCAAGTCTATCCCGGTGAGGCTGCTGCGGTTTGCCGCTGTCCCGAGGCTGCATCTGTTGATGACAGCTAGGCTCTACTGTCCAACAGGATAGTAACCGGGCCTTCGTTTTGAATCTCCACCAGCATGTGCTGTTGAAAGCGTCCGGTGGCCACCGTAAGCCCCGTAGTCCTTGCCATCTGTACGAAGCTATTGAACAGGCTTTCGGCTTCAACTGGGGAAGCAGCTTCGGTAAAGCTGGGGCGACGACCTTTCCGAGTATCAGCCAGAAGTGTAAATTGGCTCACTGCCAGGAGCTCTCCGCTTATGTCCAAAAGTGAAAGATTGAATTTGCCGTCTCTATCTGGGAAGATGCGCAGGTTAACCATTTTTTCGACTAGATATCTGGCATCGCTTTCTGCATCTCCCTGGGCCACTCCCACTAGGGCCACCAGTCCTCGCCCAATCTGAGCAATCTTTTCGCCTTCCACGGCAACCGAAGCGTGGGTCACTCTTTGAAGCAGTGCCTTCATTGACTACTTCTTGGCGAAGCTCAACCCATCGCCCGCGGCGTCAATTGACACCACATCCCCCTCCACAAACTCCCCATCTAGTATCCTCTTGGAAAGTGGGTTCTCCACATGATGCTGGATAGCGCGACGCAGTGGTCTTGCTCCGTACATTGGGTCGTAACCCTCTTTAACCAGCCACGACTTGGCAGAATCCGTTGACTCTATTGTGATGCCACGCTCGGAAAGGCGCTCCTGCACTTCCCTCAGCAGGAGGTCAACAATACGATTCAAATGCTCCTCGGTCAAGGAATCAAAGACGATGATTTCGTCTATGCGATTAAGGAACTCGGGACGAAATGTTTGCTTTAGAGCACTGCTGATGGTCTGGTGTAGCTTCTCCCGGTCAAGCTCTTTTCCTGGGCGGAAGCCCACAGCCTGCCGCTGCAAATCCTGCGTACCCAAATTGCTGGTCATTATGACTACCACGTTCTTGAAATCCACTGCCCGTCCGTGACCATCAGTGAGCCGTCCATCTTCTAGAATCTGGAGGAGAATATTGAACACGTCGGGGTGTGCCTTTTCAATCTCGTCAAGAAGGATAACTCGGTAGGGGCGACGACGCACCAGCTCGGTAAGCTGTCCCCCCTCCTCATAACCAATGTATCCAGGTGGAGCACCAATCAGCCTGGACACAGTATGTTTTTCCATATACTCGGACATATCCAGTCGCACCATGGCGTTTTCATCGTCAAAGAGAAACTGAGCTAAGGCCCGAGCTAACTCCGTTTTGCCTACGCCTGTGGGACCCAGGAAAATAAAACTACCAATAGGTCTCTTCGGGTCTTTCAATCCTGCCCTGGCTCGCCGGATAGCCTCGGAAACAGCGACTACGGCTTGCTGCTGATTTACAATCCTTTCGTGAAGCCTCTCCTCCATGTCCACCAATTTCTTGGCGTCACTCTCCAGCATGCGGGAAACGGGGATACCTGTCCACTTGGCAACGAGCTCAGCAATATCATTCTCGTCTACCAAACCGTCAATCTTCTTGTCCTGGAGCCATGTTGCCCTGGCCCGCTGGTATTCTTCTTCGAGGCGAAGCATTTCCGCTTTGAGTTCAGCAGCACGCTGGTAGTCTTGCCGTTGCGACGCTGCCTCTTCTTCATCGGCCAGGTTTTGGAGTTGCCGTTCCAAAGTTTTGACCTCAGGTGGGGCGCTTTCCAGATCGATACGAATCTTACTGGCCGCCTCATCAATGAGGTCAATCGCTTTGTCTGGCAAGAAGCGGTCGGCAATATACCGGTGAGATAGTTTGGTAGCCGCGACCAGAGCTGAGTCATCGATGGTTATCTTATGGTGTGCCTCGTATCTGGGGCGGAGGCCCCGCAGCATCTCTATGGTGGCCTCAACACCGGGCTCGCCGACAAAAACCGGTTGCAACCTCCTCTCCAGCGCCTTATCTTTTTCAACATGCTCTCGGTATTCATTGAGAGTGGTTGCCCCAATACATTGGAGTTCCCCGCGGGAAAGCGCCGGTTTAAGTATGTTGCTGGCATCGATGGCGCCTTCTGCTGCCCCGGCTCCGACTACAGTATGAAACTCGTCGATAAACAGGATGATTTCTCCGCTCGCCTGGCGAACCTCGTCAATGACCGCCTTCAGCCTGTCCTCAAATTCGCCCCTGAACTTGCTCCCGGCGACCAAAGAGCTCATATCCAGGGCGATCATTCTCTTCTTCTTCAGTGAGTCCGGGACGTCGTCGGCAATAATCTTCAGGGCCAGTCCCTCTGCAATGGCCGTTTTGCCTACCCCGGCCTCGCCAATAATTATGGGGTTATTCTTAGTGCGCCGGGAAAGGATTTGCATCACCCGGCGGATTTCCTCCTCCCGACCAATGACCGGGTCAATTTTTCCCTTTTTGGCCAGTTCGGTGAGGTCTCGTCCATATTTTTCCAGGCTGCGATACTTGCTCTCGGCTCTCTTATCGGTGACCCTATGGCCCCCGCGAATGTCCTGCAGGGCCCGATAGGTGTTTTCCTGGTCAACGCCGGAGGCACGGAGAATTCGGGATGCTTCGCCCTGCTGTTCGCCGACAATGGCGATAAGGAGGTGCTCCGTGCCGATGAACTCGTCTTTCAGTCTGTCGGCCTCGGCATTGGCGGTTTGAAGCAGACGAGTAACGCGAGGGGTAGCGTAAATCTGAGCTCCTTCATAGGCAACCTTCGGGGACTTTTCCAAAGATGACTCCAACTGTTGCTTTAGGGCCTGGTCATCTACCCCCAGCTCCCTAAGCACCTTGACGGTTAAGCTGTCTTCTTGCTCGAGCAGAGCAAGCAATACGTGCTCCACATCCCACTGGGTATGTCCGTAGCGCCGGACCATTTCCTGTGAAGCAGCTAGCGCTTCTTGAGCCTGCTCGGTAAATCTTTCCGGTCTGATAGAAGCCATGGATAAAAGAATACTCCTCGGATTGTGCTAAAACAAACAGGGGGCCGATTTTTGACTCGCCCCCCTGAAGAACGCCCATGAAGGTATCCACCCTACTCAGACCAAGGCCTCCACACAGCCTACCTTGTTATCCGGCTACATGGTGAAAGCACGCTGCTTGAATCCGTCTACCAAAGGACAGTCTGGCCATTTGCAATTGCGCAACCTCTTCTGGCCATCCTTGGTTCTACTATGCTTGTTGACGAAAGCGCACTTTGCTGTATTATCCTTGTAGACCATGATGACGGCATAATCATCCACATACTCACACTTGGTCGTCGTTGCGGTTACCTGCCAGTCCACCATATCATTTTTGATTGTAGGGGCCCACAAAGGCATTGTCAAGCGATTGTTGTGCCGTCTCGTCTTTCGTCAGCCCAGATTCGAAGCGTTCATCTCATGCGGGTAATGACCAGGCTAGCTTGCTTGGCCTGCCCACAAGCTGGGCTTGTGGTCGGCTCTCGGGCTTGGCATGCTCCCCTACTCCACTGTACGATTCGCACAGCTATCGCAGCAAGATAAGAAGGAGTGTTGGCGTGCAGACATCGCACTGTGGCAAGCACGATGATATGAAGAACGACAGGAACTCTGGTGCAACAGCTAACGCTGACAGATCCTCGGCCCGCAAGCGTGGCGCGCCCGGATGGGCTCTAAAGCCGTTCGAGGACTTCGTAGCCTATACCGAACGACTGGGGCAAATTGTGCACTTGAGCGTGACGGGCATCTCTGCGTTGCGCGGAATCCCACGGGTGGTGGAGGTACTGGCGAAGGTTCAGGACAAGTCGGGCGATCCGCAATCGCAAGCTGCCTTCGCACGTGCCAAGAAGGAGGCTGAGCTGGCGCAGCAAGAGATTGACGAGGGCTTTCCGGTTCTGCACGCGCAAGCCGTTATCGCCCTTTGGTCTGCGCTCGAAGCTGCAGTCCGGGTTTTCGTTGCACGATGGCTGCAGCACCACAATGCAGCGATGGAGGTTGAAGCAGTCCAGAAGCTGAGGGTGAGAATTGGAGAGTACGAGCGCCTTGAAGGAGAAGATCGCTTCTTCTATATCCTTGACCGATTGGAACAAGAACTGTCGGCGTCTCTACGCTCTGGGGTAACCAGATTCGAGACCATTCTTGAGCCATTTGGACTATCAGGTGGCGTTGAAGATGAGGTTCGACGCAACGTCTTTGAACTTAATCATGTTCGCAACGTGTTGGTTCACCGCTCCGGAGTTGCTGACCGCCGACTTGTTGAAGCCTGTCCATGGCTTGGACTAAGTGCTGGTGATCCCGTGAAAATCGACCATCGAACGTATGAGCGTTATCTTGGGGCAGTGATGAACTATGACATAGAGCTGATAGCAAGGGTTGGTGAGCGCTTCGGTGTAGACATGAGTGAGCATCGAACTGGTCCGATACCGCCTAGTTCTAGCGCGTGACCGATGCCCGCCAATAATTCCTTCCAGCGTTTTCTGGCAGCATCGCAAAGGCACGCTCTTTCAACTCAGGCGGCTATGGATGGACTGGCCTATGGTCTTAGGGCCTTGACCGTCACCCACGTCATCTTCCCTTTGACCAGCAACTGGTCATCCTTCCTGCTGAGGGCGAAGTATCTCTGCTGGAACCTGTCGACCAGGCCCTTCTCCCGGCGAAACCGCAGCAGCTCATAGGCCTGGAGCCAGTGTGGCCCCATAGGGATTCCCTCAAATCCTACCTGATCGAAGGCGAAGTCGCGGGCCGCGCAAGCCTCGATGGAGAAACCGGCATTCTCATACAAGCGGCGCAGCTCCGACACGGTAAAGAACCTGAACTCGGGGCCGTGAGCAAGCTGAAAGGCCTCCTCAATCACCTCATTCAGTCTCTTGTCCTCTTCATCTTCCGGCTCTTCCAGCACCGGGTCCAGGGAGGTGAGACATCCTTTTGCCTTCAACACCTGCCGAATCTCCCCTATGGCCCTTTCGGGGTCGGTGAAATGATGGAAGCTCAGCATCAGGCACGCTGAGTCAAAGACCTCTTTCGAAAAGGGCAAAGCCTCCGCTTTTCCCCGGACCACATGGAAGTTGTCCATGCCTTTTTCCAACACCTTGTCCCTGGCCACCCTGAGCATTCCATAGCCGGAATCTATCCCCGCGACGAAGCCCTGGGGAACCATATTGCTCAGGGTGACTCCCAACCGCCCCGTTCCTGTTCCGACGTCCAGCACTCGATCGGTCTCTTTTGGATCCAACTCGTCAATGAGAGCCTTGGTCAACGACTGCAGGGCTCCCATTCTAGAGATACGCTGATCAAATTCAAGGGCCTTCTGGTAGTCCTGATAGTCGATCTCATCGGCCATTCGGCCCGTCCCTCCTTGCCTAGTTCGTAGGGGCGGCTGGCTATATTCTGCTTCCCTGGAGTGCCCAGGCGCTGGTCTTTTCAATTTTGACTTCCACCAGTTGCCCGGTGAGGTCGGTGTCGTCGGTGAAGAATACCAGTTTGTCTCCCCTGGTGCGACCCTGCCATTTGCCTTTCGATTTTCCCTCTGCCAGGACCTCGACTGTCTTGCCCAGGAAACCGCTGTTGATTTCAGCCGCAATAGATTCGTGTAGCGGTTCGGCGCGTCTAAGGCGAAGCTCCTTTTTATCAGCAGGTACATTATCAGCAAACCTTCTGGAGGCAATGGTGCCCGGCCGAGGCGAGTACGCTGCTACGTGAACCCTGTCGAATCTGACCTGATGCAGCACGTTTAGGGTTCCTTCGAACTGTTCTTCCGTTTCATTGGGGAAACCGACGACCACATCAGTGCTCAGGGCAATGCCGGGAACGGTCGAACGTATCTGCGCTACCAGGTGTTGATATTGCTCGACGGTATAACCGCGCCTCATTGCGCTTAGAATTTCGTTGTCCCCGGCTTGAACCGGCAGACTGATGTGCTCACAGACCTTTTCCAGTTTGGCTACCGCTTGCATTAGCTTCTGGCCCATGTCCTTGGGATGATTGGTCAGGAAGCGTATTCGTAGAAGTCCTTCCAATTTGTTTAGCTCTGTTAGCAAGTCCGCAAGGTCAGGTTTGTAAGGCAAATCATGCCCGTAGGAGCCGATGTTCTGGCCGAGCAGGGTAACCTCCCTGGCACCCTGCCGAACGACGGTCTCGACCTGACAACAGATCTCATCCAAATCTCGGCTTTTCTCTCTTCCTCTGCGATAGGGTACGATACAATAGGAGCAGAAGCTGTTACAGCCCTGTATGATGGGGATGAAGACGCTCACCGGGGTGTTAGGAGGGGTGAAGTCTCTCCTGTCCGGGTAAGGCAGCCCATGGCTTTCAGCCCATTGGAAGAGGACCTCCCACTGCTGCGGTCGGAAAATGAGGTCAACCCAGGGGAAACGCTTCTTCAGGTCATCGGCCTTAGAGTCCACCAGGCAGCCGGTAAGAGCAATGGTAGCATGGGGGTACTTTTTCTTCAGGCCCTTGAGAGAGTCCAGCTTATTGAGCACCTTGTCCTCGGCGCTCTTCCGCACTACGCAGCTATTGAGTAAGATGAAATCAGCCTGCTCAGTGGTGGTCGCAGCGGAATAGCCAGCCTGCTCCAGGTAACCGGCGACATACTCTGAATCAGCCTTGTTCATCTGACAGCCGATGGTCCACATGTAGTAGTGAGGCATAGCTGATTGTTACTTTCTAAAGGGGTGGGGCAGCAGGACTACCATTGTAAATCGGTGAATTGCACAGCACCAGCTTAGGTAAGGACCTGTCCCGTCTGTCATACCTGGCGGAGGGAGTGGGATTCGAACCCACGACCGAGTCACCCCGGTAAGCGCTTAGCAGGCGCCCGCACTAGACCACTATGCGATCCCTCCGTTGCTTCTCTTTCCTAGGTTAGATTAGAGCCGGTATTTCTTTTCGTCCCCGGTGCTATCCCGTGTTAGCCGTCTCATTCTCGGTGGAGATGGCTAAATTATGAGACGAACACCGTTTCCTCACTATAGCACGAAGTCATTGACCCTTCAAGAGGGTGCTAGGCACCCGAAATAGCGATTGAAATTTCCAAGCATAGTGCGGGTCTCCATAGGTCTCCACAGGCGACTCTACCGAGCGACTCGCCAGAGGCGAGTCCCCTACCGAGTGGGGCGGGTGGTCGAAGATCGGCCTCTGGCGGGCGGAGCACCCGCCTATGATAACCGCAGCAATCGCCGATTTGGGGGGTCGACAAAAGAAGTGAAGAAACGGTGTGATGGGGCACTTTCAGAGTGTATTCATGACCGGACTGTTACACATGACAATTCTGGCTATGGACGCCATCCCCCGCGCTGGCCATCAGCTTGAAACCATGTGAGATGGCCGGGTTGCAGTGCAGGCCGGATAAGTCTGAGGTTGGGGGTGCACACGTTGCCTGCTGCCTGGTAAGCTGATTACGCCGATCCAGAGGTGTAGAAATCAGCTTTCGCAGTTCTGGCAGGTTCCGAAGATCGCAATGTGTGCCAGGTCTGCGTCGAAGCCATACTTGACGCTCAATTCATTTCGCAAGTGTTGCAAAACAGAGGTGTCGATGTCCCTGACCCCGCCGCATTTCCTGCATACCAGGTGGTGGTGATGAGCCTTCCCTGCTGGGTGATACAGCAGGCGCCCACCACCCAAATCTGTCTCGGTCACCAAACCCTGCTCTGTCAGGAGTTCCAAGGTTCGATACACAGTAGACATGTTAATGTAGGGATACTTGGTCCGGGCCTTGGCGCAGATTTCTTCGGCGCTGATGTGATCATCGCTGCCTTCGATGGCTTCGACCACCATCATCCGTTGAGGAGTAAGGCGATAACCCCTCTCTCGCAGCATCTCCAGGAGGCCTTTTCTGCCCTTCATCTTCAAATATCCTGGGTAACTCCGGCCACGCCAGGCTTTCCGAACAAGTACGATTCTATTTTACTGTGATTGCCCATCCATATCAATGGTGCTTCACTTGCAGGCTGCGCGTTGCCTCCTTATGAGGGCTATGCTATAATCTAAGAGCCTTTTGGTGGTTAGAGCGAGGTGGATCCACCCGTTCCCATCCCGAACACGGAAGTGAAACGCCTCAGCGCAGACGATACTGGGGGAGCTCCTTTGGGAAAATATGTCACTGCCAGGAGGCTTTATTCTTTTGGTACGCTTCTTGGCGCGCTTTCTTGAGTGGCCTTACCCAGTGCTTACCATCGTAGTCCAAATCCTTTGGTCAGCCACTCTGTTCAGTGCTACAATTAGGTAATGCCATGTCATTAGATGCCATTCTTGTCAAGGGCGCTCGAGAGCACAACCTGAAGAATATCGACGTAGTTATTCCCCGTGATAAGCTGGTGGTTATTACCGGTGTGTCTGGCTCGGGGAAGAGTTCCCTTGCTTTTGATACCATCTACGCTGAAGGGCAGCGCAGGTATGTAGAGTCCCTCTCTGCCTATGCACGTCAGTTCCTGGGGCAGATGGAAAAGCCCGATGTAGATTACATTGAGGGACTCTCTCCGGCCATCTCCATCGATCAGAAGGGCCCGTCTCGCAACCCACGTTCTATAGTGGGCACCATGACCGAAATCTATGACTACTTGCGCCTTCTGTTTGCTCGCGTCGGTCATCCTCATTGCCCTGGGTGCGGGCGGGAGATCTCCCGCCAGACGGTGCAGCAGATCGTAGATTCTGTCCTGGCTCTCGCCCCGGCGAGCCGCATCATGATTATGGCTCCCTTGGTCAGAGACCGTAAGGGAGAGCATCAGGCGATGTTCGAAGACTTGAGGAAGGCAGGTTATGTGCGGGTACGGGTTGATGGGCGAATCTACGACCTCTCCGAGGAATTTCGGCTTGACAAGAACAAGAAGCACTCTATTGAGGCAGTGGTTGATCGTCTGGTCATTGACGAGTCAGTAGACGCCAGTCGCATCGCTGATTCGGTGGAGACCGCTCTGAAACTGGGAGCGGGAGTGGTGCTGGTTTCTCTGGCAGATGGTGAGGAGTTACTCTTCTCAGAGCATTTTGCCTGTGTGAATTGCGGAATCAGCCTGGGGGAGATTGCTCCCCGCACCTTTAGCTTCAATAGTCCTCACGGAGCCTGCCCTGACTGTACTGGCCTGGGTAACAAGCTGGAGATTGATCCTCAACTGGTAATCCCCAACAAGGGGCTTACTCTGGCTGAGGGCGCTATCCAGCCCTGGGCCAGGTCGGGTACCATGAGCACCTGGTATCAAAGCATGGTAGCGGCGCTATCCAGGCGCTACGGTTTCTCAATGAATGTTCCGGTCAAGGACCTTTCACCTGAGCAACTAAATATTCTCCTCTATGGCAATGAGGAAGGGGTAAGGGTTAGATACAGGAATAGCCATGGCTGGACGCAAGAGTATTACACCAATTTTGAAGGCGTAATTCCTAATTTGGAGCGCCGCCACAGGGAGACGGAGTCCGATTATGTCCGTACTGAAATCGGGCGCTACATGACCTCCCATCCTTGCCCTACATGCCTTGGGAAGAGGCTCAAGCCCGAATCCCTGGGAGTAACCATCAATGGAGACAACATCATTGACGTGACTTCCATGTCTGTTACCGAGGCATTGGCATGGGTTCAAACAATTGGCGGGGAGAAGACCGGCCAGCCTGTGCTGAGTCCACGGGAACTGACCATAGGTCGACAGATCCTCAAGGAGATTCGAGCCCGGCTGGGCTTCCTTACCGATATAGGGCTGGATTACCTCACCCTGGACCGCCCGGCTGCCACCCTGAGCGGAGGTGAGGCGCAACGGATTCGTTTGGCTACCCAGATAGGCAGTGGGCTCATGGGGGTACTTTATATCTGTGATGAGCCCACTGTAGGCCTCCATGCTGCTGACAACTATCGCCTGATTGCCACATTGAAGCGGTTGAGGGACCTGGGCAATACCATTATCACTGTGGAGCATGATGAGGCTATGATGCGGGCTGCCGATCATATTGTCGATATGGGACCTGGTGCTGGAGAGCATGGAGGGGAGATTGTGGTTACGGGCACTATAGAAGACGTCATGTCTCATCCCGGCTCATCAACGGGACAGTACCTCAGCCGAAGAAAAGAGATACCTCTACCCTCCGGGCGTCGGAGGGGCTCAGGGAAGGAGTTCGTCATCAAAGGGGCGCGGCAGAATAACTTGAAAGATATCGACGTAGGCATTCCTATGGGGATGTTTGTCTGTATTACCGGTGTCTCGGGTAGTGGCAAAAGCACCTTGATCAACGATATTTTATATAGGAAGCTGGCTCAGATTTTCTATAGAGCCAAGGACAGGCCTGGTGAATGCGATGGCATCCTTGGCGTGGAACATGTTGACAAGGTAGTCAATGTTGACCAGTCTCCTATTGGGAGAACCCCCAGGAGCAACCCGGCCACTTATACCACTACCTTCACCCCAATTCGCGAGTTATTCGCCCAGGTTCCCGAAGCGAGGATGCGCGGCTATTCCCCAGGGCGCTTCTCCTTCAACGTGAAGGGGGGGCGCTGTGAGGCTTGCCAGGGGCAGGGTCACATTCAGATTGAGATGCAGTTTCTCCCTGATGTCACCGTGGCTTGTGAGGTGTGCAAAGGAAAACGCTATAACCGTGAGGCCCTGGAGATACGCTTTAAGGGGAAGAACATCGCCGAGGTACTGGAGATGAGCGTTGAGCAAGCACTGGGATTCCTCCAGAATTTCCCCAAGGTGAGGAGTAAGTTGCAAACGCTTTATGATGTAGGGCTGGGTTACATTAAGCTGGGACAGCCGGCCACGACGCTCTCCGGTGGAGAAGCGCAGCGGGTGAAACTAGCCACCGAGCTCTCCCGACGTTCCACGGGGAGGACCCTGTACATCCTTGACGAGCCAACTACCGGACTCTCCTTCCATGACATCGCTGCTTTGTTGGGGGTGTTGCAGAGGCTGGTTGAAGGTGGTAATACCGTGGTCGTTATTGAACACCACCTGGATGTAATCAAGAATGCCGATTACGTCATTGATCTTGGTCCTGGGGCTGGCGACCGGGGTGGCTATGTTATGGCTATGGGAACCCCGGAAGAGATAGCTCAAAAGGACGGATGTCTTACTGGACAATACCTACGCCCGGTGATTGAGAGGGCTAGCCCCGTTCTTACCGAGCCTGCCCTCCATTGAATCAGACCCCTAGGAAAGCAAAGAGGCGCGCCGCTAATTGTACTTGTCCATAGCTGCTACTATCCCCTCCCTCAAGAGGCATAGAGTAGCCTCACTGACCCTGACAATCGTAGTTTCGACTTCCGGCTTTTCTTCAGGCCGGAAATCGCTGAGCACGTAGTCAACAGTATCCTCACCCTCCGGAGGCCGGCCGATACCTACTCTGATTCGGAGGAAGTCGCGGCTCTCCAAATGGTCGATAACAGACTCAATCCCTTTGTGTCCCCCTGAACCTCCTCCAGTGTATAAACGAATCTTGCCCAGGGGAAGGTCAAGGTCATCGTGGATAATCACCATATCACCGGGGGTAGTCTTGAATCTGTGCACTAGCGACTTCACTGACTTGCCGCTGAGGTTCATGAATGTTCTGGGTTTAGCCAGGATCACCTCCTTATCGGCTATGCGGCCAATACCTAGTTGAGCCTGGCACTGACGCTGTTTGACGGGGATACCATGTGCCCTGGCGAGATGATTAATGCAGCGAAACCCTATATTGTGGCGATTATGGGCATAGGTTTTCCCTGGATTGCCCAAACCGATGATTAAGTTCATATCCTTATGCCTGTACCTGAGGTATCATTATTCTGCCCATGGCGGCATAAATGCCACACTTGGTACTGAAGTGAGACTCCCTGCCCTGAAGGGCATCAAGTATTTATCTGTACATAGTAGTGGAGTCCGTTCTGCCGCGGTGGATCGTGGTCGCGGAAGTCGCAAGTGCAGAAAACGTAGCGCGAGGTCTCCAAAGGCGACTCTTCGAGGCTTTAGCCTCGCCGAAGCGACCCTGAAGGGTCGCGCTACAGCTCTTGTACCGCAGCACGTCAAAACAATTAGCCAATGACCATAAGGGCAGGGTCTCCAAGGTGTCATCTATGACTCTCCTGTGATGTCCAGGAACTCCTCTTTGTCAGGATCGAGAGACTCTGGCATGCTCTTAGCATATCATCCTAGTTGAGACCCCAGCCTTTAGGCTGGGGAGTATCACTGGCTCCAGCCTCCAGAAGCGGCCTTCAGGCCGCTGCACCCATGGCGGCATAAATGCCACACTTGGTACCGAAGTGAAACTCCCTGCCCTGAAGGGCATCAAGTATTTATCTGTACATAGTAGTGGAGTCCGTTCTGCCGCGGTGGATCGTGGTCGCGGAAGTCGCAAGTGCAGAAAACGTAGCGCGAGGCTTTAGACTCGCCGAAGCGACCCTGAAGGGTCGCGCTACAGCTCTTGTACCGCAGCACGTCAAAACAATTAGCCAATGACCATAAGGGCAGGGTCTCCAAGGTGTCATCTATGCCTCTCCTATCATGCGGGCAAGCTCCTCCTCAGTGAGCAGCGTGATGCCCAGGGATATGGCTTTATCCCGCTTGGAGCCGGGGTCAGCCCCTGCCACCACATAGGTCGTCTTCCTGGTAACACTGGAACCTACTGCTCCCCCAAGCTCTTTAATGCGAGCCTCTGCCTCCTGGCGACTGAAAGCCTCTAGCTTTCCGGTAAGGACAAACTCTTGCCCGGCAAGAGGCAGCTCTGCGGGCTTGGCAGGGGCTTCTTCTTCCTCCAATTTGACCCCTGCTTTCCCTAATTTCTCGATAATGCACCTGTTACCTTCCTGCCTGAAAAAGGCGACAATGCTTTCAGCTATCTTTGGCCCAACAGAGGGAATGGCCAGGAGTTCTTCCTGTGGGGCGCTGGCCAGCGCATCGAGGCTAGTGAATCGGGATGCCAGAAGTTGGGCCATCTCTTCACCTACATGGAGTATGCCCAAAGCGAAGATAAGCCGCGCCAGCGGCCTACTCTTACTCCTTTCGATGGAGCTGAGCACGTTGGAGACGCTCTTGTCAGCCATTCTTTCTAGACCAAGGAGTTGCTCTTGAGTAAGGTAGTAAAGATCGGCCACATCCTTTACCAATCCTGCCTCAAAGAGAGCCGCACATAGCTTCTCCCCCACGCCGTCAATGTCCATTGCTGCTCGGATTACGAAGTGTTTCAGTTTCTCTAAGGCCTGAGCCGGACAAGCGGCGTTGGTGCAGCGGTGCATTGCTTCGTCCTCAGGCTTTATCACCTCGGACTCGCATACGGGGCAGTGAGACGGCATGGAGAATACCTTTTCCTTTCCGGTGCGCTTACTGACTACAGGGCCTACTATCTCGGGGATAACCTCTCCGGCACGCTGAATAATGACCGTGTCACCGATGCGGATGTCTTTGCGCCTGATATCCTCTTCGTTGTGCAATGCTGCGTGCCTAATAGTCACTCCGCCCACAGAGACTGGCTCCAAAACGGCGTAGGGGTTGAGACTGCCTGTCCTGCCTACATTGATGCCAATGTCTCTCAGTATGGTAGTGCCTTGGATAGCGGGGAACTTGTAGGCAACAGCCCATCTTGGCTCGTGTCCCACAGTCCCTAGCCTATCCTGGATTTCGATGGAATTTACTTTTACCACGATGCCATCGGCATCATAGGGCAGGCCTTCCCTCCTCTCCAGCCACTCGCGGTAATACTCCTCCACCTCGTCAATAGTCTTACACAACCTGTTATTGGGGTTTAGTTTAAGCCCCAGGGACTTGAGGTATTCCATCCTTTCCCAGTGAGTGCCGGGCAGCGTTCCTCCCTCAGCATATCCCAAGGCATAGATATATATATCAAGTGGGCGCTGGGCAGTTATCCGGGGGTCAAGCTGGCGCACTGAGCCGGCACCGGCATTTCTTGGGTTGGCAAAGAGAGGCAGACCCTCCCTTGCCCTCTCCTCGTTCAATTTCTTGAAGCCTGCCTTGGGGAAATAGACCTCTCCTCTCGCCTCGAATCTGGGTGGGGCGTTGCTGGGGACCGACAGAGGTATGCTTCTCACAGTTCTCAAATTCAGGGTGACATCTTCACCCCGGTAGCCATCGCCTCTTGTGGCTCCGGTGACGAGCCTGCCATCGGCGTAGGTCAGAGACACTGCTAACCCGTCCATCTTTATTTCACAAACGAAGTCAAGGTCCTGTTCCCCGGCCAGGTTTAATATCCTGTTGTACCAGGCCACTAATTCCTCGTGGGAGAAAACGTTACCTAGGCTAAGTAGAGGCAGGCGATGCTCTACTACACCAAAGGCTTCTACGGGGGCCGCGCCTACTCGCTGTGTTGGCGAATCGGGGGTAATAAGCTCTGGATGCTCTGCCTCCAGTTGTTTGAGCTCCCGCATCAGTTGATCATACTGGGCATCGCTTATCTCGGGACTATCGAGTACGTAGTAGCGATGGTTATGATAGCTGATTAGTGCCCGCAACTCATCGATCCTTTGTTTTGTCATGTCCTGGCTGGGCATAGAATCACCACCGTGGTTAGAGAAGCCGAAATCCAGTCATTTATTGAAGTATGCCAAGTATAGCACAGCTTGTGCGGACATAGTAATACTGTGTAGTTTTGGGATGTGCAACGAGAACCGTGGGCGGGGTTGAAAATTTCGCCCTAAAGTGGTATAAATGTTTCCAGGGATTGAACCTTTAAGTCAGTCCGGCGAGGCTGGCAAGGGAAATCGGGCTAGTATCAGCCGAATTCTAAATAGCAGAGGGAAAAGCTCGAAAACCTCTTGCCAGTCTGGCAAGAGGTTTTTTGTATGTTTGAAAAAGCACTGATGTCTGCTACGGAAATGAGACGGGCTCTAACCCGGATTGCCCACGAGGTTGTGGAGAGGAATCACGGCTGTGAGAATCTGGTGGTTGTTGGGGTATACACCAGGGGGGTGACCCTGGCCAAGCGAATAGCAGCAGCTATAAAGGGCATTGAGGGAGTGGAGGTTCCGGTAGGGGCGCTGGACATTGGATTATACCGAGACGACCTCCCCTATCTTGGGTTGCCCCCTAAACTTCGTCCCAGCGATATCCCCGCTGATATTGCTGGCAAGCGGGTTGTCCTGGTAGATGACGTTTTGTATACCGGTCGGAGTATCCGTGCCGCTATGGATGCCCTGATCGACTTCGGGCGCCCTGAGTACGTCCAGTTGGCGGTGCTGGTAGACAGGGGACATCGTGAGCTCCCTATCCGTCCTGACTATGTGGGCAAGAACCTGCCCACTTCAAGGCAGGAAGAGGTGGAGGTAAGGCTAAAAGAGGTGGATGGTAGCGATGAGGTGGTCATCGTGAATTCGGCTAGAGGGAACTTGGTGGGGCAAGAACTGCGGCCAGAGGTATGAGCGCGGAGGGATTATCATGAGTTTGACAAACAAAAGTCTGGTGACTGTGGATGACTTATCTAACGCGGAAATTGAGGCGGTGTTTTCTCTGGCGGACGAGATGTCGGATTCAATGAGGGAACAGTCTGACGTGTGCCAGGGCAAGATCATGGCCAGCCTTTTCTTTGAGCCAAGCACCAGGACAAGGTTGTCATTCGAGGCTGCTATGCACAGGCTTGGGGGTCGTGTCATAAGCGCGGTTGATGTAGGGGCAACTTCGCTCGCCAAGGGTGAAAGTATTGCTGACATGGCAAAGGTGGTGGGGAGTTATGCCGACATAATCGTCATCAGACACCCCTGGGAAGGAGCAGCCAGGGTAGTTGCCGACTACGCTGGTGTCCCGGTAATAAATGCTGGCGATGGAGGCCATGAACATCCCACCCAGACATTGCTTGACCTTTACACAATCAGGAAGGAGAGGCAAACAATCAAGGGTCTGAAGATTGCCCTCTGGGGGGACTTGAAATATGGGCGAACGGTGCATTCCCTGGCCTACGCACTGGCCAGGTTCGGTGCGACTATCCTTTTTCGTCCTGCCCCAGGCCTTGAGCTACCGGAGCACGTCCTAAGGAAATTAACTACGGAGTACAAAGGTGAGCTGAAAAGGTTCGAAGCTGTGAATCATGTAGCGGGGGACAAACTTCTGGCACTGGATGCCATGTACATAACTCCCAGCAGCCCGCATCAGCTTGCCATGATGCCTGATATTGGTATTCAGGTCGAACTGGAGAAAGGGGTTGATGCCCTCTATGTTACCAGGATTCAGAAGGAAAGACATGAACCTCTGACGGAAGGGCGGGACTTGAAGGAGAAGTACCCCGTAGTAGATAGAAAGCTGTTCAAAGAAAAGGGGTTTAGAGAAACGCTCGTTATGCACCCACTGCCTCGTGTCGATGAGCTTGCCTATGAAATGGACGCTGACCCACGAAGCGGGTATTTCAAACAGGCGGCACTAGGAGTGCCGGTTAGGATGGCCCTCATGAGTTTGCTGCTGGGGGCTAGAGAGGTCGATATTCCTGAGAAGGAAGGGGAAACCTTTGTTCAAAAGGTAGACTATCCGGTTTACAATCGCGGTTTTGGGGTCAGATGTCAAAACCCCAGATGTGTGGCCTTTAACGAGGAGAGATACATTAAGCCCGATTTCGTAATGGTAAGTTGCCAGCCCTTGACGCTGAGGTGCGTTTACTGTGAACATGAAACCTCTCCGAAGTATATTGCCAGTTCGGCGTGGCATGACGGAACGTTGGAGTGCAAGAGATATCATAGCTCTGGCAGTCACTGGGTTCGAAGAATCAAACCGGAAAACCTGATCATCTTTGATTCAGAAAGCGAGGCCCAGTCCCGTGGGTTTAAGCCCAGCAGGTACGCAGGCAGGTGAGTAGGGACTCTTTGCTTATCAGGGGCGGACGTATTATCAAGCCCTGTCTGGGCGTTGACATGGTTGGCGACTTGCTCATAGTGAATGGTGAGGTCGCCTGGATGGGTGAGGGGGGTCCGCCTGGCCCGGCACAGGTGGATACAACCATTCTGGCTCGAGGGATGGTGGTCTCTCCCGGCTTCGTTGACCTGCATGTGCATCTTCGTGAGCCGGGATTTGAGGAAAAGGAGACCGTGGCTACCGGGGCTGAGGCGGCTGCTCGCGGGGGATTTACCGCTGTTTGCTGCATGCCCAATACCCGGCCCCCGATTGATTCCCCTTCCGTGGTACGGTATGTCAATAACAAGGCAAAGTCGGGGGGTGCAGTCCGGGTTTTCCCTGTGGGGTGTATTACCAGGGGGCAGCGAGGTGAGGAGCTGGCAGAAATGGCGGAACTGGCTGAGGGCGGGGTCGTTGCCTTTAGCGAGGATGGTGGGTCGGTGGCAAATTCCGAGCTTATGCGCCAGGCACTGGAATGGAGCCGTCTTCTTGATTTACCCATTACGGACCACTGTGAAGATAGCACTCTGACAGAGGGTGGCGTGATGAATGAGGGCGAGGTGTCAGCCAGGCTGGGATTGAAGGGGATGCCGGCAGCGGCAGAAGACAGTATCGTCGCCCGTGATATCGACCTGGCGCGGCTCACGGGTGCCAGACTTCATATCGCTCACGTAAGCACGGCTGGCTCTGTAGATATTATTCGGCGGGCCAAGGAAAAGGGCGTCGATGTTACCGCCGAGGTGACTCCTCACCACCTGACCCTGACTGAGGAAAGGGTTACTGGCTATGACACCAGCGCCAAGGTGAATCCCCCGTTACGAACCGAAGCGGATACTGAGGCATTGCTCCAGGGGCTGAAGGAGGGTGTCATCGATGCTATAGCCACTGACCACGCTCCCCATACCGCCCGGGACAAGGCCTGTGAGTTCAACGAGGCCGCCTTTGGCATTAGCGGCCTGGAGACAGCTCTGGGCGTCCTTCTGGGCCTGGTACATCAGGGGAAGCTTGATCTGGTGAGCCTTGTCTCCAAGCTCACTGCCGGGCCAGCGAAGGTGTTCCCCGCCCTTAGTGACTTGGGAACGCTCAAGGCAGGGGCCCCGGGAGATGTGACTATCTTTGATCCAGATTTGGAGTGGGTGGTGGACCCCGCCCTTTTCGCCTCCAAGGGGAAGAATAATCCCTGGGCAGGATCTTCGCTCAAAGGGAAGGTTATGGCCACAGTAGTAGCTGGAGAGATTGTCTATAAAGATGATGCAGTCAGAATCGAGGTCAGGTGAGAAAGAAGGCCACCCTGGTGCTGGAAGATGGCTCGGCCTACAAACGATTCTCCTTTGAGGCTGTATTATCTCTTTGTCAGAAGATTGAAGGCGAGGGGTAAAGGTTAGGCTGGAGCATCTGCTCCAGCGGGTAGGTGACTAACCTGGCGGGAGATGACGAAGAATGTATAAGAATTTTCCGAAGTTCGACGACAGTTCGTACGCCCATTTTATCACTACGAAGACCTATAACAATTGTCCTTACTTCAAGGATGAAGAATCGTGCCGAATTCTTGTAGAAGAACTGGAATTTTACAGTAAGAAATATGCTTTTGTCCTGACAGGCTATGTGATAATGCCTAACCATCTGCCTTTGCTGGTCTGGTGGGATAAGGAAGAGAAGCCAAGATTAAGCGTATCACACATAATGCGAGGGATAAAAGGAGCTACAGCAAGACGGATTATTGACTTAATACGGCGCAAGGGATTGGAGCAGATGCTCCAATCTACCCATAGGAGGCCTGATTCTAAATCGCATAGACAAAATCTTAGATTTCGCCTGTGGCAGCGCGGCTTCTATGATTTTAATATCTATAGTGAGGCGAAGCTCCTGGAGAGGCTCGACTATATGCACAGCAATCCTGTAAAGGCCGGGCTGGTTTCTTCACCCGACGGCTATGAATGGTCGACTTGGAAGCTGTATTCTTCGGAGAAAGTGGGAACAAAATAAGAGGAGGTACTAGTGCCGCGACGGAATGACATAAGAAAAGTCCTCATCATCGGATCAGGCCCTATCATAATAGGACAGGCCTGTGAGTTCGACTACTCAGGTACGCAAGCCTGTAAAGCATTGAGGGAAGAAGGGTACGAGATCGTACTGGTTAACTCTAACCCGGCAACTATCATGACTGACCCTGGTATGGCTGATAAAACATACATTGAGCCACTTACAGCAGAAAGTGTGGCCAAGATCATTGAAAAGGAAAGGCCTGATGCCCTGCTTCCCAACCTGGGGGGCCAAACCGGGCTCAATCTTGCTGCCAGTCTCCATAAATCTGGGGTGTTGGAAAAGTATGGGGTTGAAGTTATTGGGGTTAGGGCTGACGCCATTGAGCGGGGTGAGGACCGCATTGCCTTCAAAGAGACCATGGCCAAACTGGGCATCCCCGTGCCTGACTCTGATCCTTGTCGTTCTGTTGAGGAAGCTGAACAAATAGCAGAGAGACTCAACTATCCTGTTGTGCTGCGGCCGGCCTACACATTGGGTGGAACAGGGGGAGGAATTGCCTACAACGTGGAAGAACTAAGGACTATTGTGAGCAGAGGTCTGGCCGCCAGCATCATCAATCAGGTCCTGGTTGAGGAGTCGGTTATAGGGTGGGAGGAGCTTGAGCTTGAAGTGGTAAGAGACCAGAAGGATCAGAAGATTACAGTATGTTTTATTGAAAACGTTGACGCTATGGGCATACATACAGGTGACAGTTTCTGCGTTGCACCTATGCTCACTGTGCCCCAAGACCTGCAGAAGCGCATGCAAGAACTCTCTTACAAGATTGTGGACGCAATTGGTGTTGTAGGAGGAACGAATATCCAGTTTGCTCATAATCTCGAAGATGATAGATTGGTGGTCATAGAAATCAATCCCCGCACGTCTCGTTCTTCTGCTCTGGCATCCAAGGCGACCGGTTTCCCCATCGCTCGCATCTCAACCAAACTTGCTACCGGGATAACTATGGATGAGATCCCCTACTGGAAAGAAGGGACACTGGAGAAATACCAGCCCAGTGGTGACTATGTGGTAGTCAAGTTTGCCCGTTGGGCTTTTGAGAAGTTTCCTCAAGCCGTGGATGTTATAGGCACTCAGATGAAAGCCGTGGGTGAAGTTATGAGCATCGGCAAGACATTCAAGGAAGCATTCCAGAAATCCATTCGTTCCCTGGAGATAAGGAGATACGGTCTCGGCGGCGCTAAGGACTTTAGAATACTTTCGCTTGAGAGCTTGAAGGGAAAACTGGCTGTGCCTTCAAGTGAGCGCGTGTTCTTGATGTACGAGGCCCTGCGCCGAGGTATGTCTGTAGAGGAACTTTACAAAATGACCTACATTGGCAGATGGTTCATCAAGGAGATGAAAGAGCTGGTGGAGTTTGAGGACGAGCTGGTCGAACATAGGTGGAATGACTTACCCGATGAGAAGTTAGCCAAGGCAAAAGAGTGGGGTTTCTCGGATAGATACCTGGCCGACCTTTTCAATATACAAGAGAAAGAGGTCAGACAAAGAAGAATTGCTATTGGAAAGTACGGACGGTTTGATGCTGTTCCTGTCAGCGGGGTGGAGAATGCAGCTTATTACTACTCTACTTACATCGGTGAAGATAAGGTTGGGGTGTCGCCAAATAAGAAGGTGATGATCCTGGGTGGTGGACCCAACAGGATCGGTCAGGGAATAGAGTTTGATTATACGTGTGTTCACGCGGCCTTTGCTTTGCGCGATGAGGGCTATGAGTCGATTATGGTTAACTGTAATCCAGAGACGGTATCAACGGACTATGATACTTCCAATAAACTCTATTTTGAACCGCTGACAGTTGAAGACGTGTTAACCATTTATGAAAAGGAGAAACCCGAAGGCGTTATTGTTCAGTTTGGCGGCCAAACTCCGTTAAATATCGCTCAGGAACTGAAAGATAATGGTGTGAATATTCTGGGGACCAGTCCCGAAAGCATTGGTTTTGCCGAAGACAGGGAACGTTTCAGAGAGAAGATGATTGCTCTCAATATACCACAGCCAGAAAGCGGTACTGCCCGTTCTTTGAAAGAAACTGCGGAAATCGCCGGTAGAATTGGTTACCCTCTCATGGTGCGGCCATCCTTTGTGCTCGGCGGTCGTGGTATGGAAATTGTGTTAGATGAGGCTATGCTGAGAAGATATGCTCAGGAAGCTATTCAGGTCAGTCCCGAATACCCAATGCTTATTGACAGGTTCCTGGAACATGCAACCGAAACTGAGGTTGATGCGCTTTGTGATGGGGAGCACACTTTCGTTGCTGCCATTATGGAGCACATAGAGCTGGCAGGTGTTCATTCGGGAGATTCTGCCTGTGCTATTCCTCCCAGGACAATCAAAGAAGAGCACCTGAAGACTATCGAGGAATACACGGCCAAGATTGCAGAAGAGCTGAAGGTGGTTGGACTCATAAACATCCAGTACGCGATATGTGATGACACGGTATACATCTTAGAGGCTAACCCCAGGGCTTCACGCACTGTTCCCCTGGTTTCTAAGGTAACAGGAATCCCTATAGCCCGTATCGCCACTCACCTTATGTTGGGTAAGAAACTGAAGGATTTCCCCGAACTCAAAAGACGCCAACTTCCTTACGTTGGAGTCAAGGAGGCGGTTTTCCCCTTTAACATGTTTCCTGAGGTAGACCCTGTATTGGGGCCGGAAATGAGAGCTACCGGAGAAGTTATGGGAATTGCTGACACATTCGGGCTGGCTTTCTACAAGGCCGAGGAAGCGGCCGGTTCAAAACTTCCTGTGGAGGGGAATCTTCTGGTGACCCTGGCAGATAAGGACAAGCCAGATTTGTTTCCGATAGCCAAGAAGATCCATGAGCTTGGGTTCAATATCTATGCTACTGAAGGGACCAGCGCCTTTCTAAGCGGGCATGGCATACCTAATACACCAATCAAGAAGCTGCATGAAGGTCGCCCCAACCTGACAGATGCGATTAAGAATAAGGACATCCACCTCATCATCAATACACCCGCCGGCCGCAGCAGCAAATACGATGACAGTTACATTCGCATGACGGCAATACAGTACAAGGTCCCCTACATTACTTCAATGGCTGCTGCTGAGGCCAGCATTGAAGGTATTGAGGCCGTAAAGAAACGTAAGACTTTGCCAAAGTCTCTCCAGGAGTATCATAAGGAAAGCTCATAGACTAAGATGGCGGATTGTCTGAGACCGTGAAACGCCTTACTGCTGTGGTCATATCCAGTACCGAACTCATGCCAGATACTTATCTCATCTGGTTGCGGGCTCCCGAGATTGCTGCAGTCGCTCAGCCGGGGCAGTTCCTGATGGTGCGTTGTGGAGATGACCATGATCCTCTGCTGCGGCGACCCTTGAGTATCCACCGAATTGCTGGCGGAGAACAAATTGCCCTGCTTTTCAATGTGGTAGGCCAAGGTACTTGGTTGCTCTCCCAATATCAGCCAGGCGACCGCCTTGACCTTCTTGGGCCTTTGGGTAATGGTTTTTCCCTTCATCCTGGTACCCGTAGGCTGCTTCTGGTAGCTGGAGGGATAGGCATTGCGCCGTTGGTTCTCTTAGCTGACGAAGCTCTCAACCAGGGACGAAGGGTGAATCTGCTTATGGGGGCCGCGGAGGCCTCTTTGCTCTACCCGAGGTCTCTTCTACCGTCCTCGATCGATCTTGTCATTGCTACTGAGGATGGATCTGAGGGGAGAAAAGGTGTAGTAACAGACCTCATCGGTGGTCGTATCAACCAGGCTGACCAGGTCTTTGCCTGTGGACCTGTTTCCATGTATCAGTCCATAGCAGCTCATGGCTTTGTTAGAGACAAGTCGGTCCAGGTTTCTTTGGAGGTAATGATGGGTTGTGGGTTAGGAGCTTGCTACGGATGCACTATAAGAACCAGGGGCGGTTTGCGGCAGGTGTGCCATGATGGCCCCGTGTTTGAGCTTGGTGACATTCTCTTTGTTGAGGGAGGTGACACGAGATGGTAGAAAGCAAGAGGATAAGGATCAAGACCGGGGGGAATTGTGACATTATAGACATCACCGGGCAGGTGGCGGAGGGAATCGACGATTCCGGTATCGCTAGTGGGATTGTAACTGTCTTTGCCGTCGGCTCAACGGCTGGAATTTCCACCATTGAGTATGAGTCTGGCCTATTGTCTGATTTCAAGTCCCTGTGGGACAAACTCATTCCGGCCAATACTGGCTACAAGCACGACCGAGCCTGGGGAGATGGCAATGGCCACTCCCATTTGCGGGCTTCTGTTCTCAGCCCTTCCCTGACCGTACCTTTCAGCAATAAAAGCATGGCTTTAGGGACCTGGCAACAAATTGTATACGTCGATTTTGACAACCGTCCCAGGTCAAGGGAGATAGTGTTGCAGATCATAGGCGACTAGTGACCTGTGCTCACTATTGCGTGATTGAAAGCAGACAGATATCAATGCTGCCATGCCATGGCACCATCCTTATGCGGGCAGTTCCAGGTAGCTCTGCTGCAAAAGCAGGGCATCCTCTTCCAGGTTGGGGCTTTCACAGATTATCAGACCCTTTACCCGTCGCACCTTGAGGGCCTTGAGTAGCTGCTTATACTGTAAATCCGAGTCTTCGAGTGGAAGATGCTTGGTTTCCCCTTTTCTTCCATAGGCAATTCCAGAAAGATGAATATGCATGTTATCCAAGGCCTGCCTGCCTAATTTCTGTTGCACCTGATCTAAGATACCGGCAAACTCGTGGTAGGAGTTGGCTTTGCCTGTCCGGGCGTGCCAGTGGGAAAAATCTAGACAAGGGGCCACTCCTTCTATCTCGGCGCTCAAGCTTAGTATCTCCTCAAGGCTGCCGAACTGGCTTTCTTTCCCCATTACCTCGGGCCTTAGTAGCACGGCGTTACCTTCGTTTATCAGCCGCTCCCTCACCTCTTCAAGATGTTTCTTAACCTTTGCATACACCGTAGCCGACTGGTCTCCAAGATAGAAGCCGGGATGAAAGATAACGCTTGTGGCCCCTAGAGCTGCTGCAATACGAGCCGTTTGCAATAGTCTTGCTTTGCTAGCTTCCACCTTGGCTGGTTCTTTGGCGTTCAAGTTTATGAAGTACGGGGCGTGGGCGGTCAGGGTGGTCCCCTTGTTGGCTGCTAGTTCCCTTACGGTCAAAGCAGCTTTCTGTGTCATCCTGACCCCTTGCACAAACTCCGCCTCCAAACAGCCAAGACCAAGCTCACTGATGCGGGCAATACCGGCTTCCATGGTAGAGAACTTAGCGCTAAGAGGGATGCCTGCTGTCCCGAAGAGGAGTGCACGCATCTTATTTCTCCGCATAGTGGCTTCTGCTGTCCCTCCTTATGCAGTTGCCTGATTTAGCAGGCAACTGCCACCTAATAAATTGGGCAACCACAGCTCTTTGGCTACTAGGTCTGTCTACCAGCCCTCCCCCGCAGTGAGGCTAACCTTTCAAACAATCTCCATTATAACCATCCGGGCGTCTTTGGCAATGTTGAGGTGGTTTGTGCTAAAATAGAAAGCTATGTCGGAAAATTCTGTGAGCCCGTGTCCTGCTGATATAGAGGCGATTGAGCATTTGAAGCAGGCTATTTCCAGCGGCAAGCACTGGTATATTGCCTTGCTTGAGGCTATAGGCTTATGGGGCAGTGCTGAAGAAGTGTACGATGGGGAACACTATCGCTATCTCATCGGTAGTGAGGCTTTTGATTGGGTTGCGCTGGCGGAGCGCCTCTGCTTAGAGATAGACGGTTTCTTACCTGAGGGAGAGAAGATTGATCTGTTTTTCTTCGCTAAACCCCCTGTCGAGCTATCCCGAGAAGAGTTCAGCCGGCTCATTGGTGACACCAAGTATCGAGCTAATCTGAATTACGTTTACGGGGTTTCTGTGGAGGAGGCGCTGGTTTCGGCAGTTGAGGAAGAGATATACAAAGAGCGCAATAATTTTGCAAATTGTCAGGATGATCATGTGCAACAAGAGGCTTACCATCGGGTCTATGGCGCCGATATGGCCACTCTGTTGGGTCAGTTCAGGGAGGAAAGGGATTATCCTCTCACTGAGTCAATCACACTGGCGGAGCAAAAAGAATTCACTTACTGGTTGTTCAGATATCGGCTGAACTATTGTGATAAGGAAAGAGTTGCCAGTGACACTAAGAAGGCTTTGCAGTGGTTGCAGCGCCAGTGGGCGGCAAGAGCGAAGAGAGAGACCGCCGGCGTAACACAGGTATGAATCCCTCAATCATACAATGGCTGGCTACTCTATCCTCTTCAGGGGTGCCAGGCTTAATAGCAGCCTCTTCATCCCGATCTCTTCAAAGTCCACCACGATTTCCTGATCATCCCCGGTAGGAGTGCAGCTTATTACCACCCCTTCACCGAACTTGTCATGATGCACGTAATCGCCAGCTTGCAAGGTGGGCAGATCGGGACTGGGGGTGCGTGTCCACTCTTGCTCTTCGAACAGACCTGTAGTCTGGGTGATATGCGGCGCGATATCGCTGAGAAAGGGAGAAGGTGGGTTGGCGCTGGTTCCACCCATCAGTCTACGACGTAAGGCATTAACCAAATAGAGTCTTCTCTTGGCCCGGGTCATCCCTACATAGCACAGGCGACGCTCTTCCTCCATCTGCGCCGGATCATCAAAGGACTTGAAGTGAGGCAGGAGACCTTCCTCCATTCCCACAATGAAAACCACCGGGAATTCCAAACCCTTGGCCTGGTGCAGTGTAATAAGAGTCACCACATCCTTTTTTTCGTCCAACTCATCAGCTTCAGAGAACAGGGTTACCCCTTCTAGGAAAGAGGCCAGGCTGTCCGTGGGATTGAGATGCTGATATTCTCTAGCTATTCCGCACAGTTCCAGAATATTCGCCCAGCGGTCCTCCCCGTCCTCCAAGTCTAGAACATAGTCTTTATATCCCGTTTTCTGGAGCATTGAGTCCAAAAACTCACCCACATTGAGCTGTTCACTTTCCTTGATTAGCTCCTGGAGCAGGTTGAAGAAATCTGTTAGTGCCTGGGCAGCGCGGGGGGCAAGAGGAGAGGGAGACTCCTCCCGGGCTATCTTCTCCAGGCCAGTGTAGGGTGGAATACCGAGGCCCTTTGTCCATTGCAGCAACTCGTCCATGGTCTTGTGACTAATCCGTCGCCGAGGGGTGTTGATTATCCTTGTTAAGCTAATACTGTCGTAAGGGTTATAGATGAGCTTGAGATAGGCGATAACATCCTTGATCTCGCGGCGTTCATAGAAGCGGACGCCGCCTACCAGTTGGTAAGGCATCCCGTAGCGGATGAAGGCTTCCTCGATTGCCCTTGATTGGGCGTTGGTGCGGTACATCACGGCGCAATCCACAGGTCTAGCCTCACCTTGGTTCAACAGGCGCTGCACCTCGCTGACTACAAACTGTGCCTCCTCTGCCTCATCAAAGGTCCTCACCATATTAATGGGTGGACCAGCCTCGTTCTCAGTCCAGAGTTTGTTCTCTTTCCGGTCCTGGTTAACCGAGATAACGTCACGGGCTGCCTCCAGAATACGCTTGGTGGAGCGATAGGTCTGTTCCAGGTATACTACTTTTGCTTCGGGGTAGTCCTTCTCAAAGTTGAGGATGTTGCGCAGGTCAGCATATCTCCAGGAGTAAATAGATTGGTCAGGGTCTCCCACTACGCAGATGTTGCGGTGCTTTTCTGCCATTTGCTTTGCCAGGGCATATTGACTGATGTTTGTATCCTGGAATTCATCGATAAGCAGATGCAGATAGCGTGACTGGTATCTTGACAGGATCTCAGGATGGTCATGAAAGAGGTAATAGGTTCTCATGAGGAGGTCATCGAAGTCTAATGCGTGGTTCTGACTGAGGAGCATCTGGTACTGTTGATAAACTCTTTGAACTATCTCTTCAAAATAGCTGCGGGTGCCCTGGTCATAAGCCTCTGGCGTGATGAGATGGCTTTTGGCCTGGCGTATTGCCGGGTGGAAAGCCTTCGGGGGGTATCTCTTGGGGTCCAAGTCCAGTTCCTGGAGACTGCGTTTTATCAGGCCAAGCTGATCTTCGTCGTCATAAATTACGAACCTGGAATCGATTCCTATTGCTTTTCCGTGGCGACGCAGGATAGCCGCACAAGTGGCATGGAAAGTGCCTACGGTCAGCTCTTCCACCGAGCGTCCCAGAAGGTTATACAGCCTTTCCCTCATCTCCCGGGCTGCTTTGTTGGTAAAGGTGACCGCCATGATACGGCGCGGGTTGATGCGCCACACTTTGACCAGATAGGCAATCCGATGAGTGATTACCCTGGTCTTGCCGCTTCCGGGACCGGCCAGGATAAGCAGAGGCCCCTCGATTGTCTCTACAGCCTCTATCTGAGGGGGGTTGAGCCCTTCCAAGACATCCATTCTGGGTTCCGAAGCAAATTATAGCATCGCCCAAGAAGGGCTTCAATTTAAGCTGTTGCGAAACTCTGTGAGGAGGGCAAAGGGAATCCCTTCCCTTTGCTGCCTTCACTGGGCTTGAATCCGTGGGCCCAAGTCTTTATTTGTCATTGCTACGAAAGTGTGCCATTTCGATGCTCGGTGGCCTAGTTGTCGGCCCCAGCGCTGGGTGGTTGGACGTGAGCGCTGGCAAGTAGGGGCAATTCATGAATTGCCCCTACGCGGGACGTGGCACCTGACGGCAGCCTCTGGTGGAATACATCGACATCCACACCACCCCTGTCACCAAAACGGGCCACTTTCATTCTCGGTGGTGCTGGTGTGAATCAGCATGATGGATTGCGAGGTCGGTGTCGCCTTAGCGGGGTAGGTTGACCGACGTCGGTCAACCTACCCTTTGGTGTGAGCCAGAGTGTCCTTAGATCACTCCGCCAAATCGCCAAAGGGCCCAGTATTCCCCACGTTGTCATTCCTGCGGAAGCTCGCAGAGTCGGTGTCGCCTTAGGCGACCCTCTGGCGACCTCAGGAGACAGGAATCCATGCTGGGTAGCCTACACACGTCCCTGGATTCCCCTCTCCCTAGGCGAGTCTACGAGCCTGCGCGGGAATGACATGAATGGTTACGCGAACTTACGCAACCAAGCACTAGCCTTGCAGCATCCGATCCACGGCAGCCTTGGCTCTGAGGCGGACATCCTCCGGTACCTTCACCTCAGGGGCCATGTCCTCTAAACACCAGAGAACGTTCTCCAGCGTAATCAGTTTCATGTTGGGGCAGATGGCCTGTTCAGACACCGGGATAAATACCTTTTCGGGGTTCCCTTTCCTCAGCCGATATATTATGCCCAGCTCTGTTCCCACAATTAGCTCTCTAGCTGCGGTGCCTGAGGTATGTCGGCACATCCCTCCGGTGCTCAGGACAAAGTCGGCAAGCTCGATCACATCGGGCCGGCATTCTGGATGAACCATTACTTCAGCCTGGGGATGCTCCTTCCTCAGTCTGAGGATATCTGACGCCTGTATCCGGGCGTGGGTGGGACAGTAACCGGGCCACAGGACCATTTTGTTTCCTGTCCTGGTAGAGATGTAGTCCCCCAGATACTGGTCAGGTATAAACAAAACCTCCCTGCCATCTAGCTTCTGCACCAGTTGTACGGCGTTGGCGGAGGTGCAACAGATGTCTGACTCAGCTTTAACCTCTGCACTGGTGTTAATGTAGCAAACCACTGTCGCCTGGGGATGCTCCTTCTTCAACTCCCGCAGGCTTTCGGCGGTGATCATGTCTGCCATAGGGCAGCCAGCATGCATATCCGGCAATAGGACTACCTTTTCCGGGCACAGTATGGAGGCCGTTTCAGCCATGAAGTGTACCCCGCAGAAGACAATCACCTCAGCCTCAGCTTTGGCGGCAATCTGGCTCAACTCCAGGGAGTCGCCTACGAAGTCAGCTATGTCCTGGACCTCACCCAGTTGATAGTTGTGGGCCAGGATAATGGCCCTCCTCTTTTCCTTGAGATTCAAGATTTTCCCTATCAACTCGGTGCGGCTATCTTTCACGGCTGTGTTATCCTCCAACTGCCAGAGTAGACGCTCATTGTCTTTCTCCTGGCAAAGCCCACCAGAGTTACATCCAGATCGTTGGCCATCTTTACCCCCAGGTTAGTGGGGGCTGATATGGAGACCAGTACGGGAACGCCTCTCCTGGCTACCTTCAGCAGCATCTCTGAGGAGATTCTCCCGCTGATGATCATTATCCGGTCAGTTATGGGTACATCCTTCATAATGCATTCACCGAACACCTTGTCAATGGCATTATGCCTGCCTATATCCTCGCTGAAGAGCAGTACGCTTTTTGTATCGCACAGGGCGGCGCTGTGAACGCCATGCGTTGACTTATAAAGCTCGGAATAGTGCTGAAACTGGTTTACCAGGGCAAAAATCTCACCGGGTGATACTTCGAGTCGAGATTCCACTTTGGCTTGACCCTGGAGATCGACAGCACTGTAAAAAGAAGCCCCCCTTCCGCAGCCAGATGTTACGATGCGTTTGGATAGAAGTTCGCTGTCAACCGTCCTATCGTCTTTGGTTTCTACCCACACCATACCCCGCTTGTCATCAAGTATTACTTTCTTGATCTCCTCTTTATCTTTGAGTATCCCTTCGGAGAAAAGGAGGCCAACAGCCAGGTACTCCAGGTTTGTAGGAGAGCAAAGCATGGTTACCAGCTCCTGGTTGTTGAAAGAGATGGTGAGAGGGAATTCCCTGACAATAAGGTCCTCGGTCTCACTTCGTCCCTCATCACTGACACGCAGAACAGGGAGTTTCTCTACCTCGTCCATCTTCTTCTCCGCCTTCATTTATGCCTTCACCTCTACTGGGTCTCCACTCTCGACCAGGCCGCCACGGATTACCCTGGCGAATATCCCCTCCTTAGGCATGATGCACTTGCCTATTTGGCGGAAGATATCACACTTGGTATGGCAATCTTTGCCGATTTGGGTGACCTCCAGGATAGCCTCTTTGCCCACCAACATCAGGGTGCCTACAGGCAAAGAAGCTAAATCTATCCCCTCGGTAGTGAGGTTCTCGGCAAAATCGCCGGGACCTACCTCGAAGCCCCGCTCCTGCATCTTGGCAATGCTTTCCCTGGCTAACAGACTCACCTGGCGATGAATGCGACATTCAGCATGGGCGTCACCAGCAAGCCCGTAGTCCTCCTGGAGGACCCCTTGCTCTCCCGGTTCCTTTCTGGTTCCTTTCTTACTGCTTTTGCACACTGCAACAATCTTAGCCATTCCTTTCGGCTTTCAAGTACCTCTCTGGGTCCTCGAGGAAGGCTTTCTTGCAGCCAGGAGCGCAGAAGTAATAAGTCTTTCCCTTATATTCGGCTGTAGCTGCTGCCTTCTTTTCGTCCACTTCCATTTTGCAAACAGGGTCTATGGCCATTTCAATCATCTCCCTTCGCAATCATGTGTAGCGTCCCGAATAGTCGCCCATAATCCAAATGAGGATCAAATCCTAAACCCGAAGCACGAAATCCTAAACAATGTCTAAATCCAAAGAACCAAAACCCTATTTTGGCTTTTTGGCAAATCTCAGAGTTCAGCGTTCTAGATCATAGTGTTTTGAGTTTCTAGCTTCGGTCATTCGAGTTTGTTTAGAGTTTAGTATTTAGGATTTGCCTGCACTGTTTATATACCTGCCTCACATCCAACTTTTTGCGTCGTCACATATAGCATGATCGGAAGGTTCATGGGTTACTTCTCAACAGGGGCGACATAGATCTAAGCCTGGCAACGATTCGAGGGAACACCTCTAGAACGCGATCTATCTCTTCCTCGGTGGTGTCTCTGCCTAAGCTAAACCGCAGGGAGCCGTGGCCCAACTCACCAGGTAATCCTATGGCTAGTAACACGTGGGACGCTTCCAAAGCATCCGAGGTGCAAGCTGAACCGGTGGACGCAGCAATACCCTCCAGGTCCAGACTAATGCCCATCGATTCCCCCTCCACAAAGGCGACGCTTACATTTACGTTATTAGGCAGTCTTTGGGAAGGGTGACCATTGAGGTGAACCTGGTCGATTCGCTCAAGAAGGCCCTGGATCAGCTTATCTCTCAGGGGAACCAGGCGCTTCATCTCCCCATCCATTTCCTTCTGAGCAATCTCCACTGCTTTGCCAAATCCGACGATGGCCGGGACATTCTCTGTGCTGGCTCGGCGTCCTCGCTCTTGACTTCCACCATGCATGAAAGAACCGATTCTTGTTCCCCTGCGAATGTAGAGTGCCCCTACCCCTTTTGGTCCATAGAGCTTATGAGCCGACATAGCCAGCAAATCTACTCCGAGCTCGTCTACGTTTACCGGGATACGTCCTGTCGTCTGTACTGCATCAGTATGAAAGTAGATACCCTTCTCCCTGGCTATCCGCCCTATTTCAGAGATCGGCTCTATAGTGCCTATCTCATTGTTGGCGTGCATCACTGAAATGAGGATGGTCTCATCAGTGATCGCTTTTCTGGCGTCCTCTGGATCGATCAGACCATTCCTATCTACAGGAAGATAGGTGACCTTGAACCCTTGCTCCTTGAGGAATTTGCAGGGCTCAAGCACCGCGTGGTGCTCAATGGAGGTGGTAATGATGTGATTCCTCTTATGCCGGTTGGCGCAGGTTACTCCCTTTATAGCATAGTTATCAGCCTCTGTTCCTCCGCTGGTGAAGATAATCTCTTCACTCTGAGCGCCAATAAGGCGGGCAATTTGTTCTCTTGACTCTTCTACGGCCGCTCTTGACTCCTGTCCCAGGGAATGGATGCTGGAGGGATTGCCAAAGGCATCAGTAAAATATGGCAACATAGCCGCCACTACCTCGGGATGTGTTGGTGTAGTAGCTGCATGGTCAAGGTATATCTTTTTCATTCATCCCCCGATTGGAACAACCTTCACCTCACCCCAAACCCCCATCCGGTCGCCCTTGATAATTACCAGCCCCCTTATTCCCTCGACGCCCTTGGCAAAGTCTATTCCCCGCGTAATATCGTTAGCCTCCACGGTAAGGTTGCCTATAGCAGTGGCGGCAGCGTCAGCCAGAGGGGTAGAAGGGGAAAGCACAATGCAGGCGTCAGCCTTGCCAAAGCTGAGAGAATGCCCCACTGTTCCAGAGGAGGTGCAGACCCCCAGTGGTGTTTCCTGTGGCTGGATTTCCAAAGCCATCTTGCCGGTAAAAGGAGAGTCTCCGGCATAAATTCCTACCAATCTTCTCTCCTGTGTCTTCAGGAATATGTCTCCCCCGTTTTCTACGATTACTTCCGGCGAGAAGGGGAGCAAGTCCCTGCCCACGCTTTCGGCTATGGCTCCGGCTACCGAAGCCATGGGACCGACGCCCACCCCCGCTGCTGCTGTTGCCATCGCTTTCACAATCTGCGGGGCGTCTTCTTCAACCTCGACGGGCTCGAGGGCGGCAAGGAATTCGGGATGTCGCTCAATGTATCGCTCTAACATGGCACGATACTTCGAGATTGCTTTCAGCGTTTTCCCTCTCAGGTTACGCCTTGCCCGCACATATAGGTCTGTCTCCTTTACTACCACATTAAAGGAAACCAGACCTTTATCCTTAGTCCAGCTTCGATAGAACCTCGGCTGATACATAAGTCAAATGCGCATCTCCATAGCCCGAGGCGGGCAAGCCTTAATGCAAAGTCCACAGGCGATGCATTTCTCATCGAGGAACCTTACACATCTGGTCGAAGGCTCAAGAACAAAGGCATCTGTGGGGCAGATAGTGATGCAGGCACCACAGTGGGTGCACCGTTCTTGGTTAAACCGCATATCCCGGCTGAGAGGCTGAATTTCTACGCCAACTTCTGTCAAATACCGAACGCCTTTGTCGTAGTCTTCCTGCTCACCACTTAGCTCCAAGACCAACAAGCCCTCCTCCTTCGGCGTAACGGAGGCCTTCAGGATGTTGAACATGAGGTCGAAATCCTTAACCAATCGATAGATTATTGGTTGATCTACCAAAGGCCGTGGAAAGTGCAAAACGACTCTTTTGGAAATGTCCATCTTCATCCCCCTTTATGCTGGACGTTCCTTCAATGGCTTAAAGGTTATCCCCGATTCTACCCCGGGCAATGGCGCCACTGGCCCCGTCAGCAGGAATTCCCCCTTGCTTATCCATTGCTTGAGGCTCTGGGCAATCTCCACCGCCTTTGGATAGCTGGAAAGCGAGGCGGTAGGAACACCTTTTCCTTGAACTGTTATCCTCCCGCTCTTGAGTTCGGCGTAGCTGACTTCCCCCAGGATATCTGGCTTCATCTGGGGATAGGCCTCGGAGTAGTCCACAATAGCGGCAAAGATTTCTTCATCCTTTACCGCCGTATGGAGCAGGATATCCTCAGAGAGTATGGGTATGGGGACGCCAATGCCCACCATCAGGGTGACTCCATAACCCAGGAAACTGACTCCCCGCAGCCATTCTGGCTTCATTTGCTTCAGGTCGCCGATCACAGCCAGGGTACCGGCACCGCGTTTGGGTACTCCATTATCGCCGCGCAGGACATTGGGATTGTGCTGGGTACCGTGCCAGGCCACATATCCCACTCCCCCTCCCAGGAAGATCTTCGTTCCTATGCCAATGGTCTTATAGTAGGGGTCGTTGAGCAAGGGGGAAAGCTGACCCGCTGAGCAGTAGTTAGCATTGCCAAGGTCCGGCTTAAGCACCCCCATATAGGTGTAAATTGTCTTATCGGAGAGGTTCACTGCCACGTTGTAGTTCTGGTAAGCGTTCCTGATGTTGAACAGCACCGTCTCATTGAGGTCCTTTATGTTGATCAGGGTTTCCAATTTCTTTCTGGGGTAACAATCTGTCCCATAGGCAGTGGCTGCAAACCTTATATCTTTTCCTGCCACCAGTTCCTCGATTACATGCCCACCCCCATAGTTGAACTCACCGGGATGGATCTTGTTCCTGGGATCGTTGTCAGGGAGGGCAGTGACGCCAATGAAGATGTCCACCGCAGCAAATCCCGCATAGGCAGGGACATCATTAAGATAGACACTTTCCCCCCCAAGTCTCATTCGTGGTGTGGAATGACCGAGGTTCAGATAGGCACCGGAGGAACACATTGGGCTAAAGGTGCCAGTGGTTACCACGTCTACTTCTTGGGCAGCCTTTTCCGGGCCTTTCTCCTTGACGATATCGATGATTTCTTCAGCCGTTACTACAACAGCTTGTCCCTTGTGAATCCTCTCGTTGATTTCTGCGATTGTTTTTGGCATTGTATAATTCCCCCTGAACAGGTAGTTTCTTTTTGATGTGTCTCTTTATCAGCCCTCGCCGGGCCACGCATTGTCCATATCATCAACCATCACCCCCTTCGAAATCCCCTGTAGGGGGAGCACCTGAGTAAGAACTAGACTGTCTATTCATTGAGTTCCTTCTGAGTTTGGCTTTTCATCCCTGATTCACTGGAGGTGCTGCTGACCTTCAGCAATTCCTCCAACCGGTGTATCCTCTCCTCCAGCTTGCCTTGGTCTTCCAAGACGAGCCTGATGGCTTCATTAACGGGGTCAGGCAATTTGCCATGTTCCAGGTCGATAACTGGCGGTCGTTCTTCCTCTACTACCCGCCCCGGTACCCCGACTACCGTTGCCCCGGGTGGCACTGACTTCACCACTACCGAGTTAGCGCCAACTCTGGCCCCTTCCCCCAAAGTAATGGGCCCGAGCAGTATTGCCGCGGCACCGATGACCACACTATTCTCAATGGTAGGGTGGCGCTTTTTCTTTTCCAGGCTTGTTCCGCCCAAAACCACACCCTGGTACATTAGCACATCATCACCAATCTCTGCCGTTTCTCCGATAACCACCCCCATGCCATGATCGAGGAAGAACCTTCTGCCAATCCTGGCGCCGGGATGAATCTCCACGCCAGTAAGAAAACGGTTAACATGGGACAGCAGGCGGGCGGTGAGACGGAGCTTGCGTTGCCATAAGAAATGCGCCAGACGATGAAGCCGAAGGGCATGGAAGCCAGGATAGCAAAACATAACCTCCAGCAAGTTTCTCGCCGCTGGATCCCGAGCAAAAACTGTCCTAATATCTTCTTTCAGTATTCTAAACACTTTTCGATCCTGTGGCCAAGATATCTTGGGCCACTTCCGCAGCTCTTTTCCCTGAGACTAGCATACCTCCAAAGATAGCACCCATCCTTGGGGAGCCAAAAACGGTGTTGGCTGCCATACCAGCGACCAGCAAACCAGGGTAAACCTCTCTGGTGTTTTCCACTATCTCCGCCTCGCCTTTTTCAGCCCACATTGGCCTCTCTCCAATTACTCCGCCTGTGGCTGTCCGCAGATTTGCCCCTATCTTCCTTTGTACAATGCGGCAAACCTCGGAGTCATGTCCGGTGGCGTCTATCACCAGTTTCGACCTCACAACTAGGGGGTCGACGTGAAGTTTCGACCAGGAGACCGCGCTCCAATTCAGCACCAGTCCACTTATTCTATCCATCTCTCTGATCATCACATCCTCGACGCTGATCAAATTGAATATCTTGGCGCCCGCCTGTATTGTCTTAGAGCAGATGGTGGAAACTGCCTCCAGAGCGTCAGCAGTGTAGTAGCCCTTATCATACTCCTTGGTTCGGACGCCAAACTCGTCCATTATCTTCTTCCCCTCTTCCTGGAGTACGATGCGGTTGAACATCATCCCCCCACCAGGCATTCCCCCACCAAGGTGAAGCTGTCTCTCAAATATCACCGCTCTGGCTCCCCCTTTGGCCAGGTAGTAGGCAGCTATCATGCCGGACGGTCCTGCCCCGGCTATGGCAACGTCTATATCCATTGCCTCGGTGAATTCCTTCATGAAACTCTCTGTTATGGCCCTGGATATAGTTACCTCATCCATTTCTTGAATTCCCTCTCATTTCTAGCTAGAAAAGACTGGCGGTTAAATAGCGCTCGCCGGTATCTGGCAAGATAGCCACAATGAGCTTACCCCGGTTTTCTGGTCTTTTGGCCACTTCCACAGCGGCCCAGGTGGCTGCTCCTGAGGATATGCCAGCCAGTATCCCTTCTTCTCTGGCCAACCTGCCGGTCATCGCTTTTGCATCCTCATTGCTGACAGGGATGATTTCGTCAACCAGGTCCACTCTGAGCACCTCAGGTATGAAACCGGCCCCAATCCCCTGAATTCTGTGTGGGCCAGGCTTGCCACCCGACAGGACAGGAGAGTCTGCTGGTTCAACGGCAATGACCTTGAACTCAGGCTTCCTGGGCTTGATTGCCTCAGCTATGCCGGTTATAGTTCCGCCGGTTCCCACACCAGCAACAACCACATCTACTTCTCCACCGGTATCCTCCCAGATCTCCTCTGCGGTAGTTTCCCGATGAATTTGGGGATTGGCGGGGTTTTTGAATTGCAGGGGCATAAAGTAGTTTGGGTTTTCAGACACCAGTTCCTCTGCCTTTTTCACTGCCCCTGGCATTCCCTCTGTCCCCGGGGTCAACACAAGCTCAGCACCAAAAGCAGCCAGGAGTTGCCGTCTCTCAATAGACATTGTATCGGGCATAGTGATGATCAGCCTATATCCCCTGGCAGCGCAGACGAAGGCCAGGGCAATGCCCGTATTTCCACTGGTAGGCTCGACAACCACCGTGTCTTCTTTGATCAGTCCCGCCTCTTCAGCGGCCTCAATCATGGCGACGCCAATCCTGTCCTTCACACTGGACAACGGGTTATAAGACTCGAGTTTTGCCACGAGAGTTGCATTTAGCCCTTGAGTTATTCTATTCAGTCTGACGAGCGGCGTATTTCCAACCAACGCCGTGATATTGTCGGCTATTCTGGGTTTCAGCCGGCTCTTTCTGATCTCATCGGTTATCTTTAACATTTACGTTTCCTATTGCCGGGTGGTGTGCTTTACATAAAGGCCCAACGGTTCCTCAAAAGTATGCGGAGTCTGCCTAGATATGATACATCGTTGTCTTAGGTTGTTCCTTCTGCCCCTGTCGCTCCACCAGGTCCTGCAAACTGGTGGACTCCAGCACCTGCACCATGGCTCTGTTCATCTCCTCCCAGACATCCCGGGTGGCACAGAAGTCTGAACGGGAGCAGACTTTAGGGTCATCTACGCAGTTCACCGGGGCAATTGAACCCTCCAGAACCTGAATCACCTGGCTGAGCTTAACCTGCTCAGGTAGTTTTGTCAAAGTGACTCCACCGCGGGCCCCACGAATACTCCTTAATATCCCAGCCTTTACAAGTGGCGAGATTAACTGCTCCAGATATTGCACCGGGATGGCTTGCCGGTTAGCGATATCCTTCAAAGGAACGGGGTTGCCATTAGAATAGAGGGCCACATCCAGCAGTGCCCTGACTCCATATCGGCCTCTAGTAGAAAGTCGCATCTTTGTTGACCAAGTTTATCAACATTATACAGACAAAAGAAGCGCTTGTCAATCGTCAATCGCCCCCCCGGGGGTTGACAATCTCGATATTCTGTAGTATATTGTAAGTATTCTGATCATTTTAGTCAACTACAGCAGGTGCAATGATGGAGTGGCACACTATACTAGCGCTGGGATCAGCGGCGCCGTTTTTGCTTGTCCCTGTAGCGTTCGTCTGGTTCCTGAATGTCGGCGGTTTGTACCAGGCTATCCGCCAGGCACAGAGGAAGAAGGTGCTCCCCGTGCTGGTGTGCTCTGTGGATGCCGATTGCCCGTCGGGATACATCTGTGTGAACGGGAACTGTATGTCGGCTGCCTAGAATGAGACTCTCTACAAGGGGAAGATACGCAGTACGAGCGCTGGTAGATGTGGCCATGCACTGTCATGAAACTCCCGTGATACTGCGGGGGGTGGCTGAAAGGCAGGATATCTCGCTGCATTACCTGCAGCAAATATTCGTTCGTCTTAGAGCAGCGGGGTTGGTAAAGGGCACACGTGGAGCCAAGGGTGGATTTACCTTAACTAAGCCAGCTTCTCAAACAAAGCTTAGTGATATTGTCCAGGCGCTAGAAGGATCAATTGCACCTGTGAAGTGTGTTGACGATCCCGCAACCTGCGAACGGGTGAACTCCTGTGCAGCTCGAGACATTTGGGTAGAGATGGGTACTGCTGCAAGAAAGGTGCTAGAATCTGTAACCCTCGAAGATCTAGTCGAACGGCAGAGACAGAAGGAACGACCTGAAGCAACCATATATCACGTATAGCTAAAGAAAGGTTATGGGGCCAGGTCACCATTTAGCGAAGAGCACCGTACCCGGTGAGACTGGGTGAAAGGAAAACAAAGAACAGGCGGCCTGCTGAGAGCAGGTGAAAAGACTAAGGTAAGGGGGAATCAGGATGGCTGACATAATTCAAGAAGTGGAGAGGCTCCAGTACAAGACAATAGAAATACCGAGGCTTACCAGAGGGATAGCCAGGGATAGCACGGAACTAGTTGGAAATACGCCTCTGGTTAGATTGAACCGGATAACCAAGGGCGTGGGCGCAGAGGTGGTGGCAAAGCTGGAGTCTTTCAACCCAATAGGGAGTGTAAAAGATAGAATTGGCGTATCGATGATTGTGGATGCAGAGGAGAAGGGGCTTATCAACGAAGATACGGTAATCATTGAGCCCACCAGCGGCAATACCGGCATTGCTCTTGCCTTTGTCTGTGCTGCCAGGGGCTACAGGCTCGTCCTCACCATGCCTGATACCATGTCTGTGGAGCGAAGGAAACTACTGGCTATCTTTGGAGCTGAGCTGGTGTTAACCCCGGGGGCGGAAGGAATGCCAGGGGCAGTGAGAAAGGCCGAGGAATTAGCGGCCAATACTGCCAATCCCTTCATACCACAGCAGTTCAAGAACTTATCAAATCCAGAGATACACCGGCTGACCACTGCTGAGGAGATTTGGAGAGATACCCATGGGAGGGTAGATATATTGGTCTCCGGCGTGGGAACGGGAGGGACGATTACCGGGGTAGCCGAAGTAATAAAGGCCAGGAAGCCAGAATTTCGTGCTATTGCCGTCGAGCCTATAGACTCGCCCGTTCTTTCTGGAGGGAAGCCCGGGCCGCACAAGATTCAAGGTATCGGAGCTGGCTTTGTACCGCAGGTATTGAGAACGGATTTAGTTGATGAAATTGTCAAGGTTACTAACGAGGATGCTGGAGAAATGGCGAGACGACTGGCCAGGGAAGAAGGCATACTGGCAGGCATATCCTCTGGAGCAGCAGTCTGGGCTGCTTTGGAGGTAGCCAGGAGACCGGAGAGCAAAGGTAAGCTTATTGTAGTGATCCTGCCAGATACGGGTGAGCGCTACCTAACCACCTGGTTATTCCAGGACACTCCTTCCTCTGCGCCAGGTCTGGGTTTATAAACATAGGTGAGGTCGGAAATGAGATTTGAAACCTTAGCCATCCATGCCGGGGAAAAACCGGACCCTGCCACCGGTGCCCTGATAACGCCCATTTACCAGACGTCGACCTTTGTCTTTGAGGATGTGGGCAAAACGAAGGGCTACGACTATTCCCGGACGGCAAATCCAACCAGAAGGGTGCTGGAGGAGACTATTGCTGCTCTCGAAGGAGGAAAAGGTGGGTTTGCTTTCGCCACCGGAATGGCTGCTGAAACAACGATCATGTGCCTTTTGGGGCAGGGCAGCCATGTTATCTCTGGAGACGACGTCTATGGCGGAACTTACAGGCTGTTCGAAGCGGTGATGAAAAGGTTTGGTTTGGAATTCACCTTCTTAAGAATGGACAATCGGAAGGGGATTGAAGAGGCGATAAAACCAAATACGAAAATGCTGTGGATAGAAACACCCTCTAACCCGCTTCTCAACATTGTTGATATTGAGATGGTCGTTGATATTGCCAAGAAGCATAGTCTGATGACTGTGGTGGACAACACCTTTGCTACACCCTACTTCCTGAGGCCGATCGAATACGGGGTTGACGTTGTGGTGCACTCTACTACCAAGTACTTGAACGGGCACTGCGATGTCGTTGGCGGTGCGGTGGTAACTGCTACAGAGGAGTTGGCAGGAAAGGTGCAGTTTCTTCTGAATGCAATGGGAACGTGTGCCTCTCCCTTCGACTGTTGGCTCGTATTGAGAGGGATAAAGACTCTTCCGGTGAGAATGAAGCAGCAGGAGGCAAATGCTGCTGCCATCGCCAATTATCTGGAGAAACACCCCGAAGTAGAGAGAGTATTCTATCCAGGACTGAAGTCACATCCAGGACACGAGGTTGCCAGGAGGCAGATGAAGGGATTTGGAGGGATGGTGTCCTTTGAGTTGAGGGGCGGAATCGAGGCCGTTAACTCGTTTCTGAGAAAGGTCAAGATTTTCTCCCTGGCGGAATCTCTGGGAGGCGTTGACTCCTTGGTGGAGCATCCTGCCACCATGAGCCATGCTTCGATGCCAGGGGATTTTAGGAAGAAGATAGGGATTGGTGAACATCTGATCAGGTTATCCATAGGATTAGAGAATATGTACGACCTGATTAAAGATTTGGAGCAAGCTCTAAGGTGTGTCTAAAGAGGCAGGCAACCTCTCATGGTCGAGGTTTATACCGAGAATTCGCCCTCGCCTCTTCTGAGCAGAGGAGCTGTTGAGATTATGGAGGGATTGAGGTGAAAAGGATATATCTTGACTATGCTGCGACTACACCAATACACCCCGTGGTATTGAGAGCGATGTCCCCCTATTTTGCCGAGGCTTTTGGTAATCCCTCGAGCCTTCACTTCTTTGGGCAGGAGGCAAAGGCAGGGGTGGAAGAAGCACGCCAAAAACTGGCTTCTCTTATCGGTGCCCAAGCTGAAGAGATTGTCTTCACTAGCGGGGGAACGGAGGCGGACAACCTCGCCATCAGAGGGGTAGCCTATGCAAATGAGCGTAGAGGTAATCATATTATTACCACTGCTCTGGAACATCATGCGGTACTAGAGACCTGCAAGTTCCTGGAGGAGCGGGGATTCAAGGTGACCTACCTTCCAGTAGATGGGCATGGTTTGGTAGATCCAGAGGATGTCAAAAGGACCGTCACAGATAAGACCATTCTCATCTCAGTCATGCACGCCAATAATGAGGTTGGAACTATTGAACCGATTGCCGAAATAGGCGCGATTGCCAGAGAGAGGGGGATCTATTTCCATTCCGATGCGGTACAGACGGCGGGTCATATCCCGACAAACGTAAATGACCTTTGTGTAGATCTACTAGCTATGTCGGCTCACAAGCTCTACGGCCCGAAGGGAGTAGGGGCGCTATATATCAGAAAAGGTACCAGAATAGCCCCTTTCATGCGTGGCGGTGAGCAGGAACGAAGACGCCGACCTAGTACGGAGAATGTTCCCGGAATAGTAGGGTTTGGCAAAGCAGCAGAAATAGCACAAGAAGAGATGAGTGAGGAGACAAGACACTTGACTTTGCTTCGTGACAAACTAATTAGGGGTCTCTTTGAAAGGATCGCTCGAATTCATTTAAATGGCCATCCCTCACAAAGGCTGCCTAATAATGTCAACGTAAGCATTGAATCTGTTGAGGGGGAGTCGATGCTACTCCATTTGGATCTCGAGGGTGTTGCTGTGTCCACTGGCTCAGCCTGCAGTTCCAGCAACCTAAAGCCATCCCACGTATTGCTGGCACTGGGATTATCTCACGAACTAGCGCATGGCTCTTTACGATTCAGCCTGGGCAGGGGGACTGCTGAGGAAGACATAGAACACGTCTTGAAGGTGTTGCCCTCAATCGTCTCTGGACTGCGTTCTATGTCACCACTATCAAAAACTGTGGCATTAAGAAATGGCTGAGTATCGGTCGCAATATAGTCAGAAAGTGATGGACCACTTCCGGAATCCCAGAAATGTGGGGGAAATGGAGGCTCCCGATGGCATAGGTCACGTGGGCAATCCCGTATGCGGAGACATCATGGAACTCTATATCAAAGTAAATGAGCCCATCATTGTTGAGGCCAAGTTTAAGACCTTTGGCTGTGGTGCAGCCATTGCTACCAGCAGCATGGTCACTGAAATGGTAAAGGGGAAGAGCATAGAAGAGGCGTTGAAAATCTCAAACCGTACAGTAGCTGAAGCCCTAGGCGGCTTGCCACCTGTTAAGATGCACTGCTCTGCTCTAGCTGAGGAAGCGCTTAAGTCTGCCATCGGTGATTATCTTTCCAAATCAAAAAAAGGAGGAAAAAAGCGAACAAATGAACGATCTGCCTGAGATTGGCAAGATCTCGCCGGAGATTTTCAACGAATTGATATTTCCACGGTTGGGTGCCGACAACCGGAACGTATTGGTCAAACCACAACATGGAGTGGACGTGGGGATAGTAGAAATTGGGGACAAAGCAGTAGCGCTCACCACTGACCCGGTGTTTATCGTCCCCGAGTATGGTTGGGAGAGGGCAGCCTGGTTTGCAATTCACATCCTCGCCTCCGACGCTGTGACCTGCGGTCTGAAGCCTGCCTATCTCTCCATCGACCTGAATCTTCCTATGGAGATGACCAAAGAGCAACTAGAGATTGTGTGGAATACAATCCACAGGGAGTGCCACAAGTTGGGAATGTTTATTGCCTGCGGTCATACTGCCAGGTACGAGGGCTGCCATTATCCGATGGTTGGTGGAGCGACGGTAATCTGCGTGGGAGAAAAAAACGAATATGTTACCCCCAAAATGGCTAAAGCTGGAGACAAGGTAATTATCACTAAGGGACCAGCTATTGAGGCGACGGGCATCTTGGCTACCATGTTCCCCAATCTTATTGAAAGGGAGTTCGGATCCAGCTTTAGCGAAAAGGCCAGGGATGTCTTCTATAAGATGTCAGTCGTAGAAGATGCGATGACTGCGGTAAGCGTGGGGGTAAGAGAAGAAGGCGTCACTGCTATGCACGATGCTACCGAGTGTGGAATATGGGGGGCTCTGTATGAGCTTTGTCAGGCTGCTGATTTGGGTATAAGAGTAGAATTGGAGCAAATTGTAGTCGAAGATTGTGTGCCAGAAATCTGTCGATATTTCGGCATAGACCCTTATGCCTCCATCAGTGAGGGAACGTTGCTTATCGCCTGCCGCGAGCACAAGGCTCAAGAAATAGTGACGGCTCTGTCCCGAAAAGGGATCAAATGCTCGGTTGTCGGTGAGTTGACAGATTCCAGGTACGGGATGAACTTGGTGGAGGGAGGAAGAGAGAGGATACTTGCACACCCCATTATCGACCCCTTCTGGAGAGCATTTTATGCTGCGCTTGAAAAACACCATATCCTTGAAGGTAAGCATTAGGACGCATCAAAATGTCAGGGGATAATTCAACACGAAACAAGGGGGCTTGCATCCATTACTGGGATCTGGGCGAATCCCGTAACTGGGTAGTCCGTGGTGTGTGTCGCAAGTGTGGTGCGAAAAGGGACTTCCCTTCCAATCCCTTTGGGGAAAGGGGAGTTTCGAGTATACCCATAGCAACCAGAAGGAACAGGAAGGCATCGATCGACCCAATGACGTTGACAGAGGGCAATGGTGTGGAGGACTACGTATCACGGTAGTTGGGAAAAAGGAAGGGGGTTTGGAAATTGTCTTATGCCGTAAGCTTACGGTGTCGAAAGTGCGGAGGGGAGTACCCCCTGCAACCCACTAACCTGTGTGACTTCTGCTTTGGTCCGCTGGAGGTAACCTACGATTATAAGTCCATGTCGAAATGTGTGACCCGGGAGAAGATAACCAGTGGCCCGACTACGATGTGGCGCTACGAAGATTTGCTACCAGTGAATGGCGAAGTAGTTGATATTGGTACAGGGTTCACACCTTTGGTAAAAGGCGATAACCTGGCGCGGGAAGTAGGACTGGAGCATCTCTATATAAAAAATGATTGTCTCAATCCGACCTACTCTTTCAAGGACCGGGCAGTCGCCGTGGCCGTCACTAAAGCGCTGGAGTTTGGCTTCACTACTGTTGCCTGTGCTTCCACGGGCAACCTTGCCGCCAGCGTTGCTGCGCATGCTGCCAAAGCACGTCTGCAGTCCTATGTTTTCATCCCTGCTGACATAGAGCAGAGCAAAATCGTAGGAACGGCAATCTACAAACCAGTACTGGTGGCTGTCCAGGGAAGCTATGACAAGGTCAATCGCCTATGCAGTAGATTAGCGGAGGCTTACAACTGGGGTTTCATAAACATAAACCTTCGCCCCTATTATGCAGAAGGGAGCAAGACCCTAGGATATGAGGTGGCAGAGCAACTAGGCTGGCGATCCCCTGACTGCGTCGTAGCTCCATCTGCCTCTGGGTTGCTTTTTACCAGGATATGGAAAGGGCTGAATGAGTTGTCTATGTTGGGTTTGATCGGTCCTGTCGACACCCATATGCATGTCGTTCAAGCTTCTGGCAGTTCACCTATTGTGAATGCCTTTGAGGCCGGTACACTTCACGTCCATCCGGTAGAACCGAAGACCATTGCCAAATCTATAGCTATCGGAAATCCTGCTGATGGCTACTATGCGTTGAAAACCGCCAGGGAATCGGGAGGAACGGCTTGTGCGGTCACAGACGAAGAGATCATCGACGGCATGAAACTTCTGGCTCAGACAGAGGGGATTTTTGCAGAAACAGCGGGGGGTGTAGTTATAGCTGGTCTGCAAAAGATGGTAAAATCAGGGGTGGTCAAGCGTAATGAGTTGACAGTGGTTTGCATCACTGGGGCTGGGCTCAAAACTCAAGAGGTAGTCTCAGATTCTGTTCAACCCGTTACGATTCAGCCTACCTTGAAGTCCTTCGAGGAGGCGTTTGGCGGACTCGGCAAGGGAGGCGTAACCGCTCAGTAGGAGGAGTCATGGCAAAGCGACGAGTAATGTTCACTTTCCCTCCGGAGCGTATTGAGGAGCCCATCATTTATGACCTTGGTCAGCAGTTCAAGGTGGTGACCAATATCCGCCGTGCTGATGTATCTGAGAATAGGGGCTGGGTAGTACTGGAACTGGAGGGAGCAGAGGAGGACATCGACAAGGGAATCGCCTGGGTAACTGCCAAGGGGATAAGAGTTGACCCAGCCCACGGCGATGTTGTGGAAGGCTGAGGGAAGGACCGAGGCAGTAGCATTAGTGTCAACATGGTAAGAAGAACGCTGTGGGTAAAGACGGCGTGCAGTAGAAAAGAGAAAACGAGGCTCTTTGAAGGCAACCTTACTGAAGGAACAAGGGGTTTTTGTCAGTGATTAGGGTATTTCCCTGACTTAACCTTTGTCGTATGTATAGCGGCAGACAAAACATGCCGCGGTGGGTAATCCCATCGTAAAACTTGAGGCTCTCAGATAGCCTGCTGGAAATTTGCTTATCCACTTCCTCTTCAGATAGAGATAAAGGGTTCGATTGTTGAGAGGCGAGAGCAAACCCCCATAATCCGCCAAAAGAAGGGATGTCAGCTCGATAAGGAAAAACCAAGGGGAAAACCGATCGCAAGGTGTTGTTGATAGCCACGAAGACGCTTAGCTCGCCCAAAGAACAACAGCCGGCTTGAAGTACAAGGATACCCTGTGGGGATAATCTCTCCTGAACCAGGCGATAGAATTCCTGGGTATACAGCTTATAAGAGGGGCCCCCTTTTATGGGTTCGGTCAGGTCAATTATGATGACGTCAAATTTCTCTTCCGAGTTAGCCAGATACTCTCTGGCGTCGAGATGCAGAAGCTCCAACCGATGATCATCAAAGGCGCCCTGATGCATCGAGGGAAGGAAGCGACGGCAGATTCCCACCGCTTCTTGGTCGATATCGACCATCACCGCCCTCTCTACTGAGCGATGACGCAACGCCTCTCTCAGTGTGGCACCTTCACCACCGCCAGCGATGAATACTGTGCGGGGCTGGGGATGGGTGATCATCGGGGGGTGAACCAGGGCCTCGTGATAGATGAATTCATCCATCTCGGCGGACTGGATTTTCCCATCCAAAATCAGGCATCTGCCAAAACTGTTGGTATGGATAATCTCCACCGATTGAAACCTGGTCTTCCCCGAGTATACAGTCTCCCTAAACCGGTGTAGCTGCACAAAGTCAGGGTTTATAGTATCTCTAAACCATAAGTGCGGGTCAGATTCTTCCATGACTCTCTGCGACCTGCCTTGGCTGTGTGCCCAGGACCCCTCTCTTTATCTCCATGATAGAAGGGTCCTTGCTTTCCAGCTTTTCGATCAGTAACTCTGCCGCCATCTGGGTTCTGACTGTATCCCCACAGGTGAAGATATCTACTGCTGCGTAGCCATGCTCAGGCCAGGTGTGGAGTGTAAGGTGTGACTCAGCGATAATCACTGCACCACTCACGCCTTGTGGGGCAAATTGGTGAAAGTATTTCCCTAGCACGGTGGCACCTGCCTCCTGAGCCGCAGAAACAAGAACATTTTCAAGGTAAGTCAAGTCATTTAGCACCTCCCGGTTACAATCTTTGAGTTCCAAAAGCAGATGTTTACCTAGAGCATCCAAATCATCTTCCCTCCTTTTGAGATTTTCGCCACCTTTTCTCGGTGTGTGCGGAGTGTTAATGGCGCGAAAACAAATTGTATACAATACTAACTGGTTTTGGCAAGTCCACGAGTCGCCTCATAGCAAATGTTGCCGGAAGTGGCACCGTTGCCTCAAGAAGGTATTACTCAGAGGAGGGCAACGATGCCCGGTCGGTAACGGTTTCTGTTGACGCAACACGACCGCTTGATTTGCTGGGTTATCTGCCCTAAAATATTCTTGGGGTGTTGCTCCCCCCTTTCCTTAGGGCCGCGATATAATGCCCTACATGTAATACTAGATGCAGGAGGGAATCATGGAAGATGTTGAGAAGCTGGTGAAGACCTCTCTGAGCGAGATAGAGAGGCTGTTGAGCACCAAGACCGTAGTGGGCGAGCCGATGACCTTTGAGGATAACACCCTTATTCCTCTTGTCAGGATTGCGTTCGGCTTTGGTGCTGGTGGTGGTGCCGGTACGAGTGAGAGGTCGAAGGGGCAGGGGAGTGGTGGTGGGGCCACCGGGGGTGCCTTGATTAGACCCGTTGCCGTCATTGTCATCAATAAAGAAGGTGTCAAGGTAGAGCCCATAAGGGGGGCCACTGCTTCTTTATTGGAAAAGGCGGGTGCGGCAGTAATGAAGGCTGTGGAGACGCGTGGACGGAAAGAGAAAGAGGAAAAGCAACAAAAAGAAGAGTAAGAAGCTATGTGGGTGATCGCCTTAGTGGCAGGCATATTCCTGCTCTTTGTTCTTCTCCTGGTGGTACCTGTTGATCTGGCTTTCTCTGTTGAGAGAGACGGGAATTTCAGGTTGAGGATGAGGGTAGGGTGGATGTTTGGCTTAATTGGGAAGGATATAGGTGGTAGGAAGAAGAAGCGGAGGGAGGAGGAGGTGGAAAAGGAGAAGCCAAAGAAGCGGAGGGGGAGTGTCAAAGCTCTCCTTGCCGCTTTGACCACAGAGGGATTCCCTCAAAAGCTTTTCAGTTTTGTCAGAGACATTCTTCGACTTTCGAAAATACGCCAGTTGAGGATGAATTTTAGGGTTGGTCTGGGGGACCCGGCAGAGACGGGGATGCTTTTTGCTGTACTGGCACCTGCAATGCTTGTCATCAGGTACTTTTCCTCGGCAGATATTCAACTTGAGCCTGATTTTGAGCAGGAGAGGCTTCAGGGTTATTGCAAAGGGGATATAAGAGCAGTCCCTATCAAACTTGTGAGGCCTCTTATTCCCTTCGTTTTCTCGACAGCAACTATGCGAGCTATGAAAGCGATGGTGACGGCTCGTCGGAAATGAAACAGGTTTGTGTCGGTAGACCAGTTACCGTTGGGGAAGCGACCATAGTCCCATTGGAAGAGGTGACTGTCTATTGCCGTAGCAACAGAGCAGGGCTTTTGGCTTACGTTTGCAAAGAACCCCTGGGAATCATCATAGGTTCATCACAGGGTAAATGGGCAGTCGATATATGCGGAGAGCCGATGCCCCTGGAGACCTATATCCAGACAGTTGATGGGTTGCAGCAAGTTTTGGATGCCTTGTAGCGACTCGAGGTATTGTCTCCGGCCCGCTCCAATGTGGGGACAAAGGCCCTTGTATTGTTCAGCCTGTTTCTCGGTGCAACGCCCCCAGTTCTAGCCTTCAGTTAACGCGCGACTCTATGGGCGCAGCAAAATAGGTTGGCCAACAGGTAAGTATTCTGCTATGAAACATCTCAGCCAGGTCATGCAGGTTACCCTGGTGGGGTTATGTCTCAATGTATTCCTGGCGGGACTGAAGCTCGGTGTTGGCATGGTGGTGGGTTCAGCGGCGCTCGTTGCCGATGCGGTTCACTCTGTCTCCGATTTGGCCACTGATGTGATTGCGATTGTGGGTATTCGAGTTTCATCGCGGCCGGCCGATGAAAGTCATGCCTACGGACACGGGAGATTTGAGACAATCTCTGCCTCCCTGATTGGAACAGTACTTGTTGCTGGTGGCTTTGCCATTGCATGGAAGGCCGGGCTGGCCCTTTATCGCCATGAGGAGAACATCCCGGGCTATGCTGTTATCATTGTAGCCGCGGTATCCATAATCTCAAAAGAGTGGATCTATCAAGCCACACAGAGAGTTGCCCGTCGAGTCGGCAGTCCAGCGCTGCGCGCCAATGCCTGGCACCACCGTTCCGATGCTCTTTCCTCTGTGGCTGTGCTGTGCGGAGGGATTGCTGGGTCTGTGGGCTGGGGCTATGGCGACCGGGTGGCTGCTATAGTGGTAGGCCTGGTGGTCGCTGCAATAGGTGTGAATGCCATTTGGAAAGTGTTTGTCGAGCTCAGCGAGGGTTCAATTTCTGCCGAAGAGTCTAAGTTGATAGGTGAGGCTATTCAGGGCGTACCTGGGGTCAAGGGCTGGCACCGCTTGCGCACTCGGCTGGTTGGGAGAGAAGTATTCATGGATGTCCATGTGCTCGTCGACGCGTGGCTTTCCATAGATGAAGCACATAGAATATGTAGCACCGTTGAAAGAGCTGCCGCAGGGTCGCTCAAAAGACCGAGCAATGTAGTGGTTCACTGTGAACCAGACCGAGGGTTCACTGACACGAACGGAGAGCTCCGAAGCCAGGATTAGGTACAAAATGTCCCGGGCATCGGCGCTTAGCCACGCTAGGGGTGAGTTGCTCATGAACGCGGTCATCTACTCCAGCAACGCAGTAGCCATGCTTTAGAGCGTGTCGCCACTGGCCAACGGATCTCGTGGTTGTCTTCCCCATCGGATGTTTGAGGCGGCAGTGCTTTGCTGCTACAATTATTCGCAGCCGGAATCGATAGACTGGTGGAAGTCTGGACATGGGTGGGGGTGGCAGCCAGTGCTCGGTTGCCACATACGAGACGAATAGGTGCACGTTAGGCTCATGTCCAAATCAGAGGGTTGCTTGTTGCTGGGAGAGGGTTGGGATGGTAGCCATACCAAAGGACGCATCTACAATCATTCTTATGCGTGATGTCAATCGATCGGGAGCGGGACTTGAGTTCCTGATGTTGCGCCGGCATACCAAAAGCAGCTTCTTGCCCGGTGCCTATGTGTTTCCAGGGGGTACAGTGGAGGTGGCGGACTGCGTGAATCAAGTGGAGGAAATCTGCCACGGACTTACTTTCCGGCAGGCCCGGAACATTATTGATGGCGCTTCTCCGCTTGAGAAGGCGTTGGGTTTTTTTGTGGCTGCTATCCGGGAGGCATTCGAGGAAGCAGGTGTTCTTCTGGCCTACAGGCAATGTCCGGATTTGATAGCTATCAGCGAGGAACAAAAGGCCCGATTTGCCCGATACCGCAGGCAGGTGCGGGAGGACCCTTTTTCTTTCCTGGCCATCATGCAGAGAGAGGGTCTGAAGCTGGCTACGGACAGACTGTTCTATTTCGCTCATTGGATTACGCCGGAGATAATGCCCATTCGGTTTGACACCCGCTTCTTCGTAGCTGTTGCTCCCCCAAATCAAGAAGCGCTGTACGATGCGTTGGAGACCACCGATAGTAGGTGGGTCACTCCGCAGGAGGTTGTGGAGGAGCATAAGAAGGGGCAGTTGAACGTGGCTTTTCCCACGCTTTGCAACGTAAGGGCGCTGGCCGAATTCTCCAGTGTCGAGGAAGTAATCGCTTCAACGCAGGGCAAGGAGGTGCCTGCCATCCAGCCGCTGAAAACTATGATGAAATTTGGATAAACGCTGCAGAAGATTGGGAAGACGAATCCGGGTTTGAATCTGGAGCAAAACTGTAACCGATGCTTCACAGACGGAGGTCATCAATGAAAACAAGGATGACTGAGCTATTCGGGATAGAATACCCTATTATGCTGTCGGGCATGAACTGGCTGACCACACCCAAGCTAGCGGCAGCCGTCTCCAATGCTGGTGGCCTTGGCATTCTGGCTACCCAGCACTACGACCCAGATGGGCTGAGAAAAGCCATTATAGACATCAGAGGCCTTACTGACAAACCCTTTGGCATAAACCTTACCATGGGGGTAGGCACAGAGGCAGCTTTAATACCCGTAGTTATTGAGGAGAAGGTACCCGTGGTGAATTATGCCTTAGGGAGACCTCCGGAGGTTGCCGCCCTTGTGGAGGCAGTCCATGCATATGGTGGCAAGGTTATCGGGACGGTAGCTTTCTTGAGACACGCGGTCCGTGCAGAGCAACTTGGAGTTGATCTGCTCAATATCACGGGTTATGAGGCAGCAGGGCATTCAGGCAATGTTGGTGCCTTGGTATTGATCCCGACTATCACCAGCGCGGTCAAGATCCCTTGTATAGGGGCTGGTGGCTACTGTGATGGCAAAGGGTTGGTAGCGGCCTTAGCGTTAGGAGCCGAAGGCATTGCCATGGGCACCAGGTTGGCGGCTACCCAAGAATCTGCGGCTCCCGATACCGTCAAACAGACGTGGCTTAAGGTTACCGAGGAAGATACAGTGATTGACACCGCCTTTGATGGCTTAAACTGCCGGGTATTGAGGAATAAAGCAGCCGAAGACATGTTGAAGAAGCGTCTCCCGCTGGTAGGCTTGATGTCTGCTGCCCTATTCCTGAAACGAGAGCTGAAACTCTCGTGGCTTCAACTTATTCGCACGGCTAACACTCTGAGGCGTATGCCGATGGGTATTGGTGGCCGTCGGATGGGATTGTCCTCGGCCATGCGTCTTGGCACTGGCAGCATGTTGTTTGCCAAGGCCACAGTTGATGGTGATGTCGAAAACGGGCTGCTGATAATGGGACCAGTTGCCGGCAGAATACATGATATACCCACTGTTGCCGAATTGATTGAGCGAACCATCCGTGAAGCCGAGCAGATACTGAAAAGGCTGAACACAAGAACTGGTTCGTAGGGTATATGGGACCGATAGCGGGCTATAAAGGAGGACATCATGAACTACGAAACACTGCAGTTCGAACTACGCGACCACATAGGCTGGCTCACGCTGAATCGGCCGGAGCAGCATAATGCCTTGTCCTGGCAGGCGATGCTGGAGTTGCGCGATTTCTTCGGGTCTCTGGAAGACAATCTGGATGTCAGGGTCGTGGTCATCCGTGGTGCGGGCCGAGACTTCTGCGTTGGCTTGGACCTGAAGGATACCCCCGGTTACGAGGGCGGCATGGGATCGGACGCAGAGGTTCCCTCACGTATGCGTCCTCGCGGTTTCATGATCCAGCGAAAGCTCTCGGACATCCCGAACAGAATGCGCCATGCTCCTCAGCCCATCATCTCTTCGGTCCGCGGCGCAGCAGTTGGTGGTGGCTTCGCCCTCGCTCTGGCCAGCGACATACGCCTGGCCAGTGACACAGCCCGGTTCAACATCGGCGCCCCTCGCCTCGGCATGGGGGCAGGTGATGTGGGCATGTCCTACTTCCTGCCGCGACTGATCGGAGTATCACGCGCTGCGCTCTACATGTTCACTTGTCGCTTCATCGATGCTGTCACTGCGGAACGTATCGGCCTGGTCGCCCAAGTTGTGCCTGACAATGAGCTGGACGAGGCCACGGAGGAAGTGGCACGCGAGCTCCTGAAGATCTCACCCTTCTCCCTCAGGATGACGAAAGAGGTATTCAACGCTAACATCGACGCGGGGAGCCTTTTAGACGCGACGAAGTTGGAGAACCGGACACAGATCCTGTGCGGTTTCACAGACGACGCTATGGAGGCAATCAAGGCTACCTTCATCGAGAAGCGTGAGCCAGTTTACACGGACGACTGAATCACGAATTCAGCCACATGGGCCTGCGACTGTGCTGGAAGGACTGGGACGTGTGCCCGTTCTACTGTTGCCCGTTGGGACTCTACCAGATCTCTATCTGAGCCCCAGGGTGCTCTTTCGACAGGAGTTCCCTGATGCTGTCGCGGGTTTCTTGGTCTTGTATGGGTTCTACCTCCGAGACAGGCGGCGTGGACCCTCCTCCGCGTACATGCTTCCTGATGAGGAAGCCGGGGACCTGAATGTAGCTCCAGGCTGCTGAGCCGCAACAGGAGGCATCAATACATGCTTGACCCAATACGTAGATGATCTCCTGTCCGTTGTGCGTTAATGTGTGTTCCTCGCGCGGAATGTAATAGCCAGATATGCTTCGTACTTCTTCTCCCAGCTCAGGGTGGGTGAATTCTGTTGCCATGGTAGTTCTCCGTAAGTTTCGTCTTCAGTCATACATTCTACCGAAGGGGGCTGTCTTCGTCAAACGTGTATCACTGGAACACGGCTGCTTGATCTATCAAGCCCGGCTCCGCTCTACCTTGAGCGGGTATTCCGGTATGCACTTCACTTGAGAATAATCGCAATTTCGGGCATAATTCTGGTGGGACAACTAAGGCAGAAGGAGCGACGGCCATGACCTGAGGAGAGGAAACGCCCCGAGCACCAATACCTAGGCGAAAAGTAGGAGGACTGTATGGATGAACAATTGGACCTTACTACCAAGCACTGCACGGTCGAAAAGGAAGGGCACATTCTGATCGTCACTCTCAATAGGCCGGAGGCCAAGAATGCGCTCAGTTCTTCCATGCTGATCGGCATGTACAAGGCTTGGCGGCTTCTGGATGAAGATGACGATCTATACTGCGCCGTGCTGACTGGCAAAGGGGATACGTTCTGCGCTGGCATGGACTTGAAAGCGGGGCCGGGGCCGGGTGATGACCCGGAGGAAATCCAGCGGTTGATGCAGGATGTGCCCAACCTGCACTGGCGGGCGTTGCTGCGGGAAAATCGTCCCAACAAGCCGGTGATACTGGCAGTCGAGGGTTATGCCTTGGCTGGCGGTACGGAGATTCTGGCGGGTACGGATTTGCGCGTCGGTGCAGAGGACGCTGTGTTCGGAGTCACTGAGGTCGCCCGCGGTCTCTATCCTCTGGCGGGTAGCACCTTCCGATTGCGCCGCCAAATCCCTTACTGCCTGGCGGCAGAGATTGTTCTTTTGGGCCGTCACGTCAGCGCTCAAGAGGCGCTGGAGTGGGGACTCATCAACCGCATAGCCCCTAAAGGGCAAGCCCTGGAAGAGGCGTTGAAGTTGGCGCGTCAGCTCTGTGAGAACGGCCCGATTTCCATAAGGGCGATCACCCGCACACTCCGCGAGATTGACGAGTCAATGCCGGAAGCAGAGGCGCTCAAGAGAAACGACGAAATCGGACAGCCCGTATTCGCCACGGAGGATGCTAAAGAAGGCATGAAGGCCTTCAAAGAAAAGCGCAAGGCCGTCTATAAGAACCGCTGACCACAAAACGGAAGCGGTGGGCGCACAAGATCACCAGCGACCTTTGGCGGACGCGCAGTCATCCCACAGGGGTGGCAAGGGGTAGTGATAGCGCTGGTTAAAGCTGAGCCTGGGTAGAGGGGCGCGTCAACGAAGGCGACATGACCGTTACCAAGGCCATCATATGGCTAGGGGGGGCACGTCGGGGACCTGCTGCGGGAGCCGTAGGAAGCATAGAACGGGTCTACCCTGCCCCCTCGGTCTCAGTACCGCAGCCGTGGGCAATGTAAGAGTCCCAGGGGGATAGTCTACCTACTCGAAATGGCCTTCTTCGAGAAGCGAAAGCCCAACTTCAAGAACAGGTGATAGCCGAGCTACTGCTTTGGTGCATCAGCGCACACATTGTTCTGTCGTTGTTCGGGAAGCCGGACACGGATGATGTCGATTCTCTTTTGAGATTGATTTGTGGCTGGTGCTCCCTGCCATGACATGGAGTCTACCTGGGTTGTGTGTACCACATCGGACCCACAACATCTTGTGGTGGGTTTGGCGCCTCAAACCTGGGTTTGGGCCCCGGTTGGGATTGGCCAGTATGGTCTGTCAGGCGGCAGCACAATCAGTAGTGTGAATCTAGGAAGGAGTTGCTAGCTATGAAAGTTGTTGGCCTGGTTTGCAGCCCGCGAAAGTCTGGAAATACGGAGATATTGGTGCGAGAAGCGCTAGCTGTGGTGCAGGAGGCCGGTGGCGAAACTGAACTGATAACCGTGGCCGGGAAGAGAATTGCTGGCTGCGATGCCTGTGAAAGTTGCCTAGCCACAGGTGTATGCCGGATAGAGGACGACATGCAGTACATATACCAGGCGCTTATCAGTGCAGACGGTGTCATCTTTGGCACCCCGGTGTACTTCGCCAATGTGACTTCACAGGCCAAGGCTGTATTGGACAGGACCTACTGCATGCTGTTTACCAAGAAGCTGAGGGGCAAGGTCGCCGCCGGCATTGTGGCCACCTACAGAATGGGGGGCTCGCAGGTGCTTAGCCTGCTCGACTTCTTCTTTGTGAATCAGCGGATGCTTGTGGCCGGGGGCGCCATAGGTTATGGCTGGGCCAAGGGAGAAGTGAGGGAGGGGCCTGGGGCCTGGGAGCCATCCGCACTGGAAGAAGCCAGAGCAGTGGGAAGGAGCGTTGTCCGGTTGATTGGGCGTCTTGAGAACAGCAAGTCTTGAGAATCGGTTCAGTTGGTGCCTTGTTTGGGTATTTGCCTCCCCTCTGCCACGTTGACCTGCCCGGCGGCGAATGCTGGCATGGGTCGTATCACCGCTGAATTGGATTATCTCTTAGTTATCCTAATATCTTCGAGGACCCCTAGGTTGATAACCTCCTCTTGGTTGACTTCTAGGTGGACGAGCTTCGTCAACTTTCAAAGTGCGTCCTTCAAAATCGGAACCGTTCAATGCTGTTTTTGCTGCTTCAGCTTCCGATGAGCTAGACATTTCAACAAACCCAAAGTCTCTGCCTGGAATTACTCTGACCTCCTTGACTTCACCATGACTGGAGAACAATTCTCGCAACTGCTCCTCAGTCACAGAATAAGCAAGATTCCCTACATAAAGTTTGTTACCTTGCATTCTAGCCTCCTTCCCGGTACCATCTCTAAACCCGACCAGCTCGCACTAGCGACACAAAAACATATTCAGTAGATAAAAGTAGCCACGGTTATCTTTTCTCCTATCCAGAACGCTTTGTCTGCCTCCGCTGTCTACGCTGCTTATCTCGCTTATGTTGCTTAGCACGGCGTGTATGCTGTTCCTGTTGCCTTCTACGCCTATCGCCGGCGATAGCCACTAACTAGCCTCCTTTCGTCTTGCCACATTATACCACGCCAAGCCGAGCTTGGATACAAATTCACGCTGGGGTGAATATTGCACAAGAAGTATGGAGTCTGAGGATAGGCTTAGGCTTCATAGGGCGATAGTGTAGAGGAACTTTCGAGAAAGGATTGAGGGTGTCGGGAAAGGGAGTTTAACAATCGACCAAATTGTGTTCTAACCAAGTCTGCTTGGCTGAGCTATTAACAAAGCTAATTCGCCTTACTCATGGCAAATATCACCTCTCCGTTTTTCAATGTAACCTCCATTACTTGTCCGCAGCTAGGGCAAAGGATATCACCCTTGTAGTTCGCTTTTGAAGGATCAACAGGGATGGGTTTCCCACATCCCAGGCAGATTAGACCACTCTTTGGTTGCTCTTGATGGGCAAGCTTATGCTTTATGAACTCCTCCGCCGTGTCAAAGCTTAGTCCACAGGAGCCGCATTTGAAGGGCATCTATTCCTCCTCTCGACACCTTGCCAACTTTCCTCTCCAGATCCGCCTGGCTGGGCCACTCTATTTTCGGAATAGCCCCTTGACCTTGCCAAAGAAAGAAGGGGAGCCAAGCTTCTTTATGAAATCGCCCCATTCTGCTTCAGCTTTAGCCTTCCGCTCGAGGTTTTTGATTCGCCGCTCCATCAGTTCCAGGACTCTCTTCTCCTCGCCAGCATCTAGCCATGTCCCATGCCCCTGTTCGCAGAAGTCGAGCTCGAGATCATAGGCCCGGTAGTTGAAGCGTTGCATCGCTTTGCCGCACTTGGGGCAGAGGAGCTCGCCTTTGAAGCGGCTAAACACTATCGTTCCCGTGATTTCGTCCTCGTCCAGCACTACTTCCTCTAACTGTTCCAGTTCCCCGTAGTCCAGCCACATCCCCTGGCACCCGAGGCATCGGTCAACCTCGATGCCTTCGTAATCCTCGACTTTTAGCTCACTATTACACCGTGGGCAATTCATCTCTGCTTGTCTCCTCTCTAGGATCATTTGCCATGTTTCTTCCCAGATTTCCCTACCTTAGGGCGATTGCTCTGAGCTTGTCCCTTTTTCTGGAATCCCTTCATGCGGAACCAGGACGGAGTGCGATAGCCTTTCATATCATCTCCAATCGGCCGGCTGGGCTTACCAAGTCAAAATGCTTCTATGACATTATACCACGCCAACCTCAGCTTGGATGCGGATTGGGGTTTGGGAACGCTTGGGGAATGGTGTTGTTCAACAACCACTAGCTGGTGACTAAAGCCCAGCCAGGAACTCTTTCCACGGCGTTGCCGCCAATGTCTCAGTCGTGGAATGCCCGTAGGCACGGATAATCATGGCTGCTCTTTCCACTTGGCTGGGATCATCCGACTCAACAATGTCGATGACGTCAAAACGCCCCAAGGTCGCGTAACTGTCCTTCCAGACGATCCCAGGACAGTCACTCCGAATCTTCTCCGCCACTGTTTGGGCCAGTTGCTTGAAGTCTTTCGGGTCCCGAAATGCCTCTGGGGAAATCCGGCTGAGAATGATGTAGGTGGCCATGTGACACCTCCTCCAAATCGGCCTTTACAACATTATACCACCCCAAACTCAGCCTGGATGCAAAAGGGGGGCTTGGCACGTTACTGCGGCTGTGATAGAATAGGAGTTGGCAACTGAATAGCAGAACTACAGAGTCCACGGGGTTTGGCTCAACGGTTACAACTGATTTATGGACACAAAGGGCCGATTTGAGCGCCCAGTAGGGCTCTTTTTTTTATGGCCCCGCCTGGTCGATGAACTAGGGGAGCATGGGGTTTGATGCCAGCCTGAAGTTCTACAAGGCACCGCTGTTTTCGAGCGCCGATAGGCGCGGTTGGGTTCAGCGGCTTGTTGGGCGGCGTCTCTCTTTAGAACGAGACAACACTTCCGATTTTGACAGTTATCTCCCTTAACGTAACTCTTCTTCAAGGATTCCGTAAAATTTGTCCCTCGCCTGTCGTTCGATCCAGGGCATGTGCCCGCAGTTCTTGAGCAGGACAAATCGAAAGCTCTTTAAGATGGCAGACAGGGGCTTTTGGACCCCTTCAGCCGGATGGGGATCGTAGTCGCCGTGGATCGCAACCACCGGACATCTGATGTGTTTTCCGAGTTCCAGAAGCTTCCCGCTCCTTCTCAGTTCCGCGGCATCCTTCCACACGCTTTGAAAGATATCAACCTGATAATCAATTGCTTCGGATTCGTACATTATTGGATCATACGCATCGGCTTTTGATAATAATGCTCCCAACCGCGCAAATGCCGTGCTTTTGCCCTCAGCCGCGGGATCATCTAGAACTTCAATGAGAGATTTGACCTCTGTTCTATCCTCCTCACTGAGACGGTTTAACCTGGTCTCTTGAATTCTTGCCGCATATTTCTCTTCATGGCCGCCACTTCCGATGAGTATCAGTTTTCTTACCATTGCGGGATAATTAGCGGCAAATATAAAACTGAGCCACGCTCCCCAAGAAAAGCCAATCAAGGTGACGGGAAGGTCTCCGTTCTTTTCCAGAACAGTTCTCAACTCTTCTATCTGTCCTTCGAGCGATGCCGCGGTTTGAAGCGGTTCCAAAACGCCCCAGCCGGATGCGAGTTCACGCGCTACCGGAGCCATCTCTCCGCTGGCACCTGGACCGCCGTGAACGACGGCTACGTTGAAGGGTGCCTTTCCGTATATTCTCAGGTTTTTCATAGGTGTTCTCCTTTATTCAAACCGCACGCCGGGTATAGGTTCCAGAGTGGTGTATCTTGTGGTTGTTCCGTTTCCAGAATCGGCCTCTCCTTCTGTCTTGCCGCATTATACCACCGCAAACTCAGCCTGGAGGTAGAAGAGGAGCTTATGTGTAATACGAATTGCCAAGTGGTCAAATCAAAAGACTGTGTGTCAACTTGTCTTCTTGAATCTGAAGCCTGTGTGGCCTCAGGTGCAAAATGAAGAGCTGCCAGACGACTCCGTACCACTTTGGTTGACAGGAGTTAAGCCTTGGCCCATAATTAGAGTGCTGGTTCTTAGTATAGGTTGCTAATCCTGATGGTTCCTCCATGCCGTAGGCTCTGGGTGACCGAACTTCAACCAAGTATGTATTAGGAAAGGAGGTCATCCAATGAGCTTTGTGGACAAGGAACTCCAATGTTCTGAGTGCGGGGCTACCTTCACCTTCGATGCCGCTGAACAGGAAACCTTCGCCTCTAGGGGTTACACCAATGAGCCTAGGCGTTGTCCGTCCTGCCGCGAGGCAAGGAGGGCACGGAACCCCAACTCGGGTGGCTTTAGTAGCTACACACCTAGGCGTCAGATGTTTCCCGTAGTGTGTGCTCAGTGTGGTAAGGCCACAGAAGTGCCCTTCGAGCCTCGAAACGACAGGCCAGTCTATTGCCGCGATTGCTACAATAAAGTCACACCGAGAAGGTACTAAGTGGTCTGACAGCACAAAAACCGGCGGGGTTAGAGTGATCTCTGGCCCCGCCATCTTTTGATGGCACTCCCCTCGCAGGGAGAATAGCCTACGGCTAAAGAAAGAATATCGTGCAAGAAGAAAAGAGCATTGAGCTATTTGATATTCTTGTTCCTCCCCTCCAAATCCGCCTGGCTGGCCCCAGTAGAACCAATCCTCTGCCACATCTACCACCCCAAACTCAGTCTGGATGCAGGTTTAGGGTTGTGTGCAGCACTTCACGAGAAACATAGAGTCTGAGTATAGGCTTAGGCTTCAGGAGGTAGTAGTGTAGGGCGAGCTTTGAGAAGGGGCTAATCTGGCGTCTTGCTCGCTGGGGTTATTGGAGGTGGAGGAACTTTCTTCTTGCTTTGGCGCAATCCAGATATTAAAACAGGGATAGAAGAGTAATCCCTCTCTGCTCCACACTTCCGACACTTAGCGTGAACTATATCTTCATGTGGTGCGTCTAAGTCCCAGTGGTGAATACAGGAGAGCATGGTTTAGTATAGCACGAGTGTTCCGATCACGCAAGCAATAGCCAGGTGGGCAACCGCTGGAGCACTCCACCATGAGCGCAAAGTTTGAGGATAGCCTTAGGCTTTAGGAGGTAGTAGTGTGGAGCAGCTCTTGAGGACGGCTACGTAGACTACGTGGGCTTTCCGGGGGGCGTATGCCAAGAACGGTAGTTACGCTTAGGAGGGCTACAAGGATAGTCCTGCTCTGCTCCGCACTTCCGACAAATACCATGCACTATCTCGCCACATGGTCTGCCTAAGTCCCAGTGATGAATGCATTTGACCGATGCTGGTTTGTGTTTCAGAGCAACCGTTGCACTGCTCATGACACCCCCTTTCTGCCTACGTGCATTCGTCTACGAGCATCGTCACTGACATTATACCACGCCAAGCCCAGCTTGGATGCAGGTTCATACTTGGGGGAACATTACACAAGAAGCATAAAGTCTGAGGATAGCCTCGGCTTTATAGGGCGATAGTGTAGAGGATGTGAGTTTTTGCTAGCGTGTAAGTCCTGTCCCCGAAGTAACTTCTCTACTAATCCTGGTCTCCCTGCGTGGTCTCTTCTGCTTG